>Ga0209605_1003134_pt1 | contig 14846 bp, 10 predicted proteins | sample AD_UKC035_MetaG_FD_184408 | JGI IMG/M metagenome (GOLD analysis project Ga0209605, IMG submission 184408) | Active sludge microbial communities of municipal wastewater-treating anaerobic digesters from USA - AD_UKC035_MetaG (SPAdes) (version 2) | ecosystem: Engineered > Bioreactor > Anaerobic >...
CGAGTCGGCGACGACCACCTCGGTGGCGCCGGCCGCGCGCGCGCCCAGAATCGCCGCGTTGGCCTCCTGGGTCATCAGCAGTCGGGCGCGTTCATATTCCGCGTTGCCAGGTGTGCACTGCTCCAGGCTGACGACGCCGGAGATGCCTTCCATGTCGATGGAAATGAAGACTTTCATAGATTTCCTTGTGGCGAGATTGATCCTGCGGGTGTGCTTGTCGTTGTGGCGCCATCATAGCACACGGGGATAGCTTTGACAAGCAGTGCGACGGGTTGAATGCTGCCCATCGAGCGGGGCAGCAGGGACCCTGGGCGCGAAGCGGGGGCTGGCCAGTCCAGCCCCCGCTTGGGGAAGCGTGCGATTGGAACGATCCGGCTGGCGGGCACGGTCGGAGACCGGCCCGAGCGTCGGAGCGTCGGTCGGCGGGGCACGGTCGGAGACCGGCCCGAGCGTCGGGGCGGCGGCCGGCAGGCACGGTCGGAGACCGGCCCGAGCGGCGCGGCTTGCTGGCTAAGCCTGGTTAGCTGTCCAGCACCTCGATCAGGGCCGGGATGACCTCTTCGACCTCGCCGACGATGCCGTAGTCGGCGTGCTTGAAGATCGGCGCGTCGGGGTTGTGGTTGATGGCCACGATGCAGCGCGCCTTCTCCGTGGCGCCGAAGTGCTGGAAGGTGCCGCGGATGCCCACGGCCACATACAGCGCCGGCGCGACGGTGTGTCCGGTCAGGTCCACCATCTGCTGCGGGCCGATCCAGCCTTCGTCATATGCGCCGCGCGAGCCAGCCAGGGCGATGGCCTTGTGGGGCAGACGGCGGGCCAGGGCCGCCGCCAGCTCTTCGATCAACTGCCAGCCGCTGCCGCGCAGGCCGCGGCCGCCGGCGATGATGATGTCGGCCTTTTGCAGCGGGATGTAGTACTCCGGCGGCTCCACCGGCGTCAGCGGCGGCTGGGGCTTCCACACCAGCTCCACCTCTTCCACGTCGCCGCTGCGCCAACTGTCGTATTCCGGCGTGGGGAAGATGCCGGCCTGGATGGTGGCGATCTGCGGATTGGCCTTGCACTCCACCACGCGGTAGGCCGCGCCGTGGTAGATGGGCGCGGCCACCACCAGGCTCCGCTCCTCGGCGTTGATGGACAGGTCCGCCGCGTGGGTGACCAGCGCGCACTTCAGGCGCTGCGCCAGGCGGGGCGCCATCTTGCGGCCGCCGGCCGCGTCGGCGAAGAGCAGAATCTCCGGCTTGTGCTTCTCGAAGAAATCGCGCAGGCTGCGGCCGGTGGGATAGCCCGCGCCCCAGAAGGCGGCGTCCGCGCCGTAGGCGATCAACTCACGGGCCAGGTCTTCGCTGGCGTTGTCACCCACCAGCAAGACATTGACATAAGCACCCAGGCTGTCGGCCAGGTTGCGCGCCTTGCCGATGACCTGGAGATCACAGGGGCGCAGGTGAGGCTCCCAGGCGATGGCCACCACCCAGATGTTGCGGTAGCCCTCCTCCTCCTCGGCGCTGGCGCCCAGCAGTTGTTCCAGAAATGATAGGTCCATAGAGTCTCTCCAGGTTGGCTAGATGACGCGGCGCGCCCTGAGCATGGCGACCAGCGTTTGGGCGGCCTCCTGGGGCGATCCTTCGACGATGAAGCCCATCTGGCGCGCCGGCGGCAGGCGCAGCTGGCGGCCGGTGGTGGGCGCGGGCAGCGCGGTCGGGTCGACGCCGAGCGCCAGGCTGCTCCAGATCTCCACGTTGCGCACGCGGTAGGCGTTGATGATCTCAGCGCCGTGGGGATAGCGCGGGTGTTCCGGCGTCTGCAGCACGGTGGCTACGGCCGGCAGCGGGTAGCTGCTGTCGTAGTACTTTTCATCGGCGTACTGCAGGCCGGTCACATGGCCGTGCTCCAGGCGCAGTTGATCGACGCTCAGCAGCACCGGCCAATCGCCCAGCTCGATAGCCAACCGCGGGCCCAACGTGCCGCTGCCGGTGTCCAGCGCCATGTGGCCGGTCATCACCAACTGCACGTTGCGCAGCCGCTTGATGGCCGCGGCGATGATCTGGGCCAGGCCGGCGGTGCGCGCCTTGACGATGGCAGCGTCGCTGAGCAGGATGGCGCGGTCGCAGCCCAGGGCCAACGCCTCGCGCAGCACATCCTCCACCTCCGGCTCGCCCAGGGAGAGGGCGATCACCTCGATGGAGGGGTCAGCTTCCTTGAACCGCAGCGCGGCATCCAGCGCCCAGCGGTCGGGCGGGTTCATGATCTTCCTGGCCCCGCGTTCATCGATCGCCTGCTGGCTGCGGCTGATCTTGATCGTCTCGGGGTCGAAGATTTGTTTGATGCAAACGACAATTCGCACTGCATACCTCCTTGGCTACGGCTCGATGTGGACGCCGACTTCCTTGAGCAGGTCGCGGGCGATGATGATGCGCTGGATCTCGTTGGTGCCCTCGAAGATCTCGGCGATGCGTGCGTCGCGGAAGGAGCGCTCCAGCGGGTAATCGCGGCTCAGGCCCAGCACGCCGTGGATCTCCATGGCGTAGCTGACGGCCTTGCTGGCGATCTCGCTGCCGCGCAGCTTGCAGACGTAGGCCTCGCGCGCGAAGGGGCGGTGATTGTCCACCAACCAGGCGGTGCGATAGACCAGCCCGCGCAGCATCTCGACGTCCGAGTAGAGGTCGGCGATCATGAACTGCACCTGTTGCTGGTGCGCCAGCGGCATGCCGAATTTCTCGGCCAGCCGGGCGTAGTCGATGATCATCTCCAGCGCCTTCTGCGCGCCGCCCAGCGAGGCTGCGCCCACGGTCACGCGGCCCAGGTCCAGGGTCTTCATGAAGGTCACGAAGCCCAGCCCTTCTTGGCCGATGATGTTGGCTGTCGGCACTTCTACCTCGTCGAAGATCACCTCGGAGGTGGAGGAGGCGCGGATGCCCAGCTTCTTCTCGATGACGCCGATCTTGGTGCCCATCTCCTTTTCGACCACGAAGGCGGTCACGCCGCCGCGCGCGCCCAGGGCCGGGTCGGTCACGGCCAGGACGGAGAAAAGGTCGGCGAAGGGGCCGTTGCTGATGTAGATCTTGGTGCCGTTGATGACCCAGTGGCCATTGGAACGGATGGCGCGCGTCTTGATGGCGGCTGCGTCGGAGCCGGCGCCCGGCTCGGTCAGACAGAAGGCGCCGATCTTGGTCCCCTGGGCCAGGGGCGTCAGGTACTTCTCCTTGAGCGCGTGCGAGCCGTCGACGTAGAGCGCCATGGCTGCGATGCCGATGTGGGCGCCGACCACGGTGGACATGGCGCTGTCCACCCGGCTGACTTCCTCCATCAGGATCACGTAGCCCATTTCGCCCGCGCCGCTGCCGCCGTACTGCTGCGGGAAGGGAATGCCGAAGAGTCCCGCCTTGGCCGCCACCTTGATGGCGTCGAAAGGCACCTCAGCCTTTTCGTCCGCCTCCTCGGCCACCGGCGCGAACTCGTTCTCCATCACATCCCGAATCATCTGGCGCAGCAGGTCATACTCTTTAGGTAGTGTCAGGTCCATAAGGTTTACCTTTTTGCAGGTTGTGTGCGAGGCGGTCGTAACTCGTAACCCGGAGTGTGTTGTTGGGATTTGTGTGTGTGTATGCTCCGGGTTATGCGTAATCCGTAACGAGTAATGCGTAATCGGAGGTCTGTGTGTATGCTCCGGGTTATGCGTAATTCGTAACGAGTAATGCGTAATCGGAGGTCTGTGTGTATGCTCCGGGTTATGAGTTACATCGTAACGAGTAATGCGTAATCGGAGGTTTGTGTGTATGCTCCGGGTTATGCGTAATCCGTAACGAGTAATGCGTAATCGGAGGTTTGTGTGTATGCTCCGGGTTATGCGTAATTCGTAACGAGTAATGCGTAATCGGAGGTTTGTGCGTATGCTCCGGGTTATGCGTAATTCGTAACGAGTAATGCGTAATCGGAGGTTTGTGTGTATGCTCCGGGTTATGAGTAATTCGTAACGAGTAATGCGTAAGCGGAGGTTGTGTGCGTATGTTACGAGTTCCGCATTACGTCGTAACGAGTGATGCGTAATCGGACGTTAGGTGCGCACGTTCCGGGTTACGCATTACGCATTACGCCGTCTACGCAACCAAAACCCACAAGCACACACTCCGGGTTACGCATTACGCATTACGCATTACGTCATCATACGCAACCAAAACCCACAAGCACACACTCCGGGTTACGCATTACGCATTACGCCATCATACGCAACCAAAACCCACAAGCACACATTCCGGGTTACGCATTACGCATTACGCATTACGTCGTAACGAGTAATGCGTAATCGGAGGTTAGGTGCGCACATTCCGGGTTACGCATTACGCATTACGCATTACGCCATCATACGCAACCAAAACCCACAAGCACACACTCCGGGTTACGCATTACGCATTACGTCATCATACGCAACCAAAGTCCACAAGCACACACTCCGGGTTACGCATTACGAGTTACGACTCACGCCGCGAAGCCATGCGCCGCCAGCACACTCTTGGCGATGGCCGTCTGTTGCGACCGGTTGGTGCCTTCGATGCCCTCGACGGTGCGGCAGTCGCGGAAGACGCGGCCGATGGCGTAGTCCAGGATGTAGCCGTAGCCGCCGTGGGTCTGGATCATGCGGTTGCCCACCTGGTAGGCGACGCGGTTGGCCCACAGCTTGGCGATGGCGGCCGCCTCGCGGTCCAGCTTGCCCTGCTCGGTCAGCGACGCACAGCGGTAGATCTGGCTGCGCAGCGTCTCGACCTCCAGCGCCGAGTCGGCGATGTAGCCCTGAATTGCGCCCTTGAGCGCGATCTCGCTGCCGAACTGTTTGCGGTCGATGGCAAAGGCCACGCCCAGGTCCAGCGCATGCTGCGCGCCGCCCAGGGCGATAGCAGCCATGGAAAGCCGCGAGAAGTCCGTCACCTGGTCCAGCACCTCCTGAGCGCCGCCCGGCCGGCCCAGCACGTTCTCGGCCGACAGGAGCACGTCGTTCAGGTAGATGGGATGGATCTGCACGCCGCGCATGCCCAGGGTCTTGTCGCGATTGCCCCGCTTGAGCCCTTCGGCGTCGGCCGGCACGAGAAAGGCGGTGGGCCCTTCCGGCGCGTTGGCGAAGATCACGTAGAGCCCGGCGATGCCCGCGTTGGAGACCCAGGCCTTGGTGCCGTGCAGGGCATAGCCATCGTCATGGAGCTTGGCTGCGGCCTGCATCGATCCCAGGGCGATGGAATCGGGCTCGTTCAGCGCCCAGGCGCCGATGACGCTGCCCTCGGCCAGCGCAGGCAGCCATTCCTCCTTCTGCGCCTCGCTGCCGCAGAGCAGGATGGCCTGGCTGACCAGGCTGTTGTGGACGTGCAGCACCATGGCAGTGCTCATGTCCGACTTGGCGATCTCCTCCAGCAGGAGGATGTAGCTCATGGGATCCAGCGCCGCGCCGCCGAAGTCTTCGGGCGTCAGCGCGCCCAGAAAGCCCTGCATGGCGGCCTTTTTCAGCAAGCTGGCCGGCACATCCTCGTCCTCGGCCATGTGCTCGGCGCGCGGCTCCACCTCTTTGGCTGCGAAGTCCGCGAACATGTCACGGAACATGGCTTGCTCTTCGGTGAAGGCAAAGTGCATGGGTGCCTCCTTGGTCAGTGACCGGTGAACGGCCAACGGTGATCAGCAGTCGGTAGTTTCCTTGAACCTTGGCCCTTCCGTCTGCCGATCACCGGTTGCCAATCGCTGATCACCGGCTTAGCTATCGGTGAAATTCGCCCGACGCTTCTCGATGAAGGCCAGGATGCCCTCGCGGGCGTCGTTGGTCATGGCCAGGCCGGTGATGCCGTCCAGTTCGACGGCCAGGCCCTCGGCCAGCGGCAGGTCAGCGCCGGCGTTGATCGCCTCCAGCGCCTTGGCGATGGAAACCGCGCCCTTTTCGCTGATCTTCTTGGCCAGGCCCATGGCCTCCTTGACCACCGCGGTGGCCGGGACGACCTTGTTGACCAGGTTGATGCGATAGGCTTCCTGGGCGTTGATGATGTCGCCGGTCAGGATCATCTCGATGGCCTTGCCCTTGCCCACGACGCGCTGCAGGCGCTGGGTGCCGCCCCAGCCGGGCATGATGCCCAGGTTGATCTCTGGCAGGCCGAAGCGGGCCTTGTCGCCGGCGATGCGCATGTGGCAAGCCAGCGCCAGCTCCAGACCGCCGCCCAACGCCACGGCGTTGATGGCCGCGATCACCGGCTTCTGGCTGGCCTCGATCTTGCTGAACAGCACCTGGCCGCTCTGCATGTAGGCGCGGATGGCGGCCTCGTCGCCCTCCATGCCCTTGATCTCCTTGATGTCGGCGCCGGCCACGAAGGCGAACTGCCCCGCGCCGGTCAGGACGATGGCCTTGACCTCGGCATTGCCGTTCGCCTCGTCCATGGCCGCGCCCAGCTCCTCCAGGGTGCGGCGGTCGAAGGCGTTGGCCGGCGGATGGTCGATGGCGATCACGGCGATGCGGTCCTGCACGCCGAACTTGATGTTCTGGTACTCTGCCATGGGGGTGTTGTCTCCTCGTTGGGTTTTGGGTTAACGGCAATCGGTAGCCGGTGATCAGTGATCAGTGTCGATCCGTTGACCGTTCTCCGGTCACCGTTTACCGATCACCAGCTCATATACTCATGGAAGCCGCGGCCGCTCTTCTTGCCCAGATGGCCGGCGCGGACTTTGGTCTTGAGCAGCAGGGAGGGGCGGAAGCGCTCGCCGCCCCAGGGCGCGTGCAACATCTCTTCCAGCCCGGCCAGCACCACATCCAGGCCGATCTCGTCGGCGATGGCCAGCGGGCCGACCCGCTCGCCCTGATAGGACATGCCGGTGCCGGCGATCATGGCCATGTCGATGTCGGGGATGGAGGCGATGCCCTCCTGGGCGATCATGGCCGCCTCGTTGATCATGGGGAAGACCAGGCGCTCCACCGAGAAGGGGCCGGTGGCGATGCCGCTGGCCTGGATTTCGGCGATCATCTCCCGAACCGGCGCGTCGCTCTGCTCGCCATAGCCATAGAAGCCGCCGCCGGTCTTCTCGCCGTAGCGGCCAGCCGCCACCAGGCGTTTGAGGATCTCCGGCGACTCGAAGCGCGGGCCATATTCGCTGGTCATGTAGGCGCCGGCGTGCGCGCTGACGTCGATGCCCATGAAGTCCAACAGGGTGAAGGGGCCCATGGGCATGCCGAACTCGACCATGGCCTCATCGATCTCGCTGGCGGTGGCCGCGCCCTCTTGCAGCGCCATCATGGCCTCGCCCAGGTAGGGGGCCAGCAGGCGGTTGACCAGGAAGCCGGGGCATTCCTTGACGACGACGGCGATCTTGCGCAGGCTCTCAGTGAACTGCACCGTGTCGTCGATCACCTCCTGCGTGGTGTCCAGGCCGGGGATGATCTCCACCAGCTTCATCACGTGCGCCGGGCTGAAGAAGTGCATGCCCACCGTCCGCTCCGGCCGGCCGCCCTTGTGACCCATCTCCGAGATGCTCAGCGCCGAGGTGTTGGAGGCAAAGATGGCCGTCTCCGGCGCCACCTTGCACAGCTCCTGGAAGACCTGCACCTTGAGGTCCATGCGCTCCGGCACGGCCTCGATGATGAAATCGGCATCCTCGAAGGAGTCATAGTCCAGGGTGAACTCGATCAGATCCATCTTGTCGCGCAGCTCGCCCTGGGTCATCTTGCCCTTGTCCACGCGGCTCTGGTAGATCTCGCGGATGTGCTCCTCCGCCTTCTTGAGCATCTCCGGGTCCACGTCCTTGACCACCACCGGCAGCCCGCTGAAGCTGATCACCTGGGCGATCTCCGCGCCCATGAACCCGGCGCCGACGACACCTGCTTTGAATATGTACATGGCTCAACCTCGTGTTGTGTTAGTGCGTGGGAGTGTCTGATTCGTAACGAGTAATGCGTAATGCGTAACCGGAAGCTTCCGCCATGCGGGGGGCCGGTCACTTGCACACATTACGCATTACGCAGTACGCATTGCGCCTCACGCGCTCAGATTTTCAAGGATCATCGCGCCGCCCTGCCCGCCGCCGACGCACATGGTGACCATGCCGTACTTGTGGCCTTCGCGCTCCATCTCGCCCATCATGGTGATGGAGAGCTTGACCACGGTGGCGCCGATGGGGTGGCCGAGGGCGATGCCGCCGCCCAGCGGGTTGACCTTTTTCCAGTCCCAGTTGTGGCCCTGGCGTTCCATCTCGATGCCGCAGGACATCACCTGGGCCGCAAAGGCCTCGTTCAACTCGACCACGCCGATGTCGTCCATGGTCAGGCCGGCCTTTTTCAACGCCTTGGGCATGGCGTAGGCGGGACCGATGCCCATGTAGGCCGGGTCCACGCCCACGAAGGCGTAGCTGACGATGCGGGCGCGTGGCTTCAGTCCCAGCTCCGCCGCCCGGTCGGCCGTGGTGACGATGCAGGCGGCCGCGGCGTCATTCAGCGGGCAGGCGTTGGCCGGGGTGACGGTGCCGTTCTTCTTGAAGACGGTGGGGTAAAGGGCGGCCTTGCTGACGGTCAGGGTGGGGTTGACGCCCTCGTCCTGAGAGACTACCTCGCGGGCGACTTCCTGGCCGGCCACGCGCTTGACGATCTCCACCGGCACGATCTCATCCTTGAACTTGTCCATGCGCTGGGCGCGGAAGGCTTTCTTGTGGCTCTCGACCGCGTACTTGTCCTGCTGCTCGCGGCTGATCTCATAGCGCTCGGCCAGGTTCTCAGCCGTGGCGCCCATGATCAGGCCGCACACCGGGTCGGTCAGCGCCTCCCAGATGCCGTCGGTCAGCTCGCCGTGGCGCAACTTGAGGCCCCAGCGCGCGCCCTTGACCAGGTAGGGGGCGTTGCTCATGCTCTCGGTCCCGCCGATCAGGTACAGGTCGCCCTCGCCGGAAGCCACAGCGCGGTAGCCGCTGACGATGGCCTCCAGGCCGCTGGCGCAGTTGCGGTGGACCGTGTAGCCAGGCACGTGCTGCGGCACACCGGCCATCAGCCCCAGCACGTGGCCGATGTTGGCCGCCTCGGAAGGCTGGCCGGCGCAGCCGACGATCACATCGTCGAACAGCGCCGGATCGACCCCGGTGCGCTCGATCAGAGTCTTGAAAGCCAACACGCCCAGGTCGACGGCCGTCTTGGCGCGCAGCGCGCCGCCGTGGTTGCCCGTGGGAGTGCGAACTCCGCCAACAATTACAATGTCCTTCATCGACTTATGCTCCTCGTTATAGAGTTGCGCAGCGCAGCGGCTGCGACAGGCGGGTTAGACGAAAAGTTGGCCCCGGCCGGGGCCGGCGCAAACAAAACGGCCCGCCGGGCGCGGCGCAAACGCGCCTGCCGGCAGGCCGGGGAAAATGGCATACCTTGCAAAAACTGGATCGGCGGTGATCATCTGACAGGTCATCATCGGTCTGCAACCCTGCATACGTGGTCTGGCCGCCCGAGGCGCTGGGTCATTCGAGTCTTATGCCGCACTGCGTCACGCCGATTGTACCCGATTTGATTCCATTTGGCAAAACTGGCTTTCCCGTTGTGACGCAGCGCGTGATGCGGACTGGTTTTGAACCAGCAGCGTTGAGCTTGACCCCACGGAGGCATTTTCTATTGGGGGTGGCCTGTGTTACAATGCAGCCATGCCCATTCAAGTGCTTGCCCCTGAGGTCGCCAGCCGCATCGCCGCAGGTGAAGTTGTCGAACGCCCCGCCTCGGCCGTCAAAGAACTGGTCGAGAACAGCCTTGACGCGGGCGCCGATGAGATCCGCGTCGAGGTGCGTGAAGGGGGCCGGCGGCTGGTGCGGGTGGTGGACAACGGCCACGGCATCCCTGCCGCGGAGGCCGCGCTGGCCTTCGAGCGCCACGCCACCAGCAAGCTGCGCAGCGCCGACGACCTGGAGCACATCGCTACCCTGGGCTTCCGCGGCGAGGCGCTGGCCTCCATCGCTTCGGTGGCGCAGGTAACGCTGCTCACTCGCCACATCGGCGAAGAGGTTGGCAGTCAATTGCGGGTCGAGGGCGGGCATCTGGTCAGCCAGGAGGGCAAGGGCGCGCCCCCCGGCACGGTGGTCACGGTCGAGAACCTTTTCTACAACGTGCCAGCGCGGCTGAAATTTCTGCGCCAGCCCGCCACCGAGTCAGGCCACATCACCGACGTGGTGCAGCGCTTCGCCATGGCCTTTCCCGAGCGGCGCTTCAGCCTGGTCTCCGACGGCCGGCTGGCCTTTCAATCTACCGGCAGCGGCCGGCTGCACGATGTGCTGGTCAAGGTCTGGGGGCTGGACGCGGGGCGGCAACTGGCCGCGGTGGAGAGCGGCGCCGGCGACGCGTCGACCGCCCCGCACGTCGCCGGTTTCGCCAGCCTGCCCACCCTCAGCCGTTCCAACCGCAACCACATTCTTTTCTTCCTCAACCGGCGCGCGATCCAGGATCGCAGCCTGGCCTTCGCCGTCACCGAGGCCTATCGCAACCGGCTGATGGTGGGCCGCTACCCGGTGGCCGTGTTGATGATCGAGCTGGACCCGGCGCTGGTGGATGTCAACGTCCATCCGGCCAAGGCTGAGGTGCGCTTCCGCGAGGAGCGGGCCGTCTTCCGCGCCGTGCAGAAGGCCGTCCATGCCACGCTGGCCGAGCATGCGCCGGCGCCCGAAGTGCGCAGCGAGGGGCTGAGCTGGTCCATGCCCGGCTGGGCGGAGCGACGGGAGGCCTTGCTGGCCGCGGGTCAGTCCATGCAGCCGCCGCTGGCGCTCCCGCGGGAGCCGGCGCCGGTCAACAGCCGGCCGTGGCCTGTGGCGACCGATGGCAGCTCGCAAGAAACGCCGTGGCGCAGTGAGCCGGACGTGGCCTCGCCGCACCCTGACCCCGTTGACAGTGCGCCGGCGACCGACGTCCGCGCCGCCGATGCCGACTCGTCAGATCGTCCATCGGCCCAGGCCTTCCCCATTCTGCGCGTCGTCGGCCAGATGGGCGCGACCTACATCGTGGCCGAGGGGCCGGAGGGGATGTATCTGGTGGACCAGCACGCGGCGCATGAGCGCATCCTCTTCGAGCAGATGCTGGGCCAGCAGGCGGCCGGCGACGCGGCCCGGCAGGCGCTGCTGGAGCCGCTGGCCTTCGAGGCGGGGTCGGGCTACGCCGGTCTGCTGGCCGAGTACAGCGAGGCGCTGGCCGCGGCCGGCTTTGGCCTGGAGCCCTTCGGCGGCGACACCTGGCTGGTGCGGAGTGTGCCGGCCGTCTACAGCCGCGTCGACCCCCGCCGCGCGTTGGAAGAGACGTTGGAAGGGATCGCCGATGGCCGTGACCTGGTGGGGGAGAGCAAGGAAGCAGCGCTGGTGGCGGTGATCTGCAAGCGGGCCGCGATCAAGGGCGGGCAGGTGTTGACGCTGGAGGAGATGCGCCAGTTGGTGCGCCAGCTCGAAGCCTGTCGCGACCCCGGCTCCTGTCCCCACGGCCGGCCGACCATGCTGATGCTGAGCCGGACGCAGTTGGAGAAAGAGTTTGGCAGGCGGGGATGAGGCGCGATGATCGTATTCACAGACAACGACCTCCAGCGACAGCTCGACCGCTACAGGCAGAATGATGACCTGACCCCTTTGTTCATGCACGGCGCTATGATGATCAACGCTAACAAACCTGATCTTTGGAAGGCAGACATTGCCCAGTCGGTTGACTACTATAACGACTGGTTTCTTCGGTTTGCGCCGCAGGCGTTTCGCGAAACGCGCATTGAGACGACCGAACGTGTATTGGCTACTTTCCGGCAAACACGTAATCTGGCTGATATCAATCCTGACATCTTGCGCGCAAATCCGGCCGCAGTCGAAACACTGAGGATGACAACAGCCCCGCCGCTCGCGCGCGATCGTTTGGTCGGGCTGGCGGGGATTTCGACGAATCTGGTCAAGAGTGCTGAGCTTCGTCAGCGCGTCCCCTACAAGATGAGTGAACAGCAACTGCGGTCTGAGTTTGAGCGGATGTCAGATGTTTTCCGGAAATTGGCGGATGTGGATATTCTGCCCTGGTTGAGCAGTGGCAACGAGCCAACCGAGGCAGAGATCTATCGCGCTGCTTCAATCGTAGCAGATCGTCTCTGTGGGGCAGTTGCCAACCCAATCATTCGAAACGCTCAGGAGCGCAGGCAGCTTTCAGCTATCAAAAATTGGCTGGACGACCGCGGTTACCGCGTGTTTGATTCAGGGCAACAGCTTTCACTTGACGCCTTCCCGCCAGGTAGATACGGGTTTCGCCTCAATGCGGCGGTCGAACATGGTACACGCCACGTGAACGTGCCGATTGATGCAGTTGTCATGCCTCATCATGGCCTGCAGGGCGAGCTACCTGTACTGATCGAGGCTAAGTCCGCTGGGGACTTCACCAATACCAACAAGAGGCGCAAGGAGGAAGCTACCAAGAATGCTCAACTACGTTTGACATACGGTGATACCGTGCGTTATATACTTTTCTTGTGCGGCTATTTTGATTCGGGCTATTTGGGGTATGAAGCCGCGGAAGGCATTGACTGGGTGTGGGAGCACAGGATCGATGACTTGTCACAGTTGGGGCTTTGATCGATGATAACGCCAGCAACGTCTCCAAACCTTCGTGACATCGAGCCGCTGCGTCTGACGTTGCAAACGCAACTGGACGCAGCCAAGACCCAGGAAGCGCGCAACCGTCTCGGCCAGTTCGCCACACCTACAGCGCTGGCAACTGATATCATGACCTGTGCTCGCGGCATGTTGCCCGACAGCGAAGTGATCCGATTCCTCGATCCGGCGTTCGGCACCGGGTCGTTCTATTCAGCCCTGACCCGGGTATTTCCGCCTGGCCGTGTCGCCCGAGCCACCGGCTTCGAGATCGACCCGCACTATGGACAACAGGCGCAGCAGCTTTGGCAAACAACCTCACTGAGGCTTGAACTCGCGGATTTCACACGTGTAACCCCGCCGACAGTCGATGATGAGCGAGTCAACCTGCTGATCTGTAACCCGCCATATGTTCGCCATCACCACATTCCTGCAGACCAGAAGGCCCGGTTGCTGGCGCTGGTTCGTCAAGAGACCGGCATCCAATTGAACGGCTTGGCCGGGCTGTATTGCTACTTTATGTTGCTGAGCCATCCCTGGATGGCCGATGGCGGTCTGGCTGGCTGGCTGATCCCGTCGGAGTTCATGGACGTCAACTATGGTCGCCAGGTCAAGCGCTATCTGCTGGAGCAGGTGACGTTGCTGCGTCTTCACCGCTTTCGCCCGGAAGACGTCCAGTTTTGTGATGCGATGGTCTCCTCGGTGGTCGTCTGGTTCAAGAAAGAGCGGCCAAGGCCTGATCATGTGGTCGAATTCAGCTTTGGTGGATCGCTGAATCAACCAACCGTCACCAAGCGGATTCCTGTTGGCAAGTTGAGCGCCAACGCAAAATGGACCGGAAACTCGACGCTTGCCGACAAAGCGGACGTGAAATCGCTGGTCGATGCGCCCTTGGAGACGACATTAAGCGATCTGTTTCAGATCAAGCGAGGCATCGCTACCGGCGCCAACGACTTCTTCGTGGTTGGCGTGGAGCAGGCCATCGACCTTGGCTTGCCACGGCAGTTTCTTACCCCGATCTTGCCAAGTCCGCGGTACCTGGAAACTGACGAAGTGCTGGCCGACGAGGAGGGCAACCCCCGGCTAAAGGTGCAGTTGTTTCTAATCAATTGCGGTTTGCCGGAAGCCAGGGTGCGCGGTGAGTATCCGACTTTGTGGCGCTATCTGCAAAGCGGCCAAGAGCGCGGCCTTCATCAACGTTACCTGGCGACCCATCGCACACCCTGGTATCTCCAGGAAACTCGGCCGGCCGCGCCGCTGCTCTGCACCTACATGGGACGACAGACACACGACAAGGCCCGGCCTTTCCGTTTTATCCTGAACCACTCGCTAGCCACTGCGCCGAACGTCTATTTGATGCTTTACCCAAGGCCATTGCTGGCAGCCGAACTAACACGAGAGCCGAATTTGCTACGGTCGATCTGGCGAATGCTCAATCAACTGCCGCCGCAAGCCTTGATCGGCGAAGGACGCGTCTACGGCGGGGGATTGCACAAGATCGAGCCGGCTGAGTTGGCAAATACGCCAGTTGATGGCATCATGCGGTTAACGCCAGCCATCTCCCAGAACCTCAGCAAGCAGTTGTCCTTGTTCAGCGTGTAGCCCCTCAGACGTAACCCGCGTAGACCTGCGCATTGACTTGAAGATAGCCGCTCGGGCCGATCTCCTGACCGAGCCCGCCATTTTCATTGACGGTTGTGTACCCAGCGCATGGATGTCTCTCATCGAACAGTGGCTTTGGAGATCGCTGATGCCAGCGGTCTGACCGATCTTGCAGCAATGGTCGGCGAGGGGCCGCTGCGCTCGTTGGATCTCTAGCTCAAGGTCGTCCGACGCCAGTGATTAGAAGCTGTTTGAAAAAGATCGAAAAGTCCGACCGCGCCGGAATCAGAGGCTGAAAGCATCTGTCTGACAGCACGAAACGGCCTCAGCCGCTGCTTCCAGGCCCTGAGGGGTCTTGGTTCTGTCAGCCGGTGGGTTTCCAACCACCGGTCCTGGGTTCGCATCTTATGACGCTTGAGCGTCTTCCACACCTTTCTTCCCAAGGAGTACCATCCGTGACCGCCACAACCAAGCCCCGACGGGCCCAGGAGGGCCCCAACTGGCGACAGATCGTCGCTCGTTACCAGAAGTCCGACGAGCGACGCCCTTTGTGTCTATAATAGGTGAAACAGCTTACTCGACGAATTTAGTGTACAATACACCGAACACCGAAGGAGTCAAGAAGATGTCACACAAGCAATCGGTCAAGGTTAACAACAACGGATCATTGA
>Ga0209605_1003149_pt1 | contig 14778 bp, 8 predicted proteins | sample AD_UKC035_MetaG_FD_184408 | JGI IMG/M metagenome (GOLD analysis project Ga0209605, IMG submission 184408) | Active sludge microbial communities of municipal wastewater-treating anaerobic digesters from USA - AD_UKC035_MetaG (SPAdes) (version 2) | ecosystem: Engineered > Bioreactor > Anaerobic >...
ATTATAAGTTCGGCGACACTCGGCGAAACGATGCGCGACAAACTGCCCTTGAGTTCTTCGTTCTTCTTGAGCTGATCTTCGCTCAATTTCTGGGCCGATACCAGATCCGCCATGGTAGCCGAATACAACTTGGCATTCTTCATGACGAGGCCCGCAATGTCAGCGCAGGTCGACAGCAGATTCTGGTCGTCGCGCGTATAATCGGGATTGGCCATCTGCTCGACGTTGATCACGGCAAACATCTTACCTTCTGCATAGATGGGGGCGCATAGAATCGACTTGACCGTACCCTGCCCGACCAGACCTTTTGTCTTGGGATCCATTTCGCATTCTTTAATTCCGAGAGCTCCGGCGCCGCCGGTAACTTCATTCACCTTCTGATGCAGAAGGTGAGTGATCATGCAGGTTTCTTCATGAGGAATCTCGAGGTCCTTGTAGTCCTTAGGCTTCATTCCGGCAGCGGTGACGATTCTGAATTTGCCTTCTTTTTCGTCGTTGATCAGCAGTTGCACCTTTGTTGCATCGAGCCCCTTGGTGATGATTTCGATGATATTGTTGAAAATCTGGTCACGATCGAGACTTTTGGCGAGGTTTTTGATGCGCATCAACGTAGTTCCAAGTCGCATCGAGCGTTTGCTGAATTCATCTTTTATCTCGCGCATTTCTCTTTCCATGCGCTCTTCAGCAGTTTCGTCAGGCCGGGCACCCGGCTTGGCACCAGGAGCCGCGGCTGCAGCTGCCCCGGCAGCCTTAGGGTCGGCAGGCTTGACCCCTGCCTTTTTGTCAAGGTCGCCCATGCCATCAACCTTGGCTTCGCTCTTCTTCTGCTGCTCTTCGCGATATTTGGCAGCGGCCGTAGGATCTACTCTCGTTTTTAACGGACCGCCGCCGCCACCACCGCCACCGCGGCCACCACCGGAAACTTTCGCCTGTTCAAATCTGAAAAACAGAAAAACGACAAATCCGGCAGAAAAAAGAACCAGTATGGAATAAATTTCCCACCAGTCTTCGATTGGATACTGCTGCGGCTTGAATTTGAAGGCCAGCGTGGCAGCAGCCAGCAGAAGAGGCAGAAAAAAAGAAAGCAGAGTCGTCGCAACCTTTTCGCCAAGAACGCCAAGAACCCCAACAATAGCGAGAATATAAAAATACGAAAAAACAACCCCGAAATTTTTGGGGATCTTGTCGGTAAAAACCATGTAAGCAACGCCGACAACCGCGACACTGCCAAGGAATCCAAGGATATCAGGCAGGCGATCTTTGAAAGTTTTGGGTTGATCAGAAATCAGGTCGGCCATCGTGCCACCAGCGCAATTCATTCAAGCTTTCAGACTGTCCTGCAACTCAACAAAGAACGTTCGAACCTGCAGGCCTGTATAATTCTGGCATGAATTGCCGATAAATTCAAGAGGAAGAAGTAACCTCTGCCATCAATCTGGTGGCATCATGACTGTCAGGTGCCATTTTTGCCAGTAATGATTCGGCTTTGGAAAAATCGCCGGCCAGACAAAGAAGATGACCATACCAGGCAAATGCCCGACTGTTTTTTGATTTACCACTGCAGGCCTTTTCGGCCAGTGCAAGCGCTTCTGGACTCTTATTCTCTGACTGTGCAACTATTGACATGATGACATTCCGATAAGAAGTCACCAGAGCGCCGCCGGAGAGCGAAGAAATTTTATCTTTCAATTTTGCCAATGCATCCTTCGACTTGAGATTAAAATCGAGTTCAGTAATTTCAACCAGTGCCTCTGCCCTGATCAATGGCATTTTTGCAGTGTTAAGAGCTTTTCCCAGTTCGATATGTGCCTGAACGTTTTCACCACAGGAAAGTGCACACCGGCCAAGAATCAGCAAAGACAAGGCATTTTCATCGGGTGTAAAACTCTTTACCCGATGCTCTGGCAGGGCTCTGATCAGCTTGAGAGCACCACCAAAATCACCCTTGCGCGCTTTGAGAAAAGCTTCATACAGCTGACCTGACTCGAATGCGCTGTGCTTTTTAAAGACTTCCAGAAATTCAGCAAGCTGCTGCTGAGCTTCTAGATACTGTTCACTCGCAATCAACGCAAAAATATAAGCTTTCCACATCAGCGGGAAGGTCTTGCGATCATAACTGCCCAGAACCTTGCGGGCAGCGAGAATTGCTTCTTCAAATTCATCCTTTTCGATGAGTTTCCAGGACCTGGTTTCAAGAATTTTGGCATCGGTAAAGCTCACTCCGCCGGCACCTCTGAGATCCTGCCGGCTCACCGAAGTTAGATCGCCATAGCCAAATAAAGTCATTATCTTGAAAATGACAAAGCGCCCCAGTGGCATGAAAAAAGCGGTGATTGCCGACATGATAAAGGTAGCAGCCATCAGGGTCATTCTGGTACCAAAACCGATTCGGCTCTGAAATACCAGCACAAAAGCCATGAAGAACCAGCAGAAAAACCAGATTCCAAACAACTCATGGCGTTTTGGCTTCTGGGCTTCCGGCAACAGCAGAAATGCAGGAAAAACGGCAAACAGAGCAAACGCGATGAATTGCCCGCCAATCAGCATGCGCGGTATAATCCAGACCGAATCGAACAGCGAAAATTCATCCTGCATAATTGCAACGTAGAACTCGCGCTTCATCATCAGCTGTGCCACGATTACACAGACTACGCCCAGAACGACAAAGAGAATATTTTGCCATACAGGGGCAGGCGCGGTAAGCCTTGTCGCCAGAAAAAGCAGGCCGGAAAAAATCGCGACAAAATAAAGCCCGCACAACACATAACTTAGCCCCAAAGGCAGGCATGACAGAAATATCATTGGAGGCGTGCCGAGTATTTCTGATATAAAACCGCTTTCTTCACCGTCGATACGCGACGAAAGGCGGGATATCTCAGCACAGGTAAACATTGCCCGGCCGAAATTCGCCAGCTCGAGATCGATCATCAAAGCAAGCCGAAGCTCCGGCAGAGGTAGACCGACAAAGCTGTCGTAGTCACGCAACAGCTCATCAGCACGGCTGCTCATTCCCAGCAGCTGATTCACCATGGCGAGTCGAACGCGGGCCAGGTCGTTCTTTTCTGATGCCTTTAATGAGCGCGAATAAGCCGAGGCGGCATCTTCTACCGAACCACGCGCAATCGCAATTCTGCCCATCAGCAGATGTACTTCTGACTGCCCGGCAGCCGGAAGTTTTTCGACGGGAATCTGGCCAAGAAGCTCAGCAGCACGGTCATACATCCCGACCCTGACCAGGGCTTTGCCCCAGAGCATAAGCGGCAGGATATTCTTGGGATAAGTATTGTAAGCCTCTTCGTAAATAGCTACTGCGTCTTCGATCTCGCCCTTCTGCTCGAATCTCTGCGCCTTCTGAACCAGAATTTGAGATTTCCTGAGCAGAACAGCTTCGTCCTCGTCTGCACTGAAAACAACCGTTGCAGCAAGGACGAAAAGACACAAGAGAAGCGCAACCCTCTTCAGCAAAGCTTCCTCCCGGAAAGAGCTATTTCATCAGCTCCTGCTGTCTGGCGCTGGCTTCGTTGTCTTTGGCAAAACTGACTTTCACTATATCGCCAATACCGATTTCTTCACTCAATTCATTCTTGTAAACGTTGATTACATCGCCGTTTTCGAGAAGACAGCGAAAATAGTCACCATGTTTCGAATCTACTACTGCCTGCATATAACCCTCCTCAGATGATATTAGAAACCGAGCTGCGCCAGATAGCTCTGAACGAAACGATGAATCTCATCTACCGCGCCATCATGCTGCGAAGCTTCCAGAAAGGCGATCTTGTTGCCGCGCATGTCGCCTTCACGTGTTTTGTAAACCTCGATACGATAGACCAGTTCGTTAGAGAAGTTCTTGTGCGGAAAGGTCTTGACCAGAAGGCGAGTCTCATCGAGCAGACGCAGTATCATCGTTTCCTGAAGAGGACTGGCCTGAAGTGTGACGTCCAGGCCGAGATCCTCGTTTTTTCGGAACAGATAACGCTGCGTTATGCGAAAGATAAGATCGCCAACGTCTCTTAAGCTCAGATTGACAGTTTTTTCCATTCCTGCTCCCTGATGAAATCTTCGAGGGCAATGCCGGTCAGATTCTCGCCGTTGCGCAGGCGCACGGTGACTTTGCCTTCATCCGCTTCGTTGTCGCCAAGGATCAACATGAAGGGAATCTTCTGCAGCTGCGCATTGCGAATACGATAACCGATTTTGTCGTTGCGATCGTCAAGCTCGACACGTATACCATGATGCTTCATGCTGTCGATCACCTTACGCGCATAGTCATGATGCTTTTCGGTAACTGGTATGACAACGGCCTGCACCGGTGCCAGCCAGAGCGGCATGGCGCCGCTGTGATGCTCGATCAGAACGCCAAAGAAGCGCTCGATCGAACCGAGCAGAGCACGGTGAACCATATAGGGACGATGGCGCTGACCATCAGCGCCGACATAGGTCATATCAAAGCGTTCTGGCAGATTGAAATCGAACTGAATCGTGGTAACCTGCCATTCGCGGCCAATTGCATCCTTGACCTTGAGGTCAATTTTCGGCCCGTAAAACGCGCCACCACCATCATCAACTTCACACTCGAGACCTTCCGCCGCCACCGCTTTGCGCAACGAATCGATCGCGGTTGCCCAGCGTGATTCTTCGCCTACTGCCTTTTCGGGGCGGGTAGCAAGGTAGGCTTTGACTTCCTTGAATTCAAAAGCTTTCCAGATACCGAGACTGAAGCGCAGCACTTCACGGATTTCATCTTCGATCTGCTCAGGAGTACAGATAATGTGAGCATCATCCTGCGTGAAGCCGCGCACGCGCATCAGACCATGCAACACACCACTTTTTTCGTAGCGATAGACGGTGCCGAGTTCGGCCCAGCGCAGTGGCAGATCACGGTATGAGCGCATCTGCGACTTATAGATCATGATATGAAACGGGCAGTTCATCGGCTTGATAAAGTAATCGGCTTCGTCGATCTCCATCGGGCTGTACATCGATTCTTTATAGAAATCGAGATGACCGCTGGTCTCCCAAAGCCACTTCTGACCGATATGAGGAGTGTTGATCAGTTCGTAGCCATTGCGATAATGCTGCTCTTTCCAGAAGGTTTCAATAATATGTCTGATTCTGGCTCCTTTCGGATGCCAGAAAACAAGACCTGGCCCGACTTCTTCATGTATAGAATAAAGATCGAGCTCCTTGCCGAGCTTGCGGTGGTCACGCTTTTTCGCTTCTTCGAGGCGTTCGAGATGTTCTTTGAGTTCTTCTTTGCTGCTGAAAGCGGTGCCGTAGACTCGCTGCAGCATCGGTCTCTTTTCGTCGCCACGCCAGTAGGCGCCGGCAACGCTGAGCAGTTTAAAGTGCTTAACGGCCCCGGAATCCTGGACGTGCGGGCCACGACAGAGGTCAGTGAAACCACCATGCGTGAAAGTAGTGATCGTCTGATCACCAAGCTCATTGATCAATTCGACCTTGAAAGGCTGATTGGTTTCGCTGAAGTATTTTATCGCTTCTTCTTTACTCAGTTCTTTTCTGACGAATGGCGATTTTGCCTTGATGCCTGCTTCCATCTCTTTTTCGATGGCTTCAAGATCTTCGACAGTCAAAGCGCGAGGCAGCTTGAAATCGTAGTAAAAACCGGTATCGATGGCCGGCCCGATACCGAACTGCGCATCGGGAAACATCTTGAGAACGGCTTCTGCCATGATGTGCGCCATCGAATGGCGGCAGACATCGTTGGCCTCTGGCGACTTCGAAGTGATGATTTCGAGATCGGCCGAGCTGGTAAGAGGAGTGCGCAGGTCTGTGACCTCGCCATTTATCTTGCCGGCCAGAGCGGCTTTAGCCAGCCCGGGCCCTATTTTCGCGGCGGCATCCAGAACGGTTGCGCCTGACTCCAGCTCAATGATTTTTCCATCAGGAAGTTTAAGCTGAATCATCTGTGACATATGGTCTCCTTGTTTCTATGCGGTCAGGCCTTTATTCGGGCCTGAGAGTGAGTTTTTTAAATTTTCTTTTGCCGGCTTGAACAATGAATGACGAGCCGGCCGTAAACATTTTCTGACCGTCTGTGACCTTTTCCTGGTCAATCTTGATCCCGCCCTGCTGCAGCAGGCGTCTTGCTTCGCCGCCGCTTTCGGCGAGACCGCCAAGGGTCAGTAGCCGCATAAGCGGCAGACCTCCGGTCGGAACCGGTAATTCGAGTTCTTCAATTTCGTCAGGCAGGCCGTCGCCAGTTTTGCCGAACATCTTTTCGAATTCAGCTTCGGCCGCGGCACCTGCTTCTTCGCCGTGATACTGTGCAGTTATCTGGCGGGCCAGACGCATCTTGATCGCCTTGGGTTCCTGTAAAATGCGGTCTCTTATCGACTTGAGCTCGGCCAGATCGAGGCTGGTCAGCAGCTCGTAATATTTCATCATCAGTTCATCGGGAATCGACATGAGTTTGCCATAGATCTGGCCTGCGTCTTCATTGATTCCAACATAGTTGCCAAGACTTTTTGACATCTTCTCTTTGCCATCGAGGCCTTCAAGAATCGGCATGGTCAAGGTAACCTGCGGCGCCTGACCGTAAGAGCGCTGCAGTTCGCGGCCTACCAGCAGATTGAAGGTCTGGTCGACACCGCCAAGCTCTACGTCTGATTTTAGCGCAACTGAGTCATAGCCCTGCATCAGCGGATACATGAATTCGACGACACTTATCGGCACCTGGTTCTTGAACCGGTTCGAGAAGTCGTCGCGTTCGAGCATACGAGCAACAGTATACTGGCCACAAAGTTTGAGAACATCAGCAAAAGTCATTTTGCCAAGCCAGTCAGAGTTGAATACAACCTGAATTTTGTCGAGATCAAGTATTTTACCGATCTGGTTTTTATAAGTCTCGGCATTGGCCATGATCTCTTCTTCTGACAGGGCCGGACGGGTCTTTTTCTTGCCGGTCGGGTCACCGATGCGGCCAGTGAAGTCACCGATCAGAAAAACGACCTGATGGCCAAGCATCTGGAACTGACGCAGCTTCTGAATGACCACGGTGTGACCGAGATGAATGTCGGGCGCGGAAGGATCGGCGCCGAACTTGACTACCAGCGGCTTGCCGGTAGAGTAAGATTTTTCGAATTTTTTGAGCAGTTCGTCACGTGAGACAATATCAGCCGCACCGGTTGCCACGATTTCGAGCTGTTCCTGGGGGGTTGCGCTGAATTTCACTTTCAGATGCTCCTGAGTTCTTTCTGGTATTCCTTGAGTTTGGCGATCTGCTGCTGATAAGCATCGATGCCCTCGCGGATCTTATCGACCACTTCGGCCGGCGCTTTGCTGACAAAATCAGCATTTTCGAGCTTGACCGAGATTTTGGCCATTTCTTTTTCGATTTTGCCGAGTTCGTTATCGACGCGGGCAAGTTCGACCGGAACGTCGATCAGACCGGCGAGATCGAGACATACTTCGCAGGCACCCATCAGACCAACCAGATGCCCGGAAGGCTTGCCATCGACCAGAGTCAAGCTTTCTACGCCGGCGAGCGAGCGAATCATGTCGGCATGATTGATAAAAGCTTCGCTGGTTTTATCGTTTTTAACCACTCTGACAGTAATTTTTTTGGCCGGTGAAATATTGGCGGAAGCGCGCAGATTGCGGATTACGCGCACAGCCTCCATCAGTTCGCCGACTTCCTGTTCGAGCGGAACATTGACTCTGGCCGCATCTGCCACCGGGAAAGCGGCCTGCATGAGGAAGCCTTCGCTTCCCGGCAGTTTCTGCCAGATTTCTTCGGTAACGAAGGGCATGAACGGGTGCAAAATACGGAGAGCGCCGTCGAGGCAGCTGACGAGAACCTGCAGGGTCAGGGCTTTGCGTTCGGCATCTTTGCCGAAAAGCACTGGTTTGCACATTTCGATATACCAGTCACAGAAGTCGTTCCAGATGAATTCGTAGGCAACCTTGAGCGCGTCGTTGAAACGGAACTGGCCTTCGGCGAGGTTGGCGCTGACCTGGTCGATCGCGTAGTTCATGCGCGAAACGATCCAGTTGTCAATCGGGCTGAGGCGCGAAGCGTCAGGCAGACCGGCCTTTATCGAGCAACTGACACCCTCAAGATTCATCATGACGAAGCGTGATGCGTTCCAGAGTTTGTTGGCGAAGTTGCGGCCGATTTCGACCTTGTTTTCGGCGAACCTGATATCCTGGCCAACCGGGGCCAGCGAAATTACGGTATAGCGAAGCGCATCAGCGCCATATTTGCCGATAATCTCAAGCGGGTCGGGCGAATTTCCAAGGGACTTGCTCATCTTTCTACCCTTCATATCTCTGACGATACTGGTGAAATAAACATCATGGAACGGGCATTCACCGACGAAATAGTAGCCGGCCATGACCATTCTGGCGACCCAGAAGAAGATGATGTCGGGGCCGGTAACCAGAGTATCGGTCGGATAGAAGCGGCGCAGAGTTTCGGTCTGTTCGGGCCAGCCCATGGTCGAGAAGGGCCAGAGCCACGATGAAAACCAGGTATCGAGAACATCTTCATCCTGAGTGATTCCCTGCGCGGCGCCACATTTATCGCATTTGTCAGGGCAATCCGCGGCAACCATTACATGCCGACATGAGCCACAGGTATAAGCAGGTATGCGATGGCCCCACCAGAGCTGGCGACTGATGCACCAGTCACGAATGTTTTCCATCCAGTGCAGGTAGACACCAACCCAGCGGTTTGGCGTAAAGCGCAGTTTGCCGTTCTTAACCGCTTCAATAGCCTTTTCGGCCAGAGGTTTCATTTTAACGAACCACTGATCGGAGAGATAGGGCTCGATTACGGTTTTGCAACGTTCGCAGTGACCGACAGCAAGCTGATGATCTTCGATTTTTTCGAGCAGGCCAAGTTCCTGCAGCTCTTCGACAATTGCCTGGCGCGCAGCAAAGCGATCCATGCCCTTGAACTTACCGGCCAGCTCATTCATCACCCCACCCTCGTCCATTACGATGACCTGATCGAGGTTATGGCGACGACCCATTTCAAAATCATTGGGATCGTGTGCCGGGGTTATTTTGACAGCGCCGGTACCGAATGCCTTGTCGACGAAATCATCGACAAGAACAGGTATTTCACGATTTACGAATGGCAGAATCAGAGTCTTGCCGATGAGGTCTGCATAGCGCTCGTCATGCGGGTTAACCGCTACGGCAACATCGCCGAGCATGGTTTCGGGTCGGGTGGTGGCTACGACAACGTGGCCCTTGCCGTCTTTGCGCGGGTATCTGATATACCAGAGACTGCCATTGGTGTCTTCGGGAATCTTTTCTTCGTCTGACAGAGCGGTTCGACAGCGCGGACACCAGTTGATGATGTATTTGCCCTTGTAGATAAGGCCATCCTGATAAAGTTTGACAAAGCTGCGCTGCACCGCATCGCTGAGTCCTGCATCCATGGTGAAGCGCTCGCGCTCCCAGTCGCATGAGCAGCCGAGTTTCTTGAGCTGACTGAGAATTATGCCGCCGTATTTTTCTTTCCAGCTCCAGACGCGGTCGAGAAACTTTTCGCGGCCGAGATCGTGGCGAGACAGTTTTTCTTTGGCAAGTGCTTTTTCGACGACGTTCTGAGTGGCAATGCCGGCATGGTCTGTGCCGGGCAGCCAGAGGGTTTCGCGGCCAAGCATGCGCTGGTGACGGATAAGAATATCCTGCAGCGTGTTGTTGAGAACATGCCCCATGGTCAGCATGCCCGTAACATTGGGTGGCGGAATGACGATGCAGTATTTTTCGCGGTTACTATCGGGGTTGGCGGCGAAACAACGGCTGTTTTCCCATTTCTGATAGATCGAATTTTCTACTATCGCGGGATCATAAGCCTTGGGAAGAGCTTCAGAACTGGAATTCTGTGACATAATTGGTTCCTGTTGTGGTGAGTGTTACTTTTGAATCAGGTTCAGCAGCTTTTCAAATTCTTCCGGGGCAAGCTTTAGGCTTTGCGCCTGTTTGAAGATATTCAGCTTGGTTTCAATGGCCTGTATCATTTCTCTGGTCTTGACATCGGGCTTGATTGTATTCGCCTTCTGCAGCAGTTCGAGCGCTTCTTCGAACTTCGACTCATGCGCGAGAATATCGGCGAGTCTTGTCATGATCGGCGCGAAATTGCCGTCAAGATCGAGACCGGCCATCAGATATTCTCTGGCCTTGTCGGTATCTCCATGGCGCAACATGCTGTCAGCAAAGCGCTGATAGGTAATCGGTGTCGGCTCGAATTCGGGCAGACTGTCGACTGGCAGTCCGTTGGGAGCAGTAATTTTAGAGCCGCACATGTGACAAAAGCGGCTGTCCGGGTTGCTCTGGGTAGCATGGCATGCATTGCAGTCATAAAGATTCTGCACCACCCAGACCTTGGACTTTTTAATAACTGCGTCGCCTTTGAGATAGCCCTTTTCGACTTCGAATACGATACAACGCTCAGGAAATTTATCAGACCGGAAGTAGTCTGTAGCATAATGCTTCTGAGAATCGTATTCTTCAGCGATTACCGGCATGTAGCTGATCTGGTTTGGTATGATCAAACGATCTAGCAGTTTCTGATGCAGCATCTGAAGTTCAGGCACGGGGTTCTTGGCAATAACCGAGTCGAGGCCATCGAAAAAGTCGATAAAACTTGACACTATGTCGTTGTCACCTTCAACCTTGATGGCTTTCTCGGCGACCGGCGCCTCATTGCCACCGAGTCTTGCCTTGAGATTTTCGACTTCGAGAGTTTTGGCTTCTAGCTGTTCACGGGTTTTGCTCAAAACACCTTCAAAATTCTGTATGGAGAGCATCTGATCGGCTACCTGCTGGGTCAGTTGTTCAACTTCCTCACGGATAGCCGGATCATTCATGCTTTCATCCTGTCTCGATTCAAGCGAGACACGCAGTCTGGCCAGCTCATCTTCGCGCTGTTGCAAGGTTTCGCGCAACTTCACGATTTCAAGTTTATAGGCACCGACATCCTCGGCCGGAGCTTCACTGGCGCCTGCTTTTAAAGTTTCATTTTCGGCGGCAAGTTTTTCACGCTCAAGTTCGAGCGCAGCCAGCTTTTCATTCAGCTGTGCGCAATCGGACTCAAGCACAGTAACTTTCATGGCTGTTTCGGTAAAAGAATCTGCTTCCTGCTGCAGCTTTGCCAGTTTTTGCCTGGCTTCAGCCAGCTGTGAACTCTCCTGGCGCAGGCGGTCGACTTCGTCGATGTTGATACCAGGCTGAGACGCAGCGGCCTCGAGTTCGGCAACACGCGCCCGCAGCTGCTCAAGTTCGAGCTGATCGACGGTAACTCCACCGCCATCAACCTCAGCCCGCTCAGCGAGCAGATTTTTGAGATTCACTACATCCTGCTCGAGTTCCTGAATTTTATTCTGATACGAGATAATCTCGCCCGATGAAGCTTCTGACGCGCCCGATGTCTGCAGTTGCGTAGACATCTGCTGCATGGCAGCGTTAGACTGTTCGAGTTCGGCGCGGGCGACTTCAACGGCCTGTTTCAGACTATCTATCTCGGCACTGCTTCCGGACGCTGAAGCCAGTTCAGCGCGCAGCTGTTCAATTTCCTGTTTCAATGCAGCAGAATCGTCTGAACCTGCGGCTCCTGAAGAAGCTTCGGCAATCAAGCGTGCCTGCTTCTCAGCTTCGAGTTCTTCACGAAGGCTGGAGACAAGAGTTTCCAGTTCATTGACCCGAGGATCTTCGATAACTTCAGCTGAAGCACTGCCCTGCTGTTCTTCGAGCAGCTGACTCAGGGTTTTAATCTGATCGTTCTTCTGCTGTTCAAGGCTAGCGAACTGCTCTTTCTGACTATTGAGTTCAGAGAGCAGACGATCAGCTTCTTCAGACTTTTCTTCGAGAGCTCGTTTAAGCTCTTCGGCGCCTTCACCGCCTGTGCCACCTGATTCCAGCTGTGTTTTGAGATTTCTGATCTGGAGCTGCAGCAACTTGATCAGATTGTCCTTCTGAACAATCTGCTGATTCAATTTTTTGAAAAATTCGTTACTGATCTCCCCATTGCTTTCTAGATTCATACCGTCTCCCTAAAATCAATACAGAATAACGTTTCAGGCACTCTCCCAAAAACAGCACACAATCTGGCAAACCAGACATCCGCGCTGATAAAAAGCCTGCAGTCGCAGCCTTCGGCTGACCACCGCCCCACAAAAGCCACCTGTCATGCGGCAAGAGGAATAGCCCATCTTACGCATGCCGGGTTTCTAAACCAAGAAAGTCTAGCACAGAGTCAGAGGCAATGCAACAATCTGTATACCGACATTAATTTTAAAACAGATACCCGGCGGCATTAAGACGACAAACTACTGGCACAAGTCATAAGGCAGTATGACGAGTCTACTTCTTCTCAGGCCTGGAAATGTCTCTGAGATTTTTAACCTGTTCTTTCAACGTTTTTTTGCACTCGGCACAAACTACGCCATCATAAATGGTTGCCTGACAAAGCTGGCATGGATGGGCCACTCTTTTAACACCGGCTCTTTCCAGGCGCCCGGAACGAATAAGCGCTTCTACATGCTCAATATCACAGGAAGCGTGTTTGGCCACTTCCTCTAACGTCGCACCGGGGTTGGCTTTCAGGAAATTTTTAACTTTCTGAAACAGCTGTTCCTCTTCCTGGAAGCATTTGGGACACACGTCTCGCGCCAGTTTGACCATTATAAGGCCGCAAACTCTGCAAGAAATCAATTTAGATTCCTGTGCCATCGCTTCGATCTCCTGACATACAATAATATGGGGTACATAAATTCTACAGAAACAAAACTTCACGACTATGCGTATTAATGTATAGGAAAAGAAATTTTAGTTCAATAGATTTTGTTCTGATGCATGTTTGCGAAATTCTGAGCAGCAAGTCTGCCCGCATCCTGACTCAGACAGGGCTGTCATTTTTTTGAATTATGCTCTATGATTAGTACAAAGGTTTATACTGGTGAGGTGCAAGGGAGTCGAATATGAAAAATTTCAAGCTGTTTCTATTTATGATCGTGATGGTGCTGGCGGCATATTATCCTGCAAATGCCGCAGACCTTGAATTTGAATCTTTTAAAGAAGCAGAGGCTGCTGCTCAAAGACGCGCCCAGGAATACCAGCAAAAAATGGATGAGCACATGAAAAACATCCAGGAAGAATGGGAACAGCAACAGAAAGACCTTGGAGCAGACGGCTCGAGCCCCGATATCACCAAGGTCACCGGAAGCAGCGACGGGCAGAGAAGCTCAGACAACGATGCCGCTGACAGCATGGAAGATGCAGTCAATTCAAGCGTCAACAACCTTAAAAATACCATGATCAACACCGCCGGCCCTAATTCAACCGGTTTTGCCGGTGGCGGTGCCGGTTATCAATGGAGCGTCAAATACGTTGGCGGCAAATATGTATTATCTGATTCATACAACGAAGCTGATTTTGGCACCGGAAAGAAAAAGGAAAAGCCGGCCAAGACTACGCCGACTCCGGCCGCAGAGGGCGATGACGCCAAAACAACCACAGCAACAGCTAAGACTCCCGACAAGCCAGCAACTCCGGCCAATGAACCGACCACCACCAGCAACGAACCAGAACCGGCCCAGGTTGCAAAAGTTCCTGATACTCAGCCCTCATCCGGTTCAAGCAGCACTCCCGGCAGCAGCAAAGAGCCTGACACGGCTGCCAGTTCACCCTCTTCTTCGACTGGTCCGGGTAGCAGCGGCTCTTCAGCACCGGCAAGCCCCGCGACACCAGCCACACCCGGCAAAGACAACCAGACAGCTGCCGCCCCAACGTCGCCCGGCATCGACCCGGCTCCAGCCAATCTGCCTCCTCCCAAAGTTCGTCTTGTAATTCAGCATCCAACCGATTTCAGTGAAGAGATCTTTGCCAGCAACACTGATAATGAAAGTGCCAGCGATTACGATCTCGAAAAATTCAGAATTCCAGAAGATACCCGCGTAAAAATAGCGGTAGAAGTCTCTGATGATGTCAATCCGGAAGACGTATCTCTGGTTATCGTAGACGAAGAAGGCGAACGCGATCCCGTTGCAGCATCAAGAATGGGCAATTATCGCCACATGTTCAGGGTACCATCCGACGGAGCCTACTCTGCCAATGTTTACGTCACCGACAAGGATAAACCGGGCAATCCGAAAAAAAAGCTGATGCAGGTTAAAATACCAGTCACCAAAGTAGAATTTGACAGCCGCACGATCGACAATCAGCGCGGCACAAAAGCTTCAGACGGATCTTCATCATCGAGCATGAGCTCATCGAGTTCTTCAAGTTCATCGACATCTTCATCCGGCAGCATGGGTGGCTACTCACATTCGAGCCAGAGCCAGTCACAACAGGTAGACCTTTCAGACCTTTATTCAAATCCTGGCGATGATTCATCAGCATCTGGCCAGGAAGGTTCAGGATCAGGTTCAGGCTCAGGCTCAGGCTCAGGCTCCGGCTCATCGGCCTCAGCAGCAACAGCTGGTTCCGAAGCATCTGGCGGCAGCAGTGATTCAAGCGACAGCTCAGATGGCAGTTCCTATTCGCAGAGCGGATCTTCTGCACAGCACGGATCATCTGAGAGCGGAAATTCCTCTTCTGGCCAATCCGAATCCGGCTCTACAAGTAATACGGGCAGTGACAACTCTACCTACGCCGGCCAGGAAGGCAACGGTCAGAGCAGTGAATCTACCGGCAGCTATGCCAACAGCGGCAATTCTGCCGCCGGCGCCAGACGCGATGGCAGCTCACAGAGCGACACAACAGGTTCAGACGAAGGCAGCTCATCTGATGATAGCAACAACTACGGAG
>Ga0209605_1003152_pt1 | contig 14769 bp, 10 predicted proteins | sample AD_UKC035_MetaG_FD_184408 | JGI IMG/M metagenome (GOLD analysis project Ga0209605, IMG submission 184408) | Active sludge microbial communities of municipal wastewater-treating anaerobic digesters from USA - AD_UKC035_MetaG (SPAdes) (version 2) | ecosystem: Engineered > Bioreactor > Anaerobic >...
CCGACAAAAATCTCGCTGAGGTAGAAACTGGTCCCGAGACTGCGGTCAAAAAACAGGAGCAGGAATCCGGATACCAATACCGGGAACGATAAAAGGCCGAGAACTGCTGTAGTAAAAAATGCCCAGATCGGGAGAGGAAGTTTCCACATGCTCATTCCTTTCGTACGAAGGTTAAGCACGGTGGTGATGTAATTGATCCCGCCCAGCAGGACCGACACCACAAATAAGGTCAGGCTCACCAGCCACATCGTCATACCCGCGCCCGACCCGTCCGAAGCCTGCGGCAAGGCGCTGAGCGGAGGATACGCGGTCCACCCGCCGGAAAAGGGCCCGGTACTCAGGAAAAGGGATAAAAGCATCACGATGCTGGAAAGAAAGAAAAACCAGTAGGACAGCATATTTAAGAATGGAGAAGCCATGTCCCTGGCGCCTACCTGTAAGGGAATCAGCAGGTTGCTGAAGGTGCCGCTGAGGCCCGCGGTCAATACGAAGAAAACGATGATCGTTCCATGCATGGTGACCATGGCGTAATAGAATTCAGGAGTTATGGTACCCACCCCGGCATCGTTGACGGTCACCCACCGGCCAATCAGTGGCCGGAGCCAGGCAAAATTTTCCTCGGGGAAGCCCAGCTGAAGCCGGAAGATCAGGGACATCAGGCCCCCGATGACCGCCCAGATCATACCCGTGATCAGGAATTGACGGGCGATGATCTTATGGTCCATGCTGAAAATATACTTGCTGATGAAGCCGGACTGGTATTTGTCCCCATGATGATGTTCATGAAAATGATCATCATAACCCTGCTCCCGGATCAACTGGTCTACATCCGGGAGATTTACTTTATTTTCCAATACTTCTGCCATTGGGTTGAAGTTTTATTTTTTGTTATTTAGATAAAATTCGCAATTCGGTCCTGCGGTTTTTTTGCCTTCCGGCTTCCGTATCGTTGGGTTCCACCGGACGGGTTTGCCCGTAACCGACGGATTTCATGCGTTCAGCCTGAATCCCGCGGCTGACCAGGTAATCCCTGACCGCGGCGGCGCGCCGGTTGGAGAGATCGAGGTTGGCGGCGGCATCGCCGGTATTGTCGGTATGACCGCTGAGTTCAATGGTCATGGTTGAATTGTTGACCATGAGCTCAATAAGGTTGTCCAGTTCATATTTGGAAAATGCGGTCAGTTTATCGCTGCCCGTTTCAAACTGGATGTTCTCCAGGCGAAGGGCTTCCTTGCCGATCAGGTTGTCATCCTTGATGATTTTATCCACTTCACTGAAAAAGGCATCCCTCCGGGCTTTGACTTCAACATCCAGCAATTGCCCTTTGAAAGGATCCTCATCGCTGTTGCGGATGGAAGTCATGTAGGTGGATTTCTGACTGGCGAGCCAGGACTCGTATTCCTGTTCGGAAACGATGCGCACCAGCCTCCTCATGGAATAGTGGCCGATGCCGCACAATTCAGCGCAGCCGAGCTCGTAATTGAAGGTTTTCCAGAGCGGTTCGCTGGCTGGGTCGTTGGGGTCCGAGGGGGCCTGGTATTCCTTATACTGCCGGAGGCCTTCCCGGAATTCCTCCGTTGTCTTTATCGGGGTGAATACAAAATGGGTGGGAAGGCCGGGCACGGCATCCATTTTGACCCGGAAATGAGGCAAATAGAAGTTATGCAGGACATCTTTGGAAGTAATCCGGACGCGCACTTTTTTTCCTACCGGCAATACAATTTCGTCGGCATTAAAATCATCCAGGTTTTTAATGTCTGTCCAGTCCTGCCCCAGTCCGTTGAGCCCGGTGATTTTTTTATAATTTTTGGTGCCCAGCTCGCCATCCGGGCCGGGATAGCGGATATTCCAGGCAAACTGGTATCCGGTGGCTTCGATTTCAAGCGCATTGTCTTCAGGCCGGGTATCCGCCATGATATCGTTCCAGGCGATGAGTCCGTTGGCGACCAGGATGACCAGAACGATGGAGGGCACGATGGACCAGACCAGTTCGAGTTTGGTGCTGCCGGGGAAATAGATCGCCTTGCGGCCGCGCTGGCTCCGGTACTTATAGGCATACCAGAACAGGAGGACCTGGGTGACGACAAATACGATCCCGGTGAAAAACAAGGTGGTATTGAACAAGCCATCGATGCTGCCTCCGTGTTCGGACGCCGATTTGAGGGGGCCATAACCCAGCATCCAGTTTTTATAATAAAGGGCCGACACCACGCAGAAAATGAGGAACCCCACCATAAACAGGACCAACAGTTTACCGGTGATATCATTGTTTTGATACTGGATGTCTTCTTCCCCCATGATCTTGGAACGGAGATCACTCAACTTCCCGATCTGTACCACGACGATGGCCAACAGGGCAATGATTCCAAAAATGACTAAAGCGGTCATAATATTTTTTACATTTTATCTGATCACATCACATGGTGATGCAAACTTTCTGAATAATAAGGATCGTTTTTAGGTACCAGCGGGGCTCTCCCCATTTCCCGGAATACGAACAAGAGAAAACCCGCCAGGAATCCAATCATCACCCCAAGATCCAGCAGGCCGGGAAGTGTAAATCCCGCAACAAATCCCGATCCGCCGTGTGTGTCTTCCCCGTGGTTTCCGGTCGATGCATGACCTTCCGTGCTGGCCTCATGAGCCTGTTCGGAGGCGGAATGGGCGGTATCCATGTTTTGTCCCGCTACCGCACCGGTGTGACCGGTATCAGCGGCCGCGCCGGCATGGCTTTCTTCTTCCTGGCTCACCTCCATGGGTTTAGCCTCCAGCTGCTCCAGTTGACCCATACTGCTCCGGTTTTCGATCAGTTCATGGGAAGTATGGAGAGCGCCGGGTTTTACCATCTGGAAAAAGTCAATCCAGTGACCGAAAAATACCAGGATGGCCACCAAAACAAGGGTGCCGGTTTTCCTCTTGGTATCGTTCCGCATCAGGATCAGGAAAGGCAGGAGGAAATTCAGTACGAGGTTGGCATAGAACAGGACCTTGTAGTGGTCAAAGCGGGTCCTGAAATAAATCGTCTCTTCCCCAATGTTTCCATACCAGATCAGCATGTATTGGGAGAACCAGAGGTAGGTCCAGAAAATGCTGAAGGCGAAAGTGTATTTGCCCAGGTCGTGCAGATGCTCGGCAGTCACTTCCTGGAGGTAGCCTTTGGATTTGACATAAAGAATAATGCCAATGGTCAGGGCCAGCATAGCCACAAAGACGGAGGCAGAACTATACCAGGCAAACATGGTGCTGTACCAATGCGCATCCAGGGACATCAGCCAAAGCCAGAAAAAAGCCGCACTCAAAAATCCGATGAGGGGAAGCGCCAGTGATGAATAATGCCTCAACTTTTTGTGGTGGGAATACGAGGCATCGCCCCTTACATCTTCATCCAGTGAAATCGACCTTAATTTTCTGGCCAGGTATATCCAGATCCCCAGGGCGACGATCGTAAAGAAAGTGAAGAAATTCTTATTCAAAAACCCGGATTTGCCGCTGATGATTCGGTCTGAGGACGCGGTCGCGGCATCATTCCAATGATAAAGATGATGATAACCCAGGTATAAGCCCCCGGCGAGGACGAGGAGGATAATCAGGGAAACAATCAGAAACAGGGAATAAGCCTCCCAAATCCGTTTAAACCCTACAAACCACCCTCCGAAAGCGACCACCCCGGCGGAATATTTGAAAAGCGCGAATAACGCAATTCCGGTAAAGAACAGCGTATTCAGCAAAATATTGGTCCAGAACCGGGTGTGAAAGGGGTCGTCATTGAAAAAAACCAACAACAAAGAAAGGACGCCCAGTCCCACTCCGGATAATAAAACGGTCCGTGCGGTGGTAGTCAGCTCAAACCGCTGGCTGGATGTCTGCGCACTCGATGTATGATGAAGATCTGCCATGTCTGGTCGTTATAAGATCAATGTTTTGGATTGGTTTCAGGTTGGGGCATTGAGGGCTGTGGTTCTGCGGGGGGCCATTTGCTCCCGGGGATATCCGCGGTAGTAAAGGTATTCACCTGTTCGTCGTAGGCCAGTTTCTTTTCTTTTGCCTGGAGGGAACGGATATAATGGATCACCTGCCATCTTTCTTCATAAGACAGTTTATCGGCATAGCTGCCCATCATATTTTTACCATACATGATCGCATGATAAAACCGCCCGTTGGTGGAATTGTAAAAAGTGTCCAACTTGAAATTTGCCGGAGCTACCGGATATTTTCCTCCTTCGCGTGCCAAGTAACCGCCGCCGTCGGCTTTTTCACCATGACATATGCCGCAATTGATATCATAAAGCTGTTTGCCCCGGGCAAGCCCTTTCTCTGTGATCGGGAAAGGATTGGCAATAATTTCACGCGCCGCCCGCGCCCTTTCATCTTCGGTATCCCCGTAATAATAAGGTACGGAACCATTCGGCGTGATGCCGGCTGCGGAGGCGGCCATGCCGGCATATCCCCGGGCAATGGTTCCTTTGACCGGCAGCCGGGGTGTAGCGAATTTCTTATATTCTTCCTTCGTGCCCCAACGGTTGAAATAATAATAGGAGTAAAAATTAGCCTCATAACCCACCGGGTGAACCATGTCGGGCATAAATTCGTGTCCGGTCCGGTTGCCTCCGGCCGGAGAACAGGCTAAGATCAAACTCAGCCCGGCGACCATCAGGGATAGGTACAGATAGTTCTTCATAATTTACAACACTTTAGTATTTACCTCGGCGGCTCCTGTCGAACGGAAAAATTCGTTGACTTTACCGGTATCTCCGAGCGAGGCTTTATTGAATGCAATACAAAATTTGTCATCGGTGATCCGCTCATCCAGCACTTTGTTGGTGATGCCCGGTCCCAGGCCGCAAACAATATAAAAGGTGATGGTCATCCCCCAGGCGGCAAACAAGACCGTCATTTCAAAAGTGATCGGAATGAAGGCCGGAACGGACCAATAAGGTTTTCCGCCAAAGATGATCGGCCAGTCCTTGGTAAAGATCCAGGTCATGCCCAGGAAACCGGTCAGCAAACCCAGCAGGCCGTATACAAATCCTCCGGCGTGCAACCTGGATTCAGCCAGATGCAGGGCCGGGTCCAAACCATGTACCGGAAAAGGGCTGAACACATCCATGATGGGCAGGTGCATGGCATTGGCCTGCTTCACGGCTTTGAGCAAATCCTCTTCGTCGTTGTACAGTCCGTAAATGACTTCTTTATGTGATGACATGTTTATCGGTTTCTTATTTTTCAATTAATGGTGACCGGCGGTTTCATGCTGTACCGGCGGATGCAGGGCCGCTTCCCGCGCATAGGCATTGTTTTTATCCACATACTGGTCGCCGGCTGCTTTCAGAATGTGTTTCACTTCCGCAATGGCCACCACCGGGGCGAGCCGTACAAAGATCAGGTAACAGGTAAAGAAAATTCCGAGCGTACCAATGAATATTCCGATCTCCACCCAGGTCGGGGAATAAAGGCTCCAGCTCGAGGGCAGGTAATCCCTTGCCAGGGTGGTGGCAATGATCACAAAGCGCTCAAACCACATCCCGATATTGACGAATATGGACATGAGGAAGGTCCAGTAAATACTCCTTCTGAATTTCTTGATCCAGAATAATTGCGGCGAAATCACGTTGCAGGCCATCATGCCGAAATAGGACCACCAGTAGGGTCCCAGGGCCCGGTTAAAGAATGCGAATTGTTCGTACACATAACCGGAATACCAGGCTATGAAGAGTTCCGTAAGGTAAGCCACGCCGACGATCGTACCGGTCAGCAGGATCACCTTATTCATGGATTCGATGTGATTAACGGTGATGTAGTCTTCCAGTTTCAGCACTTTCCGGGTCATCAGCATCAGCGTCTGCACCATGGCAAAACCGGAGAAGATGGCCCCGGCCACGAAATAGGGCGGGAAAATGGTCGTATGCCAGCCGGGGATCACCGAGGTGGCAAAGTCAAAGCTCACTATAGTATGTACGGAAAGCACCAGCGGGGTGGATATTCCGGCGAGAACCAGCGAAAGGGCTTCCCACCGCTGCCAGTGTTTCGCCGAGCCGGTCCATCCGAAGGAAAGGAAATTATAAAGCTTCTTCCTGAATCCTTTGGCCCGGTCGCGGACCGTGGCAAAATCCGGCACCAGGCCGGTATACCAAAACAAAAGGGAAACGGAAAAATAAGTCGATATGGCGAAAAGGTCCCAAAGCAGGGGTGAATTGAAATTGGGCCACAGCGGGCCGCGGGTATTGGGATAAGGGAAGAAAAAATAGACCACCCAGATCCGGCCGACGTGAATGCCGGGAAAAAGGGCTGCGCAAATCACGGCGAAAATGGTCATGGCTTCCGCGGCGCGGTTGACCCCGGTGCGCCATTTCTGCCTGAAAAGAAGAAGGATGGCTGAAATCAGGGTACCGGCATGCCCGATACCGATCCACCAAACAAAGTTGGTAATGTCCCATCCCCACCCGATCGTCCGGTTGAGGTTCCAGCTTCCTATACCGACCCATATGGTCCATACGATACAGAACAAGCCAAAGGCTAAGGCCGACCCGGCGGCTATGAAAGCCAAGACCCAGGCCAGGCTGGGAGCCCGCTCGGTGGCCGCGCACAGATCTTCCGTGATCTGGTGATAGGTCTTACCCCCCCGTACCAATGGTTCCCGAAATGGAGAAACTACAACGCTCATATCTATTGCTTTATATGCTGCTTAATAATAAGTTCAGTTTGATCATGCCTCTATGCTTTCGTCCCGGTTTATGATCCTGGATTTGTAGGTCACTGCAGGCCTGGTGTTGACTTCTTCCAGTACCTGGAAATTCAGGGGATTGTTGGCCAGCTGGTGCACGGACGAAGCGGTATGATTGATATCTCCGAAAGTAATGGCGCCCGTGGGGCAGGCGGTCTGGCAGGCCGTTTTTACATCGCCGTCTTCCAGCATCCTTCCCGCTTTTTTCGCATTGAGTTTGCCTTCCTGGATACGCTGCGTGCAGAAACTGCACTTTTCGATCACGCCCCTTGCACGAACGGTCACATCCGGGTTGAGAACCATCCGGGTCAGGTTGTCCGTCATGAAGGGAGAATCTTCTCCTTCTACCAGAGCCGGTTCGTTAATCGGCCAAAGGTCGGCTTTCATATAATCGAGCCAGTTGAAACGCCTTACTTTATAAGGACAGTTGTTGGCGCAATATCGGGTTCCGACACAACGGTTGTAAACCATCTGGTTGATGCCTTCGCTGTTGTGGTTGGTCGCATTCACAGGGCATACGTTCTCACAAGGCGCATTGTGGCAATGCTGGCACATCAGGGGCTGGAAGACCACGTTCGGATTGGCTACATCCCCGTAATAATAGCGGTCCACCCTCAGCCAGGTCATTTCGTGATGCCGGCTTACCTCCCGTTTGCCCACCACGGGCACGTTGTTTTCGGCCATGCAGGCCACGGCGCAAGCCCCGCAACCGGTGCAGGCGTTGAGGTCAATGTGCATATGCCATTGATGGCCCCGCTCGTAGAGATCGGAATAATCGGGATAAAGGGTTTGTTCATTGAGATGCTGGAATTCTGCTCTTTCCGCCTGCAGTTCCGATACAAAGGATTCCAGCTCACTGAGATTGGCCCGGCGGATCACCGATCGTTCAACCAGCGATCCCTGGAAGCCCTGTTTGGCCAAACCAAAATAAGTGAAGAAAACGGTTGCCGCTTCATCGGCGTTGATCTTCTGGCCTGTTTTCCGATCGATGTCCTGAACCCCCATGGTGTGGTGGTACTGCACACAGGCAAGGTTTTCTTCCTTTCGGCTTTTCACAGGGCTGGAACCGACCGTATTATAATATTGGGTGAGTCCATCGGCCTGCTGGCAAAAAGCAAAGGCATTGGTACCAATGTGCTTTCCTGCGGCGCCGGTAACGGTCCTTCCGTATCCAAGAGCGAGGGCCAGGGTGCCGGAAAGCTGCCCAAATTGTTGAATGGAGGCGGTTTCGATGGTTGTATTTCCGACGCTCAGGTTCACAAAGTCCCCGTTTTCAAGGTCAAAGGCCCCTTTGAATTTATTGACCCCGTCAAACATCACGGGGACGGCCAGGTAATTTCCCCACACGCAGCGGGTCACCGGGTCAGGCATTTCCTGGAGCCAGGGATTGTTGGCATGCTGCCCCGCACCCATATTTACGGTTTCAAAAAGTGTAATTTCCTGTTCGGCATTGGTGGGCTGGCTGATCTTCAGGGCAGCCAGATCGATGACAACCGGGGCCGCAGAGGCCAGGTCGGGAGCCTGGTACTTGAAGACCCCGTCATGCAGGGCCTTGTCCCAGGAAGATCCATTCAGGTAATTTTGTACCCAATTTGACTTAAGATATTCATAATAAGGAGCATCGGACTTCCAGTCTATATGATCTGATGTGGCCCATTTTAGCAAACTCAGTTCAGCCTGCCGGGTATTGAACAAGGGGGATATGGCCGGTTGGATAAGGCTGAGAAGGCCTTGTTTAGGTTCGGCATCACCCCAGGATTCGAGGAGGTGATGGTTGGGGGCTATAAAATTACAGAGGTTGGCTGTTTCATTAAGGGTGCCCGACATGGATATGCGCGTATTCACCTTCGCGAAAGCGGTGGCAAAGGCATCCGCTGCCGGGTAATCATAGGCCGGGTTGGCGTGGTCGATCACGATTACTGCATCCACTTGTCCGCCGTCCATATCAGCCACCAGTTTGACGAGGTCCGTTTCGTTGCCCTGCCTTTGGTAAGATGGGGTATTCAGGTCAATGGTGGTTCCGGTATTCCCGAGGATTTCATTGATCTTGTTCACCAGGATCTGCTCATCCCGGTTGTTTGAACCGGCAACCACCAGGCTGGCCCCTTTGTCGGCAATCAACTGATCGGCAACTTTGGACAGTGCGGAAGCCGCTTTTTCCGCCAGGGGCGGGCTGACTACAGAAGCAGCCCCGGTTTTAACGGCGATGGCGTTGTAAAGGAAAGCTATGGCAGCCCCTTGTTCGGACGGGCGGATCTGGATCCGGTGATCCGCATTGGACCCGGACAGAGACATATAACTCTCCACCTGGAAGTGCCGTGACATTTTGGCTCCGCTCACCTCACTGATCTTCCTGCCTTTGGCATACTGCCTGGAGAATTCGATCGGAGAAATCCAGGTTCCCAGGAAATCCGCATTAATGCTTACGATCGTCCTGGCCTGGTCAAAATGATAGGAAGGAATGATTTTCCGGCCAAAACTGGCTTCATTGGCCATAAGGATGGCTGCACTGGAAATGGGATCATAGCTCACCACTTCGGTATTCGGAAATTTCACCTTGAAGTCCGAGATGGCCTTTTTGGTGGTCGGCGATAATATCGTATTGGATAGGATCCTGACCCTTGAGGTGGCCGGCATCCGGAGCGCCACACGCTCATCCAGGTTCTCCCAGGAGGAGGACTCCCAATTGTTTTCACCCCTGACCATCGGGCCCTGAATCCGGTGCGTGTCGTAAAGGGACAGGACCAGGGCCTGCACCCTCGCAGAGGTTCCGCCTCCGGTAAGCGGGCAAAGACTGTTTCCCTCAATTTTGATGGGTCGGCCTTCCCTTGTTTTAACCAGGATGCCGCAATAATCGCCCCCATCCACATAGGAAGAGGCATAATAGTTGGCGATTCCGGGGACCAGGGAGTCGGGTTTGGTCAGATAAGGCAGAGCCCTGCGAACCGGCGTCTTGCAACTTGCGGCAAGGGCGGCCGTGCCTACACTGAATCCCATGATTCGCAGAAAGTCCCTCCGGTTGGATTGAAGGCCGCCGGTCTCATCGGGCCGGATACGGGATTGTTCGTCTGCTTGATGGATATAGGCCTCGTCCTGGTTCAGATCCCTGTTCCCTATCCAAATTCCGGCATTTTTATCTTTCATACTGCTATGATTGGTATTATATATGTGAATGCTGCGTCTTGTTTAATAATGGCATTTTTGGCACTCCAGGCCACCGATATCTTCCACCGTGACGGTTTTCTTTGATCCGTCTTTGAGCGCCTGGTGGTATTTTTCATACTTACCCAGGTAATAGTCGTTGGAGCTGAAACTTTTCACCTCGGTCTCCCGGTGGCAATTTACGCACCAGCCCATGGAGAGGGTTGCGTATTGCCTGACCACCTCCATATTCTCCACCTTCCCGTGGCAGGTTTGGCAGGCGACCTCCCCAACGGCTACGTGCTGGGAATGGTTAAAGTAAACATGGTCGGGAAGACTGTGGATCCGTACCCATTCGACGGGGCCCTGGATTTTGGGTTTGGTGGGATTGGTGAGGCTGTTTTTGATCCCCCGCCACTGTTCATTCATCAGTCTTTCCCCTTCGGGATCCATGGCTTTGAGTTCCTTATCCGTCATGTGGTTGTCCCCAATCCATTTCTTAAAGATCACCTCGATGTCTTTTTCGGCCATGTTTTCATAATCGGGGATGTATTGACCGGTATTGGGATTGAAGCCGACGGAGGCAAATATTTTGCTGATTTCCGCAGTTCCGTACTGGGAACCCTTGACAATGGCTTTGTGACAGTTCATACAGGTATTCATGGCCGGAATGACCGCGTGTTTGCTTCTTCTGGCTCCATCGTGGCAAAACTGGCAGTCAATTTTATTGAGCCCGGAATGGGTGGCATGTGAAAATTTGATGGGTTGGTCCGGCTGGTAGTTTTGTTGCCTGCCAAAAGCGATCCCGTTTTTGGTGGTCGTATATCCGGCCAGAATCACGGCCAGGACGATCAGGGTAGTGATCATGGATTTGCTGGTAAGCCATTCCCAGACGGTTTTTTGCCTGGGAAGGGGTTCTCCGGCCTGTTGGGCGCTTAATTGATTCAGACCGCTGATCAGCCTGCCAAGGATCGCTGCCATCACGAGTAAGATTCCCAGCAGCGCATACCAGATCCAGCTGAGGCCTTTTGCCTTGGTTTCCACAGGCAGGGCTCCAGCTCCGGGAGCCTTGGCAACGGCGCCATAGGTACCATCGGCCACCCCATTGATATAAGCTTCTATGGATTGAATCTGGGCGTCGGTGAGGTTGGGAAAACCGGTCATTACCACAGGCCCCCACTCTTTCCACAGCTCGTTAGCTCTGGGATGGCCCTGGGAAATCAACGCCTGGGAATTCCTGATCCAGGCATACAGATCCTCCTGCGGATAAGCCGCCCAGCGGTCCAAAAATCCTGCCAGGGCAGGCCCCGTGGCTTTCGTTTTCATGTCCCTGGCATGACATTGGGCGCAATTGTTCGCAAACAGGGTTTTACCTTCATCGGGATTGCCTTGCGCCGGAAGAAGCCCCGGAACGACCATGGTGCAAACAGCTAACAAAAAGCTAAACCTGAACATTTTATATATCATGAAAACTTATATTAAAAAATGATCCATATTTACTGAAATCAGCGTCGCAAAAATAGACAATGGTTAATTCATTTAACAGTTCTCATCTCGTAATTTTCCTATTTAGATATTGTCTAAATAAACCAATTGAATTTATCATAACTTGACCTATTAATTTTGTTTTGCTGCATCTTAATCCCCTGATTTACACCGCAACCGGAGCTTTAATCGCCGGATCCGGATGGTAATCAATAATCTCAAAATCCTCGTACCGGAAGGCAAAAAGATCCTTCACCTGGGGATTGATCCGTAGTTCGGGCAAGGCCTTTGGGGTCCGGCTCAGCTGTTCCATGGCCTGATCCAGGTGGTTGTTGTACAGATGGACATCCCCAAAAGTATGGATAAACTCACCCGCCTTAAGGCCGCTGACGTGGGCAACCATATGGGTGAGCAGGGCATAGGAGGCAATATTAAAAGGCACCCCGAGGAATACGTCCGCCGAACGCTGGTACAACTGGCAGGACAGCCTGCCCTCACTGACATAAAACTGGAAAAGGCAATGACAGGGGCAAAGGGCCATCTGGTCCAGTTCCGCCACGTTCCAGGCGCTGACCAGGATTCTCCTGGAGTCCGGGTTCTGGCGGATCGTATCCAGGACTTGCTGGATCTGGTCGATCCGGCGCCCGTCCGGGGAGGGCCAACTCCTCCATTGCCGGCCATAGACCGGCCCAAGGTCCCCTTTGGGATCGGCCCATTCATCCCAGATCCTGACCCCATGGGCCTTCAGGTAGGCGATATTGGTATCCCCCTTCAGAAACCAAAGGAGTTCATGTATTATGGATTTGACATGCAGTTTTTTAGTCGTCAGCAAGGGAAACCCTTTACTTAAATCAAACCGCATCTGGTATCCGAACAAGCTTCGGGTACCGGTTCCGGTCCGGTCTGTTTTCTCATTGCCCTCAGCCAGGATTTTCCGGAGTAAGTCAAGGTATGCTTGCATGGGCCAAAAGTAGGAAATGTTGGATTATCAATAAAGTTAATATGATGCCGGGGATTGGCGGGTTTTCCGACCAGATAAACCTTCTCCGGTAAATCTCAGAACAGTCCTTACCTCGAAATCGCCGGAGGCATTAAGGGCATTTCTGAAAAGCCTGAATGAGTTCAAGTATTTATTATTTTGTCCTGATCAGGGTCGGGATTAAGACCAGGCAAATCGAAAGAACCTGGAGGGGTCCCGTCCAGGACGGGATGACTGATATTCAACGCAATATAATCGGGATAACAGGGCCAAACAGGTTTTTTAATTTAAAAACCGATTAAACCGTGAACGGGTTTTTAGCGGTGCCTTAACTTTACCCCCTCAACAGGCGCCATGTCCATTCACAAAGAAATCAAACGCATCACCACCCAGGTCCTTCAGGAAATGAAGGCTGAAAAGCAAAAAATAGCCATGCTTACGGCCTATGATTTTTCCATGGCCAGGATCCTGGACGCCTCCGGCATGGATATCCTTTTGGTGGGTGATTCGGCTTCCAACGTGATGGCAGGCCATGAAACCACCCTGCCCATCACCCTGGACCAGATGATTTATCATGCCGCCTCGGTGATCCGGGCGGTCCGCCGGGCCCTGGTGGTGGTGGATCTTCCATTCGGATCCTACCAGGGTAATTCCCGCCTCGCCCTCGAGAGCGCCATCCGGATCATGAAGGAAGCAGGCGCCCATTCCGTAAAACTGGAAGGCGGGCAGGAAATCGAAAACAGCGTCAGGCGAATCCTGTCGGCCGGGATACCGGTGATGGGGCACCTTGGCCTCACTCCCCAATCCATTTATAAATTCGGGACCTATACCGTCAGGGCCACAGAAGAAGAGGAGGCCAACCGGCTGAAAGAGGATGCCATGCTCCTGGAATCCCTGGGCTGTTTTGCCCTCGTCCTGGAGAAGATCCCCGCTTCCCTGGCAAAGGAAGTCACCGGCTCCCTTCATATCCCCACCATTGGGATCGGCGCCGGTCCGCACACCGATGGCCAGGTCCTGGTTTCCCACGACATGCTGGGCCTGAATAAAGGATTTTCGCCCCGGTTCCTCCGGCGCTATGCCAACCTGTATGAAACCATTCTGAACGCCAGCCAGCAATATATCCGTGACGTAAAATCTTCCAACTTCCCCAACGAGCAAGAACAATATTGAATGAAACGTACAGTAAGGAACCTTCTTATAGTTGGAATCCTGGCCGGAGGGCTTGTCGCCTATTATTATTATGACCAGTTGTTTTCCCCGGTTTTGTTTGACCCCTTGCAAAATACCGACCTGAAGATCAGGACGGGATCCACTTTTGAGGATGTCGTCTTCCAACTCCAGCAAAACAAGCAGTTAAAAAGGGTAAACGGCTTTAAATGGTTGTCGCGTAAAATGGGTTACTCCGATAAATCCGTCAAACCGGGCAGATATGTCCTGACCCCAGGCATGAATAACATCAGCCTGGTCCGGCTCCTTCGAAGCGGAAACCAGACCCCGGTAAAAGTGGTCATCTATGAAGGACGCACCCCGGACGAGATTCTTCGCAAAACGGAGGATGACATCGAAACCGATACCCGGTCCATGCTGGACACCCTGTACAGTGAACATTTCCTCCAGACCATAGGGCTCACCCGCGATCACGCCATGTGTATTTTTATTCCCAATACCTACGAAGTTTACTGGAATATCAGCCCCCGCAATTTCCTATTGCGCATGAAACAGGAATCGGACAGGTTCTGGTCCCGCAACAACCGCAAAAGCCTGGCTTCAAAAAAAGGACTGAGCCCTGAGGAAGCCTACACCCTGGCCAGCATCGTGGAAAAGGAGACCAATCACGGACCGGAAAAACCCACGATAGCGGGAGTTTACCTCAACCGCCTGAAAAACGGGATCCGCCTGCAAGCCGACCCCACGGTCGTCTTTGCCAAAAAAGCATTTACCCAACAGAGGGTTTTACATGCCGACCTCAGTTTTGAGTCCCCATATAATACTTATCTCCATGATGGCCTTCCGCCAGGGCCCATCTCCATCGCTTCGATAGAAAGCATCGACGCGGTCCTCAACGCGGAAAACCATGATTATCTTTTTTTCTGCGCCAAACCAGGGTACACCGGACAACATGCCTTTGCGGCCACCCATGCCCAGCACAGCCGCAATGCCAGGTTGTTTCATGAATGGATGAATCAGCAGGATATCAGGTAGTTTAGAGGTAAGAGGTTAGAGGTAAGAGGTTAGAGGTTCGAGGTGCGAGGTTCGAGGTGCGCACTTCCTACCTCTTACCTCTTACCTCTTGCCTCCTACCTCTTACCTCTTACCTGTCAATGCCTGACAGAGGTTGACCGTTTTTAAGGTTGAAAAACACTTAAAAACGTTAACATATGAATTACAAAGTCAATTTTAAAATGAGCACAACAGAACGGCAGCGTCGCACTTTTAGCGAGGA
>Ga0209605_1003155_pt1 | contig 14760 bp, 8 predicted proteins | sample AD_UKC035_MetaG_FD_184408 | JGI IMG/M metagenome (GOLD analysis project Ga0209605, IMG submission 184408) | Active sludge microbial communities of municipal wastewater-treating anaerobic digesters from USA - AD_UKC035_MetaG (SPAdes) (version 2) | ecosystem: Engineered > Bioreactor > Anaerobic >...
CCCATTCATCTTTGAGTGTTACTGCTCTGTTGTAAATACGATGTTCAGGTGTGCTGTATTTATCTTCTACAAAATATCCGAGACGCAAAAACTGAAACCTTTCCTCTTTATCATGCTTCAACAAAGCAGGTTCAACCTTGGCATCGGAGAAAACTTTCAATGAATCAGGGTTGATATAACTTTTAAAATCTCCTTCCTGCGCATCGGGTGCTTCCACAGTAAAAAGCGTATCATACAAACGCACCTCTGCAGTAACGGCTGATGCAGCATCCACCCAGTGAATAACACTCTTTACTTTTATTCCTGATTTATCCTGACCACTTTTGCTTTCGGGAATGTAAGTACAATGTATTTCGCTGATGCTTCCATCATCATTCTTCACTACTTTCTCACACCGAATGATGTAAGCATGTTTCAAACGTACCATTCCTCCGGGCGTAAGTCTGAAAAATCCTTCGGGAGGGTGTTCCATAAAATCATCCTTCTCAATATAAATCTCACGACTGAATGAAATATCGCGATAAGTTTTTTCAGCAGCTTCAGGATTGTTTTCTGCCTTCAGCGTTTCGGTCTTATCTTCCCCGTAATTCAACAACACTACCTTCAGCGGATTGATAACAGCCATAGTACGTGCAGCTATTCTATTCAGATGTTCGCGCAAACATGATTCCAGCAAATTATAATCGGTAACATTTTCTCTTCGCGAAATGCCTGCCACATCAGCAAAATTTCTGATACTCTCTGCCGTATATCCTCTTCTGCGAACACCACTGATGGTTGGCATGCGCGGGTCGTCCCATCCATCTACAATTTTTTCATTTACCAACTGCAACAGTTTTCGTTTGCTCATTACTGTGTAGCTGATGTTTCTTCTTGCAAATTCAAACTGACGACTTGGAAAAATTCCCAGTTTCTCAATAAACCAGTTGTACAACGGTTTATGTACTTCAAATTCGAGAGTACAAATGCTGTGTGTAATATTTTCGATAGAGTCACTTTGTCCGTGAGCAAAATCGTACATCGGATAAATACACCACTTGTCGCCCGTGCGATGATGATGTGCATGTTTGATGCGATACATCAGCGGGTCGCGCAGGTGCATGTTGGGTGATGCCATATCTATTTTTGCACGGAGTGTTTTTTCACCGTCTTTAAACTCACCGTTACGCATGCGAGTAAACAAATCCAGATTTTCGTCCACTGAGCGGTTTCTGAATGGTGAATCAGTGCCTGCCTGTGTAGGTGTTCCCTTCATGGCAGCAATTTGCTCTGCAGTGGAATCATCTACATAAGCCAATCCTTTTTTTATCAGCTCCACTGCATAGGAATAAAGTGTCTCGAAATAATCACTTGCATAAAACTCATTTGCCCACTGAAAGCCGAGCCAGTTAATATCGGCTTTTATACTCTCTACATACTCTGTGTCTTCAGTAACAGGGTTGGTATCATCAAACCGAAGATTGGTACGTCCGCCAAATTTTTTTGCAATTCCAAAGTTGAGGCAAATGGAAGAAGCATGACCTAAATGCAGATAACCGTTTGGCTCAGGAGGAAACCTCGTTAGCAATTGTTCCTTACTTACTCTTCCTGACTGAAGTTCACCTTCAATCAACTCCTCTAAAAAATTAAGTGACTCTTTTTCTGTCTTATTATTATGCGACATGACTTTTTGTATTCTGTTGCAAAATTACGTTAATTACTTCAACGATAACGGCACCTGATGCAGTAAGCTCAAGAAATTTCTTATGAGATGTACTTTGCAAACTATTTCCTCTAAAGATGAAACAACTGAGCTGAAACAGAAGTCAGCGCTTTAAAAAACTGATAGCTTTTTTAACTGCTTCACCAAAAACATTAACCTCGTGGAGCGTATTGTAAAATGCAAACGAAGCACGAATGGTCCCAGGAATGTTCAACCGGTTCATTAATGGTTCGGTGCAGTGATGGCCGGTGCGCACTGCAATACCCTGCGTATCGAGATACATGCCTGCATCCATAGCGTTCACACCTTCGATGATGAAGGAAACAACACTTGTTTTATGTTTTGCTGTTCCAATAAGTTTTACTCCGGCAATATTAGCTAACAGATGCTGTGCATGTCGTGTGAGTTGCAACTCATGCTGCAGAGCAGCTTTTCTGTCCAGGCTGTTCAGGTAATCAATGGCTGCTCCCATTCCTATCACTCCTGCAATGTGAGGTGTACCCGCTTCAAAACGATAAGGAATATCGTTAAAAGTTGTTTTTTCAAAACTCACACTTTTAATCATGTCACCACCTCCGCGCCATGGCGGCATTTGGTTCAGTCGTGATGTTTTTCCATACAACACACCCATGCCTGTTGGGCCTAACATTTTGTGAGAAGAAAAACACAAGAAATCACAATCGAGTTGCTGCACATCCACTTTTTCATGTATCATAGCCTGCGCTGCATCTATCAGCACCGGAATATCATAATGTATCTGCTCTGAATGTTTGCGAACCATACTCACCATTTCTTCCACTGCGTTGATGGTACCGAGTGAATTAGAGGTATGCGAGATGGCAACAAAACGTGTTTTAGCTGAAAGCGTTTTTTGAAAATCATCGGGCTGCAATTCACCGGTATCATTCATCGGAACAATCTTAAGTACTGCTTTCTTCTCTTCGCAGAGAATTTGCCAGGGGACCAAATTGCTGTGATGTTCCATTGAAGAAATTACTATTTCATCCCCTTCGTTAATAAATTTTCGTCCCCAGGTATAAGCAACTAAATTGATGCTGTCTGTTGTTCCTGATGTAAATATTACTTCGTCTTCAGCAGGAGCATTGATAAAATCTTTTACCTTGACACGCACCTGATCATAAGCATCGGAAGCTTTCTGAGAGAGAAAATGCACTCCTCTGTGAACGTTGGAGTTGTAGGTTGAATAATAATCCGTGATAGCCTGAATTACGCTTAACGGTTTTTGCGAAGTGGCGGCATTGTCAAAATAAATTAATGGCTTGCCATAAACCTTCTGCGACAAAACCGGAAAATGTTTTCTGATTTCATCAACATCAAATTTTGTTGCAGCCGCTACTTCGCCTTGCATTGTTCAGGTTGAAAAAAAATTAAATATCGAAATGTATTCCCTGTGCCAATGGCAGTTCAGTAGAATAGTTGATGGTGTTTGTTTGTCTGCGCATATACACTTTCCATGCATCACTTCCTGACTCACGTCCTCCACCGGTTTCTTTTTCGCCACCAAAGGCTCCTCCGATTTCTGCACCTGATGTTCCGATGTTTACATTGGCAATTCCGCAATCACTTCCTTCGTGTGAAAGGAATTTTTCAGTCTCGAGCATATTGCGTGAGAAGATGGCTGATGACAATCCCTGAGGAACATCGTTCTGCATTTCTATTGCCTGATCGAGTGTTTTATATTTCATGATGTAAAGCAATGGTGCAAAAGTTTCGTGACATACAATTGGAATATTCTTTGGAACTTCGGCAATACATGGTTTTACATAACATCCGCTTTCAAAACCTTCACCCGTCATAGTCTCTCCACCATAAAGTATGGTTCCACCTTCCTTTTTTACCCGCTCAATAGCCTGATGAAAATCTTTTACTGCTCCGGTATCAATCAATGGCCCGACAAGAGTATGTGCATCTAATGGATGACCAATACGAATATGCTGATAAGCACTTACTAATTTTTTCTTAAAGGTATCAAACACACTTTCGTGAATAATAAGTCTGCGTGTGCTGGTGCAACGTTGTCCTGCTGTGCCTACTGCACCAAACAATACTGCGCGGATAGCCATATCCAAATCGGCATGTTCTGTGATGATGATGGCATTGTTTCCACCGAGTTCGAGAAGACTGCGGCCTAAGCGCTCACCCACAATGGATGCTACACGTTTGCCAACACGTGTGGAGCCTGTTGCAGAAATCAGAGGCACACGGTTGTCAGCAAGAAAATTATCACCTACATGTTTGGAGTTTGCCACTACCAGATTGCATACTCCTTCGGGAACTTTATTTTCTTCAAGCACTGAGGCTATGATGTTTTGCACTGCAATAGCACAAAGCGGAACTTTAGATGATGGTTTCCAAACGATGGTATCACCACAAACCATTGCAAGCATGGCATTCCAACTCCATACAGCTACCGGAAAGTTGAAAGCGGTAATCACTCCAACAATTCCTAATGGATGATATTGTTCGTACATGCGATGTTTGGGTCGTTCGCTGTGCATGGTGAATCCATGTAACTGGCGTGAAAGACCTACTGCAAAATCGCAGATGTCAATCATCTCCTGCACTTCGCCAAGACCTTCCTGATAAATTTTTCCCATCTCATAAGAAACCAGTTGTCCTAAAGGCTCTTTATATTCACGCAGTTTATTTCCTATCTGGCGAACCACCTCTCCGCGTTTGGGAGCAGGCCACATACGCCATTCTTTAAAAGCCTGTTGAGCTGTTTGAATAATCGTTTCGTAATCGTCAGCAGTTGCTTGCTTCACTTTAGAAATTAGCTCACCATCTGATGATGAAAAAGATTCAAGAATATCACCTTTGGTATCAAACCACTTAGTTCCTGTAGTTGCACCTTTATTTATTTCCGTAATTCCCAGTTGCTTCAGGGCTTTCTCTATACCGTATCCGGTTTTAACTGCTGTACTCATTGTTCTGTGTATTAAAAAAAACGTTTTACTTTGGTCTGCAAAATTAAACAATATAAGTCTTTTCTATGGCTAAAAGTTCAGCTAAAGGTTCTGTTTTACTGATTGTATTACTTGCCATTGCATTAATAACTGTAAAGTGGATAAAAAGTTGCCGCAACAGCAGTGAAACTCCTGTTAAAGAAATTCCGGCATGGAAAGATGATGGCCGTAACAAACGGAGCGAATGGCGCTACCGCACTCTTGAATACACACAACATGCGCGATGCAGAATGCAATGCCGCAATATTAGTGAGGCCGAAGTGAATGAAATACTGCGCAACGGAACCATCAATTATAAAAAGAGCAACCTGAATGATAAGCCCTGCCCTACTTATGCAATTGAAGGAAACACCAATGACGGGCAAAAAGTGCGTATTGTTTTTGCTGCATGCAAATCAACTACACGGGTAGTCACCACCATTGACTTAGGTGTGGAACATGAATGCGACTGTAATTAATAAGCTCTGGCGCTGATGCCCTGCATATAATTTACAAAAGCACGGCTCACAACCTTGTTGCCTCCCGGTGTCGGGTAATTTCCTGAAAAATACCAGTCGCCTTTGTTATGCGGGCATGCTTCGTGCAGGTCTTCAATTTTCTGAAAAATAATTTCTACTTCAGCTTTGCAATCTTCAGGTTTCAGCATCGAGGCAATCTTAGCCGAAATCTGCTCCGCTGTGAATGGTTTATAAATATCGCGTACATAGTTTTTCATTTCATTCACGCCAAGTTCCAGTTGTTGCTTGCAATGCACATAGGTTTCTTCAATGATATGTTCGAGATTATTTTCTTCGAGCAATGCAATGGCTGCACGAAAAGCAATGAGGTCACCAATACGTGCCATGTCTATACCGTAACAATCGGGATAACGTATTTGAGGTGCTGATGAAACAATCACTATTTTCTTAGGCTCCAGCCGATCGAGCATTCTGATGATGGAGTTTTTAAGTGTTGTTCCGCGCACAATACTGTCGTCAATCACTACCAGATTGTCCTGTCCTTTCTGAAGTGTACCATAAGTAATGTCATACACATGTGTAACCATATCACTTCGGTCATCATCATTGGTGATAAACGTACGCAGTTTGACATCTTTAATGGCAATTTTTTCGAAGCGAGGTTTGATGGCAAGTATTTCACTCAGTTTTTCATCGGTAAGCTGATTGCCTGCTGCTTTGATTTTTCGTTTCTGAACATCGCGCAGATAATCTTCCATGCCCTGCATCATTCCATAAAATGCTACTTCTGCCGTGTTGGGGATAAAAGAAAAAACTGTGTGCCGCAAATCATTGTCCACTGCAGGGAGAATACTTTTACAAAGTTGTCGGCCCAACTCTTTTCGCTCCTGATAAATTTCTGCATCACTTCCTCTCGAAAAATAAATACGTTCGAAAGAACATGAATTACGTTCGGTAGGTTCTTTTATCTGCGGCATTGAAATTTTGCCGTTCTTTTTTATGATGAGTGCATGGCCGGGTTTTATTTCTTCAATCTGCTCAAACGAAAGTTTAAAAGCTGTCTGAATGGCGGGTCTTTCACTGGCAACTACTACAATTTCATCATCGGCATACATATAGGCAGGTCTTATTCCTGCAGGGTCGCGCAATACAAATGCATCACCATGTCCCATCATACCTGCAATCACATAACCACCATCCCATTTTTTGGAAGAATGTTTCAGAATACTTTCAACATCCAGATGCTCTGCAATAAGAGGAGAAATTTCCTGTTTGGAATATCCCTGTTCTTTGAACTGATCGTAAAGTCTTTCATTTTCCTCATCCAGATAATGACCGATGTTTTCCAAAACGGTTACTGTATCGGCTTTCTCTTTTGGATGCTGACCTATTCTGATAAGATTTTCGAAAAGCTCATCCACATTGGTCATATTAAAATTTCCTGCAAGCACCAGATTGCGAGTCATCCAGTTGTTCTGACGCAAAAAAGGATGACATGCTTCAATGCCATTGCCGCCATAGGTTCCGTAACGAAGATGCCCTAACCACAGTTCACCGCTGAAGGCCATATTTTTTTTCATCCATTCAACATCGTTTAATTTTGAAGGATCGCCTTTTGTGCGTTCGTTGAATTTGTTAAAAATCATACTGAAAATATCCTGTATGGCCTGCTTGTCGTTAGAGCGGTAACGACTGATATAACGCGTTCCGGGTTCGGCATCAAACTTTATGTTGGCCACACCTGCACCATCCTGTCCGCGGTTGTGCTGCTTTTCCATGAGCAGATACAACTTGTTTAATGCGTAAAACGAGGTGCCGTATTTTTTTCGGTAATAATCAAGTGGCTTCAGCAAACGAATCATTGCTATGCCACATTCGTGGTGTAGGATGTCAGACATTTGAATGCAAAATTAAATAAAAATAAGCGTTGGATTACACTTATATAAAGGAATTTAATCTCTCTGCATCAATGTTTTGCCATGAACAGGCAGGTCTTCATGACATTATAATTTTGAAGTGGCAAATGCAGGTATAAAATGCAGCAGTTATGTGCAAGGTTCATTACAGCCTGCTAATACAAACGGATGGGAAAATCTCATACTGCATCGTTAATCAAAAAAATCTCTACTCACCGGCAGCACAGTCAGCCGTTGACCTCATGCCAACGCTAATGGTAAAGGGTGCTGTCTAGTCCTAAAACAGATATAAACGCCTGCTAAACTCACATCATACATAGAAATTACATACCGCCAGCCCAGCACATGCGCACAGCCTAAACGAAAGTTTTTATTAGGGCAGACAATATTGTCCGAGCATACAAGCAATTTATTTACCTTAGCACTATTCAAAACATCCGTGCCACTTCTCCCCCACTTTATCCACTTCGTAGAAAGAGCGTCCAAAATTTCTACTTACAGTTTCTTTGAAAGTATTACCTTTGACAAATTCAGTCAAAACAAATTGAATCAAAGATGGATAGTTTCGGAAACAGAATAAAACAATTGAGAGAACAGCAGGAACTTCCCTTGCGGACAGTGGCTGCTTATCTTGACATTGACCAAGCCATACTCAGCAAGATTGAACACGGACACCGCAAGGCGACCCGTGAACAGGTTGTTCAACTTGCGAAGTATTTCAAAGCAGACGAAAAAGATTTACTGGTGGTTTGGTTGAGCGACAAACTTGCTGACGAAATTCAGGATGAAGATTTGGCTTCGCAAGCTTTGAAAGCGGCACAAAAAAAAGTTGATTTCTTAAAAAAGAAAAAATGAACGGTGAATCTTTAAATATTATCCAGGACAATCTGGACAAGTTGCAGCAACTTTTCCCCGACATTTTTTCGGAGGGAAAGGTTGACATGGAAAAATTCAATGCAACTTTTTCTGACAACATCAATTTCCAGAACGAAAGGTATGTGCTGAACTGGGCTGGCAAGTCCGATGCGTTTAAAGTATTGCAGATACCAACCACTGCAACCCTGAAACCACAACCCGACCAATCCATAAATTTTGACACGACACAAAATGTGTTTATTGAAGGCGAAAATCTGGAAGTGCTGAAAGTGTTGCAGAAATCCTATTACGGAAAAGTAAAGTGCATCATCATTGACCCACCTTACAATACAGGCAGCGACAGTTTTATTTATCCTGACAGTTTTAAAGAGAACAAAGCTGACTATGAAAAAAGAGTTGGCGACAAAGACGAAGAAGGATATTTAATGAAAGAAGGAATGTTCCGCAAGAATAGTAAAGACAGCGGACACTTTCACAGCAACTGGTTAAGTATGATGTATCCCCGCTTGTTCCTTGCAAAAAATTTATTGCGAGATGACGGAGTGATTTTCGTTCACATTGACGACAACGAAGTTCACAATCTTCGTTTGTTGATGAATGAAATTTTCGGTGAGGAAAATTTTGTAACTGAAATTGTTTGGCAAAGGACTTTCGCAACAAAGAACGATTCAAAATATTTTTCTACAGAGCATGAATACATTTTAATGTTTGCGAAAAACTTAAATGGACTTACAGTAAACTTATTGGAGAGAGGTGAAAGGCAAAATGCCCGTTATCAAAATCCTGATAATGATGAAAGAGGTCCTTGGACTTCCACCGACTTATTAAGAATGGAGCATCGTGACAATAGTGTTTACACAATTATGTCTCCATCGGGAAAGAAATGGACACCAATCGCTGGAACAAGTTGGAGGCATCCAGAAGATGAAATGCTACAGTTAATTGCAAACAACGAAGTAACATTCGGTTCAGACGGTAATTCAAAACCAAGACGAAAAAGATTTCTAAGTGAAGTAAAGCAAGGTATTATCCCGCAAACTATTTGGAAGCATGAAGAAGTTAGTCATACGCAAGAAGCAAAACAATCATTGAATAAATTGTTTGATGGCATCCCAGTTTTCAGCACTCCAAAACCAGTCAAACTAATTAAAAAGATGCTTCAAATCTCTACAAGTAAAGATTCAAACGATTTGGTTGTAGATTTTTTTTGTGGAAGCAGTGCAACAGCAGAAGGTGTTATTGAGCAGAATAAAGATGATGACGGCAATAGAAAGTTTATTATGATTCAACTACCTGAAATCTGCGATGAAGGAAGTGAAGCCGCAAAGAATGGCTACAAGACCATAGCAGAGATTAGTCGTGAAAGAATCAAGAGAGCAATTGAGAAAAACAAAAAAGAAACTGCTCAGCTTAAATTAAAAGAAGTAAAAAAGAACTCTGAAACAAATCTGGATTTAGGTTGCAAGGTTTACAAACTCTCTCCTTCCAACTTCAAAATTTGGAGAGGCGGTGAAATAACCGAGCAAAACTTGGTTGAACAACTTGATGCTTTCGCTAATCCGGTAAAACCCGAAAGTAAAACAGAGAACATGCTTTATGAGTTAATGCTGAAAGCCGGATACCTGCTTACTGACAAGGTGGAAGCAAAAGAAAAAATCTATTCAATAAATGAGGGTGAGTTGATTATTGCATTGGAAGAAATGAATCAGCAAATCATTGACACCATCATAAAAGCACAACCCCAAAAAGTAATAACGCTTGATAATCTTTTCGCAGGCAACGACCAGTTGAAAACAAATACTGTGTTACAGATGAAAGATGCAGGCATTGATTTTAAAACGATATAAACGCCAATGAGAGAGATAGATAAAATTTTACTCCAGCTTGAAGAGTACATTAAAACAGGAACTTATTCGCCTGTTGAAACAGATAAAATTGAACTCAAAGATTTATCAACCAACAATGACTGGAATGAATTGCACAAATCAACCTGTGCATTTTTAAACAGCAAAGGCGGAATTGCAGTTATTGGTATAAAGGAAGACCAAAAGCATGGTGTATTTAAGTTCACAGGTCTCAATCCAAACAACGAAGCCAACATCAAATTACTGCCAACACTTTTTGCTGATGATGAAGGCAGAGCAATTGACCTGACCGAATATGTGCGACCTGATTTAATTGAGATTAAGCCCTTTCTTACAGGGCAAATTTGCTTAGTGTTTGTAGAAAAGTTACCTGATGAATTGAAGTATGTTTTTTACAAAGGCGAAGCATACGAAAGACAGGGAACAGGTGACCACCGAATTCCACCTGAAAAAATTCAGAAGCAAAAAGAGCTGAAAGAAGAAATTAAAAATGCTACTGAATTGGAGTTTGTTCCCAATGCTACCGTTGAAGATTTGGATATTGACAAATTGAACGACTACATCATTCGCTTAAACAGCGTTGTGAAAGTTGAGGCATTCAAATCCGATTTACAATCAGCCCTTCCCTTTCTGAATAGAAAAAAATTTATCCGTGACGGCAGCCCCACTCTGTTGGGAATGCTGGTTTGCGGCAAACACATCTTTGACCATGTGGGCGGAAAGTGTGAACTGGATTCTTACTATGAAACGGGTTCATCCCTGGCTAATGACAACAAAAATTACAAAGACAATATCATTCCGCTGATGGAAAGCGGATGGAATTTTACCTTCAGCAAAATAGGAACAGGAATAAGTGTTCAGCAGGGTGGAACTGTTATTTATGAATATCCCGAAGATGTGATTCGTGAAACCATCAACAACGCATTGGCTCATCGTGATTACAAGTCAGACAGGTTTTCCATTCTCAGGGTTCGCAACAATGAATTTATTGAAATACGAAACCCGGGAAAATTCAAACAGGAACAATTACTCTTTGATGAATTGCCCATTCGCTTGCGAAGAATTATTCCAATACCCAAGAGGCAGAATTCAAATCTTGCTGATGTATTGAAAGCATACAAACGATATGAAGGAAGAGGAATTGGAATGGCATCGCTTACAAACTTTGCTTTGGACAATGCTATTGATGTTCCGTATTACCGCCTTTACAACGAAAATGAAATCGGACTTTACATTCCTAAAGGAAAAGTGCTGGATGAAAATTCAATTGCATGGTTGCGTAGTTTCAACAAATACATTCTGACGAAGACAGGAGGAGTAGAACTTTCCGGGGAGCAGAAAACCGTCTTGGCTTATTTCAAAAAATCAGAAGTGCTGAATGCCAATGAAAGGTTTACCGTAAACCTTACACCCGACAACAACCATTTTGAAGTGATAAAAGATTTGGAGAAATGGCAACTCATCAGCAAACTTCCTCAAAGTAATCTTGAGATTCAGGTATTTCAGATTGACCCTGTTTTACACCGAACAGATTTCAGCGTTGAAATGAGAAAAGTTTTCGGTGGCGCTTTTGAAGCATTGCCAAAAGAAACACAGGATGTTCTGGAATCAATTTATCAGCATAATGAGTTTGGAACATTAGCAGAAATAAGCGCCAATCTGATAAGCACACATTTGTATTACCAAAAACATTCTTCGGTAAATGTTGATGTAAAAGATTTTGGCAACTTCAAAAGAAAAGTTAGGAGCACGATAAATAAATTGGAGAAGAATAAATTTATCAGGCGCAAACAGGAAGACAAACCGAACTACGAAATTAATCCTGACTTTGAAAGAACCGCATCTCTGTTTGATACGAAATAATATATGAAACTCCACTTTGACAGTAATCAATCTTATCAATGGGATGCAATCAAAAGCATTACTGATGTTTTTGAAGGGCAACCTTTGAGCTGTGGAGATTTTGAATTTACACAAACAGCAGCGGGTGCATTACTTTCTGAAAATGGCTTTGGTAATAATCTCACTTTATCTCCTGAACAAATCTTAGAGAATGTAAAAACCATTCAGCAACGAAACGAAATAAAAGAACCTATTGAAGAATTGCAGGGAATGAATTTTTCAGTAGAGATGGAAACAGGCACAGGGAAAACCTATGTGTATCTGAAAACCGTTTACGAACTGAATAAACTTTACGGCTTCAAAAAATTTGTGATTGTTGTTCCATCAGTTGCAATCCGTGAAGGAGTTTTAAAAAATCTTCAAATTACTCACGAACATTTCCAGTCACTGTATAATAAAACTTCAATCAGCTTTGATGTTTACGACAGCAAGAAAGTTTCAAACCTCAGAGGATTTTCTTCGGGCAATGCCATTCAGGTTTTAGTCATCAACATTGATTCGTTTGCGAAAGATGAAAACATCATCAACAAACCAAACGACAAGCTCACTGGAAAAAAACCAGTTGAGTTTATCCAAAGCACTAAACCGATTGTGATTGTTGATGAACCTCAAAACATGGAAACGGAAATTCGGAAACAGGCAATTGAAAACCTGAATCCGCTTTGCACCTTGCGTTATTCGGCTACACATACGAACCTGTATAACCTCATGTATTCGCTCAATCCTGTAAAGGCGTATGACCTGGGACTGGTTAAGCAAATTGAGGTGGACAGCGTAATGAGTGAAAATGATTTCAATGACAGCTTCATTCAGTTGGAAAGTGTGAACCGCACAGGAAACAACATCACAGCGAAAATTAAAATTGATACAACTTCTTCAACAGGCATCAAAAGAAAATCCGTTACAGCGAACCGAAATAAGTTAGACCTCTTTGAATTAAGCGGAAGAAATGAGAAATATGAAGGGCTTAAAATTTATGAGATTGATTTTGGAAATCAGCAAATAGAACTCACCAACGGAATTGTTTTGAAGGTTGGAGAATCACAGGGAGGAATGAACGATGAAGTGATGCGCTTCATGATTCAGAAAACCGTTGAAGAACATTTGAAGAAAGAGCGGGAATACAAAGCGAGAGGTATAAAAGTTCTCACTTTGTTTTTCATTGACAAGGTGAAAAACTATCGTGAGTATGATGAAAGAGGAAATGCAATACAGGGGAAGTTTGCAAAATGGTTTGAAGAAATTTTTCAATCGGAAATCAGCAAACCGAAAAACCAAAACCTTATTTCAAATTCAGTTGAAGAAATTCACAATGGATATTTTTCCCAAGACAGCAAAGGCAGAGTAAAAGACACGGGAGGCGAAACACAAGCAGATGATGATACTTACAAACTCATCATGCAAGAGAAAGAAAAACTGCTTGACTTCAATACACCGCTTCGTTTTATTTTCAGTCATTCCGCTTTGCGTGAAGGTTGGGACAATCCAAATGTTTTTCAGATATGCACTTTGAACGAAACAAGAAGTGAAATAAAAAAGCGACAGGAAATCGGCAGAGGTTTGAGATTATCTGTTAATCAGGAAGGCAAAAGAATTTTTGACCAAAACATAAACCGTCTTACAGTTGTAGCAAACGAAAGCTATGATGCTTTTGCAAAAGCTTTACAAAAAGAAATTGAAGAAGATTGCGGAGTTTCATTCACTGGAAGAATCAAAAACAAAAACAAGCGGGAGAAACTGAATTACCGAAAAGGTTTTGAAGCAGACCCCAAGTTCTTGCAGATTTGGGAGAAGATTAAGCATCAGACAAGATACAGTGTAGCATATCAAACTTCTGACCTTACAACGCTTGCAGCAAAGGCAATGAAAGAAATGCCTGAAACAAAAAAGCCATCGGTGCGAAGCACAAAAAATGAAGTCGTGATGGGAACAGATGGAGTTACTGGAAAAATGTTGAGTGATACAGTTGCCCCCGACTACGGAAATCATTTTGAAATTCCTGACATGCTTGCATACATACAAGGCAAAACCGAACTCACACGAAGCACAATTCTTGACATCGTAAAGAAGTCAGATAAAATTTCCGAATTGCTTATCAATCCTCAAATGTTCATGGACAACACAACAAACACAATCAAAAGTATTTTGTATGAATTGATGATTGACGGAATCAAATATGAGAAAATTGGCAACAAGGTTTATGAAATGAAACTGTTTGACGAAGGTGAAATCGAAATCTATCTTGACCAGTTCACTTTTGCAGTGAACAACGCTGACAAAACCATTTATGAAAATTACATTCCGCTTGACAGCAATGTAGAGAATCAGTTTGCTAAGGACTGTGAGAGCAGCGAGAATGTTGAATTTTATTTTAAGCTTCCATACTGGTTTAAGATTCCGACACCAATCGGAAATTACATTCCCGACTGGGCAATAGTTTTTAAAGGCGAGAAGAAAATTTATTTCGTAGCAGAAACCAAAAGCGAAGGTGAAGAACTGCGAGGAAGCGAATCAATGAAAATAAAATGCGGCAAAGCGCATTTCAAAAACTTTGAGGATGTGGTTTATAAGAAAGTTTCATCAGTCAGAGATTTGAATTGAAAGACCAAGTGCCAACGCTCAAAAAAAATACACTCTTGCAATTCGGACAGACAGTCCATCTAATGTAAATCGCTTCGGACAAAGTGTGTGCAGACATCGGAGGACACATCTTCGTATGGAGAAGTCGGGTGATAAGCATAATATGAACTGTGCTTAACCGAACTTTAGTTTTTCAATTCAATCCCGATGATCGAGATGCTGAAACGCCTCGCCTTTGGTAATACTCAAACCGTTAAAGCCTTGATAAACCCGTTTGTTCCATTCAGGAATTTTCCCTGAGCAGATTCACAATGGCATTTTCCACTTCGCTGCTGTTCCATTTATTTTCAATGTCAGGCATTGCCATAATTTTATCCATAATCACATTTTGGCGGTTTCCACGCGCCTGTGCTTCGTTGTATGGAATATGGCTGAAAGTTACCATTGAATAAAGCGGCATCCATTTATCGGGAT
>Ga0209605_1003157_pt1 | contig 14757 bp, 14 predicted proteins | sample AD_UKC035_MetaG_FD_184408 | JGI IMG/M metagenome (GOLD analysis project Ga0209605, IMG submission 184408) | Active sludge microbial communities of municipal wastewater-treating anaerobic digesters from USA - AD_UKC035_MetaG (SPAdes) (version 2) | ecosystem: Engineered > Bioreactor > Anaerobic >...
GGCGAAGCGCCGGTCCTGCGCGTAGCGCCGGGCGGCGGCATAGGCCAGCGCGGACAGGCCGATCGCGAAGGCGTGCGAACTCATGTGCCAGCCGTCGGCGAGCAGCGCCATCGAGTTGAACCACCAGCCGGCGGTGATCTCGATGACCATCGCCGCAGCGGTGATCCACATCACCACCCAGGTGCTGCGCTCGGCGAGCGCGTTGCCCGTATCGAAGACGTGGTCGTGCGTCCACGCGGACAGGTTGTCGGTAGGCATGGCAAGGCTCACTTGAGGTAGGTGCGCAGGACGCCGATCAACTCGTCGGCGCCCTTTGTGCGCTCGGCGGCGTCGGTGATCGCCGGGTCGGCGATGTGGGTGCGGACGTGCTCCTCGAGCACCTCGGCCATCAGCCCGTTGGTGGCGCCGCGCACTGCAGCGATCTGGTGGAGGATCTCGGCGCATTCCTTCCCGGCCTCGAGCGCGCGCTCGAGCGCCTCGACCTGGCCGCGGATGCGACGGACGCGGGCCAGCAGCTTGGACTTGTCACGGATGGTATGGCTCACCTGAACGCCCCCGATAAGATAGGGGGGTATGGTATATGAAGCAGCGCACATCGGTCACTCCGGTAGTGCTCGAATGCAGATGCGATCGCCCGGAGGCGCTCGCGGACATCGACCGACTTGAAACGAGTGATTGCAGCTTCAGCCCGCACGCCGGCGCGGGCAGTCGGTGCGCGGCTGCAGTGTTAATGCCATTAACACAGCACCTCCTTTCCATTGACAAATCTCCCCCCGGCGTTAACACCCGATGCCTATGATCGGGATGTGGTTTTTGTACCGGACGCTTCCATGCCCGAGCCGACCCCGCGCCGCGCGCGCATCGCATCGGGCCCCGTCCGGGAAACGCATCGACGCGGAGATCGAGACATGAACAATCAAGCAAGCGGGCATTCCGCCCCATCGGGTGCGCAGGCCCCCGGGCGACCGGGCGAGTGGCGCAGGTTCCTGCTGCTCGCCTTCATCGGCCTGCCCATCACCATGACGCTGGCGATCGCGGCCTACGGCTTCGTGGTCTGGTTCCTGCAGATCCTGCTCTTCGGCCCTCCGTCCTGACTCCTCCACGCGCAAGCATCGGCCTCGCGGCATGCACCGCCCGGCCTGGAATCGGACAACCCGCAGGAGCACTCAAATGAAAAATCTGCTTCGGTCCCTCAGGGACCTCTTCCTCAAGCCCGCCGTGCGTATCGGCCTCGGCGTGCTGGTCACCGGCGGCTTCATCGCCGGCGTGCTGGCCTGGCAGGGCTTCAACACCGCCATGGAAGCCACCAACAAGGAAGAGTTCTGCCTGAGCTGCCACACCATGCACGACAACCTGCTGCCCGAGCTGCAGAAGACGGTGCACTGGAACAACCGCACCGGCGTGCGCGCGCGCTGCCCGGACTGCCACGTGCCGCACGACTTCACCGACAAGGTGGCGCGCAAGATGCAGGCGAGCCGCGAGGTGCTGGGCCAGCTGCTGGGCACCATCGACACCCGTGAGAAGTTCAAGGAGCACCGCATCGTGCTGGCGCAGCGCGAGTGGAAGCGCTTCTCGGCCAACGGCTCGAAGGAATGCCGCGCCTGCCACGACTACAAGGACATGGACTTCGACAAGATGCGCCCGGCCTCGCAGGTGGCGATGCGCAAGGCCGCCGAGCGCAACCAGAGCTGCGTCGATTGCCACAAGGGCGTCGCCCACCAGCTGCCCGAGATGAAGGGCGCGCGCAACCCGGCCTTCGACACCCTGGTGTCCTCCGCCGCCGGCCAGAGCGTGGATGCCGGCAAGGACTACTTCCTGGTGGTGCCGCAGGAGCTCTATGCCGACGAAGGCATGACGAAGCGCATCGGCGCGATCGAGGTGGCCACCCAGGTGAAGGTGCTCGAGACCAAGGGCGACGCGCAGCGCGTCGAGCTGGCGCTGTGGCGCAAGAACAAGGGCTACGGCCGCGTCTGGTACAGCCACTTCGGCCTCAACATCACCAGCGCCGTGCTCGACAAGGAGGTGGCGCAGGATGCGAGCTTCGTGAAGGTGCTCGACACCCGCGAGGACCCGATGACCGGCCTCGAATGGCAGCAGGTCACCGCCAGCGCGTGGATGCGCAAGGGCAGCGTGCTCGACAGCGTCGAGCCGGTGTGGTCGATCGCCCGCGCCAGCTACAGCAGCAGCTGCAGCGTGTGCCACCGCCAGCCCGAGGAAGCGCACTTCGACGCCAACACCTGGCCCGGCCTCTTCGGCGGCATGGTCGGCTTCACCAGCATGGACGACGACACCGCCCGCGTGGTGCTCAAGTACCTGCAGACCCATTCGTCCGATTTCAGCACGTCGCACGGCGCCGGCTCGCCCGATTCCGCCCTGCAGACCGCGCGTCCCTGATCAGGAGTTGAACACCATGAACTACTCTCGGCGAGGTTTCCTCAAGGCCCTGGCCACGATGTCGGGCAGCGCGCTGGTCGCGCCCGCCCTGCTCGCCAGCCGGTCCGCGCTGGCGGCCGGCGAGGCGGCCGCGGTCGGCGACGACATCACCACCTGGAAGATCTCCGGCTCGCACTTCGGCGCCATCCGCGCCAAGGTGGTCGGCGACCGCGTGGTCGACATCCGCCCCTTCGAGCTCGACAAGCACCCGACGGAGATGATCAAGGGTCTGCTCGGCCTGATCTACAGCCCGTCCCGCGTGCGCTACCCGATGGTGCGCCTGGACTGGTACCGCAAGCGCCACCTCAGCGACACCAGCCAGCGCGGCGACAATCGCTTCGTGCGGGTGAGTTGGGACGAGGCGCTCGACCTGTTCTACGAAGAACTCGAGCGCATCCAGAAGGACTACGGCCCGTGGGCGCTGCACACCGGCGGCGTGGGCTGGCGCTCGGTCGGCCAGGTGCATAGCTGCGGCAACCACATGGTGCGCGGCGTCGGCATGCACGGCCGCAGCGTCGGCACCATCGGCGACTACTCGACCGGCGCCGGGCAGATGATCCTGCCCTACGTGCTCGGCTCGACCGAGGTGTATTCGCAAGGCACCTCCTGGGACGTGATCCTCAAGGAAAGCAAGCTCGTCGTGTTCTGGGCCAACGACCCGGTCAAGAACCTGCAGGTGGGCTGGAACACCGAGACCCACGAGTCCTACGCCTACTTCGAGCAACTCAAGCAAAAGGTCGCCGACAAGTCGATCCAGGCGATCTGCATCGACCCGGTCAAGAGCAAGACGCTGAACTACCTCGGCGGCGCCGAGCACCAGTACATCCACCCGATGACCGATGTGCCGCTGATGCTCGCCATCGCGCACACGCTGGTGAAGGAAGGCCTGCACGACCAGAAGTTCCTCGACACCTACACGCTGGGCTTCGACCGCTTCCTGCCCTACCTGCAGGGCAAGACCGAGGACATGGTCGAGAAGACGCCCGAATGGGCCGAGCAGATCTGCGGCGTGCCCGCCGAGCGCATCCGCGAGCTCGCCCGCCTGATGGCCAGGCATCGCACCCAGCTCATCTTCGGCTGGGCGGTGCAGCGCCAGCAGCACGGCGAGCAGCCCTACTGGATGGGCGCGGTGCTCGCCGCCATGCTCGGCCAGATCGGCCTGCCCGGCGGCGGCATCAGCTACGCGCACCACTACAGCTCGGTGGGCGTGTCCTCGTCGGGCGCGGCCATGCCCGGCGCCTTCCCGCTCAACCTCGACCCCGGCCGCAAGCCCAGGCACGACAACACCGACTTCAAGGGCTACAGCGCGGTGGTGCCGATCGCGCGCGTCATCGACGCCCTGCTCGAGCCGGGCAAGGAGATCGACTTCAACGGCGGCAAGGTCAAGCTGCCGCCCTACAAGATGGCGATCTTCAGCGGCTGCAACCAGTGGCACCGCCAGCCCCAGCGCAACCGCATGAAGGAAGCCTGGCGCAAGCTCGAGACCGTGGTCGCCATCGACTACAACTGGACCGCGACCTGCCGCTTCGCCGACATCGTGCTGCCGGCGTGCACCCCCTTCGAGCGCAACGACCTCGACGGCTACGGCTCGTACAGCAACCGCGGCATCATCGCGATGCAAAAGCTCATCGACCCGCTCTTCCACTCGCGCCCCGACTTCGAGATCTTCCGCGGCCTCACCCGGCGCTTCAACCGCGACGCCGAATACACCCGCGGCATGGACGAGATGCAGTGGGTCGAGAAGATCTACGAGGACTGCCGCAAGGAGAACGGCCTCAAGGACATCGCCATGCCGCCGTTCGCCGAGTTCTGGCAGAAGGGCTACGTGATGTTCCCCGAGGGCAAGCCCTGGGTGCGCCACGCCGACTTCCGCGACGACGCCGAGGTCAACGCGCTTGGCACGCCGTCCGGCTTCATCGAGATCTTCAGCCGCAAGATCGAGCGCTACGGCTACGCCGACTGCAAGGGCCACCCGGTGTGGATGGAGAAGACCGAGCGCTCGCACGGCGGCCCCGGCTCCGACCGCTTCCCGCTGTGGCTGCAGTCGGTGCACCCGGACAAGCGCCTGCACTCGCAGCTGTGCGAATCCGAGCCGCTGCGCGAGACCTACGCCATCGCCGGGCGCGAGCCGGTCTTCATCGGCCCCGAGGACGCCGCCGCGCGCGGCATCCAGCACGGCGACCTGGTGCGCGTCTTCAACGACCGCGGCCAGTTGCTGGCCGGCGCGCACGTTTCGGACAACTTCCCGCGCGGCGTGGTGCGCATCCAGGAAGGCGCCTGGTACGGACCGACCGGGCCGGAGATCGGCGCGCTCGACACCTACGGCGACCCCAACACGCTGACGCTGGACATCGGCACCTCCAGCCTCGCGCAGGCCACCAGCGCCAACACCTGCCTGGTGCAGATCGAAAAATTCGTCGGCACCGCGCCGGCGGTGACGTCCTTCGGCGGCCCGATCGAGGTCGATCCGGAAGGGCGGGAGGTGAAGGCGTGATGAGCACCGATACGGACGACAGGCAAGGTGCGGCGGCCGAAGCCGCCCCCCGCGCGAGCGCCGAGACGCAATCCGCGGCCGCGCCCGGGGCGGCTCGGGACGTCGGCGGCTCAGCCGACTCCGTGCCCCTCTCTCACGAGGAGTGGCAGTTTGCGGGCACGCAGCGCGCCGGGCTGTACGGCTGGTTCTCCAGGCTGTATGCGGAAGAGGTGTCCGAGCCGCTGTATCGCAGCCACTTCGCCGACGGGGGCTTCGCCCCCTTCGCGGGGCTGGCCGAGCTCAGCCTCGAGGCCGAGGTGCAACGCCTCGACGCGGCCATCGCCACCCTGCGCGCCGAGCAGCTGCCGCGCCTGGAGCTGGCCGCCGACTTCGCCCAGCTCTTCCTGCTCGACGGCAAGACCAGCGCCCTGCCCTACGCCTCGGCCTACGCAGGCACCGACAGCGCCTCGCCGCTCTTCGGCGCGGCCGAGGCACGCATGCGCGACTTCCTCGCCGCAAGCGGGTTGAGCATCCAGGCCGACTTCCGCGAACCCGCCGACCACCTCGCCGTGCCACTGGCGTTGATGGCGGAGCTGGCCGGGGCGGCGTCGAGCGCAGAGGACATCCCCACCGCCGCCGCGGCCCAGGCGGACTTCCTGCGCACCGCCGTGCTCGACTGGCTGCCACGTTTCGTCGAGCGCTGCCAGCAGGCGCGCCCACGCTTCGACGTCTATCCGGCGCTGGCGGCCCTGCTGCTTGGGTTCGTGCGCGCGGACGTGGCGTTTCTGGAGGATGTGGGCGGGAGTGCGGCAGTCTCCTGAATCGCGCCACCCCAGGCAGGGGCAGCGATCACGCCGCCCGCTGCCGCCTACGCGATTCCCACCCGAGGCAGGCCAACCCGACCACCTTCGGAATCGGCCGGCTTCCGGTGCGGTAGTGCGCGATCATGCGCCTGGTCATGCCGAGCGATTCGGCTGCGCTCGCAAGCGACAGGCCATTGCGCTGCATCCAGTCGTTGAACTCGCTGGCCGTCGGCAGGCCGGCCTGCCGGCGGGACAGTTCGTACAGCCGGTCGGCGCCCAGACCCAGCCCGTCCGGCCAATCCAGCCCGTGCCCCCACTCGTCACGCGTCATGCGTGCGAAGAAGTCCGGGGTGCGCAGCGCATCAAAGGGCGGCTGGGCGAGATCGGACAGGTCGACCGGCAAGGTTTCGCCCGTGCTCCAGCCGATCTCGAGCTTCAGATCGCCCGTCACACGGGCTGTTTCGATGCGGGGGGGCGTCTTCATGGATTGAGCCTCCGGTATTCGTCCAAGTACTTCGCCTTGTTTGCGCGGATGTCCGCCAGCGCGGCGACCAGCCGCTTCAGTGGCTGCACCCCGCCCGCCAGCACTTCGCCCGTCTCGATCGCAACCGACACACGGCTTCCATCGCGAAAGATCACATGAACGTGAGGAGCCCCATGCTCCATGCCGTTGATGCGGATCCGCCAGTCGCCCACGATGTCGTAGTTGGTCATCGCCAGAATAGTGAAATGGTTACACTTAATCAAGAGCCGATCAAATTGCCATCAGCATATCTCATGGCGAAAAAAGTCGGGGACGTACCCCGATTACGGTGCTACTGGCGTTGATGGCGAAGCTGGCCGGGGCGGCGTCGAGCGCAGAGGACATCCCCATCGCAGCCGCGACCCAGGCGGACTTCCTGCGCACCGCCTTGCTCAACTGGCTGCCACAAAAGAAACCTCAACTCGGCTGCCGCCCCGTATCCGGCGGCACACATGGCTCGTCCTGCGACACGAAGCGAAACTCCGCAAACCCGGCCCGCGCGCGCTCGCCGGTGTTGTCCGTGTCGGACGCCAGCGCGATCCCGCTGAGCTGTGCCGGCACCTCACCGAAGGCGCGCTTGAAGTCTTCCGCCACATCGCGCCGCTCGATCACCCAGCCCCCCGCATCACCCGTACCCGAGCGCAGCACGATCATGCGCGTGCGGTCGGTGTAGGCATTGGGCATGGAGGTACCCACCGGCTGGCGGTTGTCCCACACGTAGTTGAGCGCGGCGTCCGGCACCTGGTCGCCGTAGATCGAGCGCGCCAGCGCCAGCTTGGCGCGAGTGCCGAGGCCGAGCGCCTCGGGCGCGATCCTGAAGCTCAGATACACCCGCGCGGCGTAGTCGTCGCCGGCCTTGGTCCTCATGTCGGCCGTGGCCAGCGGTGCATCGACGCGCCACAGCCAGCACAGGTGCGGCGTCGCCTCGAGGTCGATGTCGAGCGGGCGGCCGAGCAAGGCCATGCTGCGCTCGGCCACCGCCTCGACCGCGACGACGCCATCCCAGGTCTTGAGCGCGTATTGCGTCGGCGCGATGCGCTCGTCGAGTTGCTGGACGCGCCAGGGTTCGGGCAGGCCCGCAGCACCGACAGAAAACCGTCCCACCCACTCCGTGGCGGCCTGCCCCATGGTGGCGGTGGACATCAGCGACAGGGCGATCGCCCGGCGGACGCATCGGTATGCAGCCATCTGTGTTGTCTCCGTTTGAAGTGCTCATCCACGCGCTGGCGCACCGGAATCGATGGACCGCCATACAGCGCAGCCAGTTGCACGTCATCGAGCTGCGCCTGGGGCAGATCGAACACGATCCGCCCCTGCTGCAAGCCGATCACCCGCTCCGCCAGCAGCGGCAGCAGTGCCGTGTTGTGCACCACGGACACCAGCGTTGCGCCGGCGGTCGCGGTGCCGAGCACCCGGCAGATCTCCTGCGCCGCTGCGGGGTCGAGCGCCGCCGTCGGCTCGTCGGCCAGGATCAGCCGCGGCGCCTGCACCAGCAGGCGGGCAATCGCCACCTTCTGCCGCTCGCCGCCGGAGAGCCCGTCGGTGCGCATCGACGCCTTGCCCTGCATGCCGACCTGCGCCAACGCAGCATGTGCCCGTTCGCATTCGTGCGCGGGGTAACGCCGCACCCAGCTGCGCCAGCCCGTCACGCGCCCGAGGCTGCCGATGAGCACGTTCTCGAGCGCGCTCAGCCGCGGCACCAGATGCAGCCCCTGCAGCACCTGCCCGGCCTCGCAACGCAGCGCTCGCAGCCGGGCGGGTGGCAGCGGCGTATCCAGCCGCGCGCCCAGCACCGACACCTGCCCCGCCGTCGGCCGCGTGAAGCCGCTCAGCACGCGCAGCAGGGTCGACTTGCCCGCGCCGTTGTGGCCGACGAGGGCGATGCGCTCGCCCTCGCCCACCACCAGCCGCTCGATGTCCAGCACCGTGCGGCCGGCGAGCGTGCAGCGCACCCCGCGCAGGTCGATGCAGACGCTCATGCGAGCGCCTGCCGGATGCGGCGGCTGATGGCGTCGAAGCCGGACACCATCACCACGATCACGATCAGCACCGTCGCCAGCCGCCCCCACTGGAACAGCGCCGTCGCCTCGGTGATCAGCAAGCCCAGCCCGCCCGCGCCGATGAGCCCAAGGATGGTCGAGTCACGGATGTTGAACTCCCAGATGTACAGGTGGCTGGAGACGAACTGCGGCAGCACGGTCGGCCACACCGCGTTGAAGAAGACCTGCGCCGGCCCCGCGCCCACGCTGCGCACCGCCTCGATCGCCGCCATGTCGAGCGACTCGATGGCCTCAGCGAAGAGCTTGCCGTAGGTACCCATCGAGTGCAGCCCGATCGCCAGGATGCCGGCGGTCGGCCCCAGGCCGACGATGCCGACCAGCACCAGGCCGAACACCAGGGTGTGGATCGAGCGGCTGGTGTCGAGCACCGCCTTCGCGCCCCAGGCCAGCGGCCGCGGCGCCGCCAGGTTGCGCGCGGTGAGCACCGCCAGCGGCAGCGCCAGCAGCGCGCCCAGCAACAAGCCGAGCGTGGCGATGCGGATCGTGGTCCAGGTGGCCCGCCCCAGGCCCTCGAGCCACGCACGCTCCACCGCCTGGCGGTTCTCCACCCGCAGCAGGGTGCCGTCGTCGCTGCGGTACTCGAGCTTCGGGTTGCCGAACCACACATCCAGCACGCTCGGGCGCGCGAACTCGCCGGCGGTCTTCATCAGGTTGGCGATCGGCGATCGCCCCAGCGACAGCTCGCCCTCGCGCGCCAGCGTGCCCAGGCAGGCGGCGACCAGCAGCGCATACACCAGCACCAGCGCCAGAAAGCCCGCACGCCCGCGCAACAGCGGACGCACGCGCAGGCCCGGGGCGGCCAGGTTCATGGCCGCGCCTGCAGCTTGCCGGTCGCGAGCCCAGCGTCGCGAATCGGCTTGTAGAAGCCGTTGTCGCTCTCGACGAAGCCGGTGTAGTGCGGCGGCAGCAGCGCCGGCTGTTGCGCCAGCGCCGGCCCCACGCCCACCAGCGCCGCGCGTAGCCGGGCGACGAAGTCGGCGTCGTCCGCGAGCTCCTTGCGCAGCGCCACCGCGTCGTTGGGCAAGGGCGCCGAGGTCCAGAAGATCTTCGAGTCTTCCGCCCGGATCAGCCCCTGCGCGATCATCGCGTTGCGGTTGCGGTTGTAGTCCGCGCCGGCATCGAGCACGCGCTGCGTCACCTGGGTCTCGATCGCCTGGTGCGCGGTGTGCAGCACCTTGCCGAAGTAGGACTCCGGCGTGATGCCCAGCGTCATCAGGTGGTGCAGCGGGATCAGGTAGCCCGAGGTCGAGCCCTTGTCGCCAAAGGCGAAGGTCCGCCCCTCGAGGTCGGCGATCGACTCGATCCCGGAGGCGGGGTGCGTCACCATGATCGCGAAGTATTCCGGCTTGCCGTCGTACAGGATGGTCGCCACCGCCTGCGCGCCAGCGTGGTGATTGGCCAGCACATAGCCCCACGGCCCCATCAGCGCGATGTCGGTCTCGCCATTGGCCAGCGACTTGGCCAGCCCCTCCCAGCTGTCGACGGTGCGCAACTGCACCGGGCGCTCGAGCGCGCGCGCAAGGTAGTCGGCCAGCGGCCGGTAGGTGGCGTCGTTCTTGTCCTTGTCGGGCTGGAACAGTCCCACGCCCAGGCGCAGCGGCTCGGCCGCGGGCGCAGCCGCAACCGCGGCCGGCACGGCGAGGCTGGTGATTGCAAGAATGAGAAGGTCGACAAGGCGCGGCATGGGGGGCTCTCCGGGGCTATGTGCTGTAAGACATGCAGACCGCCGACCATCCGGCGCGTCTTGAAGCTTGGTCGGAGGAGCAAGGCATTTCTTACAGCAGGGGAGAGAGCACGCTGCCCCGTTTTTGCGCCAAGCCCCCCGAAGCTCCCCAGGAGCGTGGGCATCCCACACGCACAGCACGTGCTCCGCCACCTAGCGCAATCCGCTGCTTTACACCTACCAACCTAGGCGTAATCAACCCGATGACCTACCGCACCACCTATTCGCCTACCTGGATAGGATCTTCTTCGAGCAATGCGCCTGAATCGCCTATACTCCTACCATCCTGGGAGTATTTTCATGGCGCGTCGTGTTGTCCCTACCCCGTTCCCTACCGATCCGCAGCTCACAACGCCTGACGCACTCGGGGCGGCCATTCGTGCGGCTCGCACCGCCAGCGGGCTGACGCTCGAAGAAGCGGCGCTGGCGGTGAGTATCGCCAAACAGACCCTGGGCGACCTGGAGGCAGGCAAGCCAAGCGTCGGGCTGGGGATCGCCCTGCGGGTGGCGAAGGCGCTTGGCGTGAGCCTCTTCATCGCGCCAGCGGGTGAGGCCGGCGCAATCGTGCAGCGCATCCGCGAGGCGCGTGAATGATGAAGCTCGACGTGCTGATGAATGGCGAGCTGGCGGGCACGCTGAGCTACACGGCGCAGACGCACCGCTATGCGTTCGACTACAGCCCGGCGTGGCTGTCACGCAAGGTGCGCTACGCCCTCGGCCCGACCTTGCCGCTCGAACTCGATGAGGCAATGACGGAGGAGCGCCACAGCGGCTTGGTGCGCCAGTTCTTCGAGAATCTGCTGCCCGAGGGGCAGGCGCTCGCTGACGCGGCAAGCACGCACAAGGTCACGAAGGGCAACCTGATGGGGCTGCTGGCGGCGCTGGGCGGAGAGACCGCCGGAGCGCTGCAATTGCGTCTCCCCGGAGCGGATGTGGCGCCGGCAGCAGCGACTCGCCGCCCGCTGTCACACGCGGAACTCTCGGGGCGCATCCGGGCGCGCCCCTTTCACCCCTTCTCGGTCTGGGACGGCCGCGTGCGGCTGTCCATCGCCGGCTTTCAGGACAAGATTGCCGTCTTTGAAGAGGACGGTCAGTGGGCGCTCGTCGAGGGCGGGCAGCTCGCCTCGACCCACATCCTCAAGCCCGAGCCGGTCACCGCGCAGCTTGCCGGACTCACCGGCAACGAATACTTCTGCATGCGGCTCGCCCAGTGGGCAAAGCTGCCTGTCGCCGAGGTCGCACTCGTGCACGTTCCCGAACCGGTGCTGGTCGTGAAGCGTTTCGACCGTGAGCTTGCCGCAGGGCGCGTTGCGCGCCGGCACATCATCGACGGCTGCCAGGCGCTGGGTCTGTCTTCGGCGCTCAAGTACGAGCGCCCCTACGGCGACACCCGCGACGTGCGCGAGCTGCGCGAGGGGGCGTCGCTGCCGATGCTCTTCGCGCTCCTCGAGCACTGCGCACGGCCCGCCGCAGAGCGGCTTGCCCTGCTGCGCTGGACCCTCTTCCAGGTACTCATCGGCAACACCGATGCGCACGCGAAGAACCTCTCCTTCTACCTGGGCCGTGAAGGGCTCTCGCTCGCCCCGGCCTACGACCTCGTCTGCGGACTCGCCTTCGGTGGCGACCAGCTCCTCGACACCTACGCCATGGCCATCGGCGACGCCTTTCACGCGCAAGCGCTGTCGCCGTACGAATGGGCCAACTTCGCGCACGCCTGCGCGCTACCCTTCCGCCAGGTGAGCACCGAGCTTGCGCGCATGGCCCAGCGGGTGCGCGACGGTCTGCCACAGTCCTGCGAGGATGCACGGGCCGCCGGCGTGGCGCCCGAACTCATCGAGCGCTTGCGCACCTTGGTCGCCGCCGAGTGCGAGCGCCAGGCCAGCATGGCCCACGAGGTGGCGAAGGTCGATCCATCACTTTTCTGAGGCGAAACGCACCACAACGTGAGCAGCATCATTGCACGGGTCGGAGTCTCTTGTAGGAGCGCCGGCAGGCGCGAATGGGCCGCGCGGCAAGGGATGCGCGTCGGGTAGGCGATCGCCGCTTTCGCGCCTGCCGCCGCTCCTGCATGAACCGGCGCGGGCCGGAGTCTCTGCATGGAATCGGCGCCGCAGCGCTTCCTGTAGGAGCGCCGGAAGGCGCGAACGCAGCGCCGGAGCCCGGCCCCGGCGAGGTCCTGCGACCAAGGCCCTTGAGAACTTCCCCGCGAAGACGTTCAATGACGGTTGCAGCGCAACATGCGCAACTGATGAAGTGCCCGATCCTCCTTTCCTGCCATCCGCCCACACGCTCATGAGCATCCAGACCGTCTCCACCCGCCCCTTCCCCGGCCAGCGCCCCGGGACCTCCGGCCTGCGCAAGAAGGTCGCCGTCTTCCAGCAGCCGCACTACCTCGAGAACTTCGTCCAGGCCGTGTTTGACACCCTGCCCGGGCACGAGGGCCAGAGCCTGGTGCTGGGCGGCGACGGCCGCTTCCACAACCGCACGGCGGTGCGCACCATCCTGCGCATGGCGGCGGCCAACGGCTTCGCCCGCGTGCTGGTGGGCCGCGGCGGGCTGCTGTCGACGCCGGCGGTCAGCGCCGTCATCCGCCGCCGCGCGGCCTTCGGCGGCCTCATCCTGTCGGCCAGCCACAACCCGGGCGGGCCGGACGGCGACTTCGGCATCAAGTACAACGCCTCCAACGGCGGCCCCGCGCCGGAGAAGCTCACCGAAGCGATCTACGCGCGCAGCCTGGAGATTGCCGAGTACCGCATCGAGAGCGAAGGCGGCGACATCGACTTCGACACGCTCGGCACGCGCACGCTCGGCGGCATGAGCGTCGAGGTGATCGACCCGGTCGCCGACTACGCCGAGCTGATGCAGCAGCTCTTCGACTTCGACGCCATGCGCGCCTGGTTCGCCGCCGGCCACCGCATGCGCTTCGACGCCATGAGCGCGGTGAGCGGGCCGTACGCGCGCGCCATCCTCGAGGGCCAGCTCGGCGCGCCCGCCGGCACGGTGATCAACGGCGAGCCGCTGGAGGACTTCGGCGGCCACCACCCCGACCCCAACCCGGCGCACGCGGCCGAGCTGATGGCGGCGATGTCCGGCCCCGACGCGCCCGACTTCGGCGCGGCCTCGGACGGCGACGCCGACCGCAACATGATCCTCGGCCGCGACTTCGTGGTCACCCCGTCCGACAGCCTGGCGGTGCTCGCCGAGCACGCCACCCGGGTGCCCGGCTATCGCGCCGGGCTGGCCGGCATCGCACGCTCGATGCCGACCTCGCGCGCCGCCGACAAGGTCGCCGCGGCGCTCGGCATCCCCTGCCACGAGACGCCCACCGGCTGGAAGTTCTTCGGCAACCTGCTCGACGCCGGCCAGGCCACGCTGTGCGGCGAGGAAAGCTATGGCACCGGTTCCAGCCACGTGCGCGAGAAGGACGGCCTGTGGGCGGTGCTGTTCTGGCTCGACCTGCTCGCCGTAACCGGGCGCTCGGTCGAAGACCTGGTGCGTGCGCACTGGGCGCGCTTCGGCCGCCACTATTACTCGCGCCACGACTGGGAGGGCATCCCCGCCGAGCGCGCCGATGCGCTCATGGCCGAGCTGCGCGCGCAGCTTCCTGCGCTGGCCGGACGCGACTGCGGCGCCGGGCTGCGCATCGCCACCGCCGACGACTTCGCCTACACCGACCCGGTCGACGGCTCGGTGAGTACCCGCCAGGGCGTGCGCCTGCTGTTCGCCGACGGCAGCCGCATCGTCTTCCGCCTGTCGGGCACCGGCACCGAGGGCGCCACGCTGCGCGTTTATCTGGAACGCTACGAGGCCGACGCCGCCCGCCACGGTCACCCGGTGCAAGAGGCGCTCGGTGCGCTCGTCCGCATCGCGGACGAGCTTGCCGGCATCCGCAGGCACAGCGGCATGGAGGCTCCGACGGTGGTGACCTGAAGCCACAATCGCGCCTTGCGGCGCTCCTGCAGAAGCCGCCGCGCCTCCGGGTTCCTGTAGGAGCGGCGCTAGCCGCGAACAGGGCGGGGCCTCCAGCGACGCGGATGACGAAGTCCGCAGCTGCTCCCACGCCTGCGCAGGCCCCCGATCGGGGGCAACGCAAGTCGCGATCGGGGGCCTGATCCGGCATCCGCGCCGTCGCATCCCTTGTTTCGCACAAAAAGCTGTATAAAATTACATCCATTGAGCGAGACTGAAGATGACGCACGACCAGATCCCCCTGTTCGCGGCAGCCGGAGGCCCGCCACCCGCGGCGGAACTCCGGGCGAAACCGCCCCGGCGACGATCCGCCGCAAGCATGGCCTTGCCCGACGCCGAACTTCCCGCAGCGCTGTCGCTGCCCCTGGCCGTCCCGGCTCCCGCCTCCGTGGCGGCAGGGCCCGGCGCAGCGGCTGCACCCTCGCATCCGGCCAGCCCCTGCCCTGCCGTCGCTGCCACGGTAAGCGGCGGCGCGCACGAGGGCGCCAGCAGTGCAAGCATGCCCATGAATCCCGACGCCTCCGACATGACCCTCGACGACCACGATCCGACCAGCCCTTCCCAAGCCGACCAACCCGCCGCGCTGCGCAGCGACCGCCTCTGGCAGCTCGACGGCTGGACCGCGCGCGTGATCAAGAACGAGGATGACGATGGCTGGGCGGTCGAGATGCTGCAGGACGGCGAGGCCGAGCCCGCGCTGGTGGGCCCATGGACCATGGGGCGCGACAAGAAGAACCCCAAGCCGCTCGACCAGGCCGCCTTCAACACCCTGG
>Ga0209605_1003158_pt1 | contig 14754 bp, 10 predicted proteins | sample AD_UKC035_MetaG_FD_184408 | JGI IMG/M metagenome (GOLD analysis project Ga0209605, IMG submission 184408) | Active sludge microbial communities of municipal wastewater-treating anaerobic digesters from USA - AD_UKC035_MetaG (SPAdes) (version 2) | ecosystem: Engineered > Bioreactor > Anaerobic >...
GCCAGTTCGACTATCGAAGGGTTGGGCAGCCCGCTGGTAAAGATAAAGCCGTCGATACGCCCTTCCTGCATCTCTTTCATCGCCTCACCGGCGTTAACATACTGATGGTCAACCTGCTCCCACACCTTGGCAACCGTCAACAGCTGCTGTGCGTTATAGAAGGTGCCGCTGTCCTTGCTGCCCACTGCGATTTTGCGACCGGCCAGATCAGCCAGAGCCTTGATGCCCGTCTCTTTGCGCACGATGATCTGCACGACCTCCGGAAACAGAGTTGCGATGCCGGTTACATTGGTGATCTTCTGACCATTGAACATGGCCTCACCCTCGACCGCATAAAAGGCGATGTCGTTCTGCACCAGCGCCAGATCGACCTTGCCGTCGCGCAGCATCTGCAGGTTCTCGACACTTCCTGCAGTCTCTACCACCTTGAGTGCGACATCGGGAAATGCTTTCTTCAAGATCATTCCCAGGGCTTCGCCGATCGGGAAATAAACCCCTGATTTAGAGCCGGTTGCAATCGTATATTCGTTGCGGCTCAGACTCGAACCGCCACAACCGGTAAGACCGGCAATTATCAGTAAAGCCGGCAAAAGTGCCAACAGCAGATAAAATCTTTTCATCCTTTACCCCTTCCTGAAACGAACTGAATTGATGATACCACATTCCCCCTCCCACAAAAACCCCGCATGTTCATTGCCACAGCGAATACATTAAATTAAGAGTAATGATAAACAAAGGGCGTAGGCGGGCATCTCATAAGCGCAAGCTTGTTAGCCGAGCACTTTTGACTCAAAGGCTACAGCTATCGATAAGCTGATGAGGCGGTTTGCCGAAGGCAAAGGCCAGCTCTGAGCCAATCCTGGAGCGTTGAGTCCCTGAAGGGATCCGCATCTCTAATGGCTGAAGCCGTAAGAACTGCCTAATCCCGCCGAGAGCCCGGGAAATAGAGACTAAGTCTTAATATTGTGTCAAATGGACAATTATTGTTAAAAGTTGTATGCGATTGCGCTGCGTTCGTTGCCAAGAAGTTGAAATAATGGTATTCAGAAACGGGGGATACCGTGCGGATAAGAAAACTGAACGTCGTAACCGAATGCGGAATGCTTCTGGCTGCCGCTCTGGCTCTGTCGAACATCAAGCTTTTTCAGATGCCCAGCGGCGGTTCAGTGTCGCTGGGCGTTCTGCCGCTGCTGCTGCTGAGTGCCCGGCACGGCCTGGCCACCGGCTGCGCCAGCGGCGCGCTGCTTGGCCTGCTGATGCTGACAACACGCCCTTTTATAGTGCATCCGGCGCAGTTCGTTCTTGACTATCCCCTCGCCTATGCTGCCATCGGTCTCGCCGGCATGGTGTCGTGGCAGACTCCGGCTAAAGCAGCAACGGCGACAACGCTGGCAAACGTTATCCGTCTGCTTCTTCACGTTGTCGCCGGTGCGGTTTTCTTTGTGACCGGTAAAGACACTTTTATGCAGGCCATTGCGGCCAGCTGTCTATACAATCTCGGTCACATGCTCCCGGAAACCGTCATCTGCGTCATTCTTGTCAGCTACATCGCCAGAAATCATCAGGCTCTGTGCGCCAGACAAAATTAACGCCGATTACGGCAGAAAATGCTTAAGCTGCAACTACCTTATCGCTTCCCAGACAGCGGGTGCAAATGTATCCACGAACGCGAGCGCCGTTGAGCATGACCCGTTTTTTCTGGAGGTTGATGCTCCAGCGTCTTTTTGTGCGATGATGAGAATGGCTGAGCTTAAAGCCAACCTTTGGCCCACGATTGCAAACCATACAAAGTCTTGACATATTCAAACCTCCAAGATCAAGCCGAAGTGAAAGATTATGATAGCAGATATCCACAAACTAATCAAGCGCAAAATTTAACTTTGCTGTACACCTCTTCTTGTTTTCTCCTATCGGTATCGGGTTCAGGATCAGGATTCAATTTCTAATTCAACTTTCGTTAATAAAACTCTGACCGCCGCCGATAAGGCTGACAGCTGGAGGTGTTTCATGAAAACACAGTATCTTGCCAAACAACTGCTCTACGCGGCGCTGTGCCTGCTGGCGGCAATAACGATCGCCGGCTGCACGAGCGTTAATTCGATAAATTCTCTCAACCCGGCGGCAGCCGATCCTGAATCAGAGCTCAATATCGGCGGTACCGAAACTCGCAGCAGCAACCAGCCGCTGCCGGTCGTCGTCATTTACGCCACCCGCAACGTCGTCGGACCCGAGGCCGAACTGAATCTGCGTGCCGAAGCAGTAGACCCTGCCGGCGGCCAGGTCACCATCGCCTGGGAAGCCAGCGATGGCAACATCATCTCTACCGATGGCAGCAACGCCGTCTGGAAAGCACCAGCCCAGACCTCTACCAACATCATCACCTGCATCGCGACCGATGTTCGCGGCGGTCAGGCTAAAGCCGATTACAGCGTCGATGTCGTCGGCAACAGTACTTATCGCCTTACCATCTACGCCGACCGCACTTCGATACTGACAGGGCGCATCAGTGCCGATCCGGCCAGCCCGGTAGTGCCAGTCTCCGGCGCCAGAATCGAACTTGCCGATGTCGGCGAAATTGGAGTCAGCAACGGCAACGGCATGGTCGAATTCAATATCGATCAGGCACAGGCTCTGGCAACATCTACCCTGGTCATCGTCAAATATCTGAACTGGGAAGTAAGTTATAACGCCTCTCTGCTTGTCGGCGACGGTCTGCGCATAATCGACGAGCTGACTTTTTACCCCGGCTATAACGAGGTCAGCGTGGCCGTGGCGCGGGGCGATTCATTTCTTCTCAGACGCGGCATGATCGAGGTAACCGCAGTCGAAAACAGTGCCGGGACCATAAAGCCGATCGCTGAGGTCACCATTGACGCCGGCGCCAGCCAGGCAGTATCGGGCGGCAGTGATGGTCGTGCCATTCTCGGTTCAACTATCGCCGGCAACGGTGAAACCACGATAAGACTTGCCCGCAATGGATATCAAACCATCGAAGGATACTACGTTCCAGTGTCAATCGACGGCTTGACTCTCGTCAACGCGCGCCTTTCCAAGGCTGGCACCATTCCCGAGCTCGACGCCGTCATTTCCTGGACGCGACCTTACATGAATCAGACAGCTTTTCCGGTTTCCGGTCCGTTCGAGATCGGCTTCGGACAGGCAATGGAAAAATCTGGAATTTTCAATGACATCAGTCTGATGATTCAGAATAAAACCCGCGGCAACATGATTGCATTGAGCGGCAATCTAATTGAACAGCATTTTCGTTCAGTCTGGAAGTCGGACACCGTGCTGCAGCTTTATCCACGCCAACCGCTTAATCCCAGCACCCGCTACAGCATGGTGATTTCACGCTGGAACGCACGCGCAGCCGATGGCCGCATGCTCAAGACCTATGATGGGCTTTACGGAGAATTCACCACTGATGCGGACCCGAGCCCGAGCATCATCTCGACCAGTCCGAAAAATGGCGATACCGGAGTCAATCGCTCCGGCCCGTTCAGCATTCGTTTTGACCGCAGCATGCAGCCCGATTCGCTTTACGATGACCTGGAAATTGAGATTACCAGCCTCGATTCGGGTGCCAGAATGGTGCTCGACGGCACTTCGCTGCGCAGCAACTTTTCGGTAAGCTGGCGGGAAAGCAACACTCTGCTCGAACTGGTGCCTTACCGCATGCTCAAAGCCGGCGGCTCATACCTGATCAGACTGAACAAATGCAATCTGGTATCTGAATCAGGCAAAAAGGTCAAAGACTTCGCCAATCTCTGGGGCCAGTTCAGGACAGGCAGCCTGTAAAACCGCGATCTATTCTTTGATGCGGGCCAGTGAGCTGAAAAACTTGTACCACAGAAAGCCGACCAGCACCGAAATAACCGTCGCCGCCACGATGTAGCCGAACCTGACACCGGCTGCCATATTTTCGCCGGAGCTCCGGATCCCAGTGGCTACACCGGCAACCACATCAGGCTTTACCCGAACCTCTGCAGTCACAGCTTCACCGCCCGGTTTGCCGGGCGTAGAAGGCTGACGAAGCTTCTCGCTGGCATCTGAGCTGGTGACCGGCGTTTTAACGATCTTGACATCCGGCTTAAGCTCAGGTGCTGCTGGCGATACCGGCTCGATTTTCTCCCGGTTTTCGGGCATGGCTCTTTCGCTGTGTTTCACCGCTGAAGCAGCGCTGCGCAATCCCGGTGATGGCGCCGCATCAGCTGCGACATCGGTCGGCGCCGGCGAAACCGGCGCAGAATAAGTCTTTACGCCATTCGCGGTCTCTTTTTTAAAACTGATCAGATCGGCGAGATCGTCGCAGAAATCTTCGAGCTCCGGCCGCTGCTCGTTTGAAAAGCTCAGGCGCGTTACATTCTGCGGGCTGCGCGCCGGCACGAAAGTCAGCACGACTTCCTTCAGCCGCTGAAAATACTCGATTTCGCGAATATCACGACGCGACAGCAGAGCAATAATCGGCTCTTTACCAGTCTCGCAGGTATGAAAAATCACCGAACCCGTGCTGAGAATCAGCCAAACCTGGCCTTTACTGGCCGTGCGCTGCGCATCTGACCTGATCGCCTTGAGAATCTTCTCGTCAGGGGCAAGATAAATGCTGATATCGCTTCTGATAGCATCTGGAAGGCTGAGACTGGCTTGCGGCTGCATCGACTGTCACTCCTCAATCATCAAAATCATCATCGAGCTCATCATCGGCGTCAAAATCGGCGAGGTCACCGTTTTCATCGTCATCCCTGCTGCTCAGCTGCAGATCAGCCTGAAACAGCAGATTCTGTATGTAGCTGCCAAAGTCTTCAGCAGCGAAGGCATCGAATGGCAGACGGGTCTGAATCACCAGCATGTCATGCATCTCCGCCTCGCCTTCTTCGTCGTTATACTCGACATCTTCACCTTCATCGATGATGACAGGCTCTTCTTCGTTCTCACCGGCAACCGGAAACTTCATCACGCTGAAATTGGCGCTTACCAGCCCGGCATTGCGGGCAAACAGCTCAAGCAGCTCTTCGCGCGATGCTCCGGTAATGTCCTTGAGATTCAGCCCCAGCGTGACTGTGCGTATTTTAAGACTCTCCTCGTTATCATCGACGCTCAGATAACCACTGAAAGTGTCTTCAATGACAAAAGTCCACAGTCGGCCAATCTCATCATCATCGACCAGAGCACACTCGTAACTCGTGCATTCCTCGGTCATCACTTCCTCGATGCGCACTGCAAAATCGGCTGGTTCCATAGCATCCCCCGCAGATTGAATAAACGCAATATATCACAAATTACCTACGCCATGCCTGCCGTTTTTTGCTGTGCTGCATAGAATATTTTTTGAGGCAGCTGCAACGACTGTGCTATAATCGCAAAAAATTCGGGCAGCCGGGGGGACTGACATGAAACCAGATACCATGCGAAAAATCGATGCTACGCTGGGTCCGCCGATCTGCGCACTGCTCAGTCTGCGCCGCAAAATTCTCGATCGCTTCTGGCCACGCCGTTTCGGTTCGCTTGCCGATGCCCCGATCGGCAAAATTCTCATGGTCAAGCCTGCGGAAATGGGCAGCACAGTCCTCATGTATGCGATGCTCGAGCGTGCCCGCGAGATCTGGCCGCAATGCGAATTTCACTTTCTCGTTTTCGCCGAAAACACAGCCGCCGTCGATATGCTTGGTCTGGTTCCGAAAGCCAATATTCACACAATCAGAACCGCAAACCTGTTCATCTTCGCCTGGGATGCCCTGCACCGGCTTGTCTCCCTCAATCTGGCCGAATTCGACCTGGTTTTCGACCTCGAATTCTTTTCGCGCGCCTCAGCTATTCTTGCCGAACTGGCTGGGGCCAGCTCCAGCTGCGGCTTCAACCGCTTCAGCATGGAAGGCCTCTACAAAGGCAGCTTCTTTACTCATCCGGTACAATACAACCCGCATATCCACACGGCACAGACTTTCCTGTCGATGGTTGACGCGGTAATTCAGCCCGACGGACAGGTTCCACTCAACAAAACTGCGATCAAGCCTCTCGACGAACTCGCGCTGGCAACTCTCAACACTACGCCAGAAGAACAGAAGCAGGTCAGAGAACAACTTTACCACGAAGCGCCCGCCTGCCCGCGCGAAAACCGGCTCGTCATCATCAACGCCAATTCAAGCGAACTCGTGCCTCTGCGTCGCTGGCCACTCGAAAACTTTATCGAACTCGGCCGCCGGCTGCTCGAAAAGCCGGAAATAAGCATTGTTTTGACCGGCACCATGAGCGAACGCCCCGAGTCAGAGCGCGTCTCCGCGGCACTCGGCAACAGCCGGGTCATCAATATGGTCGGCAAAACCACATTGCGCCAGCTTCTCGTGCTCTATTCAGTCTGCGACCTGATGATTACCAACGACAGCGGCCCGTCGCATTTCGCTTCACTGACCGATCTGCCGGTCATCACCCTCTTTGGCCCCGAAACGCCACGCCTCTACGGCGCCCTTGGCAAAAACAAGGTCGCGATCTCAGCCGAACTCGCCTGCTCTCCCTGCGTAAGCTCATACAACCACCGCGCTACCGCCTGCAACGACAACGCCTGCATGCGCGCCATCAGCGTCGATGATGTCTTCATCACCTGCCTCGACCTGCTGCGCCCCTAACCCACCTGCGCCGTCGTCGTTCTCGTAATCGTAATCCTGATCGAGGAGGAAATCTCATCATGACTAAACAGGCACTGGTATTCATGGCCCCCGGCTTCGAAGAAATGGAACTGACGATCACCGTCGATATTCTCAGACGCGCCGGCATCGAGGTGAACACCGTCACTCTCGCCGCGGACAAATCGCCGGTCAAGGGCTCGCGCAATATCTGCATGCTTCCCGACCTCTGTCTCGACGAAATCTCGCTCGAAAAATGCGATATCGCCATTCTGCCAGGAGGCATCGACGGTACGCGCAATCTCGGCGCCAACGAGAAGGTCATCGGGTTCATTCAGAAAATGCATGCCGCCGGAAAAAAAGTCGCGGCAATCTGCGCTGCACCGGCAGTGCTAGCCAGAGCCGGCCTGCTCGATGGCAGGCGCGCAACCTCGCACCCGGCCGCCGCCGAACACATGACCGGAGTCAATTATTGTGAAGACCGGGTTGTGATCGACGGTAACGTCACCACTTCACGCGCGGCCGGAACCACCTTCGAGTTCGCCTTCATCATTGTCGAACAACTTCTCGGCACCGAAGCAGTACAAAAGGTCAACAAAGGCGTTCTCGCCAACCTGTAAACTCCGGTTCAGTGACCGGCTGCCGGCATATCATCAGGCGGAACGTATTTGTCATTGAGCGCCAGCTTGATATACTTGGAGTTGAAGCTGTCGCTGACATACTCGTTCAGGCTGGCGGCAGCACGGGCCAGTTTCTCATATTCAGGCACCTTGACGTCTTTTCCGCATAACGAACAGAAAAGCTCGCCAGACTTCATCATGATGGTTTCGTGGCTTACTTTCATGACGTCTCTGCAGTTGGCGCATTCGACAGTGAAGTAGAACACCAGACGGTCGATTCGATCGAGCATTGATTTGTTTTCCTTTGCTGCGAGAAGTTTCAGATGCCTGATAATACCACCCCCACCATTTTTTTGCCAGCACACGAACTGCAACAAAAAATTTGAAGAAAGCACCGAAAGGGTTTAGAATAAAGTGTTCTAAACGGTTTTTCAGATAATACTCTCAAGGAGACCAGTTCAGTGAAAAGCTACCGACAGGAACTCTGGTTCGAGATCAAGGGCCGGCGAGGTCTGGTCAACATAACTCCTGAAGTTCAGCAGGCCGTTGTGGCCAGTGGCGTCCAGGAAGGCCTGGTTCTGGTAAACGCCATGCATATCACTGCCAGCGTGTTTATCAATGACGACGAGAGTGGCCTGCACAATGATTTCGAAGTATGGCTCGAAAAACTTGCGCCCGAAAAGCCATATTCGCAATACCGGCACAACGGCAGCGAAGACAATGCCGATGCGCATCTCAAGCGCACTATCATGGGTCGCGAAGTAGTCGTCGCGATTACTGCCGGCAAACTCGATTTCGGCCCCTGGGAGCAGATCTTTTACGGCGAATTCGATGGTAACCGGCGCAAACGCGTATTGATCAAGGTCATCGGCGAATAATCCAGAGTTGTAATGAGTTTTTTCCGGGAGGAATAGTTGGTATGAGTGGTAAGAACCTGCCTGCACTGTTTGCTTTGTTTTTTCTGGCGCTGGCCACACTGGTTGGCTGTTCTGGCGGAGGTTCTTCGACCGGAGCAGTTGTCAACACCTCGACTCCAGAATCCGCAGTTTATGAGATTCTCGCCGCCTGGCAGAAGTCGCAGACCAGCGTCGTCAGCAGCGCCAGCGAAGGAACCCTGGTAGAACAGGAGACCACCAGCGAAAATTATATCAGGTTCAGAGATATGAGCGGTGAAGAATGGCTTCTGCGCATCGATGAGGTTAATTATTTAAGTTCCACCATTGCCAGAGTATTTACAAGCTACCTCTCAGTCGATGCCAGCCGCGGCAGTCTGAAGCTGATATTCAGCATGGTCAAGGATCAGGACGCCTGGTTCCTCGACGATATTGAAGTTACCGAAGTTCCGGTAGTAGTAATTAACGAAACCGGCGTCAGCGGTGTAATCACAGACAAATCGACAGGCCTGCCGGTCAGCGGTGCCCAGGTCGACATTTTTGACCAGAGCACCGGCAGCCGCGTAAACAGCATGGTAACAGGCGAAACCGGTTATTATTCTTTCGTTGGCCTTACCCCCGGCACCTATTACCTCGTCATCGAACGCGAAGGTTACGAACCCCAGACCATTTCAGACATTATTATCGGCTGAGCCCGTTAAGCAGGAGTTTTTAAGATGTTCAGAAAATCCGCGATTCTTTTAGCAAGCATTCTGGTTATCTCTATGGCCATCATCGGCTGCGGTGGCGGTGGTGGCGGAGGCGGCGGAGGCGGCACAGCCAATCCGACCGGACCGGCCCTCACACCTGGCGCAACCGCGAATCTTAGCGGAACAGTGTTGTTCAACAATACCCCTACTCCGTTCGCCTCGGTCTACCTCTATAAGAGCGAAAAAGCGCACACCATCGGCATGGCTCAGCTGCCGGCTCTCAAAGGCTCGCTGCTCGCCCAGCAGATCATCGGCGACGGAGCGTATTCCACCACTACTGACGGAGAAGGCACCTACAGCTTCAACGACATTCCGGTTGGCCAGTATACGCTGATCGCAAAGCGCGACGATTATAACCAGTTCGTGCAGACTGGCGTTCTGCTCGGTCAGGTGACGACGCTCAACCCGCAACTGACACCGACCGGCAAGATCACCGGCAAGGTGACGCTTTCGATTGGCGGCACTGCCCAGGCGATTTCAGGCGTTTTCGTTTATATCAACGGCACTTCTTACATCGCCGTTTCTGATACTACCGGCCAGTTCACGATAAATAACGTGCCCTCGAATTCTCAGACCACCGGCACCGCCTATGAAATTCTGGTCAGCTCGACCAGAGGAACGGCATCTTCGCTGACCGGCGTTGTGGTCGGTCCCGGCGCAACCACCGACATCGGCACCATCGCTATGACAGCACCGACGGCCGCCATGTATACCACGCTCAACGGCACTCTCGTGCCTGGCAAGAATGTAGCCAGCGTGGGTGATCTGTTCGTCATCCTGACCCATCAGACCAGCGGCAGCATTTTCGGAACCCATACCGATGCCAATGGTAATTACCAGTTCAAGGTCGTAGAATCCGGCAATTTTCTGGTGATCTGCCCCGAAGAAGATTACAACTTCACTCCTGACCCGCTTATGGTTCAGGTTGGCACTCCAAACAACGAGATTCTGACTCTCTCGCCAATCACCGTAGACGCCACCCAGGTTGTCGATACCGGCACCATTGCCGGCACCGTAATCTTCAACGGCTCACCCCTTCCCGGCGCTGTAGTTCATGCCAGCGGCACTTCACTGATCGGTGTTTCGAATGCTGCCGGTCAGTTCGTAATCAACAACGTTCCCGTCAATACCAGCCTCACTCCATATACGGTTGAAGTCAGCTCGAGCATGGGTGCTGCCCAGCCGGTTAACGGCGTAGTAGTTAACGTCGGCCAGGTGACCAACATCGGCCCCATTGAAATCTTGCTGCCACCAACTGGTTACAAGACAATCACCGGCCAGCTGGTCGCGGTAGCACCGGTCACCACGTCGATGCTGGGCAATCGTCTCGTGCAGCTGATTGCCCCCGACGGTAAAGTCAGCGCCGCCTACAGCGACAGCGCCGGCGCCTTCAGCTTCATCACCGTGCAGTCCGGCATGCACACCGTGACAGTAATGGATCGCGACTTCATCTACGATCCGCGCACTCAGAGCATAGATGTCCTGGTGCTCGACAACGGCAACCTCACTCTGCCATCGATCAATGCTCGAGTTATCGACAACACCGGCACGATTTCCGGCACCGTTACCACTATGGGGCCTCCAGTAACAGGAGTTTCCGGCGCTGTGGTCAATATTACCGGCACCTCGTTGATCGGTGTCACCGATTCGGGTGGCAATTACATTATCGAGCGGGTTCCCGTTAATATCACACCTTACACTCTTGAAGTCAGCTCGAATATTGGCACAGCCGGGCCAGTAACCGGCGTAATGGTAAGCGTCGATTCGACCACACCGGTTAACTTCTCTCTTACCGTAACTCCGGTAGAGACAAAATACCGGGTCGATGGCATGGTCAACAAGCTTATCAAGATCAGACCCGAGACTGACAATGGCGGCGTCAGCATCAAACTGACACCTGAAGCGGCCATACCAGCACTGTTTACGACCAGCAATCCCGATGGCAGCTTTATATTCATGGCGACACCAGGCACCTACACTCTGACCGTGGAAGGCGCGTATCAGCTAGCTTTGAGCCCCATCTCGTTCGAAGTCACCGGCCCTTACATGTTTCCGCCACCGGCCATAGATGTCAGACCGATTTCGCCAGTTAACTCGATCGTCGAAGGCACCGTTACCTGGGCAACCCCACCAGGCGGCTGGATGCTAAGCGACGGCGAGGTGATCATGGACAATCAGGCCGGCACACCGGCTTTCTCGGAACGGCGAGTGGTCAGCCTGACCACCGGGTTCTTCCGCTTTGAAAACGTGCCTCCGGGAAGCTACACTGTCACCATCGATACCACCAAAAACGGCTATTCAGGACAAACAGCTGTTTATATTACCGAAGGTCAGGACTTTACGGTAGCCAATACGACTGCTTTAAGTATTCCTGCAACCTTCTTCGCTCCATTCATTTCGACAGTCAGTCCGGCAATGAACACATTGTCACTTCTGGGTCAAAATTTTGATGCAGACGACACTATGATGAAGGCAGTAGTGGATGGCAAATCTCTGCCGCCGGCGATGCCCGCCTGGACTACTACTACAAGTAATTTCGATATAACCGCGCTGGCACCTGGCACATACAATGTCCAGCTGGTTAAATACGGCAACGTCTACGGAAACAAGGCTCCCTTCACCCGCGATGTAATGCCACCAACCGGCATCACCGCTGAATCTACCGACACCACCATCACCTTCAACTGGCAGAACGCACCTTATATAACAGCTGTCGACGTTCGCCTGCTGCAGGGTGCGACAATCATCAGACCGCTGCAGAGAATCATCGGCAACAGCATTACCTACGACAAGCTGCTGGCAACAACCACGCCCTACACCTTCGAAATCAGCAGCACCTACCCCAACCTGCCAAACTCGACACCGGCCACACTAAACGCAACCACCACAGTCAACGGCATAAACAACATCGCGTCACTGCCCTTCACCGGCGCCGGCATTGCTACCGGCACCATATTTGGATTCGAAGTTGTTGGCAATTACGCATATGTGGCTTTTGAAGTTTATAACGATACAGTTCCTCAATTCGAGATAACAATTCAACGTTTCGACCTCATTAGCAATACACTTGCTAATACCAGCCCCATGTTCCCAACAATGGGTGACAACAGAATGCGCAGCATAGCCGCGAATTCAACCGGGGTTTATCTTACCTACACCGACCTTTCTGAAAGCGATGTAATAACACTTCTGACGCCAACGCTGACAACGCCGCAAACAAAAGCTCTAATTGCAGATTTTGGTTTTTCCATCCCGGTAATGTCAACAGTCAGAAGTTTGAATGACAGGGTATTTCTTGCAGCCAGCAACGATTTCGTCTCATCTATCTCGATTGAGCTGAGAGAACTCAACTCTCTCTTGGGTGTTGTGGCCACTTATACAGGCTTGACCGACATGCTGAACCCCACCGGTAAATTCATCGACGTGGCCTGGGATGCTTCTGAAAATGTTCTTTACTTGGCTGACAAAAAGTCTTCAGGCACAGATGTCAGAGCATTTGCCGGCATGGATATCGAGCTTGCACCTTCGCTTGTCGGAAATATTCAGAACTCTGGATACCCAGTCACACTTTATGCGTCAAATCGCAAAGTGTATCTATGCGATTTCTCATCAACCATGCCAATGGGCTATTACATGGACGCAACCGGAGGCTATTCAGCCTACATATCCGGCAGCTCCAATCCCGGCAGTTTTGGTTTTGACAAGCAGAACCGGATCTGGATACGTAACACCCCGACCTCAGGGCAAACGCTCCTGCTTCTCGACAGCAGCCTAAGTGTCCAGAAATCCTTGAAATTCTTAAATGACTTCTACATTACTAATGATTGCCCGGTAGCAAAACTCGACAGATCTACCGGCACCATGTATATGCTGCATTTCAATGCTTCCAACCAGCTGGCTGTTTACAAATACAACAGCAACTTCTGATCCCGCATTGTTCTCAAACCGCCCGGGGCTCTTCCCGGGCGGTTTTTATTTTCCTCTGCAACCATCCAGAGGTTTCGCATTACGCACCCAGCTTCCAGCAGGCTCGCCAGCCTCTCTTAATCATCAGCACAATCGGTGTAATCGGCGAAATCTGCGGTTAGCCTTCTTCTTCTTTCTTAGCGGCTCTGCGGCTTTGTGAGAGCTTTCTTCGATTACGATTACGCGCACGAGCACGAGAACTCCCGTTCCCGTCATTCTGCGCAAAGTCGCAGAATCCATCTTACAAGGCCTGTTCAACCCTCTCAAAGAATCTGCGACAATCGGCGCAATCTGCGGTTAGCCTTCTTCTTCGTGCCTCTGCGGCTTTGTGCGAAATCTTTTCTGACTTTATTTTTGTAATGCCGGCATTGACAAAACCGGCCGTGCGGTAGCAGAATAGACTTACACAAAACCAGTCACTGTATTTGAAATTGAGATATTCAATCAGTGACCGGTCTTTTTTATGCAGATATTACCGCGAGACCCTGGAGGCCATGAGGTGTACAATAAATCCGTTATTCTCGTCTGCTGTCTCTTTGCTTTTGTTCTGGCCATCTTTGGCTGTGGCGGTGGGGGCGGAGGCGGCACAGCCAATCCGACCGGCCCGGCCCTCACGGCTGGCGCAACCGCTAATCTCAGCGGAACAGTGCTGTTCAACAACACTCCCACTCCGTTTGCCTCGGTCTACCTCTATAAGAGCGAAAAGGCGCACACAGTCGGCATGGCCCAGCTTCCCGCTCTCAAGGGCTCGCTGCTCGCCCAGCAGATTATCGGCGACGGCGCTTATTCCACGACCACCAACGGAGAAGGCGTCTACAGCTTCAACGACATTCCGGTTGGCCAGTATACTCTGGTAGCCGTGCGCGACGAGAATCACCAGTTCGTGCAGACCGGCGTTCTGCTCGGTCAGGTGACGACGCTCAACCCGCAACTGACACCGACCGGCAAGATCACCGGCAAGGTGACGCTTTCGATCGGCGGCACTCCTCAGGCGATTTCAGGCGTTTTCGTTTATATCAACGGCACTTCTTACATCGCCGTTTCTGACACTACCGGCCAGTTCACGATAAATAACGTGCCCTCGAATTCTCAGACCACCGGCACCACCTATGAAATTCTGGTCAGCTCGACCAGAGGGACGGCATCGCCGCTGACCGGCGTCGTGGTAAGCCCCGGCGCGACCACCGACATCGGCACCATCGCCATGGCAGCACCGGCGGCGGCCATGTATACCACTCTCAACGGCACCCTCGTGCCTGGCAAGAATGTAGCCAGCGTGGGCGATCTGTTCGTCATCCTGAACCATCAGACAAGCGGCAGCATTTTCGGAACACATACCGATGCCAATGGTAATTACCAGTTCAAGGTTGTAGAATCCGGCAATTTTCTGGTGCTTTGCCCCGAAAAAGATTACAACTTCACTCCTGACCCGCTTATGGTTCAGGTTGGCACTCCAAACAACGAAATTCTGACTCTCTCGCCAATCACCGTGGACGCCACTCAGGTTGTCGATACCGGCACCATTGCCGGCACCGTAATCTTCAATGGCTCACCTCTTCCCGGCGCGGTAGTTCACGCCAGCGGCACCTCACTGATCGGTGTCACAAACGCTGCCGGCCAGTTCGTAATCAACAACGTTCCAGTCAATACCAGCCTAACTCCTTATACGGTTGAAGTCAGCTCGAGCATGGGCCCTGCCCAGCCGGTTAACGGCGTAGTAGTTAACGTCGGTCAGGTGACCAACATCGGCCCCATTGAAATAGCGCTGCCAACCACAGGTTACAAAACCATCACCGGCCAGCTGGTCGCGGTAGCACCGGCCACCACGTCGATGCTGGGCAATCGTCTCGTGCAGCTGATTGCCCCCGACGGTAAAGTCAGCGCCGCCTACAGCGACAGCGCCGGC
>Ga0209605_1003163_pt1 | contig 14732 bp, 18 predicted proteins | sample AD_UKC035_MetaG_FD_184408 | JGI IMG/M metagenome (GOLD analysis project Ga0209605, IMG submission 184408) | Active sludge microbial communities of municipal wastewater-treating anaerobic digesters from USA - AD_UKC035_MetaG (SPAdes) (version 2) | ecosystem: Engineered > Bioreactor > Anaerobic >...
GTTGGATGCCCTTCGACCCGTGAACCAAATGCACGAAGGGTTAGGAGCTCATCTTTCGGGAAGCCCCCCGCAACAGCCCAGAGTGCATAAAAAAGCGGTGCGGCATGCCCCTTAGAAAATATGAGCCGATCATTATTTGGATTATTTGGATGAGCAACATCACAGTGAAAATGCCTCTGTGCAAATAGTGACGTCATAAGATCAGCCGCAGAAAGACAACTTGATGTGTGTCCGGAACCTGCTTTGGTCGTTGAGACGAGTGAGTAATAGCGCAAGAGTTTTGCTACCTCGTGGATTTTGGTCATATGAGCTAATACAAAAAAATGCAGGCAAATTGATTATATCATGTGCCAAGCCTCGACTATTTTTTGTCGCTTTTGTATGCATGACCACCCATCTTATATGGCAGATGACTAATGCGTTTGTGAATAAGGAGTTCAAAGCTTGCAATAAATACTTTTATCAGGGTGCGAACCCATCCATCTTGCCGGAGCCTTCGAACCGAGAAGCGAAAGTGCGTATCGGCAACAACTCTATTTTTTGAGCCTGCCTGTTTTGCCCGAAACATTATGTCTTGATCTTCGACAAACAACCCATTCGCATCTTGCGTTTCAACGACCGTATATCCTCCAATACTATCAAAAAATGAGCGCTTAAATATTGCAAGGCTTGAGGAGGGGAGCGGACGAGGAGAATTTTGAGTTATGCGCACTCCCCAGTTGTTGATTTTCTCTGCAATTTTTATCCACCACACTTCTCTATCTTCAAATTGGGCATCAGGCAGGTACACATCTGAATCATCATCTTGGGCGCAGCGTTTAAGTGTTTGCAAGAAATGCGCATCGGGCAGGCGCACGTCTGCATCGACACATACCAGGTAGACTCCGCGCGCATGCGCTGCTCCATAATTTCTCTGAAAGGCCAGATTTCGCCGAGATACCGGAAGTGTTTTAATAGGCAAAAGATGTGCGTAAGACTCAACAATGCGTACCGTGCCATCGGTTGAATGGCCATCCACATGGATGACCTCCAATTCTTTACACGTTTGTCTTGTTAAATCTTCAAGCAATTCACCCACACGTTGCTCTTCATTAAGTGTTGGGATGATAATCGAAAAATACGGGGTCATAGCATGAGATTAGAGCGCTTTGCGTGTATAGAGAAATATCCCTACTGCATAAAAAATCGCCAAGCTATAGGGCGAGAGGAAAAGTGATGCGACAAGGCCTGCGATGAGGATGAACGCATAAAGGGATATGCTGATTTGAGAAGCAATAAGGCGAGTCACCACTAAGTACAGGCCGGTGGTGACGAGCGCATCAAATCGAAATGGGACAAGCGGCATTTGAAGCAGATGAGCGGCGATAAGAAACACGAAAAACAATACGATGAATACGTCTTTTTCATCAAAAATGAGGTGGCGTAAACGAAATATCATAGTTAGCGACACAATGTGTCAAATAACAGTGAAGCCCCTTGCTGTTGCACATATAAGATGTCAATAAGAGAGGCAACAACAAAGGCCATCACAAAATACGCTGCTGGACGAATGTATGATGTCAGCAGTAAGGGTACTCTTTCAAGCATATCGTAAAAAGTATACAGAAAACTGAAATGAATTGCGATATCGGATACGCCCTGTGCATCTTATTGACTCTATGCGTATAATGAATGCATGCGATCGCATATAACTATATTCGTAATAAGTGTAGTTTTATTTATGTGCCACACATCCATGGTTATGGCGTCAACTCCTGCAGGTATGGGGTTTGGCAAATGTCATTCTGCCGGTCCACAGCTGAATGATTCAGGTGCGCTCACGTGGTACTACAATGGAGGCTATGAAGAAAGCTGGAAAGAATTTGAGCCAACACGTGGAGTGTATCAATTTGATAATTGGAATCGATGGCTCAGTAAGACTTTACAAACACATCCGAACGCGACAGTATGGCTGAATGTGCATAGCATGCAGCAAGATGCTGTGCCCGACTGGGCTAAACAAGATCCGTCACTCGGATACTTGGATTTGGGCGCAGGTACCAACAAGTCACTTTTTCCCATTTGGAACAAAGATTATCAGCGCGCATTTGAAGCATTTCATACAAAACTTAGTGAGTACATATATTCACCTGCTTTCACCCATCGAGACCGCATTGGTGCAGTAACGATGATGGCGGGCGGGCCTTGGGGTGAGATGATAGCTCAAGTATGCAGACCTGACCCGAACTATCCGATGTGCCAAGACTTGCTTCGGCTTGGGTACACCGATGAGGCGTATTTTGATGCGATGGTAAATTGGTTGGGGCCCTTATATGCACGACTTTTCCCGGATTATCCCATGGTGCTTCAAGCGGGCGGAGGCGCATATGGCAACGGCATGGCAAAGCGAGTGGCTGAAGCGCTCTATGCCAAATACGGCACACGGATATATCTCAAACAGAACGGATGGAGCTATACGTATGCGGATAGCCCCACCGGCACCGATAGGTTTTACATTTCGTTATTTGCAGAATTGTCAGATAGAATGCGCGTAGGGTTTGAGCCAGGCAGAACACCTCCCAAGGGCAGTGACTTTGCTTCAACAAGTGATCTTGTTTATCGCTCAATTAGAAAAACCATGGAGGATGCTCCTCTATCATATTTTTGTTTGCAAACCGGCACACTCAATTACCTCACTAACGACCAGCTGCGCGATCTTTCCAATCGCTTCCGTGGACTGCAAATCGCCTATCCGGATTTTCCCAAAGGAAGTCTGCCGCCCGCACAGCAACCATCCCCCACACCCCAATCTTCACTTCCAACCAACACACCAAATTACGGTGAGCCTACTGTAGCTCCGACACAAGGATATTACAATCCCACGCAGCCCACTCCAGCACTTCCCTATGAGGTTACGGTGCCTCCTGCTGAGCCCACCCCCACACAATCATCATGGATCGCAAAAATGCTTACTCCACAAGATCCGACTCCCACAATGTCGTTCACCAATATTCCTTTAGTCGATCGGCCCAAGCCCACCATGAAAGATATGATGTGCTCTCCGGAGAGTCTGCCGCGCAGAGCGTGGATACATATAATGGGGTTCCCTCAAACGCTTTTTGTTATGCTTACGACCCTAGACAAAAATATTGAAATGGGAGTCACGAACCTGTTTTCGAGCTTCAAAGCTGGACAATAGCTTCTTCTCCTGAGGGGATTACACGTTTCGGCTCTTTCCCATACAGTTGTAGGAATTTGCGTACTTGTTCCTCTTTTCCAACAACCCATGAGATATTGTTGTTTATGACTGATGCAAGGGCGCCATCATCTATAGTTGTGTGATACTCAGTTACTCGGTTTGCATAATAGATGGTGACGGGATATGAAAAATCAAGGCGCAGTATCTTTTCATCCGGTTTGGATAGCTCTTTGATTTTTTGTGCACTGGCGACTTCCGCCTCATTGGCGCGTGTGGCAATAATGGCCTGAATGTTCACGGTGAATGTTTTGTATGACACATATAAAATGGGTATAAGTGCAACTATTTGCGCCACGAGAATATAGCGGGGATTAGCGGTGAAACGTTTTACCACACTAAATATTCCATGTATGCCATATCCCACAACAAGCCCCCAGAAAGGCATTGAAGCAACCAAATACCAATTATTGTCTTTTTGGGTGAGACTAAGTTGGGCGAGAAGCGCAAGTGCAAATGCACCAAGCGCAAAGTTTTCGTGCTTTTTTAGCCCCACGCCCAGAAAGATAATTCCGGCAACAAACAGATAAAAGATTCTCCGCTGAAGTGAATAATAGGTGTGCCAAAAATAGTTGCTGTTGAGAAATTGCAACCCTATATCAGCAACGCCCTGATCTGCCCGATACAAATAATAATTTGCAAATTCAGGCCCCACTTGCATCGAGCCCAAATGAAGCCACGCACCAACAATGCCTCCCCCTATGGCCGCACATGCGATATAGCCGGGTATGTTTTTAAGAATATTTCTCCATTGAAATACGATTTCGTGCACTACAAAAACGGCAAGAGGATATCCGACTAATGAGGCTTTTTGCAAATAAATAAGCCCAAACAACAAGCCCAGTATGGGCAGACGCCATTTGTTTTTGCTCACCATGACAAAATAGGTGAGGAGTATGAGTAGGCTGACGAGAGCGTCCAAATTGCCGGTGCGAGTGCGCCACACAAAAAGATTATTGAGCGCAAGCGCAGACCATGCGGCAAAACCAGCAAGCCATCCCCATCTGCAAAGTGCATAGGCGGTGACTATGACAATGGCGGCAAACCCGCTTATTGCTGAGGTGAGTCGCATCGAAAATTCATTGAGTCCCAACACCATCGCCGCAAGTGAATTAAACCAAAAGTTAAGCGGTGTCTTATCCAAAAATACCTTGCCATTCCAGTAGAGCACAATAGGGTCGCGCCTTTCAAGCATATTGCGGGTAACATCCGCATACCATGCTTCGTCCCAATTTTCAAAATATCCCGCACCAAGCTGATAAAACGCAATGTAGGCAGTGATTGCAAGAAGCATCCCGAAAAGCAAAGCGGAAATGGGGTGCGTTTTGAGGTATGAGAGGAAAGACAAGTGGTTTGAATTGTCAGTCTTGTCATTTTGTGCGGTCATATGGGTTGATTGTAGCAAATGTTATTGTGGCATATGTTTCTTCAGCCATCGGGATAGCTCTATATAGTTTGTATACAAATGTGCGTATAAGCCTAGCGCTCGTGCTGTTGTAATGTGAGATTCAGAATCATCCACATAGAGTATATGCTCTTTTTCTATGCCCCGCGTTTTGAGTTGTTTCAGAATGTGCCGATAGTACGCCGAGTCTGGTTTTCTATGACCAATTTCTGCAGAACTAAACACTCCATCAAATAACTGTTCAAATCCCATTTCTGTGCGCATGTAGGCTGTACGATAGAGTTCTTGATTGGTTGCGAGATAACACTGTATGGACTTACTCCGAAGTGATGTAATAAGCTCTGCAATTTGCTCATCAATCGTATGTTCAGCCGTAAACCAAAATGAGAGAAACTCTTCAACACTTCCTTCCCAATTCCAAGATGCAAGATACGGGGCAACTACTTTTTTAAGATCCGCCTCTCCGACAATGCACTGTTGAAATATTCCTTCAAAAAAAGGGTTCATGTGTGCGGGGTCAACTCCGAAGCGCTTTTGATATTGCAAGCTAAATTGCTCTGCGTTCACAATCACGCCATCAGCATCAAACAATATACAACGTATGGGGGAGGTTTTCATAATGAGCTTAGAAACGCATCAAACTGCGCAAGCAGTTTTCGGGTAACGGCATACGACTGCTTTTCATCAAATGACATCTGAGCGAGTGTTTTTGGCTGACTCTCTGGGATAAAAATAGTGTCCCAGTCGTATCCCTCACTTCCCAGAGGTGTTGATGCCACAACACCGCGTATGGATTCTTTGAAATAGTGGTGCTTCTCACCATCCGTGTAGCCAAGTACCGTTGTCCATGTGCATCCTGGCGCCTTGAGCGCATGAGCAATTGCGCAGGTGCGCTCCGCCCCCACAGACTGAGTAAACCAAAACTTAATAAACGGCCCGGGGAACCCATGCACACAGTCAAGTCCCAGTGACGCATCCATCACAAAGCATGGACGACGTACTTTTTGGAATGCATATTGAAGTTTATACGCTGCGACTTCTTGCACATCAAGTGATTGTATTTCAGGCACCGCAAAGTCGATGTGCTCAATGTGCAGGTGGGGGAGTAGCCTTTGTGCATCTTGCAGTTTGTGCGGATTTTGCGTCACAAATACGATTGAGCTCTGGTTTTTTTTCATACGATCAAGCACCAGGTGTAACAACCTCAGAGAGAGGTTTGACAATATCAGCAAGTTTGTCGTACTCAATAATGACATCCGCCACACCACGTACTGTATCTTTGACCGATGTCCCTCGACGAGTTGTGACAATAATTGTTTTGCCCAATGAAAAGGCAATGCCCAGCTCTATCATCCTGCCATTGGCAGGGCCGTCATAATCCATAAGCAGAGCGTCGCATTTTGAGATTTCCTCTTTGGCTCGACGCATGAGCTCATGCACATCATCAAACATATGTTGATATTTCTCAACATCCCGCACGAAACAAAAATCTTCAAATCCGGCTTCATGCACGAGTGCACACAGCTCTTCGATCTCACGTTTGTTTTGAGTGCCCAAAAAGGGGGCAGTGACGAATAGTTTCATATGATGCCCATTATACTTGCTCAAGCACGATTCCACGGGAGAACCCTCCGCGTTTGCGCACTTTTGCTTTGCGCACTTTTTCCACTTCGCTCAATGGAATGCCGTATGCAAGGCAGAGTGCATGTAAAACTTCAAGTACATCGGCAGCTTCCTCTTTGGATGGAGCAGCGCTTAGTTCATCAACTTCTTCTTGTAACTTCTGTAAGAGCGCCTGTTTGTAGGCTTTTGCGCGTACGACGCGGGTGCGCGGGGTCCGCCCTTCCTCGCGGATTATGTCGGGTATCTTGTCGCGTACGAGTTTGAATGAGGATGGCATAGGTGGCTATATAGTGATATCTCCGCCAAATATTTTATCAATGCAGTCCAATAATTCGCTTGGATTGCGTGCGACATGGGTGGGGTGTGCCTTCTCCAAAGCATCGTGGGAATTATATCCCCAGGTGACTGCAATAACGGGAATGCGCATACGTTTTGATGCTTCAATATCTCGGATTTCATCGCCCACATAAACTGAGGTTGATTTCTCAATGTTTTTTTCTGTAAGCAGTCGGCTCATCACTCGTTCTTTCCCCAAGATATTCATACCGCTATACACAAAATCAAACCATGTTTCCATATGATGTTTTACGAGGAACCGTTTGACATTGTCTGAAGAATTTGAAGTCACTATTCCCAGGCGATACCCTTTATCTTTGATGGCTTCAAGCGCTTCGGGCATACCACTAATTGGCTCAACATCGGCAATTTTGCTTTTGATTTCACTTCTCATGCGCATAAGCAAAAAGGGAAGCTTGAGCGGGCCAATTTTATACTTCTTCAAAAGGTCTTGAGGCCGTTGTGCCCGCAGGAGTGGCACATCCTCTTTTTGCACCGGCACCACATGATACTTAGATGCTATCGAATTGTAGATGTCGAGTGCAAGGACAAGTGTATTTGCTATGGTGCCATCAAAATCAAATAGTACGTATCGCATGATGCCTATTATACGGGTAAACTGAGTTGAAAAATGGGTGCTATGAGTAAAAAGTGCTAAATCGCTATGAGGCGGAGTATGCCCCCGTTATGATTGTCAGAAAAGCTTAGCCTATAGTATAATATACCCGATTGAATCATCTATGATTTTTAGCGAAATATTACAACCAGCGGAACAGTTAGCACGTTTTGATAACGGTCGATATACACCTAACTATCCTCATGCAGCGAAGCATTATGATAGTGGGAGAATGGGTGCAAATATCGCAGCAATTCAGGGAGTTATGAATGCAATGCGTGAAACATATCCAGGCAAGTCGGGCATTATCGGAGCAGATCGGATGCTTGGAGGGGTAATACCTTATCTTGCAAGACAGCGCGCAAAAGTGGCAACTAACGTCGTCGCTCTTCTCACATCTTCGAGTGTTACTGATCAAATTCATCCTGCGCATATTGCACAGCATGTGATAGAGGGGTATAGCCAACGGCCACGCGTCCCAATCCTTGATCCACACATGCAGGAACCAGCAAACATTGCAGTTGTCGGCAACTTAGACATTATTCCTTACCTTGTTTTGCAAGATCTCATCACACGAGGGGTAGATCCGCGAGAAATTGGGTTTATAACCTTTGATCAGCATTTTGACGCAAGTGCAGTAGTGCGTAATGGAGTGCATGAGGGTAACTGGATATCGGCGGCTGTTCGTGATGGGATTGGTGCAGTAGCAGTGCTTGGAAATGCCGGTGATCAAGCCAAACAATTAAGAGACGGAACATTTACGGAACTATTTTCCGGCGAGGAAATGCCTATAGCAGGAGAAGAGGCGCGATTATTAAATATAAAAGACCCTGGACTTATTGATCATCTGCGCACTTTAAGAGATTATCCAAATGTACTGCTCGATCACATGATGATGTCAAATAATGCAAGGAACACTGATCCAGCGCAGATGCGCAAAGCGATCAAAAACGCAATGGCTCATTTTCAGAGACATGACGTGGAGCATGTTATATCTTTTGTGGATCTTGATGTATTGGCCATGGTGGATGAACCCATTACCGCAACTAATTATAATGTGCATGACCCGGCTGTGCGATTGGGGATGGCGCCCCTGCTAATGCCCCATGCCTTCCTGGCGAGAAGAACAACTTCTGCGCGAGGGAAACCAACATATACAGAAACTCATGTGCGGGAAGCCGAGGACGAAGTGTGGCGTTTTATGGAAGGGCCGATGCAAATTCAAGGCACGTTGTATCACCCTCCTCGTGCGGCGGGGCCAGGTGGAATGACAGTAGGGCAAGTAGTACAAGCTATTGATATGACTCGTAGATTTGCTGCAGAAAATGGTTTGCAATATGGTGTTCCGGTGGGCGATAAGCGAGTAGTGCTTGGAGGAGTTACAGAGGTTCAAGGAAAAGATGTTCAAGGAAAATCTTTAAGGGCTGCCGGAGAAATCTACAATGCGATGATAAATCCTCGAAATTAAAAGCATAATTATCTTTCAATATGCCAATACATCCACGAGTCGGTGAGGGCACGTTCACTTAGTACTATCATATCCGGGCACATTATCCTTGATGATTTTGAATACGGATACCCTCGTTTGCAATATCTGTTTATCCTTTTCAAAATGAGCACACTATTAAAGGGAAATGGGTGCTTTGATGTGGTTTGAAGCGAAATGTAAGCTACCAGAACAGTCAAATAAGCTACAATTACATACACTATAGGTTATAATACCTGTATGACTATCGAATTGTGTAAGTTTGCAGGAGGTACGTGCGATTTATGTACAACAGGGACTGTCTGCAGGCGGACACCGCCAGTTGACCATGCTGTCGTACGCGGATATAAGGAGGATCATCGACGCACGCTTCCTTTTCCAACATGTAGGGACTATGAAGGCAATTGGTTGAGGTTATTGCCACACATCAAAGAGTTAATCTCGGATGGTCAGAACGGATGGCATGCTTTAGGCAAAGATGGTAGCATCCTATTAGATGTATACCCTCATGTCACCCTCGATGTGTCGAGGTGGTTTGGAAATGTTGGAAGGACAGTCATAACAACTTTGTTAGAGAAAAATCCACGACACATACAAGACTACTTTTCTTTTGGCGCGCAAAATGGACTTGCGCTCTGTCATGGGGTGCCATTTGCAGTGAGTACAAGAGGTTCGTTGTTGGTCACAAGGCCAGTTGTGCTGTCGCAGCGTCAACAGATGTTGGATCGATATTATGAATTCGAAAATAAGTTTGGGACAGTTTACCGTGCGCCATAGTTTTGGTATATTTAACGAACTCTTAAAGTTTGCACATTACCGCTTCAATGGCCAGCTCGCATCCAAAAGGCGCCTGGCGCTTTCATGAGAAAGATGTTAAGCTCCGAGCGCATCAGATTGCGCACATATGCATAGGCGAGCTTTTGCCCCAACGCATTACAGAATTTGGTTGTGGATGAGGGAGTTTTCACTGTAGGGCATTATATTTGAATATGGGGGGAAGGGGGAGTGAAACTATTGTATGTCTTTCCATATGTTGGCATAGTTGTTATCACAAATAATATCTGGGCACTCATGACGCAGAAAATTTTACCAATACATCAGCGATAGTATCTTGTATGGTCTGTGACACCTCTTACAGCAGATTGAGTGAACGGTGGTCTTTTGTGTTCAATATGTTTGTAATGCTTGGGCTTTAATACAACGCGATAATAATTTCCTGGCGAGCCGGCAGATTCTACATAGCCCAATCTGTCGAGCATTCTCATAGCGGCAGAACGGCTTTCTGGGGTTTCTGCGTCAATTTGAGATAGAAAACGAGCCCCAAAGCCTGTAGTATTTATGGCAATATAATCTTCGAGTAAACCCTTCATTCCTTTACCCAAACCCATATTTGTGTAATCTGTTGCAACAATATATGCAGTATGATAAGTCATCATGCCACCTGCTTTTTCTCTCTTTCTCGGGTCTGGATCCCATTGAACATGGCCATAGCCAACTTGCACCCCATCAGGTGTAAATGCAGCGGCGAGCCCATCATTCCCGTCCCAGTAAACTACTTGAAACTTGGGGCCCGGCTGCACAACCATAGTTTTACTTTCACGTAGGGCCACATTCAGCATCGCTTGTGCTCCGCCGACACTCAAGCCTTTTGCGCCAACCACCTCGTTAAATGCAAGTAGCCTATCTGCATTGACTGCTGCAATTGGCTGGATTATTGGTATGGGGATTAGCATGGATCTCTCCTTTGCACGCAGCATTAGGGGTGATTCTACAGATCTCATGCATATATTATACTATAGGCTTTTCTTTTTTGCTCAAGCTTGGTACCCATTTTCATAGAAGGCACGTCAGAAACTCATTCAAATTTTGCTTTGTATAAGTTGTGACTTAGTTTGTGAATTATATTCCATGCTTCAACAGCCACCATATATTTTCTGGTTCTTGCTTTTCCATTTCGCAAATTGCTCGGAGATGATTTTGCAATCAACCTTGTGGAGAGGTGTTCTTTGTCAGAACTAATGTGTTTCTTCTTTCCTCTTTCGGTTTGTAATAACATTCCTTGCTTCCTTAAGAAACTTTGTGTCGCGTAATCGAATAAATGGCGCTTCATACACTGTGGACCGGCTCTTTTCTACAAGTTCAATTGCATCATCAAGATTCACCCACTGCACTGAAAAGCCATCGGCGATTTCATCTGCCATAAAGTTTGTCGTTCCCTTTTCACCATCAATATGTGCGCAATAACAAATTGATTCCTGCCTCATTTTGAATTCATACTTGTACTCCACGATTGTTCCCACACATTCACCGATGATGATTTTGCATCCTATTTCTTCCAAACACTCTCTCTGGAGAGCCTGGTCAATTGCTTCGCCTTTCTCCACACCTCCACCGGGCAGTTTATAGAAACCATGGTGAGACGCATGCAATATTGCAATGGTATTTTCATCATCCAGCACAACAGCCCGAGCAGCAGTTCTTTCTTTCCAAACGCTTGGCGCCACTATCTTGGTTTCTGGGTAGACATCAGGATCTGAAATGGTGAGGAGAGGATTTGTCATAGGTATGGAGTGTCTTGTGGGACAATCTTACATTATTGGGTGGTGAAGTAATGACCATTGTCTTTTTTCGCTTCCGTGCCAAGAGGAATCTTAACAGGCTCCAGCTTTATGTTTTTTAACTACTGATATTTAATCGGCTCATAAAATATCTTTTCGTTTCATCATCAGTAAAGAAAACGTAACACCCCTTTGTTCCTCTCGTCATAAGAGTTCTGTATGTATTCTTGATGATTGAATCAAGGCGCCTTTTCGTATCTACTGGATAGTCCATTAATAGCTTTTTCCAGCCGTGAATTGATTTGTCTGTATTTGCACGTTCTCTTGGATTAGTAATTACCTTACCATTACGAACTATGATGTCAGGGCCGACAATTACTCCAATATAATCAACTTCCAGTCCTTGGCACGTGTGAATACACCCAACCTCTGTAACAGAATTTGGTTGGATGATCCACGATTGTCCATCCTTATCCAAATTCCAAGTAGCTTTGTAGTCACCAATTTGGATGTCTTTTAATATTGGATTTTTCTTGCTTATCCATTTCCAACAATAACCTGCAACCATCCTTGCCTTATTTCTTTCTTTATTTTTTTTAATAATTTCATCATGAAGTTTTTTTGGATCATCAAAAATCTTGAACTCGTATTCATTATCTTCAAGTAAGGTATTTGCTGTTCTGTTAATCTGAAGTGTATTATCAAGCCAGGCAAGATAACCATCTGAGCCATTACATCTAAATTGAGATTCTAGTTCTAATTCCAAAACTTTGGCGCCCAATTCTTTCGCATACTTGCGTATTTCTTCTTTATCTCCAATATCTTTTAGTGTTACCTTTTGGTCTTCGTCTATAAAAAATATGCTGCATTTTGATGAGTTAATTATTTCTTTTACCTGATTCTCGCCTAAATGTGAAAATATTCCTGATTTTGCGTTCAAGCGATGTGCTTCGTCCACTATCAAGACATCGTAAAGATTGGGGTTTAGTGTATGAAATGCACCGGAGCCACTAAACATGTTTGAGATATGAGATTTCTTGAATGACCCTGTAAGTTTGGCTTCATATACCTCGCGTGGTGCAGAATTACGGGTAATATATTGTGCAACAAGTTGATTTTTGGTAAGCTCAACCAACAGGTTGATCGCTACAACCGTTTTACCAGTGCCTGGGCCTCCTTGTACAATAAGTACATGCTTAGCATTCTCGGAAGAGTATTGTGCTAATTTAAGTGCGGATTCGAAAACAATTTTTTGATCATCTATCATCACAAACTCTTGGTTGCCTGACAGCATTGAGTTCAATTGGTCAGCTAAATTTTTTGAAGGGCGAATTTTGCCATGATCTATTCTATATAAAATATTGGTTTTATCTCCATATCTAACATGTCTCTTTATAAACTCTCGTAGCTTTAACGCGTCACTTTTGAGAAATAGTGGGGCTTTCTCAATGTATTCCTTATAAAAATCGTTTGTAATTACGGCATCTATTTCGTAGTTATGAAGATACGCACAGGGTAGGAGTTTTATCTTATCTTCTTCGATGGTTTGATTGTAATCTTCTAACAGTCTTTTATACGACCATGCTTGGTATGAGGGATGTGGAGTTTCTTTTTCTCCATGTCTAAATCGCGTAGTTACAATTGCATCTTTGTCTGTGATCCTAGCTGAGCACCATTGTTTAAGCTCAACTATGACAACTGTCTCTTCGTTGTCATGATTTAAACCGGCAATAATAAAATCAATTCTTTTTGATGAACGTGGGACATGATATTCTATAGAAATTCCAGCATCCAATGGTATAGATTCGTCATTCAAAACTCTATCCATATACTGAAGCGAATTTGCCCAGGAGTTCACTTCGGCTACTCCAATATGTCTGCCAGTAATATCTTGATACTTATCCAATATTATCTGACTTATGTTGTTGGCCATGATGTCGTTTTGAAATCCGGCCTTTGTTGCTGAATAGACTATCATAATTTGCTATATTATTAACTGTTGCTGAAAACTGAAGTGTTCTGAATGTGATACGATTATATGGTCTTGAATCTCAATCCCCATAATCTTCCCAGTCTCTACTAGTCTCTTTGTTAAATCTCGGTCCTCACTCGATGGTTCGACATTACCAGACGGATGATTATGGGCGACAATAATACTTGCAGAGTGAAGCCTGACAGCAGGCTCAAATAGTTCACGAGGATGAACAAGACTAGCGTTCAATATTCCAATAGAGATGGTTCTATTTTCAATCAATTGATTGTGTGAGTCTAAATACAAGGCCACAAAGTGCTCTTTTTTTTCACGACCAATCCATTTTTGTAAATATTGCACAACTGCATTCAATGTTCTGAGGCAAAGTTTGGAAGGGAGGTGCTCTTTGAAAAGTCGCTCTGTGACTGCTTGAGAAAGTTTTATTCCAAATACATTTGAGGGACCAATTCCTTTAATCCTTTGCAAGTCCTCGATTGAAGCATCTAAAACTCCGCGCAAACCCTTAAATTCCATAATGGCATTTTTTGCCATCTGCTTACAATCTTTTAACGGAGTTCCCAGGGTTAAGAGCAATTCAACAATTTCATAGTCATGGAAGCCGCTCAAACCTGACCGTAGAAAGCGATCTCTCAATCTTTTTCTATGCCCAGCACCTTTATGTGTGGCATTTGAATTTCGTACTTCACTCATAGTTTGTAATATTTGGTGTGTTTCCCTTTCGCTTTTTCTACTGGATACTTTTTTGCATTCTTCTTGCTCTTACTATCAAGCGCTTTGACAATATCAATATCAAGGTCGTGACTTATCAGTAGAACCCAATAAAGTACGTCAGCAAGTTCCTCAGCAATCTCATTTCTATTCTTATTAACATGTTCTTCCATTTCCTCCTTATTTTTCCACTGAAAATGCTCCATCACCTCTGTCGCCTCCAGAACCAAGGACAGGGCAACGTCTTTTGGGTTATGGAATTGTTTCCAATCCCGTGCGTTACGGAAGGCAATGATTCTTTTTGTCAAACTATTTATTGTACTCATACAAATGCCATTCTATTAATCAGCAACCGTTTTTCAAATTAGGTGGTGAGCTTGGAATTCCAACACCACTCACCTTTGCCCTCCTTATTTCGGGCGTACCTCTTAGCATATTCCCGCTGTCCTTCGTCAAGCTCAGGATAAACTCTTCACAAGCGACAAACAGAGGGCATTGTCATATCTAAACTCACATCGCCGAGCACATCTCGGCTTCGTGTCGTTAAGATATGTCAATGCGGTGTTTTTTGAACGAAGTTCGAACATTTTTTGACGAAAATCCTGAAAACTAATTTGGACTCGGCGGGGCAAACTATTTTTCTGGGGAAAAGGAATTGCCCCGCCTCGGCTTTCTTCCCGCCCGCAGGAGGGGTCTGGGGAGGAATGCGGGCGGGATTTTGAACCTTTCCTTTTTCGCTTCCGAATTTCGTGCCAGTTGAAAACTGGCGCGC
>Ga0209605_1003197_pt1 | contig 14619 bp, 20 predicted proteins | sample AD_UKC035_MetaG_FD_184408 | JGI IMG/M metagenome (GOLD analysis project Ga0209605, IMG submission 184408) | Active sludge microbial communities of municipal wastewater-treating anaerobic digesters from USA - AD_UKC035_MetaG (SPAdes) (version 2) | ecosystem: Engineered > Bioreactor > Anaerobic >...
AAGAACAACACGCCGTCGTCATACACGCCGAAGACAACGCATTTCGACAAATGGCCGATGGCGAACGTTACGACGTGAAGGACGGTTATACGCTGTACGTGTCGCCGCTGTTTCCTTGCGCCGATTGTGCCGACCGCATCGTTCGGGCCGGTATCCGTCGCGTTGTCGCTTATTGTGGGCATATATCGCCAGACTGGCACGCATCGGCACTTGAAGCCGAACGAATTTTGTGCGAAGCTGGCATTGAATGTATTTTCGTAAAGGTTGAACCATGAACCATTTTGAAATCGAACGAACGATGTTCTTTCGCGACCCGGATACGGGAAACTATATCCGAGTTGACAAAGACAACGCCGCCGAAACGAAGCCCGAAGACTGTTACATTGTCTTCGGGCCGCGAACGACCGTCGAACCGCGCGCCGAAAACCTGTTGGCCGCTGCGCCGATGCTGTATCAGCAATTGACGATGCAGTACGACGGACTTCAACATTTGGTAAACTTGTTCGACAACGTGCCGAACCCCGGCAAGGAAATTGCCGAAATTCAAACGATGTTGACGCACTTGCAGAACGGCGTATTATTGGCGCAACAAGTGTCGCAATTCGGAATCGAAGTCGTAGCGAAATCGCTTGACGGCGAAAACAAAGCGAAGTAAAGTAGAAGCATTGAACAAACGAAAGGTGCCCACATATGAAACGCTATCAAGTCGTGCTTGCCGTCTTGGCTATCGTCGCCGCGATTGGCATTGTCGGTAACATGGATTACAAAGACGAAATACGCCAACAGATTGCGTATTGTGAAAACGTGAAGGCGGGCGTATGGCCGGACTACGACGGCACGTACAAAACTGAATGCACGCCGGACAAGCTGAAAGAATTTCAAAATATTTTGCGCTGAACGCTTGACACGAAGAACGGACAGCGTAGAATAGCAACTGTCGCAACAACGCGACGACTTTTCAAACCTTGCAAGGAGTAATCGAAATGTCCCTGAACAAGAAGCAAACCGCCGCTTTCGCCGCCCTGTCCGCCGCCATCGCCGCCAGCGCCGAAGGCTACATCTTCGCCAGCGCCGCCGACGTGGCCCCCTTCGTCGCCGAAAAGCTGGTCGAAACCAACGATACGATTAAGGACGAAAACGGCAACATCGCCGTTTGCCTGATCGCCAAGACCGAAGGAACCGAAACCGTGAACACCAACACCGCCGCGCCCGCCGCTCGGAAGGTCTTTGTAATCGACTTCTTCGCCGTCGAAGACGGCATCGCCATGCCGACCGCTTCGGGCCGTGGCCGTGGCCGTGGCGGCAATACGTACCCGTTCGACGCGCTGAACGTCGGCCAATCGTTCTTCGTGCCGAACACCGCCGAAAAGCCGAACGCCGCGAAGTCGCTGGCTTCGACCGTTTCGAGCGCGACCGCACGTTACGCGCAGCCGTCGCCGGACGGCGCGACGAGGACCAACAAGAAGGGCGAAACCGTGCCGGTCATGGTCGAAACCCGCAAGTTCGTCGTTCGTGCGGTCGAAGGCGGCGCGCGCGTCTGGCGCACCAAGTAAGCAACGGCGCGGGCTACGGCCCGCCCTACGCTTACGCTTCAACGGAAACCCCGGCCATTGTGTCGGGGTTTTCTTTTGCCTTTCTTGTCAATTTGTGCTAATCCGTGCTAATCTTCGGCCAAATACATTTCGGGGGCCGGGGCTTGTGAATGAACGAACAACAATTTTTTAACGTAGCCGTCGCAATTATCGGCGCGTTGGGCGGTTGGTGGATGCGCGTTATGTGGCAGTCGCTTAAAGAACTTCAACACCAAGATTCAAAGTTGGCCGATAAGGTCGGCAATATCGAAGTTCTTGTAGCCGGGCACTACGTAAAGCGCGACGATATGAACCGCGATATTGCCGCAATATTCGCAAAGCTTGACCGCATCGAAGACAAAATAGACAAAAAGGCCGACAAATGAAGAAGCCCGAACTTATCGAAGATTGGAAGAAGGCGACGCGCCTTTGGTCGGTACGGTTCGGCATTATCGGAACCGCCGTAATGGGCCTGTTCACCGCTTGGCCTGAATCCGCGCTGTATCTTTGGGGCGCAATGCCTTTCGAAGTTCGCGCGTTGATTCCCGAACGCTTCGTATCGGCTATCGCGCTTTTCGTGTTCGTAATGTCTACCGTTTCACGAATCATTAAGCAAAGGCCGAAAAATGAACGAAGCAAAGAACCCGCCGCAGAACCCGACGCCGAATAAGCGCCCCGGCAAGAAAACCCTTGTCGGCGTTGTTGGCGCAGCCGTCGCCGCAATTCTTGTCGCAACCGTCCCGGTTCACGAAGGCAACGTACTTCGCGGCTACCTTGACCCGGTAGGAATTCCGACTAAGTGCATGGGCGACACAACGAACGTTGTTGTCGGTCAACGCTACACCGAAGCCGAATGCCGCGAATCGCTAGAAACGCAGCTTATCGCGCACGCTGAACCCGTCTTGAAGTGTACGCCCGGCTTGAAGGGTCGCACGTATCAACTTGCCGCCGCTGTATCTTTCGCGTATAACATCGGAACCGGGGCGTACTGCAACAGCACGACCGCACGCCGGTTCAACGCTGGCGACTATCGCGGCGCATGTAAGGCGATGAACGAAAGCGACGCGGGCCGTCCGCAATGGGTAACGGCACGCGGCAAGGTACTTCCCGGCTTGGTCAAGCGCCGGGCCGATGAACGCGCATTGTGCGAAACGGGGCTATGATATGTGGGCAATCATCGTTGCAGGTGCAAAACGCTTCGGCGGCTGGATTCTGGCCGCATTGTCGTTTCTGGCGATGCTGGCGACCGTATGGCTTACGTCGCGAAAAGTCGGCAAGGCCGAAGGTCAAGCCGAAGCATCCGAACAACGCGCAGGCGACCGCGAAGCTATCGCAGTACGCGAAGTCAACGAAGCGCGCGAAGCTTCCGAAACCCAAGTAAAGGCGGTGCAAAATGCGAACGAAGTTGCTAACGCTAACGCTGTTCTTGACGACGACGGCGTTTCTAAGCGGCTGCGCGATGAATGGTCGCGCGACTAAACCGCCGCAATCCATCGCCGAAACCGTACAGACAAAGCCCGTTGTAATCGACACGGCTTGTAAATGGGTTGCGCCCATTTGGATTTCGAAGGCCGACGGCTTGACCGCTGGCACGGCCCGGCAAATTCTGAACCATAACGAAGCCGTCGAACGCAATTGCGGGCCGCAGTCGCCGCCTAAATCTGCGGACAAGCCTTAACAGAACGCGGGGCTTGCGGTATAGTGAAGCCAACGACGTATAAACTAGGCCGACACTATGTCCGACGAACTGAAAGAAAGCGAAGAAAAGGCCGCATACGCGGCCCTTCTTTTGAAAGAACGCGACCCGTTTAAGGCTGCGCTTTCGCTGTTTCCGAACAACACGAATCGCGCGCTATGGGTTGCGAACCATTGGCCGAACGACGACGAAGTTAAGGCCGAACAAAAGCGCCTTACCGACGAAGGCGGCGATATGGCATTTCTTCCGGGCAAAGGCGACCTTGCCCGCGACATTTGGCAGCGTATGCAAGGTACGACGCTTCCGAACGGCGTAACCATTCCGCCGACGCCCGAAGAATACGCGAAGCTTGCCAAGCTTTACGCCGACGTTCGCGGGTTCATCGAAAAACCGCAAACGAACGTTAACGTAACGACGAACGTAAACCGCGTCGTCGAAATGCCCGTATTTGCCAACGAAAGCGAATGGGAAGCGGAAGCCGCACGGCAACAGCGCGAATTGTTAGAAAATGCACGCACTCGCCATTGATACGAACGGGGCGAAACCTGTTCCGTATGAAGTCGTATTTAAGCCCCTTCCGGGGTCGCAGACTATCGCCCTTTGTTCGATGGCAGCGCATACGCTGTACGAAGGCGCACGCGGCCCCGGCAAGACGCTTACGCAGCTTATGCGCTTTTATCGTAACGTCGGCAAAGGCTACGGCAAGTTCTGGCGCGGCGTTATCTTCGATTTGGAATTTGACCATTTGGGCGGCCTTGTTGCCGAATCGAAAAAATGGTTCGGCGATAACGGAAAGCTAAAAGACGGCGGCAAGTTTTACGAATCAACGTCGGCTTATAAATGGGTTTGGCCGACTGGTGAAGAACTGTTGTTTCGGCACGTTAAGAAGCTGTCGGATTACGAAGGCTTCCACGGTCACGAATACCCGTTTATCGGTTGGAACGAACTTACGAAGCATCCAAGCGGCGACCTTTACGACAAATTTATGTCGGTCAACCGCTGTACGTTCGACCCGATAAAAGACACGCCGAAAGACCCGAAAACCGGGCGCTATTTGACGCCGAACGGCGAACCGCTGCCGCCTGTAAAGTGCGAAGTATTCAGCACAACGAACCCAAGCGGCCCCGGTCACAATTGGGTAAAACGTCGCTTTATCACGATTGCCCCGCGCGGCACCGTAGTTCGTCGCGAAATTCAGATTTACAACCCGGCGACCGAAAAAGAAGAAACGCACGTAATTAGCCAAATCGCTATCTTCGGTTCGTATAAGGAAAACCCATACCTTCCGGCTTCGTATATCGCCGAACTGGAAAGTATCAAAGAACCGAACTTGCGGAAGGCTTGGCTTTACGGCGATTGGGACGTTACCGCAGGCGGCGCAATCGACGACCTTTGGCAATCGCATATACACGTTGTACCGCGCTTCGTCATTCCGCCAAGCTGGCGAATCGACAGAACATACGACGACGGGTCTTCGCATCCGTTTAGTGTGGGCTGGTGGGCGGAAGCGGACGGCACCGAAGCGACCATAGTTCTTTCGGATGGCACCGAATTTACGTTTTGCCCGCAACCCGGTTCGCTTATTCAGTTGTTCGAATGGTACGGATGCGCGAAAGACGAAAAAGGCGAATACATACCGAACAAAGGTTTGAAGCTTTCGGCGTCGAATATCGCACAAGGCATAATCGACCGCGAAATTTCGCTAATGGCGAACGGCTGGATTTATTCGCAGCCTTGGCCCGGCCCTGCCGACAATCGAATTCGCCAAGTAATCGACAGCGAACTAGACACGACCGAAAAGCTTATGTCGAAGAAGGGCGTTCGCTGGACTGAATCGGACAAATCGCCGGGTTCGCGCGTAATCGGGTTGCAGCTTTTCCGCGACCGGCTAGAAGCGTCTGTTAATCGCGAAGGGCCGGGTATATACTTTATGTCGAATTGCGTTGCAAGTATTGATTTGCTGCCCACACTGCCGCGCGACGAAAAGAAGATTGACGACGTAGACACGACCGCCGAAGACCATTGTTACGATATGGTGCGTTATCGCGTATTGAAAGGCGCGAATAAAGCGGCAGCGAAATTCAAACTTGTTATGCCAACTTAAAGGAACCCAAATCATGCCGAACGTTTCATTTATTCGCCCCGAACTTGGTAAGCTGTTGCCGCTGTATTACCTGATTCGCGACGCAATCGCGGGCGAACCAACGGTAAAAGGCGCGCGGACGACTTATCTTCCGATGCCGAACGCCGAAGACCAATCGAAAGAAAATAAGGCGCGTTACGAAGCGTACTTGAAGCGGGCCGTTTTCTATAACGTAGCCCGTCGAACCTTGCTCGGCTTGGTCGGTCAAGTGTTCATGCGCGACCCGGTTGTAAAGGTGCCCGCGCTGTTGAACCCGCTTGTCGCAAACGCGACGGGTTCGGGTATCAACCTTACGCAGCTTGCGAAAAAGGCCGTATCGCTGAACCTTGCGTATTCCCGCGCCGGGCTGTTGGTCGATTACCCGACAACCGAAGCCGAAGGCGGCGCGTCGATTGCCGACCTTGAAGCCGGGCGCATTCGTCCGACCCTGTACGTATATTCGCCGACTGAAATTATCAATTGGCGAACGACCGACCGGGGCGCGGAAGAAGTTTTATCGTTGGTCGTACTGTTCGAAACTTGGTGCGCTGCCGATGATGGCTTTGAAATGAAAACGTCGGGGCAATTCCGCGTTTTGCGTTTGGACGAAGAAGGTTATTACGTCCACGAAATTTGGCGCGAACCGCAGCCGACCAAAGCCGACGGGTCGAAGATTCCGAAGGGCAATTACCAACAATACGTCGTTTATAAGCCGACCGACGCACAAGGTAAGCGCCTTACCGAAATTCCGTTTATGTTCATCGGTTCGGAAAACAACGATTCGAACCCGGACAACCCGAACTTTTACGACCTTGCGTCGCTGAATATGGCGCATTATCGAAATTCGGCGGATTACGAAGAAAGTTGTTATATCGTCGGACAGCCGACGCCGGTTCTTATCGGACTAACCGAAGAATGGGTTACGAACGTTCTTAAAGGTTCGGTTAACTTCGGTTCGCGCGGCGGTATTCCGCTTCCTGTCGGGGCCGACGCGAAGTTGCTTCAAGCATCCGAAAACACCATGCTTAAAGAAGCAATGGATACCAAAGAACGCCAAATGGTCGCACTTGGCGCAAAGCTTGTTGAACAAAAGGAAGTGCAACGCACGGCAACCGAAGCCGAATTGGAAGCCGCTTCGGAAGGTTCAACGCTTTCCAGCGCAACCAAGAACGTTTCGGCGGCCTTTGAATGGGCGTTGAAATGGGCGGCCCGTTGGGTCGGTCAAGCCGACAGCGGCGTTAAGTTCGAACTGAATACAGATTTCGACATTGCCCGCATGACGCCGGAAGAACGCCGTTCGCTTGTTGAAGAATGGCAGAAAGGCGCAATTACCTTCGAAGAAATGCGAACCGGCTTGCGTAAAGCTGGCGTCGCAACCGAAGACGACGCCAAGGCGAAAGAAAAAATCGCCAAGGATACCGCCGAAGCAATGGCCCTTGCGACCCCGGCCAACGTGCCGGGCGATGGCAGCGGCGGCGATAATGTGGGCAACAACGGATAAGGGGCGCAATCATGGCACTATCGGACAATAAGCGTTTGTACGATATTGCGACGCGCCTTGCTGTTTACGTCGAAGACGTGAAAGTTTGGCAGTCCCGACAATTCGGGTTCGTACTTCGCGAAGTAAACTTGGAATTAACGCGCCTTCTTGGTCGTGTTCGTTATAAGACCCTTGACGGTCTTTCGAAGGCGCAGTTAAACAAGCTTGTTTCGGAATTACGGGAATCGCAATCGAAGATTTACAGCGCATACGCGCAAACGCTACTTGAACAGTTAAAGGAATTCATGCGGGCCGACTTGGAAGTAAACCGGCGCGCATGGGTTACGGGTTATATCGAACTTGACGGCGAAGAAAGCGACGGCATTATTTCGGACGAAGAAGCGATACAGTTTCTTTTAGAAGTACCCAACGCCGATTCGAACCCTTTGTTCGGTTTGGCCGCTGTTACAGGAAGCGACGAACGCATTTGGTCGCAAGTTACGAATACGCCAATTCCTGCAAATGGTTTGTACTTGCTGCCGTTTATCAAGACGTTTACGAATTCGGCACAAGCTGGCGTCGAAAGCATGATTCGCAAAGCTTGGGCGAACCGTTGGACGGTTGAAGAAACCTTAACGGCGCTTGTCGGCGATGGAACCGCAGCGCAGGGCACGCCGTCGCAGTTGCACCGGGTAAACGCGCAAGCCGCGTCGGTAATCCATACGGCAACCGCGCACGTTGCGGCGGTCGTTGCGGCTGGCGTTATGTCTGCGGTTTTCGGTCGTTACGTTTGGTATTCGGTAATCGACGGAAAAACGACGGACATTTGCATAAGTCGAAATCGCCGAATCTATCGCTTCGGCGAAGGGCCGTTGCCGCCCGCGCATATCCGTTGCCGGTCGCACGTTGCCCCGGCAAATACCGCTAGTGACTTGGCCGAAGAAACGTTTTATACTTGGGTTGCCCGTCAACCTGCCCAAGTGCAAGACGACATATTGGGCGACGAAGGCGGCGAAGCTTTGCGCGATGGTCGCTTAAAGGCGAAGGATATTCCGAAGTATGATGCGGACAGGCCGCTAACTTACGAAGAATTCCGACGCAAGATTAAAGAAATTCTTTCCCGCTGATTCGGTGAATCGGCATAACCGCAAGGAGTCCTTGAAATGGCACTGAAAAAGAAACTTACCAAAGAAGAACACGCGAAGCTTTCGGACGCGCTGAAAGCCGAATATATCGAAGACGGCGACGGCTTCCGCCTTGACGTTGACGGCGACGAAGATACGGGCGCTTTGAAGCGCGCCAAAGACCGCGAATCGCAGTTGCGCAAAGACGCCGAAAAGGAAGCGAAGGAACTTCGCGAACGGCTGGAATCCATCGAAGGCGACGACGCGCGCAAGAAAGGCGACATTGCGACGCTTGAAAAGTCTTGGCAATCGAAGCTTGAAAAACAGCGCGAAGAATACGAAGCCAAGGTTTCCAAGCTTACCGCGCATACGACGAAAACGCTTGTCGATAACGTCGCGTCGCAGCTTGCCCACAAGATTTCGAACGCCCCGGCAATCATCATGCCGCATATCAAGTCGCGGCTTATCGCAGACTTCGAAGGCGACACGCCGGTTACGCGCGTTCTGGACAAGGACGGCAAGCCGTCGGCCCTTACTATCGACGAACTGGCAAACGAATTCGTTGCAAACAAGGATTTTTCTGCTATTATCACGGCTAGTAAGGCGTCCGGCGGTGCCGGTAAGCCTTCGCAGAACGGCGGCGGTGCCCCGAAATTTAACGGTCAATCCGACAAACCCGCCGACCTTTCGAAGATGAATCCCGCAGAACTTGCGGCCTTCATTAAAGAAGCGAAGGCAACCGAAACTAAGGACGCTTAATCATGGCACTTTCCGACCTTGCTGTTTACTCCGAATACGCTTATTCGGCTTTCTCCGAAATCCTGCGCCAACAGGTTGATTTGTTCAACGCTGCGACGGGCGGGGCTATCATGCTGCAATCCGCAGCGCACCAAGGCGACTTTTCCGACGTTGCCTTTTTCGCCAAGGTAACGGGCGGCCTTGTTCGCCGTCGTAACGCCTACGGTTCCGGCACCGTCGCCGAAAAGGTCTTGAAACACCTTGTCGATACGTCGGTTAAGGTCGCAGCCGGTACGCCGCCTGTTCGCCTTGACCCCGGCCAATTCCGTTGGATTCAGCAGAACCCGGAAGTCGCAGGCGCGGCAATGGGGCAGCAACTCGCCGTCGATACGATGGCGGATATGCTGAACGTCGGTCTTGGTTCGGTCTATTCGGCGCTGTCGCAGGTTCCCGACGTTGTTTACGACGCGACCGCGAACAACGATGCCGCCGACAAGCTGCCGACTTGGAACAACCTTAACAACGGCCAAGCCAAGTTCGGCGACCAATCGTCGCAGATTGCCGCATGGATTATGCACAGTACGCCCATGCACAAGCTGTACGGTTCGAACTTGACCAACGGCGAACGCCTGTTTACTTACGGCACCGTGAACGTTGTTCGCGACCCGTTCGGCAAGCTTCTTGTTATGACCGATTCGCCGAACCTGTTTGCCGCAGGTGCGCCGAACGTTTATCACATTCTTGGCCTTGTGCCGGGCGGCGTGTTGATTGGTCAAAACAACGACTTCGACGCAAACGAAGAAACCAAGAACGGCGACGAAAACATTATTCGGACTTACCAAGCCGAATGGTCGTACAACATCGGCGTTAAGGGCTTCGCTTGGGACAAGGCAAACGGCGGCAAGTCGCCGACCGATGCGGCGTTGTTCACTTCGACCAATTGGGACAAGTACGCAACTTCGCATAAAGACCTTGCGGGCGTTGTCGTCAAAACCAACTAACCGACGGCAGACGGACGGGGCTTCGGCCCCGTTCTTCTAGTCCTTCACAAATTCAAAGGAGTTTCGAAGATGAAACCGGCAAAAATTCTGTTCTTCGTTGACGGCAACGCGCCGACCCCGGAAGACTTCGCAGCCGCCGCCGAACTGAACGCGCAAGTTATGTTCAGGAACGCCCGCGCTGTTCCGTCCGAACCGCATTCGCTGGAAATCTGCGACGGCGTAGCGGGCAAGGTTCCGAAGCTGTACGCCGACGCTTACCCGGAAGCGGGCGAAGCAATCAAGAAGAAGGCCGCCGAACTGAAAGCCCTTACTTCGAAGGTCGGCGACGCCCCGGCACCGAAGGCCAGCGGCAAGGCCGCCGACAAGCCCGCAGCCGCTACGCAGGGCCAGACCCCGGCGCAGCCCGCAAAGCCTGCCAGCGCCCCGGCATGGACGCCGAACGCCCCGCAATAAGTCGCAGCCTGCCCGCCTAGTATGGGCAGGCGGCAACCGTAACGAACGAAGGTTAAAAAATGGCGATAACAATTACAGTTGAAGACGGTTCTAACGTAGCCAACGCAAATTCGTTCGTTACGATTGCCGAAGTGCGGTCGTATGCCGTGGAACGCGGCGTAACCCTGTCGGCTACCGATGACGACGTAGCCGTTCAAATCATCAAGGCAAAAGATTACTTGGAATCGTTCGCGAATCGCTATCAAGGCGAAATGACGAACGCCGACCAAGCTTTGCAATGGCCGCGAATCGACGTTTATTTGTATGGAAGCGAAGTCGCGTTTCCGTCGAACGCAATTCCGAAAGAACTTAAATCGGCACAATGCGCCGCAATTCTGGCAATTGCCGAAGGCGTCGATATTATGCCGAATTATTCGGCTTCGAACTTCGTAACCGAAGAAACCGTAGGGCCGATTACGACCAAATACGCCGACCCGACGAAAGTTGGTATCGTGCCCACATTAACCGCCGTCGATTCGCTGTTGGCCCCGCTGTTTGGTTCAACTGCAACCGGCTTCGCACTTCGAACAATGCGGGTTTAATTATGGCGCAATTCGACCGACAAGTTAAAACCGCATTGAAGCTTATTGCGAAGAACGGCCAAGCTGTTAAATGGCGGGTTGTTCGCGACGGTGCGCCGGTCGATTCTTCGCAGCCTTGGAAACCAACGCAACCCGCAACGCCTGTCGAACACGACGTAACAATTTGCTTTCTTCCGATAAATAAGGAAATGCGCGAAACAATCGCGTACCTTCGCGGAACGGAAGTGCCGACGGGTTCCGTTATGGGATATATAGGCGCGGTTAATTTCGAACCTTCGTTGAAAGACGTTGTTATTCGCGACGGTAAAGAACTTCGTTTGGAAAATATCGACGTTCTTTCGCCGAACGGCCAAACCATACTTTATACGGTAGTGTTCAAAGGATGACAACAACTTATAGTAATGCTATCGACGAAATAAACGCCGTATTTTGGCAAGATTGGAATTCGGCCAAAACTTCGTCGGTTGCCGGGTATGTTCCCGAAATTCGTTGGCAATACGTCGAAGAACCTTCGTCGCCGGATGGTTCCAAATTTTGGGGCCGCGTTTCGACGCAAACGGTATTTGAAGAACAATCGACGCTTTCAGACGAAGCGGGCTTGCCCGGTCAAAAGCGTTACACTTCTTCGGGGCTGGTGTTCGTGCAAATCTTTTGCCCGAAGTCGCTTGCGCAAGCTGGCGAAATCGGAAGGAAGCTTGCCGAAGTTGCGCGAAATTCATTCCGGGGCAAATCAACGCCCGGTAAGGTTTGGTTTCGCAATGCCCGAATAAACGAACTTTCGCCCGAAGATTTGTTTTATCGGTTTAACGTCGTTGCCGAATTTGAATACGACGAATTAGGTTAAAGGAGTTCGCCAAATGGCTAACAAAATTGATTCGAACATTACCGGCCTTGCATTCGCGGAAGAAACGACGCTGAAAACGCTTCCGGGTACGCCCGTTTGGTACGGACTGGAACCCAACAGCTATTCGGACTTCGGCGGCGAACTTTCGACCGTTGCCCGCGCGCCTATCGACCCGTCGCGCCAGAACAAGAAAGGCACGATTACCGACCTTGACGCATCGGGCGGCTTCAACGCCGACTTTACGAAGACCAACCTTACGCGAATTCTGCAAGGCTTCTTCTTCGCAGACGCGCGCGAACTTCCTTCGACGCAGCCGCTTAACGGCGCATCGGTTGCGCTTACCGGCGTTACCGCAGTTGACAGCACTTACGCCGCAGCTTCCGGGCTTGGCGTGTTTGGTGCCGATATGCTGGTATATGCGACCGGCTTTGCCAACGCGGCGAACAACGGCCTTAAAACCGTCGTTTCGGCTACCGCTGCGGGCGTCGTTGTTGCTGAAACCCTGATTGACGAAACCCCGCCCGCAGGCGCGAAGCTGGAATGCGTCGGTCGCCAACTTGCCGCCGCAGACGCGAACATTGCCGTAACTGGCAACGTCGTTTCGCTTATCGTTACCGCTGGCGACTTTACGACCATGCCCGAACTGTTCCCCGGTCGTTGGGTCTTCGTCGGCGGCGATGCGTCGGCAAACCGCTTCGCTAATAATGTGGGCTATGCCCGCATTAAGTCGGTTGCAGCGAAGGCGCTTGTTTTCGACGACGTGACTTGGCAGGCGGCCAACGAAACCGGAACCGGCAAGTCGATTCGTCTTTTCGTCGGAACTGTTATCAAGAACGAAAAGACCCCGGCGCTTATCAAGCGTCGTTCGTATCAAATCGAACGCACCTTGGGCGAAGGTTTGAACGGTACGCAGTGCGAATATCTGGAAGGCGCAGTACCGAACGAATTTACGTTGAACGTTCCGCAGGCCGACAAGCTGAACGCCGACCTTTCGTTTGTTGCGTGCGACAACACTTATCGCAGCGGCGACCCCGGCGACGAACAGAAAAGCGGAACCCGCGTGCCTGCGCCCGGCGAAGATGCTTACAACACTTCTTCGGACGTTTACCGAATCAAGATGGCCGTTCACGACGCCGCGTCGTCGAACCCCGCCGCCCTGTTCGGCTACGTTTCCGAAGCGAACGTTTCGATTAACAACAACGTTACGCCGAACAAGGCGGTCGGCGTGTTGGGCGCGTTCGATACTTCGGCGGGTAACTTCGAAGTCGGCGGTTCGATTACCGCTTACTTTACGACCGTCGCAGCGGTTAAGGCTGTTCGCGCGAACGCCGACGTTGGTTTGTCGGTAATCAGTGCGGCCAAGAACGCCGGTTTCGTGTTCGATATTCCGTTGCTTGGTTTGGGCGGCGGTCGTCTGAACGTCGAAAAAGACGCGCCGATTACCGTTCCGCTGGAACCCGCAGGCGCAGAAAACGCGAACGGCTATACGATGCTGTACGAAGTGTTTTCTTATCTGCCGAATCTGGCAATGCCGGACTAATTGCGGTAAACTCAAAGGGGCGGGTAATACCGGCCCTTTCTTCATTCAATCGGAGTAAATCAAATGTCTGGACTGTTTAAGCAATTCAAAACGAATTCGGCAAAAGAAGTCGAAGGCGTCGAAATCGAATTTCCCGAAGCGCAGAACGACGACGGCACCGTTCCCACGTTCATCATTTCCCGCATGGGTAAATCGAACAAGGCGTATTCAAAGGCGCTTGACGCGGCGACCCGTCCTTATCGCCGTCAAGTCGAACTTGGCACGCTGAAAAACGAAGTCGCCGAATCGCTGTTTATGGGCGTGTTCGTCGATACCGTGTTGCGCGGCTGGAAGAACGTTCAGGGCGAAGACGGCAAGGAAATTGCGTATTCGAAGGACGCCGCAATTTCGCTTCTTACCGAACTGCCGGACGTTTACGAACGTTTGCAGGAAGAAGCCAAGTTGGCTTCGAACTTCCGCGATAACGCTTTGGAAGCCGAAGCAAAAAACTAACGGAAGTTTTGGCGCACCTGTTGGAACTTGGCCCGCACGAACAGGCGATAGCAAAGCAAGCGATGCGCGCGGGGCAACCGTTACCCGAACGCATCGCGAATGCGCCAGAACTTGAAGTAGGCTTGCAGTTGTATTTGCAAGCCTTCTTCGACCTAGATAGCGAACGGTCGCACGGCAACGGTTTAACGCCGATACCTTGGACAAGTATGGCGGCTTACGCAAGGGCTTTCGAGTTTGACGAAGAACAAACCGAAGACTTGTTTTACTTTATGCGAAAGCTTGATTCGGAACACTTGAAGAAACTAGCGGACAAACAGAAAGCGGCGGCATCGAATGGCAAAAAGCCTGCTAGACCTAGCCGATAGGCTGGAAAAGAAAGCGAAGGCAATAGACGAAGCGGCGTCACAAAACGCCGTCGATACCGCTTTGGCTATTGTGGGCGACTTGGCGTACAAAACGCCCGTAGATACTTCGCAAGCTTTGTCGAACTGGATTGTAACGCTAGAAAGTCCGTCGGGTCAACAAATCAAGCCGCATTTTCCGGGTTCGCAGGGTTCAACGCAACGCGCTTCGGCGGCTGAAACGTTGAATTCTGCGAAGCTTGTTTTACGAAACAAGAAGCCCGGCCAAGCGATATTTATTACGAACAACCTTCCGTATATCCGCAGGCTGAACGACGGTTATTCGGCACAAGCCCCGGCGGGGTTCGTCGAACGCGCCGTTTTGATTGGTCGCAAAATGCGTAAGAAGTTCAAGATTAAGGATTAGAAGAAATGGCCGACGAAAACATAGAAATTAAGGTTCAAGACAAAGTTTCGCCGTCCATTTCGACGAAGCTTCGCACAATTGCAAGCGAAGCCCGCAACGCCGACGCCGCAGTTAAGAACCTTCAAACGCAGCTTTCGGCAATCAACGTCGGCGGCTTGTCGCAGCTTATCAACGCATCGGCCAGCGCAACGCGCCAGCTTCAACAAGGC
>Ga0209605_1003203_pt1 | contig 14604 bp, 10 predicted proteins | sample AD_UKC035_MetaG_FD_184408 | JGI IMG/M metagenome (GOLD analysis project Ga0209605, IMG submission 184408) | Active sludge microbial communities of municipal wastewater-treating anaerobic digesters from USA - AD_UKC035_MetaG (SPAdes) (version 2) | ecosystem: Engineered > Bioreactor > Anaerobic >...
GGAGGAAGAACCTGCGAATCGGGTTCATCGGGACCCTCTACGAACACAAGGGGGCCCATGTTCTGCTCCGGGCGGTGCGCCGGCTTCCGGCGGACCTGCCCGTCGAGGTGCGCGTTTACGGGAAGATCGATTATTTCCCCGCTTACGGCCGGCGTCTCGTCGCCCTTGCCGGCGAAGACCGCCGGGTTTGTTTCTGCGGGACCTTTCCCGGGGAAATGACGGGGGAAGTCCTGGACGGGCTGGATCTTCTCGTCGTCCCGTCCCTGTGGTACGAGAACGCCCCCCTGGTCATCCTGGAGGCCCGGCGGGCGGGGGTGCCCGTGGTGGCCACGGGGCTCGGCGGAATGTCGGAGCTCATCCGGGACGGCGAGGACGGCATGCTTTTCGATAGGGGCGACGACGGGCAGCTCGCCCGGATTCTCGAAGACCTGTGCCGTGACCGGGACCGGCTGGCCCGGATGTCCCGGAAGGCCCCGCCGCCCGGGACGATCGTGTCCTACGCCGACGAGGTGGAGAAAATATACCGGTCCCTGGCGGATCGCCGGAAGGGACCCGCCGCCCGGCCCGGGGCGTCCGCTTTGCCATAAGAAAAAACACCGGGAGGTTTTCATGAACTGTCTTGTCCTGGGAGGCGCCGGTTTCATCGGCTCCCACCTCGTCGACGCCCTCGTGGGAAAAGGCCACCGGGTCCGGGTGTTCGACCTGCCCAACATATCGACGGAAAACCTCGACGGGTGCCGCGGCGTCATCGAGATTTGCGGCGGCGACTTCGAGAACCGCAGGGCGGTGTCGGAGGCCCTCACGGGGATAGACGTGGCCGTTCATCTCGTGTCGACGACGCTCCCCGGCCCGTCCAACGAAAACCCGGCTTACGACGTGGAGACGAACGTCATCGGTTCCATACGCTTTCTCGAAGAGGCGATCCGGCAGGGGGTCGGAAAAGTGATCTTCGTGTCCTCCGGCGGGACGGTTTACGGGATCCCGGAAGTCCTGCCCATCCCAGAGACGCACCCGACTCTCCCCATCTGCTCCTACGGGATCAGCAAGCTCGCCGTGGAGAAATACCTGGCCCTCTTCCACCATCTCCATGGCCTCGACTACACGATCCTCCGCCTGGGGAACCCCTACGGGGAGAGACAGCGCTCCGAAAGCGTCCAGGGAGCCGTGGCGGTCTTTCTCGGGAGGCTTCTCCGGAAGGAGTCGATCACGCTCTGGGGGGACGGGACCGTCGCCCGGGACTATTTTCACATCGAAGACCTGACCCGGGCCCTTCTGCTGGCCGTCGAGTCGGACCTGCCGTCCCGGGTCTACAACGTGGGGAGCGGGAAGGCCACCTCCCTTCTCGACATCCTCGAAACCATGGGAACCGTCACGGGTCTGAGGCCGGCGGTGCGGTTTACCGCCGCCCGGAAACTCGACGTTCCCGTCAACTGCCTGGATATCGGAAAAATCGGGAGAGAAACAGGCTGGTTGCCCGCCGTCTCCCTGGAGAAAGGGATCGCCCGGACATGGGCCTGGATGAAAGGGAAGGTCCGCTGACGGGATGCAACATTCTTTGACAAAGTCAATGCACTCGTATATATAAACGGACATTCCGGCGCGTGAGCGGTGAAAAGACCCTTTGAAAGAGGTTCCTTTCAGCATTTTCCGGAATCCCGGACCCGGCCATGCCATGCTGCGGCCGACTATCAGGCTTTTCGGCAGGTGCGGGGAAAACGGAGATGTGAAAGGGTTTTTCTCTGACCGGATCAAAGTCGGGTATTGAAGTTTTCCGGTATGTTTATTGCAAAAGAACAAATCATGAAATGTCCATATTTCTTGTGGGGGCGGAGGCTCCAGCCCGCGCGAGCGTTCCGTCGCGTCGGCCGGCCCTTCGGAACCGCTCTGCCGTCAGCAGGGGCGGATCTTTGAGAGACTGGAAATTTAAAGATAATAAGGAGAGAAACATGAAGAGGATGGTCAGAAGCGTACCGGTCTGGTCATGGATGGCCCTTCTGCTTACCGTTGCTTTATCCCTTTCCTTGGCCAAACCGGCAGCCGCCGGGTGAGGCACCTGCACATTTACGCTGGCCGTGACTGTCAGCCCCGTTGCAGTAGCAGGAAACGTGGAAGTGACGCCTGTCACAGACAAATTGGTAAATGTCAAATGTTACGACGACGAAAGCGCCAGGCTCCCGTCGCTTTGTAACTATGTTTCGACCGGGGGAATCACCTATACCTTGAAGGCAACACCCAACACGGGTTGGGCATTCGACCATTGGGATTTGGAAGGGTACGCATCCAGCACCAAGGATACGGTAAGCTGCTCCGTCCCGACAACAGGTGAATGGACGGTAAAAACCTTCAAGGCCGTCTTCTCCCAAGCTCAGCCCAAACCCCCGGTGGCCGACGCAGGCCCGGATCAGGATGTCATTGCCGGAGCCCTGGTGACCCTCGACGGATCCGGGTCGAGCGACAGCGACGGGAAAATAAACTCCTACAGGTGGGAGCAGACAGGCGGTATCGACATTTCCCTTTCCAGTAACACCGCTCAGAAACCCACCTTCACGGCACCGACCCCCCCGACGGGCGGAACGGCGACCCTGACCTTCCAGCTTCGGGTTTACGATGATATCATGCTTTCCGACACTGACACAGTAACGGTCCGCGTGGGCCCGTCCAACGAGCCCCCGGTGGCCGACGCCGGTCCTGACCAGACAGTGGCGGAAGGTGGCACGGTGACCCTGAATGGTTCCGGGTCCTCAGATCCCGAGGGCGGATCCCTGACCTACCTGTGGGCCTGGAAGAGCGGTTCCGCAGTGACGTTGACGAATCCGGCGGCGGTAAACCCCACTTTCGTGGCTCCCGCGCCCTCCGAGGAACCCATCGTGTTCGAGCTGACGGTGACGGACGCCGGACAGCTGACGGCCAAGGACACCGTTTCCATCACCGTGGGTGACACGCCGGCGGCGTCCTCGGCTTGGAAAATTTACTATCCCCACATCGTGAGCGGACTGAGCGCGAGAACGCCTGTAAATGGAGAAGACGAAAAATTCTGGGAAACGGAGATCGTCCTCATCAACACCGGCACGGAACCGGTCAGCGGCGCCTTCCGGGCCTATGACGGTGCCGGTGAAGAAGTTTCGACGGCCGTCCCGGTGGAGGATTTCGTGGGACGGCTGAGCTTCCGGGTGGGCGAGGCCTTCGAAAACCCGGATCAGATCCGTTATATCGTCTTTGAATTGGAAAGCGGCGGGAGTGTCGTGGGTTATGAGTCCCTTGCCGTGAACGGCGTGTGCCGGACGACTTTTGAGGCCTACACCGTTCCCGGCGCCGCCGGTGAAGAAGGGGGTGGGGACTTCAATCCCCCGATTGTCCAGAGCAGGGCCTGCTGTGCCGTTCCGGCGGCTTCGGGAGCTTTCATGAGCCTGGCCCAGGGAGAATGGACCGGTCTCGTCTTCCTCAATCCCGGGGCAGGGGAGGTGACGGTCGACCTCGTGGCTTACAACGACGCCGGACAGCCCGTTGCCGCAACCACCATTGACATGGGTTCCGATGAACACCGTTCCGGCTTCGCCCTCGGGTTCTTCCCTGAAGGGACGGATCTCAGCGGGGCTTCCTACCTCACTTATTCCGCTTCCGGGGAAATCATCGCCGTCCAGTTCACCGGTTCCTACGACGGCTCCATGCTCGATTCGCTGCCCGGTGTGTGATAGCGAAGCACCGTTGATTTTCAGGAAAGGCAGGGCTGTTGTCCTGCCTTTCCTTTATGTATGGAGCGGCTCCGGTGCGATGCGGCTGGAGCACAAATTTGTAATTTGGGTTTCGTGGGGGTGGAAAAGTTGTAATTGATAAATAGCAATAATCACCATTTTGCCTCCCTGGCCGAGTCCTGAAATCGAAACAACTTTCCTGTGAAAAAAGTTTTGGAAAAATCGAAAATCGTCTTTTCGTCAAAGCCTGACTAATGTCTTTTAAAGAGGTCGTGAAGCGTCCCCTCAGGCCACTCAAAAGACCGGACGCATAAACGCGCCAGTTGAAACACGCGAAGCGCCCTCCGGGCAGAAACACCAACGGCCTGTCCAGCGGAATTTCCTGGCAACGGCGGGGGCTGTTTCTCCCGTTCCCTGATCCGGTACCATTCCCCATCGGTCGGATCGGCGGGTAAAATGGATATTTTTATCGTGATCGTGATAAAGGAGAACCTGGATACCGTTGGAAGGCGAAGCGTTCCGACATTCCAAAGGGCCGGGGGTGAGAGTTTCTCCAGGGGGAGGGCTTCCTGTCCAACGGTCCCCGTGAAAACCGGTTTGCCCTGAACGGGTGGGCGTTATAGAGGGGAAAATCTGTCCCATGACCGAGTCAATCAGGACTGAGCGCGTGACAATCCGGTCTCTTACTGCCTTGCGGTTTTTTGCCGCGGCGGTCATTGTGCTTCATCATTCGGTCGGCCATTTCGGCATATCACCGGAGATTCAGAAATATGTCAATACGGGCCAGCCGGTCTCGTTTTTCTTCATCCTGTCGGGGTTCATCCTGACCTGTGTCTACCCCTCCCTGGACAGGGGAAGGGACATTCTGAAATTCCTCGTTCACCGCCTCGCCAGGATATGGCCACTCCACGTCATGACATTCCTGATCGTGGTCCTCTTCGTCCCGGGTTCCCCCCCTCCGTTTTCCGTGGCCGCCGCCAATTTTTTCATGGTCCACGGGTGGGTCCCCTTTAAAACGTATTTCTTTTCCGTCAACTGGCTTTCCTGGGCCGTGTCCACGGAATGGGCCCTGTATCTTCTGTTCCCGATAATCCTTTACCGGTTCGAGCGCACCTGGCCCGTTAAGCTCTTCGCTTTCTTCCTGCTCGTCATCGGCCTCATCCTCTTGTGCCGGATCGGTGATTTGCCGCCTCTCAACGGGACCGGCAAGCCGGCCTGTCTCGGCCTTGTCTATATCAATCCTTTGGCGAGGCTTTTCGAGTTTACCCTGGGAATGGTGCTGGGTCTGTTCTATCTGAAGCGGAGAAGTGTCTATGAACCGGGACCCCGCCGGGGGACCTTCCTGGAAACAGGGGCCTGCCTCTGGGCCGTCGCAGCGATTCTGGCCACCTATCCCATCCTGAAAACCCTTTACCCCCTGCTTGGTTATGGGGCGGCGCATTGGGTGGGATCGAGCGGGTTGCCCTGTCTTTTTTACGGGCCTCTCATCCTGGTCATGGCATTCGAAAAGGGGATGGTTTCCCGCTGGATCGGCAGGGGCTTCCTGGTGAGGCTCGGGGAACTGAGTTTTCCCATTTACCTGCTTCACCAGATCGGGATCCGTTTCTATGTCTCTCGATATGAAGCAGGTGCGGACCGGTTCGATGGCGTGGCGTATCTCCTTTTCTGGATCTTTCTCATCCTTTCCGCTTTTGTGGCCCACGCTGCCGTGGAAGGCCCCTGCAGAAGGGCCGTCGTGAGAGGATACGACCGCCTTGCCCCTCCATTCTCTCTGTTCCTGTCCCGGCAGCCTCTCTGGATTTCGATGCGGCGGGCCGCGACCTTCAAGGGTCTCCGCTGGCGAGATATGCCCCTCCGCCGGAAGGGAGCCACAGCGCTGTTTCTTCTGTCCCCCTTTTTTCTGCTTGTGCCTTTTCAACTGCCCTACAATGCCCTCGTCATGGAATTGAAAGGGCAGGGTGAACCTCTTTTTCAGGTTTTTTACGACACGGGGGAGGGTTTCAATGAAAGGGAGTCCTCCAAGTTTTACGTCAGGCTGGAGGATGGTTCCTCCCGTGCCGTCCGCGTCCATGTGCCCTCCCGGTCCCGGCGTCTGCGGATCGATCCGGGAACGGCCCCCTTGGCGGTCTGCCTCGAGTCCATCTCCTTGAAATATGGTCTCGTCCCGGTGCGGACCTGGGAGCCCCGGGATATCGTCAGGGACTTTACGCCCATCCGGGACATCCGGTCCTTCGAGGTTCGGGACGGCTCCCTGTATATCGCCACTGAGGGAAGCGATCCCGGGTTCATGACCGTCGACCGCCTTTCTGCTCTTCCTGACTGGACGGGCCGGTGGTGCCTGTTCCTTTTCGTCCTCGCCTCGAGCATCCTGGTGTTTTTTTGGGACCGAATCAGAAGAAAGCTCCCGGTTACCGGCAAATATATCCGTTATTTTTTGATCTTCCTGGCCCTGGTGCCAACGCCCCTTCTTTTTTTCATCAGTTCGTCGACCTCTCTTTACCTGGGAAACCAGGAACTCCTCGGTCACCGGGTCCAGGTGCTGGCGCCTTTCGGGTTGGCTTTCGCCGGTTTGCTGGCCGCGGGGATCCTGCTGTATCTTTTCCATCGTCGTGGCGCAAACCGGTGGACCGGCGTTCTTCTCAGAGTCTATTTTATCGCGGGACCGGCGTTTCTCTTTTTTCAAACGCTGAAAGGCCTCTGGCCGTTTCTGGAAACGGCGACCGGGGCGATTTTCGCCGCGGTCTTCTGTTTCACCGTGGGGGGGCTGCTTCTGCGAAATGTCGAACCACGCCGGGCCGTGCCCGGTTTCGCCTTCTTCGGCCTTCTTCTCGTCGTCTACGAGATCTTTCACTTCATCGCCGTTTTCGAGCCTCCCATGATACGGGCAGCCGAGAGTCCGGCGGCTGTCCGGGAGAACCCGGCGGAAGCCGGGACGAAAGGGCTCCCTAATATCTACCACATGGTCCTCGACGAATATCAGACCGACATGTTTGATAAAACCCTGACAGACGACGTGAAGGAGGCCCTGGGCGGATTCGTTTACTATCCGAACAACGTCACGAATTATGGGGGAACGACCCTGTCGATCCCGTCCGTCTTTACGGGAAGGCGATATGACCTGAGCAATTCTCAGGCCTATCACGAGGCCGCCTTCCGAAGCGGGCCTTCCATGCTTCTTCCCTTGAAGGAAGCGGGGTACGGGCTTTACGGGTTCATCTTCCGGATCAGGAAATTCTACCCCGTGGAGCCGGCGCTTTTCGACCATGTGACGGACCTCATGGATGAGTCCCTCCTGGAGAAGTACGGGAATGCCGGCGAGACCTTCCGCATGCTCTGGATCTATCGGAACCTGCCCGTTTTTATGAGCCGCCGCCTCATGTCCCCCGAAGATCTCCAGTCTCTCCTCAATCAGCAGGGCATGCCCGGGCACTTCGAACTCCTGTCCCTTTATGCATTCCTGAACTACCTGGAAATAGAGAAGAGGCTTCCACCCGAGAATCGCTACACGTTTCTTCACTTCCTGCTGCCCCACACACCCTATATCCTGGCCGCCGACTGTTCCTACTGCATGGAGAAAGGGGGCCTCAAAAAGACGTCTTCCCACGATCAGGCCCGGTGCACGACAAAGCTGATCATGGCATTCGTCGAAACCCTGAAAGGGCTTGGCCGGTTCGAGGAATCGGTCATCGTCATTCACGCCGATCACGGGAGGAGGAAGGACCTTACGGACATCGAGTCCCGCAATCTGGCCCGGGACGCCTCCAGGTCCCTTCTGCTGTTAAAGCCGCCGGGACGAGGCGCCGACGTATCTTTTGAAGCGTCGCCGCTGGAAACCATGCTTCTCGATGTTCCTCCCACGATCCTGGCGGCTGCGGGCCGGGAGCCGCTGCCGGCCTTCGATGGTCTGTCCCTTCTCGATCCCCCGTTATTTTCCGATGACAGGTCGCGTCCTTTTGTGATCTACGACGATAAAGCATATGTTCTCTATCAGATGAAAGAGGGGAGACCCGTTTTTGAAAGGATCGTTCCCCGGTGACCCGGGAAAAATTAGGTCTTTGCTTTCCCGGCAAAAATTGGTAAACCCTGTCTCGGACTGCCATGGGGACCGGCCTTCACCACCACGGTGAAGCTGAGGGGTCTTTTCGCTTACAAAATAAGGGGGAGGAACGAAAATGCCGACTAAAAAAATTTTAATTATATCGTTTTTTCTGATTCAGGTTATTCTTTTTCCCGGGAGCGCCTGCGCCTATCTCGACCCGGGAACGGGGAGTATGATCGTCCAGGGCATCCTGGCCGCGGTCGCCGCCGTGGGCGTTTCGGCGGGCATCTTCTGGAAGAAGCTGAAGGGCCTTTTCGGCGGGCGGAAGGATGCAGGGGAAGGGCAGGGGGAGGATGAAGTCTGATTCAGGGTCCTTCCGGGACCCCTGGGGCAGTGTCTTCGTGATGGATGGGGAAATCCGCCGGGCCGTTTTCGGCCCCGGCGCCGGTGACTATGCGGGCGCTAAAGAAAGGGGGATTTACGAGGGGCTCATCAAAAAGGGCCTGCTCATCGCTCATGAGGAACGGTCTCCCGCTGGTGAAGGCATCCCGGAAGGAACGGTGTTCTGCCTTTCCCACCCCCGGCTTCCCATGGTGAGCTACCCCTGGGAGTGGACCTTCTCCATGCTCAAGGACGGGGCCCTCCTCCACCTCGATGTCATGGAGGAACTCCTCCCCCGGGGATACTGGCTCCGGGACGCGAGCGCCTTCAACGTCCAGTTCGACGGGACGCGGGTCCTTCTTATCGACACCCTCTCCCTGGGGGAGCGGGTTCCCGGGAGCCCCTGGGTGGCCTACCGGCAGTTCTGCTCCCACTTTCTCGCCCCCCTCGCCCTGGCGGCCTGGGTGGACATCCGGACGCTGGCCTTGTGGCGCAGCTATATAGACGGCTATCCCCTCGATCTGGCCGCGGCCATTCTTCCCTGGCGGGCCCGTTACCGGCCGGGGCTCTGGATGCACCTGGCCCTTCACGCCGCCTTTCAGAGAAAGGCCGACACGAAGGAGGATCTCGACGAGGGAGTGGGCAAAAAAACACCGAAAGTGAGCGACCAGGGCCTCATCGGGCTTGTCCGTTCCCTGAGGCGAACGACAGCCCGGCTGACCTGGAAAGGCGGCGAAAGCCTCTGGAAGTCCTACGGGGAAATCCGGACCTACACCTCCGAGGATGTGGGGCACAAGTCCCGGTTCGTCTCCCGGGCCCTGGACGAGGTGAATCCCGGAACGGTATGGGACCTGGGCGCCAACACGGGAGAGTATTCGGAGCTCGCCGCCTCGCGGGGCGCTTTCGTGGTGAGCGTCGACGGGGACGCCGCCTGCACGGAGCTCATTTACCGGAAACTGACGAAAGAAAAGAAGCTTCCCGTTCTGCCGCTCACCATGGACCTGGCCAACCCGTCACCGGGGCTCGGGTGGGATGGCACGGAACGGCCAGGCCTTTCCGACAGGGGCCCGGCGGACCTTGTCCTCGCCCTCGCCCTTCTCCATCATCTTGTCCTGACGGGCTGCGTCCCCCTGGAGCGGGTCGCCCGGTGGCTGGCCCGTCTCTCGGCGCACCTCGTCGTGGAGTTCGTGCCCCCGCGGGATCCCATGGTGAGAAAACTTCTCCGGAACCGGAACGGGGAGCACCTGCCCTATGACGAAGGGGCTTTCCGCCTGGGATTCGAGAAGTATTTCGATTTCCTCAAGGAAGAGACGCTGCCCAACGGACGGCGGCTCTTCCTTTGCAGGAAGAAATGAAATTCTCCGAGAACGGCTGATTTTCATGGCTTTACTCCCCGTGTCGGTCATTGTCGCCAACTGGAACGGAAAGCCCTGGCTTTCCCGGTGCCTGGACAGCCTTCGCGGTCAGAGGTACGAAAATTTTCAAACGATTCTGGTCGACAACGGTTCCACCGACGGCTCTGTTGATTTCGTCCGCCGACGGTATCCCGAGGTTCAGGTCATGGCCCTGCCGGTGAATGCAGGGTTCGCGGCGGCCAACAACGAGGCCCTGAAAAAGGTCGACACGCCTTACGCCGCCTTGCTCAACAACGACGCCGTGGCGGATGCCCGGTGGCTGTCGGAGCTCGTTGGCGCCCTGGAGCGTCACCCCGGAGCGGGCTTCGCGGCCTCCAAGATGCTCTTTTTCGACCAGCCGGACCGGGTGGACCGGGCCGGAGACGCCTACACGACGGCGGGGGCGGCGTTGCTCCGGGGACGGGGGGCCGCTTCAAGGGACTATGCCCGGGAGGAATGGGTCTTCGGCGCCTGTGCCGGGGCGGCCCTGTACCGCGTGGCCATGCTGCGGGACATCGGTCTTTTCGACGAGGATTTCTTCATTCTTTATGAAGACGTGGATCTCAGCTTCCGGGCGCAGCTTCGGGGATACCGGTGCCTCTTCGTTCCCGGCGCCGTGGTGTATCACGGCGGGGCGTCCACCATTGGTCGCGACTCGCCTCTGTCGGTTTTTTACGGCCACCGGAACCTGGAATGGGTTTACGGGAAGAACATGCCCAGGGGTCTGCTGTTTGAGACTTTCTTTCAGCACGCCATCTATGATATATTATCTTTTTTATACTTCATTCCCCGGGGGCGCGGGAAGGTTTTCGCCAGGGCCAAGCTTGAGGCCCTCAAAGGGTGGCGGAAAACACGGGAGAAAAGGCGGAAGGTCCAGGGGATGAAATCGGTTTCCGACAGCGATCTCCGGAGATTGCTGGACCGGGAAATCTCCTGGAAGAGGCTGGCCGCCAGGAGAAAAAGAGGAGGGCCCGCCGTCGTCGAGGGCATCGGTGCATGAAAGCCATGAAAGAACCGTCGGCCGATAAGGGGGGAATCCCTTCGCCCATCGACATCATCATCGTCAATTACAACAGCACCGACTATCTCATCCCCTGCCTGCGGTCCATCCACCGGGTCAACAACGGGAATGCTCTCAACATTTTCGTGGAGGACAACGGGTCCACCGACGGCGTGCACCGGGTGACCCGGGAATATCCGGATGTTTTCCTTTCCATGAAAGGGATCAATCGGGGATACACACGATCCGTCAACGACGCCCTGAAGAAAAGCGGGTCCCCCTTCGTCATCCTCCTGAATCCCGACACGGTCGTCCAGCCCGGTTTTTTTGGAAAGGTGATCCGGTGCCTGGAAAAAGACCGGCGCATCGGGGTCCTCGGACCCCGGATCCTCAATTCCGACGGAACCGTCCAGGGCTCCGCCAGGACCTTTCCGACACCCCTGACGGCCCTTTTCGGAAGGAATTCCCTTCTGACCCGATGGTTTCCCGACAATCCCGTGTCCCGGAAAAATATGCTCCACAAGCGCTCGGACGGGAAAAACCCCATGGTCGTCGACTGGGTGTCCGGGGCCTGCATGGTCATCCGGAAGGAGGCCCTTGACGCGGTGGGCCCTCTCGACGAGCGCTTTTTCATGTACTGGGAGGACGTGGACCTCTGCCGCCGGATGTGGCGGGCCGACTGGAAGGTGGTGTATTACCCGGAGGCCGCCGTCGTGCACCGGGTCGGCGGGAGCAGCGAAAAGCGTCTTTACCCTTCAGTCTACGAATTTCACAAGAGCTGTTACCGCCTCGTGGTCAAGAATTCGAAGATTCCGCCGGGACTCCTGGCGCCTGTCCTCCTTCCCGCCCTTGCCCTTCGGTTCGGGGCGGTCCTTCTTTACCACGCCCTCCGGCGCGGCAGGTAAAGGCGGGCGAACCCCCATGCGGATCCTCGTCACCGGCGGAAGCGGATTTATCGGAAGCCTCCTTTGCGAAACCTTCTCCTCCGATTTCGAAGTGACGGGGACGTATCACCGCCATCTGCCCGGGGAAGGGGCCGTTCGATGGGAAAAAGCGGACCTTCTCGATACGGCTTGCCTGGAGAGGCTGGTGGACCGTGTCACGCCCGACGTGGTCATCCACTGCGCGGGCATGAAAAAAGGAGCCCTTCTCGGCGGCGGCGGGGATCTTTGCACGCGGGTCAACGGCACGGCGACGGAATCCCTGGGGGCTTTCGCGGGGCGCGCCAATCCCGGGGTGTTTTTCATTTATCTGTCCTCCGTGTCCGTCTACGGGGCGGGGAAGCGGTCGGAACCCCCCGGCGAGGATGCCCCCTGCCAACCCTGCGGGGTTAACGGGATAAGCAAACTTCACGGGGAAGAAAAGCTGCGGTCTCTTGTCGAGGGAGGACACCTTCGGCATGTCATGATTCTCAGGCTTGCCCCGTGCTATGACAGGCAGTGGACCCGCAACCTGGAGCGGCGGGCCATGATGCCCGGCGGCCTTTCCTATGTCCGATGGGGTTCGGGGAACCAGCGGATGTCCGCCCTGGCCCGGGGCAACGTGGCGGACTGGGTGGGTTTTGTCCTCTCGAACCGGGAGCGGTTCGGGGGATTCGGGGTGTACAACCTCTGCGATGAAAGGCCCTATTCGTTCAACGAGATCATCGGGGCTTTCAAGGCGTCCGGCAGAAGGCCGCCCTTTCCCGACCTGCGTGTGCCCCGGAAGTGGCTCTCCCGGTTTCGGACCATGCTCGACGGGCCGACGGCTGGCAAAGGCGAGCTCCTCCGGTCCCATGCCGGGAAGATCTGTGATGACAGGATTTACGACAACGGCAGAATGCTCGCAACGGGCTTCAGGCCCCGCCACGACCTGGAAAGCGTCCTTCTCTGACCCATGACGGATATCGCCCTTTACCTTCTGTGCATCACCCTGAGCGCCCTCGGGGGTCTCATGATTCTCCGGTTCGCCCGGAACGGCCGCATGATAGACGTTCCCGGGGAGAGAAGCTCGCACCGGGATCCCATGCCCACGGGCGGCGGGGTCGGCATCCTGTCGGCCTTCCTGTTTTCCGCCCTGTATCTCCGGGTTCCCCCGGGGGTCTGGTTTCCCTCGGCAATCCTCGCCCTCGTCAGCCTTTACGGGGACTGGTTCAAGCTTTCGCCGCACTTCCGCCTGTCCGTCCAGTTCCTCGCCGTGGCCGTTTTCGTTTTTTCCTTCGTTCCTTCGGCGGGATCGGCGAACGGGGCCCCTTTTATCGTTTTTTTCTTTCTTTTCGCCTCCGTTTACATCGTCGGCACGGCCAATTTTTTCAATTTCATGGACGGCATCGACGGGATGCTCGCCATATCCAGCACCGTGTCCTTCGGATTCGCGGCCCTTTTCGTGTACACGGAGGGGGGCGACCCCCTGTATTTCCGGTTCGCCCTCTGCCTGGCGGCGGCGTGCCTGGGATTCCTGCCCCTCAATTTTCCCCGGGCCAAGGTCTTCATGGGAGACGTGGGCAGCATTCTTCTCGGCTTCCTCTACGGGGGGCTCGTCATCATTCTGTCCGGGAGCCCTCTCGATTTCGCCGTCCTGTCCGGGTGCGCCGGCCTCATTTACGCCGACGTGCTGACGACCCTCTTCATCCGGTGGAGACGGGGAGAAAATCTCTTCCTCGCCCACCGCCGGCACTTGTACCAGGTCCTGGTGAACGAAAAAGGGATGACCCACTGGACGCTTTCTCTCATCTACGGAACGGTCCAGGCGGTGCTTGGGGGGGGTCTCTTTATCCTGAAGCCCCTCGGTTTCTGGCCGGTCTTTCTGCTTCTTGCCGCTTTTTTCGCGGCGTTCGTTTTCTACGGTGCCCGGGTGAGGAGACAGGCCGCCACGGAACAGGGTGAAACCGCGTTGAAAGAGAAAAGGATCGTGCCATGACCAAACCGGGTGTCGCCGTCATCGGGGCCGGATACTGGGGGAAAAACCTCGTCCGGAATTTTCATGAACTGGGGGCCTTGAGGCTTGTCTGCGACAAGAACGAGGCCGTCCTGGCGGATATGGAAGCGGCCTTTCCCGGCGTCAGGGGGGCCCTGGCGGTGAGCGACGTCCTCTCCAGGGAAGACGTTTTGGCCGCCGTCGTGGCGACGCCGGCGGAAACCCATTACACGGTGGTCCGCGAGGTCCTCATGGCGGGGAAACACGCCTTCGTGGAGAAACCCCTGGTTCTTCGTGAAGAGGAGGCCCTGGAACTCATCGACCTCGCCGCGTCGAACCGCCTGATCCTCATGGTCGGCCACCTTCTCCAGTACCACCCGGCCTTCGTCCGCCTGAAGGCTCTCGTGAAATCGGGCGACCTGGGGCGGGTGAACTACATCTATTCGAACCGGCTCAACCTGGGCAAGATACGGCGGGAGGAGAACGCCCTGTGGTCTTTCGCCCCCCATGACATCTCCATGATTCTCGGACTGGCCGGAGAGGAGGCGGAAAGCGTTTCCGCCACGGGGGGGAATTACCTCCACCAGAAGATCGCCGACGTGACCATGACCCACCTTCATTTCCCCTCGGGACTGCGGGCCCACATCTTCGTTTCATGGCTCCATCCCTTCAAGGAGCAGAAGCTCGTCGTCGTGGGGGACCGGAAGATGGCCGTCTTCGACGACACGCAGCCCTGGACGGACAAGCTGGTGCTCTATCCTCACGAGATCCGGTGGCGGAACCAGGTCCCCGTGGCCTCGAAAGCGGAGGCGGAACGGGTGCCCCTCGACGAGGCGGAGCCCCTGAAACTGGAATGCCGTCAGTTTTTGAGGAGCATCGAGACCGGCGAACCCCCGGCAACGGATGGGAAGGAAGGTCTTCGGGTCCTGCGGATCCTGAACGCCTCCCAGCAGTCCCTCGACGGGGGCGGTCGGATGGTTTCCTTTTCCGGGGAAGGGGCGGCGGCCGCTCCACGGGAAAAAGAAGGGCGGCCCGGGGAGGCTTTCGTCCACCCCACGGCGATCGTCGAGCAAGGGGCCTTCATCGGGGAGGGGACCCGGGTGTGGCATTTTTCCCATGTTCTTCCCGGGTCCCGCGTCGGGGAGGGCTGCAATATCGGTCAGAACGTGGTCATCGGCCCGGATGTGACCATCGGGTCGCGGT
>Ga0209605_1003208_pt1 | contig 14588 bp, 18 predicted proteins | sample AD_UKC035_MetaG_FD_184408 | JGI IMG/M metagenome (GOLD analysis project Ga0209605, IMG submission 184408) | Active sludge microbial communities of municipal wastewater-treating anaerobic digesters from USA - AD_UKC035_MetaG (SPAdes) (version 2) | ecosystem: Engineered > Bioreactor > Anaerobic >...
TCGTACCAGTCGAGATACGGCATCACGTGTTCCGCCGCCTTGAATCCCGGAGCCTTCACCTCCTCGGTGGTCGCCGCGATCTGCTGGGGCTGGAAATCCGGGATCTTCCCCTCCGGCCACAGCGCGGCCCGTTCCCCGGCGGACGCCAGAACGGTTACCCCTAACCCAAAACAGAGAATCAGCGTGTTTCTCATCGCATCGTTTACGAGCATAGGATATGGCGCGAGGCAGGAATTGCACGCGCAATGTCCCTTGCCCCCCGCCAAGAGCTGTCCGCGAACTGCATGAGCCGGCGCGCCGGCCAGTTCAGTGCGCCAGCTTGTCACGCCTGAGTTCTGGCGAAAGCGGATGCATCGCCAGGGCGTGGCTCTCAGCGCGGTCCCAGTCTCTCGCCTTGCCCAAGCCCGCCTGTCCGGGCACACTCCAGACACGTCGCAACACCGCGGCTCTCGTGCCGCTTCCGGTTGACGAGTTTCGCGAACCGAGGGCAAACGGGGGAAGGGGTCAGGCGTTTGCCCGATGACAGATGGAGGCTGGAACCGTGAACAGACAGAAGCTTCGTTGGGGGGTCGTTCTCTTCGTCCTTTCGATCCCGGCAGTCCGCGCGGCGGAGGGGCCGTGGCAGACGCCGGTGGATATCGAGTTCACTGCGCGCATCGATGGGACGCCGCAGCGGTATGTACTGATGCTGCCCGTCGCCTTCAACGCCGCCACGCCGGTCGATGTGGTGGTGGCCTTGCACGGGCATGGCAGTGACCGCTGGCAGTTCATTCGCGACCCACGCGGCGAATGCTCGGGGATGCGGGATGCCGCGGCGCGGTATGGGATGATCTTCGTATCACCGGACTATCGCGCAAAGACGTCCTGGATGGGGCCCAAGGCCGAGGCCGACGTGCTGTAGATTCTGGACGAACTGCAGCAGAAGTACAAGGTTCAGCACGTCTTGATAACGGGCGGCTCAATGGGTGGCAGCTCGGCGCTGGCGTTTGCCGCTATGCACCCGGATCGGGCCCACGGTGTCGTCGCGTTGAACGGCACGGCGAACCTGGTCGAATACGACAAGTTCCAAGACGCGATCGCGGCGTCCTTCGGCGGCTCCAAGGAGAACGTCCCCGACGTCTATCGGCAGCGGAGTGCCGAACTGTGGCCCGACCGGCTGGCGATGCCGATGGCGGCGACGGTGGGGGGCCGCGACCAACTTGTTCCGCCTGACAGCGTGCGGCGCCTGTTCGACAAGCTGAAGCGGCAGGGTCGGCCAGTTCACTTGATCGACCGGCCCGAAGGCGGACACGCCACCGACCACGCTGACACGATGGCCGCGATGGACTTCGTCGTGAAGGCGGTCCGGCGCCAGTAGGTTGGAACTCTGTCCCGACCGGCGCTCGGGACGGAGCCCCACCCGTGTAAAGGTGCGGTCGCGTGGAAAGTCCGCGGTGGCAAGTCTTGTTGGAGTTCACGCTTTAGCGTGTCTCTTACGGCGGGAATCGCCTGCCGAACACGCTAAAGCGTGAACTCCAGCGAGGTTAGCACCGTTGCCGGGCTCGAGTCGGAGACCAAAGATACTTTGCCGGCGCAAGCCGTCCGTACAGGGCCCTGGCGGCGCAATGGGCGTCGAACGAAGCGCAATGAGTTGTTCCGCACAGACAATCTTCTACCTCTTCGAAGAGAGGCCAAAATGCCACAATGCACAATGTTTCCAGGTGTCTAACGCATGTTGATCGTTCTCGGGCTGAGGTGCCGCCGGACAGCAATTCGCCGCATCAAGTGTGGGCAGTTGTCGGCAAGGTCGGGGGCTCGGCGTGGTACTCCAACAAGAATCGGCGGTTGAGCTGGCAGCCGACAACGATTACACTCACGTCAGCATTCATCTCACCGCAGACGCTTCATGCAAACGGGCATGAGTCATGGCCGACGGTTGCGACACGTGGCGTGCGGACTGATGGCCGCGCTGGCCGGCGGGACGGTTGCGGCACAGCCGTCCTTGTCGATCACGGCAACCGAGCCGGACGGCGCTTTGTGCCTGGAAGCCCAAAGCCCGCCCGGGCACGTTGCGGTCCTTCAGGCTTCGGCGGACCTGGCCGACTGGGCGCCCATCCACGCCACGGCGCAGCCGAGCTGGTCCTGGATCGACGACGAGAGTCCGTTGGCGACGCGGCGGTATTATCGGCTGTCGTGCCGCGAGCCGCGGGTCATCACCCCTTCGGACACCTGGAAGAACCGGATCAGCCTGTGGGACGATCCGTTCTGGGATCACGAGAACGTTCACCTCGTGCCCAATCCGCTGTCGGATGTGGAACGGATCAACTGGATCAAGTTCACGCTGTTCCTGGACGATCCCACGGTGGCGTATTTTCAGGACACGAGCGTCCACAAGCTGCACTACTCCTACTGTACGGCGTACCTGGACCCGTTCCTGGGGATGGAGCCCGCGGCGTATGACCGGGCGACACTCCAGCGCGACACCCAGCTGGCCGTCATCGGCTCGGTGCTGTTCGATCCCGACGCGAACGAGTATGGAATCCAGTTCGCCGGTCTGGATCCCTATCCGCGCGAGATGGCCCGGTTTCTCTACGAGACGGTTGACCGCGCGATCGACAAGCCGGCCGGCGCGGCGGGGTTCTACATGCCCAGCTACGAGCAGACCGACTCGGCCTTTCGCGAGGCGGCCTATTTCGCGAGTCACCAGGTTCCTCTGGCCACCACGCAGCGCTGGCTGGCAGGGGAAGACATCTACGGCTACGGCTGGGCCATCGGCCGCCTGGTTTGGGTTCCCGGCAGCCAGATCGACGGCGCCTACCGGGCGGGTCAACTGACGCATGAGGACATCCTCCTGACGGACGAAGTGCCCAGCGAGCTGCCTTACCTGGCGGGCATCGTCACGTTCTCGGCCTCCACGCCGAACTCGCACGTGGCGATTTTGGCGCGGAGCTACGCGGTTCCGTTCGTTCACGCCACGGCCGCGGCGCTGACGAACCGCCTCGAGGCATTGCGCGGCCAGCGGGTGTTCCTCAGGGCGATTGAGCCGGTGGACCGTCGCGATCTGCGGCCGAAGATCACGGTGATGGCGCTTCCTGCGCTGGATCCGGCGTTCGAGGCGGAGATGATGTCGCTGAAGCGGGCGCCCGAGCTGGAGTTGCGGCCGAAGGCGCATTATGGGGCTTACAGCGCGGCGGTGGGCGGGTTGACGCCGGCGGATGTCTGCCACGTTGGAGGCAAGGCCGCCCATTTCGGGTTTCTGCGCCGCGTGGTTCCGGACCACGCGCCGGATCCGGCCGTCGCGTTCACGTTTGACCTGTGGGACGAGTTTCTCGAGCAGCCGCTTCCGAGCGGTGCGACGCTGGCTGTCGAGATCGCGCGCCGTTTGGAGGGCTACGCCTATCCGCCCGACCTCGTTGCGCTGTCGCGGGATTTGAAGGCGATTCGGGATCTGATCGTTGACACCGCCGATTTCAACGCCGACCAAAAGGCCGCCATTCTCGCCGCGCTCGAGCCTTTCGATCCTGACCGCCGCATCCGGTTCCGGAGCTCGACCAATGTGGAGGACACCGAGCTGTTTTCCGGGGCGGGTCTTTACGACAGCTACAGCGGCTGTCTGAGGGACGACCTGGACGGGGACGATCTGGGCCCGTGCGCGTGCGATCCGGAGCGGGAGACGGAACGGGGGGTGTTCCTGGTGATGCGGAAGGTGTATGCGAGCTTCTACAACGACAACGCCGTTCTGGAACGGCTGCGGCACCGCGTCGATGAACATGCCGTCGGCATGGCGGTCCTGGCGCACTACTCGTCTCCGGACGCGATGGAGTTGGCGAACGGGGTGGCGACGGCCTGCTATTCCCGCAGCGGCGACACCGCCCGGCTGCAAACCACCATGGTCACCCAACCGGGAGCCGTCTCGGTTACGAACCCCGAAGGCCAGAGCCTGCCGGAGGTGGCGGACGTGGACAGTTGGCGCAGCGTCACCAACTCCCAGACGCTGCGCCTGACGCAGCGGTCGAGCCTGCTGCCCGCGGGCGAGGACCATGTGCTGGCGTGGGAGGATGAGTATCGGGCGTTCCAGGGCATGTTTTTCGACCTGGCGGAAGCCTACGCCGCCTACTGGGCCAACAAGGAGGCGTTCACACTGGATATCGAATACAAGAAGATTGCCCCCGGCTGGCTCGTGATCAAACAGCTCCGCGAACTGCCCTCGCCCCCGGCGCCCAAGACCGCTCCCATCCTGCTCAACGAGCCGTTGACTCTCCAGGTCTCCCAGGGGCCGCGCGCCTCGCTCTTCGCCCACCACCGCCTCAAGTCGCTCTGGACTGTCGAGACCGACAACCGCTGGCTGGACGCGACAGGGCAAGCCACCTGTTTTCTGATCCGGACCGACTGGAGCCACACGCTGGACGGCGGGATCGCCACCCAGACCGGCCCGCTTTCGTCCTGGACCGGCGTCCAGCATGTGCTGGAAACCAACGACACCACCTGGTCGGTCGATCGTTGGACCCGGGACACGGTTCATGGCCCCGTGGCGTTCGCCTTTCGCGTCTCGCTGCCGAAAGCAGCCTGCCTCGCCCAGTGCCCCGTCTTCACCCTGCGCGATCTCGAACTGCGGCTTCAGGCCGATTACGCGTCGCCGCAGATGATTTACGATTCATGGTATGACCGGGTGGCGTGGACGACAAATGATGTCGTCGTGTTGGAGCCCGCCCCGGCGGGGGAGGCGGCGTTGCCATCAGCCACGACCAAGACCTGCGCTGCGGGAGGCGGACTGAACGTCGAGATCGTGTTTTACTACAAGCCCGAAGACTGGCCGCAGGGCATGACCGGTTACACCCCCACGGTGTGGCGCTTTGAGGAGACGGCCGTCGCCGGTCTGTTGCCGGGCGCGCCCATCGTGTTGCGGAGTTATTGGTCCCAAACCTGCCAGACCTTTCACAAACCCTATTTCGGGGATCTCCTGTTCGAGCCGGGTTTGGATCCCGAGGTTGCGCCGGCTGTTCTGGAGGATCTGGAGGCGGCGGACATCAGAATCATCTTCCTGCGACCCGAGCGGCCCTGGGAGCAGCCGGCCGTTAAGGTCATCGGGCTGGACGGCGCGCTGCGGGACTGGCCGTAGCACCACAAGCCGAAGCGGTTCGTGACCGGACGGGTCAAAACGCGTTCCGGTCTTCTCGTTTTCCGCTCGTCCGACCAGGTTCAGCGGTTGCTGCGCGCGATGCGGTCGAGGTCTTTGGCCGTGACAACGTGCATCATCGTGTAAAGAGATGTTCCACTCGCCATCCAATACCATCCAAACAACAGGATGTAGGAACTGCTCTGGATCAGGAGCGAAGCTCGCACGCTCCGCATCAGCCAAGCCTGAGCGCCCCGAACCCCCGATGCGACAAGTGGCCACTCCAACACGAGGGTCAGGAAATACGTCACAACAACCATGATCCAGAACCATTGCCAGCCATTGGTGAGGTCCATCGGCAATGCTCTCACTATCGCTCCACGAATAAAAAGGCCGCCGAGCCACGCTGAAATGTGGTTGGCCACAATCATCGCCCCGACTGCCTTGGCACGCGGCACGCGGAACCACCACGCGAGGAGGAGTCCTTCCAACAGACCGACGAGCGCATTTCCGATCACCAGGTGAATCATGCCCGCCCACATCAGCGGCGTTCCCGCATTTGCGGAAGCCTCCTGTGGCAACGCGACGAGGGCGCACACGACGAATGACAGTGACGAGCCGCGCTTCATGTCGAATGCCGAGTTGACCGGCGCCGGCGCGAGCCGCGGGACGGTGCAGGCGGCCTGAGGGCGAGCGACGGCGACCGGTTCAACGACTGGTTCGAGGCGCGCTTGCGCGCGCGCCGAGTCACCCTGCCATCGTTGGGCCGGGCGCAGCCGGACCCTCAGGTTCGACGCCCTGGTCTTCATCTCGCGAGCATCCAAAAAGACCGGGGACCAGCCATCCCTCTGACGACGCGATGCCTCAAGCGGTGTCCTCACTGGCGCGGACACCGCAGATGATACCTGATCGATCTGAGGCAGCGCGTCAGTCATGATTCGCACACGTAAACCGCTCCATGTGCTCGACCATTTGACGCACGATCTCCTCCGACAGGTCAGGCTTGTGGAAGGCAACGGCCTTCAGGGCGTGCCGGAGAACGGTCTTGTGAGAATACGCCTGCAGGCGTTTGAGAAGGTCGCCTGAGCCGGCGTGTGCATCAAGCATCAGCACCGGCGTGCGGCACGACAAGTCCAAATCCTCCAGCCCCAGATGACGCACGCGCTGGTTCTTGTAGCTCCGCAGGAACACGACGCGTCGCTCCACGTCAAAGACCAGGCTCCAGGTTGTATTGTCCGCGGAGACCTCTTCGAGAATGCGAAATGCGTAATCCACGCCCGAGGGTGCGCGGGCGGCTGCTTCAGCCTTTAACATCCTCTGGACCTGCGGCAGCGGGGCGGCGAGCACGGAGACTCTGGCTGGGGACCTTGCGCCACCGTAACGCGGATCAAAGCACTGGGCATACGACCAGCCGGCTGTCAGTGCCGGCAGCGGCAGATCCTCGGCCCGATGGTAAACTGGCTTGCCCCCGAGAAACTCGATGGCCATGCACGCTCCCGTGGCGTCACAGGTCAGATAATGATCCACACCGTAGTTGACACGCACGCGCCGTTCGGCGGCGACGATGTCGTCCACGGTTGCGCAGGTATCGAGCACGTACTGGACCCAAGCCGCGGATATAAGGGACGGACGTTCGTCCGGAGGAGGAACTTTCGTCTCGTCCAACTGCATGGTGCTAATCACCAGGCCGGCCTCGTTCATCCCAGCCCAAGCATACTGGTAAGGTGCCGTGTGAATGGTGACACTTCCGTATCGCGACGTCCAAGTGGCGGGCGTGTGTTGCTTCTCCAGCGGGAAACCGCTCTTGTTGACACCTCTCTTGTTAACGAACAACAGGCCGGGCCGGAAGTCGTTGTCGAAGTTGCTCCCGAATACAAGACCGCCCCCATGTTCCATGGCAAATGACGTGCAGGCATGTGTTGAGGGCGACAGGGAAAAGGATAGGGATAGGGCAAAACCCATCATCAACCGAGTAATCCAAAGGGTCTGTGGGCCCATAATCTCGTGTTCTCTTCACATGGCCGAACGATCAGCACCGACCCGGCGCCAATACCCGCCCCAGCATGGAAACAGTGCGCAATCGCCGGAGAAAGGAAGACCCGTTTCGCGTCAGCGGGTCCGACGCCTGTCCCTCCCGCTTTCCCTCCCACCCCAAATTGCGGTTCGCCTGCAGACCCCTGTCGCGTCGGCCGTCCATCGGCGATCCGCCCCGAATCGGTGCGGACATAATCCCTCGCCGCTTCAGGGCGAAGCGCAGATTGCCGGATGCGTCCGTTGCGGAAAGGGAGGCCACGCGTTGCGCTGCACCTCAGCCCCATCCAGTAGCTCCGCAGATCGCTTACGCGCAGTTGATGTTGTTCTGCAGCCCGGCCTCGCCGGCCCTCGCCAGCAGATCCAACAGGCGACGGCACTCGGCTTGGCGAGTTCGGCGGCGGGTGAGGACAATCAAGCCCGTTGCCGGCTCAGTGCCGGCAAGTTCCAGGAAATCCCGTCGATTGCAAGTGACTACGATGGCTTCGGTGCGGACGGCGTACCACCAGACGTCTGCATCATCCGTACGCATGCCAAGGACATCCGCAACGAGCGAGGTGTGGTGCCCCGCCAATTGAAGACACCGGACAACCTCAACCGCCACATCCTCGTCAATCAAGAACCTCACTCGTCGAGATGCGCGGTTTGCCCTGCGATCAACGGCTCCATCTCGGCTTGGTGGTCCTCGTAGTAGGCGAGGCACTCATAGACCTGCGCGCGGGTCAACCGGGGAAAACTGGCCACCACCTCATCCACCGACGCTCCCGTTCTGGTCATCGCCACCACGTCGTGCACGCCAATCCGCGTGCCTTCCACGATCGGGCGGCCGGAACGTACCCCAGCCCGGTGGACAATGTAACGGTAACTCGTCGCAATCATGTCCAAACGCTACCCGCCCGCAGCGTCGCCTTCAAGCACGTTCCGGTGTCCCCCTCAAGAAGGAGGCAATGGAAGACTCCCGGAAGGGGTCGCCTCTGCACTTGACGTTTTCGCGCGGGTGAGCCGATGCGGGCGCTCGGGTCCGAACTCCCGTTCTGTCCCAATCGGACGCCTCCGACACCAGGGAATGCCCCTGGCGGCTTGGCGGAAGGGGTGGGTTCCGAAACCTTTTTGCTGCCTGACCTTGACCGCCCTCCGACCCGATCAGCCGCCCTGGACCCGAGCTGCCGCTCCGCTCCCCACCCTGCTCCAAACCCAACGCCTGCAACGAGGTCTGACCCATCACCAGCTCGCCCGCCGCCTCGGCGTCAGCCGCCGCACCCTCCTGAACTGGGAACTCGGCCTCACCTCCCCCCCCCCCTCCCTCTGGCCCCGGCTTCACCAACTCCTCCGATAGCTAAAAGGTGGCGGAACCACTGGGTTCCGCCACCTTTTTGCTGGTCCAGCCTCCCCGCGCCACTCCCCGCCCGGTGCGTGCAGCGCCAGAACGTCGCAGCCAGGGATCGCCCCCCCGGCGGCGTCTGCCGATCGGCCAGAATGGCAAAACCCTCCCGTTGCCCGACCGTTTCTGGCCGGCGCCGGGACACCAACCCCATCTGCGCTCGGCCTCTCCAGGCATGCCAGACCGGCTGTCGGCGATCCTTGCCCGGCCGACCCGCCACACGGCCCCGGTCGTGGTGCTGCGGCAGCCGCGGCTCTCCCCGCCGCGCCTCAAACATCACAGACCTTGGCCGCGTGCCGGAGCGCCAGCACGCGATCCGCCCACGTCGGAATGAACTCCTGCGCCATGTAACCCTCGTAACCCAGGTCCACCAGCGCCCGCATGATGGCCGGGTAGTTCAATTCCTGCGTCTCGTCCAGCTCCCCACGGCCAGGCACCCCAGCCGCGTGCACGTGGCCAATGACCTCCTTGTGCTCGCGCAGCCGCCGGATCACGTCGCCGTCCATGACCTGCACGTGGTAAATGTCGAACAACAGCTTCATGTTCGGTGACCCAACCCGCCGAATCAGCTCGACGCAGAAATCCACGTGGTCGCCGAAATACCCGGGGTGCCCCTTCATCGGATGCGTGCCATCCCGGCTGTTGAGGTGCTCAAGGCAGAGATTGACCTTCTTCGCCTCGGCATGTCCGATCACCCGCTTCCACAAGTCCACGCAGTTCCGCGCCCCGACCTCGTCGCTGATCCCCGGCTCCCGCATGCCCGTGAAGGTGATCACGCTCTTGCACTGGACCGCCACCGCCAAGTCAATCGCCTCGCGCAGCGCCTGCTCGCAATGCTCGTGATTCGCCCGGCTGAACGGGCCTTTGGCGAAGCCGTGGCTCCCGACCAACGACACCGCCAATCCCATCTCGCGGATCATTGGGTAGTGGGCGGCGTCAATGCCCTCCATCGCCACCAGCCCGATGGCCTTGCAGTGCCGGGCCAGCTCGGGCACCGGCATCGGGTCGAACGTCCAGCCCATGATCGACTGCCGGATGCGCCCGTTGCGGATGCGGAAGTCCGGCTCAACCGCCGGGCTTCCCGCAGCCATTCCCGCCGCACCGCCGCTCAGGCCGACAAGACCCGTGAACCCCGCCCCCCTCTGGAGCCACCGGCGGCGGCTCACGGGAGACGCGCACCACGCGAGACCAGTACCGGATGAACCTGTCGAAGCGGAACGCATGGCGGCACCATGACAGAAACGGCCCCGCCCGGCAACTCCGCCAACCGCCGGACCCTCGTGCGTCTGCGTCTGCGGATTGCGCCGCAGGACATACCGCTTGCCACCGATCTCCACTGGCGAGGCAAGAACATAGACACCGGGTTCTCGCGCCAAGCCCGAAAACGCCCTCGCTTGCGCGCCTCCTTATCCCACGCGCCCCCAATAACGACGCGCCAATTGCCCCTTGGGGACAGGCCCCATCCGATGCCGGCTAGAAACCAAAGCCCGGAAATCCCTGCACAGGTTCGTTTGTGAGATTCCCGGGCTCGGCAGTCCATTGGCGATCCGCCCCGAATCGGTGCGGGGATGTTCCTCGCCGATTCAGGGCGGAGCACAGATTGCCGGATGCGTCCGTTGCGGAATTCGAGGTCACGCCTTGCGCTGCACCTGAGCAGCGTCAGGTTTCCCCGTGCCCCTGGCGCATCGAGAACCTCATCGAGGCCAATCGCACACTGACCCGAGGAAAGGGCTCGGGGCTGTTTCTGTTTGCCGAGGCCGGGTGGTTGTCCGGTGCCGAACCGATGCTCATCCGGACCCTACGGAACGGCCGGGGGGAGCAAGTCTGCCTCGCCCCTAGCCCGCATATTTCACACCCTGTCGGCGGACTCAGAGCCTACACCAAGCCGGATCCATGCGATGCGGGCTAGAAAGCAAAACCGCGCCTTCCGGGAGACCCGCAGGAAGACGACAAACCGTTCCGCGCAGCCGCGTGGTGCCGACCGTCAAGACGCCGATCATGACCGCGGCGGGCGCGGTTTTGCCAGAGCCTGGAGATTCTTACGCGCGAAGCCTGTGAAATATCCAGGCTCGCGGGCCGGCGCTCCCGAAGACGACACCGCGCGTCCGCCGCTGGACATCGACGGGGCTTGACCTTCGCGGACAACAGTTCTAGTATTCTCCCAGATTGCGCTCTTTCATCTGCTCCCCGCGCGACATGCCGAAAGGCCCGCGCGGGGTTATTTTTATCCGACCAGCCGAAACACACGCGGCATTAACGGCACGGACTGGATCCGGATCGACCGCGCGATGTACGACGCCTGCCTGGACCGGCGCGACTATCGCCCCAAGGCCGGATCCGACACGTAGTCCATTCTCATTGAGGCGCCTCCGCCACGCTACGCCGCACGGGGCGTCCTGTCCCCCTGCTGCAGAAGCTGCGTGGGAACAGCGACTCTGCACCCGTTCCATTTTTGCCAAACCGCACACCACCCGCTAGAGAGATTTCCGTAGCGGGGTCGCGTCTACACAGTTGACAATCGGCACGCCTGAATCTGGCGAAGAGCAGATCACTTCACCGCTCGGAGAGGCAGGCACCGCGCTCTCTGGCGGTGGCGGAAGGGGTGGGATTCGAACCCACGGTAGCCTTGCGACTACGCCTGATTTCGAGTCAGGTGCCTTTAACCACTCAGCCACCCTTCCAACCATTGATTAGCAAGCACTTGTGAACGTAGAAACTGAACCGGATTGACAATCTGATACCGCATTCTGATACTGGCGGCATGAAAGCCAAATCACGCCAGACCGGCCAAGACGGGGGAGAGCCCGTCTGGGCCAGAACGCCGTATGCAAACCTCGTCCGTTACGTTCCATCGGGCGTCTATTTTGCTCGGTTACGGGTCGGCGGCAAGCTGATTCGGCGGAGCCTGAAGACGCGGGCCTCGAGTGTCGCCAAGCTCAAGCTGGCCGATCTCGAGAAGGAGGAGCGGGCGCGGATCGAGGGCCGGGCGCGGGTGCTGGATGGGAAGGTGACGTTCGGAGACCTGTTGGCGGAATACCGTGAGCGCTTGGCAGCCGACCACACGATCAAGCCGCGGACTCGCCAATACCGGGCCGAGCGGATTGCGGCGATGCTGAAAAGCTGGCCCGAGTTGCTGGGCACCGATACCCGGCGGATCACCCGGGAGGATTGTGAAGGATGGGCTGCACGCTATGTGGGTGTCGCAAGTCCAAGCAACTTCAACAACAGCATCGGCACGCTGCGGGCGATTCTCCAGATCGGCGTCGAGAAGGGGGTCCGGTACTCGAATCCGGCGGCGGGACTGAAACGGGCACGGATCAAGGCGAAGGAACTGAGCCTGCCGACCGAAAACCAGTTTCTGGAGCTTGTGGCGGAGATTCGGCGCGTGCCATTTGGCCCGGGCCTGGCCAGCGCGGACCTGGTGGAGTTCCTGGCCTACGGCGGCTTTCGCAAGTCCGAAGCGGCCTGCGTCACGTGGGCGGACTGCGACTTCGCCAAGGGCGAGATCGTGGTGCGCGGCGACCAGGAGACCGGCACGAAGAACCGTGAGGTGCGGCGCGTGCCCATGATCCCCGACATGCGGCGGCTTCTCGAACGTCTGCGCACTGAACGCCCCGAGGCGGAGCCAGGAGTGCGGGTCATGCGGGTCCGGGAGTGCCAAGGGGCGATCAACCGGGCCTGTCAGGCGCTTGGTGTCCGGCGGTTCACGCACCACGACTTGCGCCATCTTTTCGCGACACGTTGCATCGAGTCCGGTGTTGATATCCCCACGGTGAGCCGATGGCTCGGCCACAAGGACGGGGGCGCCTTGGCGATGAAGGTCTACGGCCATCTGCGCGATCAGCACAGCACGGCGATGGCGCAGAAGGTGACGTTCAGGGCGGAGCCGGATGCGAGACCCTTGACCCAGAGCGGAGCAACACCATGAGCAAACACGCACCACAGTCGGGAACACAGACGGGCGGGCCCCAATGGGTCGCGAAGGCGTTGGATGAACTGGCGGAGTCCGAGAACCCGACGCGCACCCTTCTTGCGGGTGCGCTGGACGGGCCCCCCTGGGTCGTGAACGCATGGCTCGAGCTGCTGAAAGCAACGGGACTGAGGCTCAGAAAGGACGGGGCGCAGACAGCGGCTGACCTTGGTGCTTTGATGGGGAGGCTCTACGGCATGGCGGCGTTGTTCAGCGACGAAATAGAACCTGGGCCAGAGTCAAGAAAGGAGCTCGCCGCACTCGAGGCCATTCAGGAGATCCGAGGTGTAGACGTCGAGAAGGCGAAGCGAGTAGTCAAAGACGTTGAGCGCTACGTGGACGTCGTTCGAGCGACAGTCAAGAGGTCTGTGCTGCTGGCTCTGGATCAACCGTACGCGGAGAGCTTCGCCTTCCTGAGAGCCTTCACAAAGGCTGCCAAGATGGGCGGCGACGATCTGTCCTCGGCCCGGGGGATGAGGAGATACACGAAGGTGATCTGGTGCCTTCTCTGCATCCGTGGAGCGTTGCATCAGGTCGGGAGTGTGGGCGAGCTGTACCGCAAACTGAAACAGACGAAGCTGGCAAAGGACCTGGGCGACCTCAAGAGCTTCGAGAAACTGTGCCAGCAGTTGGGCCTGAAGCTCCGGCCGCGGGGTCGTCCCTCCCAACGCCCAAGGAATTCCGAACAAACGCGAAGCGAAAATGGTGGTATTACCCCAGCGCAGCCGGTGGTACCTGAGAAGGACCATGAAAACGCTGGTAGACGGGAGGGAGTCGGCGCCGAGACTGGGCCTCACTCGAGCTGAGGCGGCAGAAGCGCTCGGGGTGAGCGCGGTGACAATCGACCGGCTGACCAAGCGCGGTCTTCTACGGCCCTCGCGGGCTACCCGCCGGCCGATCTTCTGGGTCAAGGAGTTGGAGCGGTTTCTCAAAGAGACCTCCGCCAACGCAGTCTCCGGGTTCTGAGTCCCATGCGCCTGCGTTTTCAAAAGGGGCTCCGCAGCCGCGCCAGCATGTCGGGCCTGCCCGGCCTGAGGGCTATAAGCCTGCCTGGAAGTGGGGCGAGGTTCGCCCCGGGGCGTCCACGGCTGCAACGGGTCCCTGCGGTTGGAACCCGACGCCACCCTAAGAGCTTCCCCTTTGTTCGGCGCCGCACGGGCAAACGGGAACGGACATTGACAGCGGCGAAATCAAGGAGTCAACGGTTATGAAACTGGTTGCACAAGTGGTCAGCGAGCGGACGGACGCGTTCGTGGGTAAGCGCGGCAAGGTGGAATACCAAGTCTTGAGCCTGCTGGACATGGACGAGCATGCGATGATCAACACCGTGGACTACGCCCTCAACGAGGATGAGCGGGCGAAGTACAGCGGGAAGTTGGTCGGGAAGCGCATACTGCTAGCGGCGACCGGCGCCAGGACCGACTTCGGAGGTCGGTTGCGGCTCCACGGCAGAATCCTCGAGGTGAAGTGATCTCCAATGAAGCCTGAGGTTTTCCATCTGGCCCGAATCGGCTGGCAGTTCTTCGGCACCCTGACATTCAAGCAGGAGCGGTTGCCGGAACGAGTCCGAGCGGCCATGTGGTTTGCTTTCGTGCGGAGCACGGCTGGGAAAGCTCAGGTTCACTTCCGACGCGTTCTTTGGGTACTCCGGGAGGAATGCGGGGAGCGGTTCGGCCGGAGACATTGCCATTGCTTAATCGGAGGACTTCCTCCAGGCACGGTGCATCCAGTTGGGTGTTTCGCCCAGATGGCCACCTGGGAAAGACTGGGTGGCGGGATGGCACGGGTGTATGTGTTTGACCAGTCGCTAAACGGGCTGGATTACATCACCAAGTGCCTGGATGCCGGCTTGGCCTATGAAACGGGCAAGTTCGGATCGAGGGACTCCGACCTGACGCTGTCGCACTCCACCTGGGCGCATCTGCGCGGGTGTGTGCGGAGAGACAGACAGGCGTTTAGCTCACCGAAACCAGTAGGCCATTGCCGTCGCCGCTCACGAGAACTGACCCGGGTGTGCTCATGAGAAGTGATCCACCTGGGTGAAGGGCGGGAGGATTTCCTTTCCAAGGAGAGATCGGATTCCGAGTAGGGAACGGAGAAGCGCGGAGCGG
>Ga0209605_1003210_pt1 | contig 14577 bp, 11 predicted proteins | sample AD_UKC035_MetaG_FD_184408 | JGI IMG/M metagenome (GOLD analysis project Ga0209605, IMG submission 184408) | Active sludge microbial communities of municipal wastewater-treating anaerobic digesters from USA - AD_UKC035_MetaG (SPAdes) (version 2) | ecosystem: Engineered > Bioreactor > Anaerobic >...
CACCTCGAATGATGAGGCCGATGGGGTTTCTTGAGGGGATGAAGTTTGGTCTGGCATGATCAAAGGGTGCGAAGGTTGGCGTAAGTTGTATGGAGGATCAGCGCTTGGCAGCGTGAAGCTGTTCGATCACCGCGGCCAGGCGGTCGGCAAGGGCAGCGCGAGAGAAATGTGCCGCCAGGTGCTGGCGGGCATTTTGGCCCATCCGGCGGGTGAGATCGGGATCGTTCGCCAGGGCCTGGATGGCGTTTGCCAGGGCCTGGGGATTGCCGGGTTCCACCGCCAGCCCGCCCTGGGCTTCCTCAATGACTTGTTGGATCACGCCACCGATGGCGAGCAGCACCGCTTTTCCGGCAGCCATGTAATCAAAAACTTTGTTGGGATAAACCGTGCGGTACATCTCAATGGGTTTGAGGATGGCAATGCAGGCATCGGCTGCTGCCAGGGCGCCAGGCATCTGGACCTTGGGGATCGGTGGAAGGAAATGAATGTTCTCCAGCCCCAGCTCAGCGGCGCGTGCTTGCAGGATGGGTTTATCTTTGCCATCGCCGAGTAGAACGATCGCAATCTCTGGGTGGCTGCGCAGCAAAACAGCCGCATCCAGCACCACCCCCAGGTCATTCGAGAGCCCGTGAGCACCCGCATAGAGGGCGATGAACTTGCCCTGCAAGTTGTGCTGTTGGCGAAATGCGGTCCCATCCAGGCTGGGGTCAAACATCTCGGCATCTGCGCCGTTGGGCACCAGCTCCACGCGGCGGGCGCCCCGTTCCTTGACGTGGGCGATGAAGCCGGGCGAGTTGACCATAACCGCATCGGCTCGGCGGTACAAGAAGCGTTCCAGCCATTCAGAGAGGCGGATGAGCAGTTTGCTGTGCAGAACCCCCACCGCAATGGCAAAAGCCGGCCACAGGTCGCGCACCTCAAATAAGAAGGGGGCGCGTTTCAGGCGTGCCAGGGCCCAGGCTGTGGCGCCCTGGAAGATGGGCGGCGAGGTGCCCCACACCAGGTCAACGTGATCTACGCCCAGGCCAACAATAAATGAAGAGACCATGAAGCTGATGAAGCTGAAGACGCGGTGAACAAAGCTCTTGTGCAGGGCAGCATAGGTATAAGCGCGTAATATGGTGATTTGGTCGCCATCGGACTGGCGCGCTACCCAGGGGATGCGAGCGCCCTGGGCAGCGCCGGTGAGGTAGCTGACTGGGCTGGCGATGATGGTGACACGGTGGCCGCGAGCAGCCAGGCGGAGGGCCAGCTCGTGGTGACGGGTGCCGCCGGGTTCGTCGATGGCGGCAAAAGCCTGGTGGATAAGAAGAATGTGCATAAGTGCGCTGTACCGTTAAGGTTCTGTAGGAAAGCTGAAGCTGGTCAGGATCGATATGGGGGCGGGCGCCACGAGATCGATGATGAGCGCAAGGGCTGGGATTTTATCGCCATATGTGGGGGATGTCCAGCCTTGGATTGGGCTGGCTGGGCCGGGCCCATGGAGTAAGCTGCCGGCATGCATCAGGCTGGTTGAAAGCGTGGGATGAGCCCCGCTCTTGAGATCTGGACGATTGGGGATTTCGACCGTCACGTTAACCCAACCGTGCGGCGATAGGATCCGGAGCAGGGTATGCTGAGGCTGATCTTCGATATCCCACTGCCAATCGGGCAGCAGCCAGTGGAGGCGGATGGTGTGGCGGCGCTGTTCTTGGCCCCCGGCGGACGAGGCAGGCAGTACCTGGTCAAGAATTTGCCAGCAGTCACCGGCCTGGGCGGTGAGGGTGCGTTGGTGAATAAGCCCCAGGCGGCGGTAGCCGTTATGGCGGGCCGCGGCGCGCTGCCAGGTGCCATCGGGGGCGGATTCTTGCGCGCTGTGCTCAGCCTGGGCCCAATCCAGGTAAAGGAAACGCCCTGCACGCGTCATCTGATCGAGGTTGTCGATGGTGATGGTATTGTGGACGCAGGCCTGGGCCAGGGTATTGTCCCAGGGCGCAGGAGCATTGTAACGATAGGTACCGGGGTCTTGGGCAATGTTGATGCCGCGCCACCACAAATCCACGTGGAGTTGGTCTGCATGACCGGGGCGAGAGGTGAAGTGTGCGCTTCGCAGGTAGGCCCAAGAGCGGGCGGCGTGGATCACACAAGGCGTGCCGGTTTTTGAAGGGGTGTGGTTGGCGGGGTGGTCAGCCTGTGGGGCGGCAGATAACCAATGGGCCATCTCATCCCAGGGGCCTGACGGAAAAGGCCGCTGTCCGAGGAAAACCTGGGCGGCTGCCTGGAGGATGGGTCGGTAATCAGCAAAGGGGAGAGAGGATAGAGGAAAGATATAGGCGCCGTCATTGGGGCCCAGGTTGGGCAGGCCGCCGCTTTGCTGGTCGGCCAAAGATAAAAGCCAGCGCGTGGCAGCCGCCAGGCGTTGGCGGGTCGGTTCGGGGAAGGGCTGGTCAGAGAAGGACGCAGCCTGGACGCTGGCGGCCCACAGAGCGGCTTGCAGCACCAGGCGGTGGTAGTTGGCGCTCTGCTGCGCATAGGCACCATCGGGGCTGATCTGGGTTTGCAGGGCATGGTTGAGCCACTTCCAACCCAGCCTGCGCCAGCGAGGGGCCGAGGGGTGTTCTGGCAGGGCGGCGGCGGCAGTATAAAGGCCCACAGCCTCGCTGATCAGGTGGTTGTTGTTTTGCGCGCGGGCATAGACCAGGGTGGGCGGGATGCGCTCTGCATGGGCCGCAATGGCCCCGCCCAGGCGGGCCAGGCGCGCTGGGCTGCTGTGTGCAGAGGGGCCAAACACCTGGGCCGCAAAGGTGAAGGCCAGCAAACGGAGCGCCACTTCTTGGGCCGAGCTCCAATGGGGGCCCAGGTTGGGCGGGTTGGCCTCCAGAAAGGTCTCAGCGAACTGCCAGAAGGCAGCCGGGTAGCGCTCATCATGAGTGAAGTGGTAAGCCCGGCCCAGGATAAAGGCCCAACCGAAGCGGGCCGGTTCCCAGGTGAACTTGATATCCTCGCCTGGCGGGGTTTTCTCGCACGCCGTCCAATGCGGCAGGGGGGCAGGTTGGGTCAATGCCAGCGGGACGGGCGCACCGCCAAAGAGGCGTACCTTGCCGCTGAGGATCTCATCGGCCTCGGCGATGGGCGGCGTGAAAGGGCCGTGCTCCTGGGGCCAGCATGCTGTGGAAAGTGCGGGGTGAATGGTGCCTGCAGAACCTCTCGCGGCAGAGAAACTGGGAGTCAGGCGGCGGTAATGCCCTGTGCGCAGGCCAAGCTGGTAGAGGGCATACAGCGCAGACTGAGAAGGGCCAAGCTGCTGCAGGGCCTTGAATGCCAGTTGAAGACGGGTGAAGGGCGTCTTCTGAACGGGGAGGGTCATCGATCTCTCTTGATCGCGAAATGGCAGGCTGTGCTGTACGGGTTCTGTGCCCGTATCAGGCTGCTTTCCCTGGGCCGTTCCGCAGGGCTTCTACAGCGGCAAAGCTGGCGCGGGTGACGCCGAAAAGGTGCTCGTAAGGGATCGGCGGCGGGCCACCGGCCTGGATGGCGGCGGCAAAGGCCTTCCATTCGGCCTGGTGACCTTTATCCTGGCGCAGGGCTGAGCGAACCACCTGGCGCTTGCCATCTTGTACCATTTCGAGTGTGCGGTAGTCGTTCAATACGCCCACGCGCCCTGCGGCAAATACCTCGACCCGTTCTTTGGGAAAAGCCTTGTCGCCATTGGCCAGGTAGCTTACCGTGCCCAAAGAGCCATCGGGGAAGGTGAAGGTGAGCACGGCGTTGTCTTCGCGATAGCGCCCGCCATCAGGCAGACCTTGTGCGGTCACCGAGATGGGCGGCGCGCCAACCAGGAAAGCCAGGAGATCGATGAAATGACAACCTTCGCCGATGATGCGCCCGCCGCCCTGCACCGGGTCGTGCAGCCAATGGGTGAGGGGCAGGTAGCCGGCATTGACGCGGTAATGGGCCACCAACGGCTCCTGGCGCGGTTGGATGAAGGCTTGCAGTTGTTGTGCCAGCGGGGCAAAGCGGCGGTTGAAGCCCACCATGAGCAGGCATTTGCCAGAGACCTGGAGCTGTTCTTGGATGGCTTCCAACTGCTTCTCATCCAGTGCCAGGGGTTTCTCAACAAACACGTGTTTGCCGGCTTGCAAAGCCCGGATGACCTGGGCCGCGTGCAGGTCGTGGCGGGTGAGAATGGCAACGGTGTTGATATTGGGATCCGCCAGGATCTCTTCTTCGTTCTGTGCGGCGCGTTGGAAGGCGAATTTAGATGCCGAGTGTTGGGCGTGCAGCCCTGAGCCAGAAGCCACCGCCACGCGCTCAATCTCTGGCAGCTTGCGGATGGCCGGGAAGAGGGTGGCATTGGCAAAGTTTCCGGCCCCCAAAACGCCAAGGCGTGCAGGGCCTGCCTGGCCATCGCTGGTTTTGGTCGCCAGGGGGAAAGACGGGGATGTCGCCTGTAAAAGGGAGGCCGGCGGCGGAACGGACGGATAAGTCAGCAAGACGCCCAAGAACGGCTCTTTGGCCTTGCCCGTGATCAATGTGTAAGCCGCGGGTGCTTCAGCGATGGGGAAGCGGTGGGTGATGAGCGGTCTGACATCCAAAAGCCCAGTGCCCAGCAGGTCAACGATGGCCTCCAGGTTGCGACCCTCGGTCCAGCGCACGTAACCGATAGGGTAATCTCGACCGGCCTCTTCATAGGCGGGGTCGTACCGGCCCGGGCCGTAAGAGCGCGAATTGACAAAAGAGAGCTCTTTTTCGTAATACACCTTGCGAGGAATGTTCAGCCCAACCGCGCCAACAGCCACCAGGCGCGCCCGGTCGCGGGCGAGTGCGCCTGCCAGCTCTACTGGATCGGCAGAGGAGGTATCGGCGCAGATGAGGATCACATCCAGGCCGCGCCCCTGCGTAAAGGCGGCTGCGGCCTCCTCGGCTTGCGGGCGCAAGACCGCAGCCGCGCCAAGCTGCTCAGCCAGGGCCACGCGGCGCGGGTCAAGGTCCACGCCAAAGACGCGGCAGCCCGCGGCGCGCGCAATGCCAACGGCCAATAAACCCAACAGGCCCAGGCCAATCACGCCCACCCGTTCGCCGAGTTGGGGTTCAGCCAGGCGGAAACCGTGCAGGGCGATTGCGCCCAGGGTGGTGAAGGCGGCCGAATCGAAATCGACAGACTCGGGCAGGGGTGCAATAAGATTGCGCGGCACCACGGCGTATTCGGCATGTACGGCGTAACCGCCGCCGGCACAGGCCACACGCTGCCCGGCGCGCAGCCCTTGCACTCCCTCGCCAACGGCCACGATCGTGCCTGCCGAAGAGTAGCCAAGCGGCATGGGTGAATCCAGCCGGTTAAAAGCGGCCTCGACGGTGCTGATGATGCCTTCCCGGCGAGCCTTGTCAATCAACTGCCTGACCAGGTCGGGCCGAGAGCGAGCTTTGCCCAGCAAAGATTTCTCGGCAAACTCAACCAGCATGCGCTCTGTGCCTGCTGAGACCAGCGAAGATGCCGTCTGGATGAGCGCCATGCCTGGGCGCAGGGCAGGAATGGGGACTTCTGCAATAGAAGTCTGACCGTTTTTGAGGTTTTGCAGTAATTGTTTCATAGTTTGACATTATAGCGCGGATTTCTTGGGCATGATATAATGATTTGCAACTCTAACTGTTCAATCATAATACAAGCGCTGAAGGATTTGCTGCTTTTCATGGGAGGTACTGTGACGGATACACGCTTGAATAAATTGGCCAGCATCCTGGTCGATCATTCAACTTACATTGGGCCGGGAGACCGGGTAGCCATTGAATCGAGCACAAATGCTGAACCGTTGGTGCGGGCCGTGTACGAGTTGTCACTGCAGCGCGGCGCCCATCCACATTTGCTCTTTAAGCTGCCGGATGAAGAAGAAATCTTTTACAAGTATGCCAGCGATTCGCAGCTTGATTTCACCCCCACCTTCCAGAAATTGGTGACAGACGAATTTGATGTATATATCCGCATCCGGGCAGATGTGAACACACGTGCCCTGAGCGGTGTTGATCCGGTGCGCCAGCGCCGTTTCCAGAAGGCCATGTCACCCATTCGCACCGGCATGATCCGGCGCGGCGGCGACAAAAGCTTGCGTTGGGCCCTGACCCAGTACCCGACCGAAGCGTATGCCAAAGAAGCCGGGATGAGCTTTGAAGAATACAAGGATTTTGTATATGCGGCCTGCCATGCCGATGATAATACACCAGACCCGGTGGCGTATTGGGAAGAAGTGGAACGCCAGCAGCGGGCGATCATCGAACGCATTGAAGGGCATGACAAAGTGAAGGTGATGGGGCCCAACGTTGACCTGAGCCTTTCGATCAAGGGGCGCAAATTCAACAATTCCTGCGGGCACCATAATATGCCGGATGGTGAAATCTACACCGGACCGGTGGAGTCATCCGTCAATGGTTGGGTCAAGTTCACTTACCCGGCCATCTTCCAGGGTCGCATGGTTGAAGGCGTTGAGTTGACCTTTGAGAAGGGGCGCGTGGCCACGGCGACCGCCGAGAAAGAGCAAGATTTCTTGCTGACGATGTTGGATTCGGATGTGGGGGCGCGCTACGTGGGTGAGTTTGCCATTGGCACCAACGTCGAGATCAACCGCTACACCCGCAATATCTTGTTTGACGAGAAGTTAGGCGGCACTTTCCATATGGCGCTGGGTGCGGGCTATCCAGAGACGGGCAGCCTGAACACCAGCATGATCCATTGGGACATGATCTGCGATATGAAAGCCAACTCTGAGATCCGGGTGGATGGGGTGGTGGTTTACCGCGACGGGCAGTTCTTGTAAAGGCGCGGGGCCTGGCTGCCGCCTGAGATCGACTTTAAAAAAACAGAGGGGCCGTCTTCAGACGGCCCCTCTGTTTTGCTTTAAGCTCGCCAGAAGCCGCGGCGCAGGGGACGTACATCCTCAGCCGTGATGAAGGCCTCAGGGTCCATGTCTTTGACCAGTTTTTGTACCGCGGTCACGTTCTTGCGCAGCACAGAGACGTTCAACAACGTCACCATACCGTCTTTGCCGCGCGCTGGGATCTCGGTGACGGCATAGCCATTACTGCGCAGGTGCTCGCTGATGGCTGTACCCAGCCGGGGGCTGGTGATGTTGAGCAGGATGTGGCCGATAGCCAGCTTTTCTTCAATCCACATGCCCAATACGTTGCCGGTGGCAAAGCCAGCCGCGTAGCCCACCACGTTGAGGGGGTTATCCATCTGGCTGAGCACCGAGCCAATTGCCACCACAAAGACGAGCGATTGGATGAAGCCGAATACCCAGGCGATCTTCTTCTGCCCGCGCATCACCACCAACACGCGCAGTGTGTCAAAGGTCATGTCGACCACGCGCAGAGAAAAGATCAACAGTGCGCTTAGCCAGGCCTGGGGAGAGAGCAAAAATTCCATCACGGTTGCCTATCCTTGCCCATCATCAAGCCTTGGGGGCCGGGCTCTCTGTCTCGGGGGCTGCGCCGAAGTACATCGAGTCGGTGTACTCTTTGACCATGCGCTGCATGCTGAAGCGTGGCGAGAGGGTGCGGATCGATTCCTTCATCCGGGCGATCCAATCGCCAGGCATGCCGTCTGCCGAGCGTTCGCGGTAGTAGAGCGGGATGATCTCGTTTTCTAGCGTGCTGTACAGGTCGGCAGCATCTGCGGCATCCTGCTCTTCGGGGGTGGCGTATTCGGCTTCAACGCCGATCGACCAGCCGTTCATGCCATTATAGCCCTCGCGCCACCAGCCATCCAACACCGAGAAGTTGAGCACGCCGTTCATGGCGGCTTTCATACCAGATGTGCCAGAGGCTTCGTTGGGGCGGCGGGGGGTATTGAGCCACACATCCACGCCCTGGGTCAGGTAGCGGCCCAGGCACATATCGTAATCTTCCAAGAAGACCAGGCGTCCGCCATTTTCGGCCTTTTTGACCACGCGGTACACCTCTTGGATGAGAAGCTTGCCTGGTTCGTCTGCCGGATGCGACTTGCCGGCGAAGATGATCTGGACGGGCATGTTGGGACGGTTGAGGATGCCCAACAGGCGTTCTACGTCATACAAGATCAGGCTGGCGCGTTTGTAGGTGGCAAAGCGGCGGGCAAAGCCGATGGTCAGGGCATAGGGGTCTAACAACACCCCAGAGGCAATGGTTTGAACCGGGTGAACGCCCGTCTTTAACCACTGTTCGCGCGCCCGCTCGCGCATATAGTGCACCAGCTTGCGCTTCAGGTGGCGGCGGACGGCCCATAACTCGTTGTCGGGTATCTCTTCGATGCGCTCCCAAATACTGGGATCATCGAGGCGTTCCAGCCAGTCACGGCCATAGTAGCGATCATACAAGACGCGCAAGCGGCGCGCTAACCAGGTGCCTGAGTGTACACCGTTGGTGATGTGGCTGATGGGCACCTCCTCGGCTGGCAGGTCGGGCCAGAGGAAATTCCACATCTTGCGGGCTACCTCGCCATGCAGCTCTGAGACGCCGTTGCGTTTATTGGCCAGGCGCAGGGCCAGGATAGGCATGCTGAAGGTCTCGCCGCCCCAGGGTTGGGCATTGCGAGCCAGGTTGATGAACTGATCGCGCTCCAGGCCTAGCTCAGGCCAGAAATGGCCGAAGTATTTATCCATCAACCAATGGGGGAATTCGTCGCTGCCGGCTGGAACAGGGGTGTGGGTGGTGAAGACAGAAGATTGGCGCACCAGTTCGGCGGCTTTCTCAAAGGTCTGGCCTGTTTTCACCATTTCGCGGATGCGTTCAAGGCCCATGAAGGCAGAGTGCCCCTCATTCATGTGCCATACATCAGGCTGGTAACCGAGCAGGCGCAGGGCGCGTACGCCGCCCACGCCCAGGATGATCTCTTGCGAGATGCGCAGTTCCAGGTCGCTGATGTATAAGCGTGAGGTCAGTTCACGATCAGATGGCGAGTTGCCATCCACATCGCTGTCCAGCAGGTAGAGCGGGATGCGCCCCACGTGGATTTCCCACAGGCGCGCCAACACGGTGCGCCCGGGCAGTTCTACTGAGACAGTGAGTGGGTTGCCATCTTCGTCCTTGATGGGTAAGACGGGCATCTCTTCGAATTTCAGGCGTGTATAGCGCGCTTCTTGCCAGCCATCTTCAGAGATGTGCTGAGAGAAGTAGCCAGTGGTGTAGAGAAAGCCAACGGCCACAAAGGGCAGACCAATATCGCTGGCACCTTTGACGTGGTCGCCTGAAAGGACACCCAGGCCGCCCGCATAGATGGGCAAGGTTTCGTGCAGGCCGAACTCGGTCGAGAAGTAAGCGATGAGTTCATCGTGGCGCTCAGGGTAGGTGCGGGTAAACCAGGTTTCCTTCGGTTTCATGTATTCGTCAAATTGGCGCATGATGCGATCATAGAATTCCAGGTAGTAGCGATCCTGGGTCATGGCCTTGAGACGGCTGCGGCTGACCTGCTGGAGCAGGCGGATGGGGTTGTGGTAGGTTTTTTCCCAGAGCACAGAGTCAATGCGCGAGAAGACGCGCTGGGCTTCGGGGTTCCAGGTCCACCACAGGTTGTAGGCCAACTGCGAGAGGCGGTAAATGCGCCGCGGCAGGGCCGGGATCACGGGGGGATCAGTATGGAATGTGATCATTAAAAATTTATCTCCTGTTCAAGACAGCCGGCATGTTTTGCCATGCTGCGGGCATAATCTTACCACACCTTACGCATAGGTTTTGAGACGTTCATCTTGATCTTAATTGCCCCCAAACCAGGCCGTCCACCCCGGCTTGTCCCCAGGCGGGTTCATATATTTCTATATTTGCGGCAAGCCTTGCGTTGAGTGCGGGTAAGCCGCTGATGAAACGCGGGGCAATGGTGAGTACCACGCCATTTGCCAGGCCGGCCTCTAAAAAAGCCGTTATCACCCCCGCGCCGCCCTCAACCATCAGGCTGGGGACTCCCTTCTGGTGCAGGCGGTCTAATAAGGCTGCCAGGTCCACGCGTCCATTGGCTGCTGCCGGCAGTCGCCAGACCTGAGCGCCCGCGGCTTCAAGGGCCGCCTGCCGGTCGGGGTTGGCGGTTTCAAGGCAGGCAATGTGGGGCTGCAAGGGGTGTTGGAATAAGGCTGCATCGCTCGGGCAGCGCAGGTGGCTGTCTAAGATCACCGGCATTGGGCTGGGGCCTGCCGCCAGGCGGGCTGTCAGGCGGGGGTTGTCGGCGATGATCGTGCCTATCCCCACCAGGATCGCCGCATGCAGGGTGCGCATGTGGTGGGTGATCTGCATGGATTGGGCCCCACTGAGGATGGTTTGTACGCCGCCCGGGCCAGCCAGGCTGCCATCCAGGCTTTGGGCATAGGTCAGCGTAACCCAGGGCCAGGGGCTGCCGGCGTGGCTGGCAAATTGGCTTGCCAGCCATGCCGCGATGCGCTCAGCGCTATTCTGGCTGTTCAGGGTTTTCTTTGGCATTGCTGTGAGTCATATCATTAAGTGGTACAGGCGCCAAGCTCAACAAATGGCTCATTCGGCGTACTTTGGTCGAGATGTAGTTCAGGTTATCGGGGTTGAGGGATGGCTCCAGCGGCACCCGCCCAACCACGTTCACCCCCAGGCAGGTCAGGCTTTCGATCTTAGCCGGATTATTGGTCAGCAGGCGAATGGATTGGATGCCGAGGTCTTCTAACATCAAAACGGCGGCGGTGTAGTTGCGCTCATCGGCCTGGTGCCCCAGGGCCAGGTTGGCATCTACGGTGTCCAGGCCTTCATCTTGCAAGTTATAGGCCTTGAGCTTTTCGCCCAGGCCGATGCCGCGCCCTTCCTGGCGCAGGTACAGCACCACGCCCTGGCCCTCTTGGGCAATGAGCGCCATGGCGCGCTGGAGTTGTTCGCCGCAATCGCAGCGCAGCGACCCCAACACATCACCGGTAAAGCATTCAGAATGGACACGCACCAATACATTTTCTTTGTCCAATACGTCGCCCAAGACGATGGCGAGGTGCTCTTTGGTGTCTTTGTTGTTTTCGTAAAGGCAGAGCGTGAACTCGCCTTCGGCAGTGGGCAGGCGGGCACAGACGGTACGCGTCATTACCAGCTCAGGATCCATGCATTTGGGGTGTAGTTCGTCATCAGTAAACATAAGAAAGTCTCCTCAGTACCCCCCTGCTTATCGCCGGCGGCGTAAGAAGAGGTAGGCTACAATGATGATGGGTAGGATGATCACCGCCGCCAGGGCCAGCAGGGCCAGGCTCGAAGTCTTCCCTGTGCTGGACTCGGGCTTGGTTGTTACGGCGTCGGGCAGCGGGACCTCTGATTGGATCGTTAGCGATTGGCCGGTATCTGGCCCGATGTAAGGTTCTTGCCCGGCATTGGGCTGTGGCGTGTTGGTGGGTGGCGGAAGTGGTGTAAGGGTGGGGGTGAGGGTGGCTGTGAAGACTGGGCCTCCGCCATCGGCGCGCACCGGCAGTGTGTTGGATGCCAACAAGATCAACAGCCCGGCTGTGAGCAGGAGTAGTTTGGCAAGTAAACGAGTGGATATATGGGTCGATCTCATGCGCTTTCACCTTCCATGAACAATTTTCGCTTTTCGCTAAGCTTGGGATGGGGGCTGTCAGAAAGAGCCGCTTGTTCACGATCCCAAACCCCTGGTTCCTAATATGCGTTAATTTATTGTATCATGGCTTGCCAACAAGGGTGTCTGCGTCAGAGAGGAATTGTCAGCCAGGCAGTTGGTAGGTGCGGAATGTGCCGTCGGCATCGGGTGAGAAGTCGGTCACAGCCGTCACCGCACCCGTGTTCAACGGGCCGTAGATGTGGGGAAAGACGCCGTGCCCCGACTCTTCCCACCGTAGGGCGGCTTCTAGCCGCTGGGGATCGATCCACAACAACACCATATTCTGCATGCCGTGGTAATAGCGGTTTGCCACTGCCACCACCTGGTCGGGGCGCGAGCAGTGGATAAAACCCTCTTGGGCAAAGGCTGCCGGGCGGTATTGGCCCTGGGGCTGGGCCGCCTGCCAGGCGCTGCGTTCACACAGGTGGACAATGGGGGACGATTCTGTCATATCAACCTCGATGACCCGGTCTTTGCCTGCCAGGTCGCGCAGGATTTGTGTTCTGGCTTTTGGGAATGCAGCCTGAGCCAGTTGGTGCACAGATGCCCCTTGAGAGGCTTCTATTTCTAATATCACCAGGCCCTCGGGCCGTATCTGCTGGCTTGCTTGATCCAGCAGGCGGCGGATCAGGGTTAACCCATCAGGGCCGCCATCCAGGGCCAGGGATGGCTCGCGGCCATAAATGGGCAATTGGTGCAGGGTTGGGGTGGGGATGTAGGGCAGGTTGGCGCACAAGATGTCAAAGGCCGGCTGAGCCGTTGCCCCTTGGGCTGAGACGGGGAATAGATCGGCCTGAGAAAAGGTGATGCGCCCGGCAACCCCATGCATGTGAGCGTTGCGGCGGGCCACATCCAGCGCAGCCAGAGAGATATCGGTGGCTTGAAGCGCTAGATCAGGGATTTGCACAGCCAGCGCGATGGCGATACATCCAGAGCCTGTGCCCACCTCCAGGGCGGCGCGCCGGGTGGGGTGGCGGCGCAGCCAGGCTGCGGTACGCTCAACCAGCAGCTCAGTTTCGGGGCGCGGTATGAGCACATCTGGCGTCAGGCTGAAATCTAACCCATAAAACTCCTGGTGGCCCAACACATACGGCAGGGGCTCGCCGGTTTGCAGGCGGGCTGCCAGGGCCGCCAGGGATGTTTTTTGTTCCTCTGTTAAAATCGCTTCGTGGTGGGCAATGATCCAGGTGCGCGGGCGCCCGAGCAGATGCGCCAACAGCACCTGGGCATCCAGGGCAGGCGTTTCTGTGTGTGCCTGCAAGCTGTCAGCCAGCTCCGGCAGTACATCCGCGAGGGTAGAGAGAGAAGAAGGCATAAAGATTTAAGCCCCCAAAGGGGGGCTCTGTGGTTCGGTCATTTTGCGAATGACGATTATTCGTCGTCTTCGTCGGTGCCAGGTTCAACCACGGCAGATAAGCGGTCGGCTTCATCGCGGGTAGCCAGTTCGTCAATGAACTCGTCCAGCAGGCTGCCGTTCATAAAACCAGCCAGGTTATAAGTCGAGCGGTTGATGCGATGATCGGTGACCCGCGATTGTGGGAAGTTGTAAGTGCGGATCTTTTCAGAGCGTTCACCCGTCCCCACCTGAGAGCGGCGGTTTTCCTCTCTCTCAGAGCGGCGTTTTTCCTCTTCGATTTCGTACAGGCGGGCACGCAAGATGCTCATGGCGCGCATGCGGTTTTGAAGCTGTGAACGTTCATCCTGGCAGGCAACCACAATGCCGGTCGGCAGGTGCGTAATGCGGATGGCTGTGGCATTCTTCTGCACGTTCTGCCCGCCGGCCCCCGATGAGCGGAAGACATCCACCCGGATATCTGCTTCGGGGATGTCAATATCAACCTCTTCAACCTCAGCCAACACCGCCACGGTGGCAGTTGAGGTGTGGATGCGCCCCGATGATTCGGTCACCGGCACGCGCTGGACACGGTGCACGCCCGATTCGTATTTCAGCCGCGAATAAGCACCGCGTCCTTTGATCATGAAGATGATCTCTTTGTATCCACCAATGCCGATATCGCTGGAAGAAAGCACATCAATTGCCCAACGGCGGGCCTCAGCATAGTGGGTGTAGACGCGGAAAAGGTCAGCCGCAAAGATGGCAGCCTCGTCGCCTCCGGCGCCAGCGCGGATTTCCATGATCACATTGCGGTCATCGCGCGGGTCTTTGGGCAAAAGCAGAGACTTGATCTCGCCTTCCAGGCGATCGATGAGCGGTTCCAGGTCGAGGATCTCGGCCTCAGCCAGCAGGCGCATATCTTCGTCATCAGAATCCAGGATGGTGTGTGCTTCCTCGATGCGATTGAGGGCCTGGCGGTATTGGCGCGCTTTTTCGATCAATGGTTCCAGATCGATCCGTTCTTTGTTCAACTCAGCCGCGCGTTGGTAGTCGTCGCCCACTTCCAAGAGCTGCTGATTGAGTTCCTCATAATGTTGTTCAATAGCGAGTAGTTTATCGAGCATGGGGGGGATTATACCATGAGGCAGAAAGCGGAACTTTAAGCATTTGCAGGGCGTCTTTTTGATAACGAGATAAATCTTGATCATTTGACCCACGGAGGCGTGCGATGAAACCGAAGCTGTACTTGTTCCTGGCAATTGCAGCGGCCCTGGCGGCGGCTTTTGCCTTTCCTTTGACTGTTTTTGCGGACGGCATCATCATCCCCGACCCGCCCATCTGTGACCCCGGGCCCTGCCCACCCATCCCTCTGCCTATGGAGCAACTGGTGGTGCGTTACCACCACGTGACGGTAACAATCGTCGACCAGGTGGCGGTCACACACGTAGACCAGGTTTTTTACAACCCCAATGACTGGCAGATCGAAGGAACTTACATCTTCCCCATCCCGGTCGACGCGGCTGTCTCGGGTTTTACCCTGTGGGTGGATGGGCAGCCGGTGGAGGGGCAGGTTCTCAGCGCCGACGAGGCCCGCCAAACCTATGAGCAGATCGTCAGCAGCATGCGCGACCCGGCTTTGTTGGAGTATGCCGGGCGGGGCGCACTGCAAGCGCGCGTTTTTCCCATC
>Ga0209605_1003217_pt1 | contig 14557 bp, 15 predicted proteins | sample AD_UKC035_MetaG_FD_184408 | JGI IMG/M metagenome (GOLD analysis project Ga0209605, IMG submission 184408) | Active sludge microbial communities of municipal wastewater-treating anaerobic digesters from USA - AD_UKC035_MetaG (SPAdes) (version 2) | ecosystem: Engineered > Bioreactor > Anaerobic >...
GTACTATCCTCGCACCAACGTGAAGTCACCGTTGTCAAAGTACACGGCAGTCCTTAGACTGCACACGACCTTGCGCCCACCCCTCCCGCTTGCGCGGGATTTCGGGCGAACGGGTCGCACCATTGCATCAACCCGACCGCGCTTAGGCGCGTGCCAGCGGTGGTGCAACGCGCTTGCAGGTAGTTTTCTCTCGAAGGCGCTTTCCCCGCAGCCGCGCGGCGGGTTACGCAAGGCCGTTAGCGATCTTTCTTGCGACGAAAGAATCTTCGTAAAAAATTTTCCTTTACATGCTATCGCCTGTTCAGTATTTTGCTCAACATATCACGCAGTCCAGGAGAAAGATTCTCTTTCAATGGATGGTGAGATATTCAAATGTTAATGCAATAGGGGTTCCTGTAGATGCCCGGAATGAAACGGAAATAAAAAGTAAACGGATGACAAATGCAACCACAATACATGATTGACAAAGTTCTACAAGTGAAAGCAGAGGAATACCATTGTGACATCCAGGATTTCAGCAAATCGGAAAATCTTGTGTTACAAGCCTCCCCAGATAAACCATTTTTTCGGATGATCAGTTTCGGAAACGGCACCGTCGTTTCTACCCATGATGAACTTTATCAATGGTGTCATACATGGTTTGGTCAGGTCGAAGGGATATTCTGTTTTGATGCTCCCAAACTGGTTGAAATCGGCCTTGCGATGCAAAAGTTTTCTTTTGTTCCTGGAGAAATATTTGATTGGTATCTTCCATTGAAATTTGCCGATGTCCCCATGACAATGCCCGCTCATCAGGAGATCACGTATCTGGAAAATGAACAGGTCAATGAATTGTATCAGCACAAAGGCTTTGATAATGCCCTGACCTATCACGATCCATCATTTACCAAAATGGCGATGGCCGCATATCACAACACGTCACTGTGTGCAATAGCTGGTGTCAGTTCCAATTATCAAGACCTGTGGTGCCTTGGTGTTGATGTCATTCCGGAGTACCGGAAGCAGGGAATTGCGACATATTTAGTCCATTCTTTGACAAAAAGAGTTCTTGAACAGGGGATTATTCCGATGTATCCCACCTGGTATTCCAATATTGGTTCGCGCCATACTGCGCTAAATGCCGGTTACAGACCGATTTGGGTGGAGATTGGGAGTGATCCGGTGAATACTGAAGGGCGCTAACAATAGCATGGAGCAAAAGAGAAAATTGAAGAAGAGGATGTCGATAAGGAAAGGCTGGATACGATTGAATAAAATGTTACAGCGGCGTATTGAGCAGAGGATGGCGCTAACGATGCGCATGAACGGCGACCAGAAAGGGCTGGCGAAAAAATTGGTTGCCGAAACTTGAGCTTGGGTAGCGCCCACCCTTTCTGGCGCGTTATGCGCGGCGTTGGGCGGCGCGCACCAAGACCATGAGCCGATTACATATAGGTGTGGATTGTACGGAAGGATAAATAACGATGCAAACAAAACTAAATACTCAATCAAGTATGAAAACCAAAACGCTCATTCCTTTCCTGGCGCTTACCTTTGGCTTGACCTGGGGGATAGCGGCCCTCTTTATGTTATTCACTGACCAGATCATTGCCATCTTTGGCGAGTTGAGCATAAGCAACCCGCTGTTCATCCTCGCTGTGTATTCGCCCGGGTTTGCCGGCGTGTTCTTGGTTTGGCGACAGTACGGATTAAAAGGCGTGGGCAGCTTCTTTCGGCGCCTGACTTTGTGGCGCGTCTTCCGATGGTGGTGGTGGTTCTTGATATTGGGCATTCCCGCAATCATGTACATCGGGGCCGCGGTGAAAGGGACAATTGGCGACCCGTTCCCCTTCTCCCCCTGGTACCAGGTGTTTCCGGCGCTGGCGCTTGCCTTATTTCTCGGTCCCATCGAGGAGTTTGGCTGGCGTGGACTCGCCCTGCCTCTGTTGCAAAGTAGGTTCGCTCCATTTTGGGCTGGCCTGCTCCTCGGCATCATTTGGGCAATCTGGCACATCCCCGCTTTCCTGATAGGCGGAACTCCCCAGAGCGCTTGGTCATTCGCCCCCTACTTTGCTGGCGTCATTGCCAGCTCAGTTATCCTGACCGCCCTGTTCAATGATTCTCGTGGCAGCCTCCTACTCGCCGCCTTGCTCCACTTCCAGATGAATAACCCCATTTGGCCCGACGCCCAACCCTGGGACAACGTCTTGCTTATCACTGCTGCCGTCATCATCGTCTGGCTGAAACGGCGCACGATGTTCCAACGCGGTTCCGGCGTCACCGCCATTCTTATGCCGGCACAAGAAGGCATAGTATGACTCAGCTATGCCTTCGGACGGCCTAGCACCGACTCCAGTCGGACAGCGACTCTGCCGCTCGAAACGGCGTCGGTTTGCCAGAAATAATAGATAATGGAGTATGCGCCTCGCCCGCCTCGCCGTTGCCGCTGACCCATACCGTTGGGCGGCGCCACCAAGCCTCAAGTACGCTGTCCTGCATTTACTTCGGAGATAGCGAATTGAACAATCGTATCCCTGCATATTTCCAACTCGACAAATACAACATCTCTCCCGAAGATGTAGTGCGAGGCACTTTGCACTGTGAACCCAACATCATTCGGCCCAGGGTTGTGGTTATGCCATTCTGGAAGGTCGAGATATTTGCAGAAGTGGCTACTGAGGTCACAGAGATAGTACAAGGAAGTGTATATCAACTGGAATATCAAGGTCAATTGGTCAGCCTTATTCGCTCTGGTATCGGCGCTCCTCAGACTGGCGACGTGATTCTTGCTCTAGGGTGTACCCTATGCAATGTGGTAATCTTCACGGGGTCAGTGGGTGGTTTGGGTAACGGCATCCAGATAGGCGACTTGGTTGTCGTCGAGAAGTCATTCTGCGGAGACGGATTCTCACGGTATTTGGATACGAAAGTCGTTCCAAGCGACTGCTTCCTTCAATCAGCAGAACCCGATTGGAGCTTGACAGAACATATCAAAAATCACGCGATGGAAACATGCCGCAATAGGTCAATTCCTTTGCATCAAGGAGCCGTATTCTCCACTGATAGCATACTTGCCCAGTTCTTTCGACTTGATTACTTGGTAGCGGAGTTACAGTGTCTTGGAATCGAAATGGAGATGGCGGCAGTTTTCCGTGCCGCCAAACTCGTAGGGATTAAAGCCGGCGCTTTGCTTCAAGTTTCGGATGTTCCGCAACAGAACAAATCCATTTACGCTGGCCGAACGAAACAGGAAATGGAACATCGGAAGTCCATTCGGCAAGAAGTTCTAGCACAAGTAGTTCTGAATTCTGTACTGGCTCTATAATAACGCCGCCCACCAGCGGTTGGTGCGACCTGTGCGCTTGAAACTGGCTGAATAAGCCGGGGGCAAAGCGGCAAAGTAGGCGAGATAACATAGAAGCACTCACGGTGTTATCCATCGGTACTTTGACAACGGTATGTCCAAGCAGGTGCGACCGGCTACCCACCGGTCAACTCCTGCCCCCCAGGTGGAGGGGAGACTGCATCGCCCTACGTGGCGCGCGGGGTGAATGGGCGGCGGAGCGCCAGGGCGAAAAGGGAATAGGCTGCCAGTCGCAGGCGGCGACACCCCAAGCAAGCGACGATGAACAACGCAAGCAAAGGTGTAGTAGAAGCGTCGTGAGTTAGCACCTGCGAAAGCGACGGTAAGACGCAGGCCCAAGGTGAACTTGATTGCCAATCGGGAGAAGTGAGGATACAGACAAGGAGAGCGGAGAATGCAAAAAACACAAATTACACAGTTGGCTGAGAATCTGCGCCATGAGTTAAGCGCCACCCGCAGGGATTTTCATATGCATCCCGAACTGTCCGGCCAGGAACAGCGCACGGCGGGCATTGTTGCAGACAAGCTGCGTGAATATGGCTTGAAAGTGTCAACTGGCGTGGGGGGCCATGGGGTCATAGGCTTGCTGGAGGGGAAGCGGGATGGTCCGATAGTCGCATGGCGGGCAGACATGGATGCAGTTCCCGGGGATGAGATTCTGAATGCTCCTTACAAGTCGTGCGTGCCGGGTGTCATCCATATCTGCGGGCACGATGCCCATACAACGATTGGACTCGGCATCGCCCAGGTGTTGGCTGCCATGCGAGACCAGGTCACGGGGCAGGTCAAGTTCATCTTTCAACCGGCGGAGGAGACCGTGGTAGGCGCTCGGGCCATCATCGCCGCGGGTGGTTTGGAAAACCCGCGACCAAGCGCGATCTTTGCCTTACACATAGCCCCATTGCCGGTGGGCCGGCTGGGAAGTGTTGCCGGGATGGTCCTGCCGGGGATGACTGCATTCCGAATTGTGATTAAGAACGGGACGACTCCTGCCCTTATCAACACGTGCCTCCAATCCATCCGTGCATTAAGCACGGTGGGTTTCCCTTCCAGCGCAGCAGGATTGACAGATTTTCTGGAGGCGATGGAAGCGGGGAGCGATCTGCTGGAGCGTTTCATCGTGATTTACTGTTCGCTGAATCCAGAGCAACGCGGTGAGAATCGCCAAGTCATTGAGGGATTTGCCCGAACCGCCAATGAAGAACTGTGGCGGCAGGTGCCCGGGTTGATGCGTGCAAAACTGGAGGATGTCCTGGGCAAGGCTGCGGGCGCTTATGAACTTGAGTGGCCGGAACGCATGTCTTTTCCGGCCGCGCTCAATCACATGGGGCTGGAAGAGGAACTGCGGCCTGTCCTCGATAGTGTGGTTGGCCGGGAGAATGTCGCCAGGCTCAAGAATGCCTTTCCTTTCAACTCGGAGGATTTTGCCTTTTACCAGCAACAGATACCCGGCGTAATGTATTGGCTGGGCGCCACCAACTTGCAGAGGGGCCTCATCAGTGTTCCTCACATGCCCGGCTTTGATATAGATGAAGAGTGCTTGGTGATCGGCACCAAGGTCATGGCCAATGTTTTGCTGGCTTACCTGGATTACCACCAATAACACCCGCTTGCACTTGACTCGCTGCACTCCGCTACGCGAGCAGGTGAAGCGGAACGTTAGCGGGTAACATTTCAACGAGAATAATGGGCTACAACCGCTGTGGCTAAATTCAATACCCTAATCCGCAGCTCTTCAGGGGCAATGACATCCACGGATGCCCCCATTCCCAATACATAGGTTTGAGCCTCTTCAATTCTTTCAAAGGTATAATCTACGATTCGCCAACCTTCCGAATCGGGCTCGGCCTGTTCAACAAGCGTCCGGACATCATTTCCCAAGATATAGGGCAAGACTGGAACCAAATCTGGGGCTATGCGTAGAGTCACCGGATATTTTGGCAAGCTCGTCTTGTAGCTGGTCACCCAACCTCCCCAGAAGTCAGCCAAATCAAAATCTGGGGGTCGGACAAAATGCGTTTGGATCATTTGAACAGCTTCAATTCGAGATACCCGATACACGCGCATCCCCTGTTCGGTGGCAGCCACCAGATACCAAATACTGGCTTTGGCCACCAATCCATAGGGCGAAATTGTATGTTCACTCACCGCGCCGTTACGGCGGCGATAAGCAAATACTAATTGACGATCTTGCCAAACTGCCTCTTGTACAATTTTCAGGTGAGGTACCGGTTCGTCGGTTTGAAACCAGCTTGCCGCATCCAGGTGCAAACGTTGAAGGAGGTAATTGGCATGTTTATGGTGATCCTCAGCCAATGAACTGGTCAATTTAAGCATAGCGGCTTTAAGCTGCTGGCTCACGTCCAAATCGGATAGGGGGCCAGGGATGGTCAACATAAATAGTGCTTGAATCTCATTTTCATTCAGTCCGGTAAGAGTAGTGCGATAGCTATCCAGCAAAGCGTACCCGCCGCCAGGTCCTCCATTGGCGTAGACCGGCACGCCAGCCACACTCAAGGCATCAATATCACGATAAATTGTCCGTTTTGATACCTCAAGTTCGTTGGCTAATTCTTCCGCCGTCATTTGTCTGCGGTTTTGTAACAACATCATCAATGAAAGAAGCCGGTCTGCACGCATGGTCCTCCCAAATTCAAAGGCTATCAGTGGATGTAATGGCTCACTCAAGGACAGAATCTCACCGCAGAGTTCGCAGAGCGCGCGGAGATTTTCTATATTTTCTCTGCGACCTCAGCGTTCTCAGCGGTAAAAATGCCTGCCTGAGCAGTTACCAGTGGATTATAGTACAAATAATGGCTGACACTAGATGTCAGTCATGGCTGATACCATGAGAACCATCAACTGTGAAAGTTGAATTATGACAAACAAAGGAGAGAACACGATGGCGAAAAAAATATCCAATATCTACATTGATGATGGCGGGGCTGGTTCCTTACCGGTGGTCTTTGTACACTCACTGGCCGGAAACACGCACCAATGGGCTGCACAACTCCGTCACATTCGAACGATGCGGCGAGCTGTCGCTCTTGACCTGCGAGGACACGGCCAGTCGTTACCGCCTGCCAATGGCGATTACGCGATTGAGTCAATGGCCCAAGATGTTCAGACGGTTGTCGATCAGTTGGGTATTGAGAGATTCATTCTGGTTGGTCATAGTATGGGCGGTAGTGTGGCCGGTGCGTATGCCGGCGCTGATCCTGAACGAGTAGCTGGGTTGCTTCTCGTTGATCCGTCCGGCGATTCAACCAAAATGCCGATTGAACAAGTACAACAGTATCTTGGCACTTTGGAATCTGAAGCCTACTCAAATGTTGTCGAAGGTTACTGGAGTCAACTTCTGACCGGTTCGAGTGAAACAACGCAGGCAAAACTTATGCAGGATTTGCGCGATACACCCAAAGCCACCGTTGTCGGTGTTTTCAAAGCGCTTTTTAAGTATAACCCGGTGCCGGCGCTGGAACGTTACGATGGGCCAAGGTTATCGGTCATTACAGCGATTAACGAAACTCCTTTTAGCGTACACCACCTTGTGCCCAATCTTCCACACAAAATGCTAACAGGGACGGGGCATTGGCTACAACTGGATAAACCAGAGGAATTCAATCGGATAATGGATGAATTTCTTGCGTCCATTGATAATGGCCGCCTCTTTTAAAAGGTATACTCAAAAATCAGTTGGATAATCCCATAATACTAGACACTTTTGGCACACGATTGCATTTTCTCTCATTGGAAAACTGTACTTCCAATATCTCGCAATCGTGTGCCAACACCCCGTGGGGTGCGTTTCAGCGGCAAGGCTGTTCAGTGTGTAATTCATCGCGGCAGCGGGCACGTACAGACTGCGCCAGTTAAGATTGGCGGGTTTGTCGCTCACCCCGTCCCAGGGCACACTGGCGGCCGTATCCGCGCTGCCGGAGCGGAGGGCATAGCGCGCGTAGGGGACCGGCGTGATGGCCTGCCGGGGCGTCAGCGTGGTGAGGGCATCGTTGTTGCTGCCGGGGCGCACCGCAATTTCCAGGTAAAGCTGTTGATTGCCAAAGCTGTTGCCAAAATCGAGCTGGACGGTGAATTGTCCCTGTGTAACAGACACAGCGGTGAGAGTCAGGGATGTAGTTCCGGTCAGCGGCACGCTGCCTGTCATCACGTCGTAGAGCGTAAAGCGGAAGTCGTAATAACCGTTCGCCGGGGCGCCGTTATCCTGCAACTGCCCTTGATAGGTGAAGGCTGCGCCGAGTGCGCCGGGGCCGCCACCTTCCGCGTGACGCGCTCATGTGCAGGGCGAGCACGCCCAATGCGCACAAGGCGCAGACGATGACGATGGATTCGAGTAAATTCCGTACTTTCATTCTTAGCTCCTTATTTCTTGGAATGTAATGATCTCACCGGCTACGCACACGGCAAAGTGAACCAAAAACGGCTGCCCTGTCCCACCACGCTTTCCACGCCCACTTCACCGCCGAGTTTTGTGACAATGCGTTGGACGATGGACAATCCCAGGCCGTGGCCCTCGACGTGCACCTGGTGCAGGCGGGTGAATTGGGTAAAAAGCTGGCTTTGCTGTTCTGCGGTCAAGCCGGGGCCGTTGTCTTGCACCCAAAACTGGATACTGGATACAGTCCAATCGTCAACCACCAGCAGCATCCCACAATCGGCCAACGTCAAGACACATTGTAGTCCCAAGCCGATGGAGTGAGGATTGATGTGTCGCCATCCATAGCGCGCGATGAGCGCCACGAGCGCGTAAGGTAGAACCAGTCCGAAAAAACGTAACGCCAGCAACGTCGCCAGGTGTTGCGGGTAAAGCAGTCAATCCATCACGCCAAAGAGCGTCATACTGATCGCGCCCAAGATGCCCATCGGCGCGTACATACGTTCCCAACCATACGCCTGCGCTTCAGCATCGAAGGCCGCCGCCAGCGCGCGGTGTTCCGGCGGGATCGGATCGAACCAGGCCGCGAGTTTCGTGATCGCTTTCATGGTTAATTCCTCTGTTATGGCAAAGCTCGCATCATCAGCGGGAGATAGACCGGTGACCGGTACAGCGTGACCATCACATTCTGCGCCACCTCTGAAAATAGTCAAAAGTCAAATAGTCGAAAGTCCGTAGCCGTTGACGGCCAGGGTAAAGGGGGGTGTTTTTCGCACACGGGGTACCGTGTGCGAAAAACACCTTCCTTTTAGTTTCTGCCATAGCATTGCGATTTTCGTCCAACCGCTGGTGAACCGCAGGTTCATGATGCATTCCTCAGCAATAAAGAACCCTCCCTTCACGCGGCGCGCAATCAACGGCTGCCCAGTGGCAGGTACGTGCGATAGATGGTCGGCGATAGCTTCATCACAAATCCACCGTCATAGGCCACGGTTCCCAGAACAGCGTCATAGGCGAAGGTATCATCCAAAGCGCTCCAGCCGCTGCGCCCGACCAGGTACACGTTCAGCGCTGCGTCTACAGTCACACCATAGGTGGTTTCGCTGCTGAGGTCGCCGCCAATGTAGGTGCTGTAGATCAACGAGTTGTCGCCAGTTTGCGTGGGGTCTATGCGAGCGACAAAGGCATCCCGATCCAACGTGTCCAGATAGGCGTCCCAATGCGCTTTGAGCGGGAAATTCCGCGACGTGGTGTAGCCGCCCAGGAAGATGTTGCCTTGCGGGGTCACGTCCAAGCCATAAGCAACGTCGTTGTTATCGCCGCCCAGGTAGGTGCTGTATAGCAACGTATCGCCGGACGCGGCAATCTTCGCTACCCAGGCGTCGCGCGGCAAAGGGTCGCCGGCCACGACGCTGGCGTTGAAGTTCTGATAGGCTCCCTGCATCGGCAAGTTGCTGGACAGGCTGTCCCCGGCAAGATAGAGATTCCCGCTGCCGTCCAACGCCAGGGCGTAACATGCATCGTCGGCGTCGCCGCCGAAGTAGGTGCTGTAGGTCAAGGAAGCATCCCCTGACTGTGTGGTATCAAACTGCATGATAAACACGTCCTGATAACCGCCCGAAGCGGCTTGCAAGGGATTGCGCGTGGGAAAATCCGGTGATGTGGTGGAACCGGCCACGTAGACGTGCGACGCATCTACGACGGCTATCCCTGCACTGTATTCGTTGCCCGTTGGCCCCTGGACAAACGTGCTGTATAACAGCTGTTGCCCATCCGCGCTCAACTTGCTGAAGAAGGCTTTCGTGCCGATGCCGATGGCGGCGGCGTAAGCATTCGCCATAGGGAAGTCGCTTGAGGCGGTCATGCCGGTGACGTAGACATTGCCGGCCGCGTCCACATCAATACCGGAGCTGCCACTGCGGGCGTCGCCCCCGTCCGACAACCCGCCGTTCTCGTAACTGCCGCCGCCCAGGTAGGTACTGAAGACTAATGCGTCGCCGGCCGCATTGAGCTTGGCGACAAACGCATCCGGACAAGGGGGGGTAGAGCATGTTTGCATCCCCTGGTTAAAATTGGATTGGTAGGCGTTGCGAAGCGGGAAATCGTCAGAATAGGTCACGCCGCTGAGATACATCGCGCCGTTCGCATCCAACGCAATCGAATCGCCCATGTCGTTCTCACTGCCGCCCAGGTAAGTGGCGTACACGACTGCGTTGCCGGCGGCATTGAGCTTGAGGATGAACACGTCTCCTAGCAGAGAACCGCCGCCGAAATCCGGCTGCGGCTGCCCCGCGCCGGGGAAATTGGTCGAGGTGGTGTACCCCACGGCATAGACATTCTGCTGCGCATCCACGGCAACTTTGAAGGCTGTGTCAAAACCGTCGCCGCCAAAATAGGTAGCGTACACCAGGAACGGGTCAATCACCAGGGGCAGGCGCGCGTCGTAGTCGCCCAGCGCAAAGCCGACGCGGCCATCTTCGGCCAGAGTATAGCGCACGGCGACTTCCCGACGCTGCCCGCGCACTGTTTGCCAGGCGGACGGCGCCAGTTCGCTGATTTGTCGTGCGCCCAACGTGAGCGTCAGATCGCCGGTGGCGGCGTCGAGCGTCACGTCGTCGCTCTGGCGATACGTCCAGCGAATCAACGCCGGGTTTGCGCCGGGCGCAAGGGTGTACGTTCCCTTTAACCGTCCCGCCTGCGCGGTGTAGTCCAGGTCAACGCCCGGGTAGAGGTCGGTGTACGTGACGTGGGTGTAAAGCGGCAGGGCCGTCTGCCAGCGCGCCGGGTTGTTGCCGAGCAGGTAATTGGCCCGCCCGGCCATGGGCTGCGTCCCGGCGACCGCCACGTCAGGATTGGCGTCCAGGAACTCGACTGCCAACGATTGCTGCGCCAGGGACAACCAGACCTGATTCGCAGTGAAGAAGATCGTCCCCATCCCCATCCCGGTCTGAAACAACACCTCCGCTGCGCTCTGCCCCGCGTTGGGAATAAACGCCTGGGCAAAGTTGCCGGTTATCGGCAGGGCCGCGCTGACTGATTCTGAGCGCAACGGCGCAGCAGGACGCGGCGCCCCGGTACAAGCGGCCAGCAATGCAAAGCAAAGTATCGCGAGTAAAAATCGTTTCAACATAGTTTCTGTCCTCTTGAATTAGGTAAAGTGTTAACGCAGGATCAGGGGCAAGAAAATTTTGGCATGGCCCGCAGCGCCCCAATACCCGCCGCTCAAGCTATACGCGCCGCCTTGCATAACAGCGCTGGCATCAGGCTGCCCGATGCTGCCGGTGACGGCGAAACGTCCGCCTGCGCTCGCGCCGCCGCCGTTGTCGAGCGTCCACCAATCCAGGCGATAGCCGGTGGTTTGGGCCGCGGTCAGCGCCGTGATTGCGCCAAGCAAGAGGATCAGCCCTAGCAATGTGAAACCAATGCGTAATTGAGACATAGGATACCTCCGCTTAAGGAACAGCCCGATAGGTGACTTCGGCCCCGACGACATACATCACGCCATCGTACGTTTCGCCATTGCTGTTGCCACTATTTGCGATATACCCGCGTTCAAAGTAGAAAAACCACATGGGACTCTTGCCAAAGGTATTGCCCGTGCTGGGAGATGTGCCAAAATACCAACTCCCCGTATTGGCCGCCCATTTGGAAACCCAGGATTGGCTCTTCATCAAATAACTGTACCCAGTAGCTGTACCATAGCCCAGTAAGGCGGCATCTTCCTCTGCGCCGTAGTGTATTTGATCCCAGCCTGTAGCGGAATCGTCGGCCGGCCAATTAAGCTGACTGCTGCCGGCGTGCAATCGCCAACGCACATAGCCCGGTTCACTGGCGGTGTAGAGGGCAAAGTAGAGCGTGACGGTGAAGGGTGTGGTCTGATCCCAGTCGTCCGGTTGGGGGATGCCAAAGCCCGCCAATTCAGTTGCAGTGCCGGGCCAGCGCAATCCACCCCTTTCGCGCATCTCAAGTTCGCCGCCGGGCGTGTAATTCAACGCGGCGGCGGGCACGTACAGGCTGCGCCAGTTAAGGTCGGCGGGCTTGTCGCTCACCCCGTCCCAGGGCACACTGGCGGCCGTATCCGCGCTGCCGGAGCGGAGGGCATAGCGCGCGTAGGGGACCGGCGAAATGGCCTGCCGGGGTGCTAGCGTGGTAACAGCCTCACTGCTGCCGCCAGGGCGCACAGCGATCTCCAGGTAAAGCTGTTCGTTCTCGAAGATGTCGCCAAAGTCGAGCTGGACGGTGAATTGCCCTTGCGCAACGGTCACGGCGGTGAGGGTCAGCGGCGCCGTCCCGGCCAGGGGCGAGCCGTCGGCGGCGACGTCGTAGACGGTGAAGCGGAAATCGTAGCTGCCGTTCGCCAGGGAACCATTGTCCAGCAATTGGCCCTGGTACGTGAAGGCCGTGCCGAGGGCCGTCTGGGGCGCGGTAGGGGACTCGGTCTTATTCCGCGCGCTCACTTGCAGGGCCAGCACGCCCAATGCGCACAAGGCGCAAACGATAACGAGACATTTGAGTAAACTTCGTGCTTTCATTTTTTCTCCTTGTACTTGCTGTTGAGTGAAATTTCTCATATTACACATCCACGCAATCGGCCATTTTGCCAGCCGATTGCGCCGATTAAGCAGATTGTGGGGTGGGCAGTTGATCAAGCCACTCCAACGCGCGCTGCGCCACGGCCTGCCAGCCGGTGTCCAGTATCAGCGCGTGGCCCATCGCCGGGAAGATTTCCGCGCGAGTGTGATACGCGCGCGCCGTCGCCTCGACTTCGGCGGGTGAAATCGACATGTCTTCCGCCGCGCCGAGCACCAACAGCGGCGTCTTGATCTTCTCCGGGCGCGGCAAGTTGAAGCCGAGCATGTCCACGTAGGCGCGGAACGATTCCTCTTGCACCTGGGTGTGGTAGGTTTGCAAGGTCTCTGCCGGGAAACCGGCGGCGTAGAACATCTTGCCGTATCGTTCCGGCGTGCGGACGAGATGCCACAAGTTGAGGGTGAGGCTGACCTCCAAGAAGGCTCGCAGATTTTGCCGCGCGATGCGCAGGGACGCGCGCAGAAGTCCCCGGGGCGGCGCGGAGCCGAGCAGGACCGCCGCCGGCATCTCGTGGGACTCCAGAAACTTCTGGACAACCAGCCCACCCATCGAGTGGCCGACCAGGATGGGCTTGCGCTCCATCTGATCCACCGCCTGCGCCACGTCGGCGACGTAGTCTGCCAGGGGCGTCCAACGCAGGCGTTCGTGACCTGCGCTGCCGCCGTGCCCGCGCAGGCTCAGCGCGTGCGCGGTATAACCGTGTTGCGCGAAGAACGGCAGGAAGTGTTCGGACCAGCACCAGGCGGCGTGAAACATCCCGTGGACGAACAAGATCGGCGTGGGACGCGCGGCGGTGGTCGGCGTCTGTGTGATCATTTCCAAGCGCATAGTATCCTTCTCCAACGACTAAAATGTGAGAGCATACACCCCGGTCATCACCACCAACAGCGCGCCTTCAAGCACCAGACCAACGTGCAGCATCCAGAGATTGAGAAAGTCGGCTATTTCGGCATTCTCCGGATTGTAGGGATGATAGGCAACGGGCATTTCGGTACCCATCTCGTAGAAGGGTTTACCCCAATTTATTTTAGAGGTCAGCGTATACGTTTCACCGGACGGCGTTTGGTAGTGAAGCATGGGGGAGTAGCGCGGCCTGGCATTGGTTGGGTTGGCGTAAGTCTCGTGACCGAAGATCACGCCCACGGTTCTCTTTGTGTGGAGTAACCACAACGCCTTTGTGGTTATGCCCATGAGGCCGCCAACGCATAAAGAGATCCCAATACCAATGATTACATAGGCGTACCAGGGAAAATTCAATAGTTTGGGGACAAACAAGCGCCACACCCCAAAGCCAACCGTGATCAGGCTGCTGAGGGTCGTGAGCGCTTTTATGACAGGTGCAACCATCCGAACCTCCTCATAAGACAAGACCTCACCGTTCAAGTACACGTTTCCCGAGTCGCGGGCGGAAGATCGCCATGCCGATAGCGACCAGGTAGGCCAACAGAATCAGCAGGGGAATGGGGCCGAGCGTCTCCTGGCGCGCCATGAACAAGGCTTTCAGCTCCTCCGTGAGCGGCGCATGCGCTACGGACCTATCCGGATTTGCTTTCTTGCACCATAAAGCCCTTGACGCACTCCATAATCTGGTCACGGATTTCACGGAATTTGGCTAAGATTTCTTCGTCTGTGCCCTCAAAGGTCGCCGGGTCTTCCAACTCCCAACTATCGCTAGTTTTTTGAGACATGACAACATGCTTTTCCTTGAATAAGGCGGCGCGTAGGCGAAGCCAATGACGCGTGATTTTGGATTTAGACTGCATCTATAACCTCCCCAGATTGAGGGTATAGCCATCATACTAGATGCAGCGAAGCCGCTTGCCGTTGAAGACAAGCGGCCCTTCGCTATGCTCAGGGTGGCGTACCCTTCATTGCTGACGCAACACCAGCGGCAAGTAAATATGGAATTCATCCGCTTCTGTTACAAACGTCGCCGTAACCGCGCGGTCCGCGCTCATTGTGAGCTGTGCGGGGTTGGCGTTGCCCGTCAGGCTGCCCGACCAACCGCTGAACGTCCAGCCGGCGGCGGGTTCCGCTGTGAGCATGACTACCATACCCGGCGCGTAGCTGGCGCTGGTGGGTAGGATGATGCTGCCTTGCGGATCGCGGTTGACCACCCCCTGTCCCACGGTAGCGACGGTGAGTGTGTATGCCTCTGCGGCGACACTCTGATCGAACACGTACAGATACACTGTGCCCTCCGGCATCCCGCCGGTCACGCCGCCGGTGTC
>Ga0209605_1003221_pt1 | contig 14544 bp, 11 predicted proteins | sample AD_UKC035_MetaG_FD_184408 | JGI IMG/M metagenome (GOLD analysis project Ga0209605, IMG submission 184408) | Active sludge microbial communities of municipal wastewater-treating anaerobic digesters from USA - AD_UKC035_MetaG (SPAdes) (version 2) | ecosystem: Engineered > Bioreactor > Anaerobic >...
TTACGCAGTCACCGACGAAATGACGCGCCTTTACAATCACCGCTATTTCCAACAACGACTCGACGAAGAACTGCAGCGCGCCGACCGCTACGAAAATTTCATTTCACTCATCATTCTCGACGTCGATCATTTCAAAAGCTTCAACGACACCTACGGGCACCCGGAAGGTGACAGAGTCCTTAAAACAGTGGCCAGACTCATCGAAAAAAACGTACGCGAAGTCGATATTCCAGCCCGTTATGGCGGCGAAGAGTTCGTCGTCATCTGCCCCGAAAAAAACGGTGAAGGTTCATTGACTCCGGCCGAACGCATACGCAATGCCATCGAAAGCTATGATTTCAGAATCGACGGCAAAAAAATACAGATTACCGTCTCACTGGGAGTCGCATGTTACCCAGACCAGGCGCGTTCAAAGGCAGAGTTGATACAGAAGGCCGACTTCGCTCTCTACTATTCAAAGCACCACGGCCGAAATCAGGCTTCTCTCTATAACCCGATCATGAACCGACAACCAGAACAGGGCTAAGCGGGCTCTGACGTCATAACCGCCGCCGCTCGAGTTCAAACTGCGCCAGGGCAAAATCCTCTTCAGTGTCGATGTCGATTGAATCTGCTGCCGACATTACATAACAGCCGTGCTGCGCAAAATTGTAGAGGCTCTTTTCTGTAAGCAACCACTCTGTATTAACCAGATAGATGGCGCCATTCTCAAGATAGCGCTTTGGCAGTGAAGCTGCAGCGGCAACGATACCGCCCGGCGATTCAGGCATGGCACGACCACTGTCTTCGTCTACTCTGAACATCCATTCAGGATACTGATTGACTGCTTTCATCGACGAAAGGCTGACAAAACCAGCACTGGCGAAAAGCGCCAGTGCTGAGCAGATCTGATTACAATTGAGCAGAGGTGAAGTTGCCTGAATCAATGCCACGGTATCTGGCAAACTGCCATCGTTACCAAGAGTCTCTATTGCATGCACAAGCACATCGACTGAAGAAGCGGCGTCACCGGCAAGTTCAGCCGGTCGCATAAAAGGCACTTCGGCACCAGCCTTGCAAGCTGCATCAGCAATCTCATCATCATCAGTCGAAACGATGACCCTGGCAAAACAATGACTGGTAATAGCCGTGCTGACGGCCCGCGCAATCAACGGCTGGCCGTCGAGAAGCAGCAGATTTTTGCGCCTGAGACGCTTTGAACCACCACGGGCCGGTATGACAGCCCAGACACTGCCAGATTTTTGCTGCATCAATACTTGAGCAGAGCAAAATATTTGCTCTGGTCGAACTTTTCGCGGCCCTTCAAGAATTCGAGCTCGATAGCAAAAGCGATACCGGCTATTTCGGCACCGATATCCTGCAACAATGCCACAGCGGCCTCGGCGGTGCCACCGGTTGCTACCAGATCATCGATGAGTAATACTTTTTCGCCGCGCCCAACCGAGTCGGCGTGAATTTCTATTGCATCAGTGCCATATTCAAGGCTGTATTCACGCCGAATCTTTTTATACGGCAGTTTGCCGGCCTTGCGAATTGGCACGAAGCCGACATTCAGGCGCAAAGCCAGAGCGGCGCCGATGATAAAGCCGCGCGACTCTATGCCGCAAACGTGTGTGATACCAGCATCTGCATACTTCGCGGCAAAGGCATCGATCATGGCGGCGAAAGCGCCTGGGTCACCCAGCAGCGGGGTTATATCCTTAAAAATTATTCCGGGCTTAGGAAAATCGGGAACGTCTCTGATATAGCTCTTTAAATCCATATTTCCTCGCTTTGATGGGCTGGGTTATGCCTTTTTCTGCTCGCTGTCGAGTTTTTTCTGCAGTTTCTGCCAGTTCGCATAATAAGGCTCGAGTTGTTTAGGCTGATATTCTCCGGATGCGTATTTTTTGAGGGCCATCTGCCCCAGCTTGCTGAGCAGTTCGTCGCGGCGCTTAATGAAACGTTCGCCCTGCGATGCCGACTTCTTTTCTTCTGGAGACTTCGAAAACAGGCCCTTGAGCTGCTCGAAAAATCCCTGCGGCTTTTTCTCAGCGGCTTTTTCTTCCTGTTCGGCATACTTCTGAATGAAGAAGTTCATGCGCAGAATCTCATGGCCTGTGGTCAGCAGATCAGGCAATTCAAGCTCACCCGACTGGTAAAAATCAAATACGGTACGACCGGCTTCCTTGAAGAGTTCATCTATTTCCTTGCGCAGATCGGTAACCGAAAAGCTCAAGGTAGCCTTGTTCGACAGGCCAACGGCTTCATCTTTGCCCTGTCTGAAAAACTTGCTGACGGCGCTGGCGATATCTTCCATGGCGCCTTCATCCGAGCCTTTGCTTACAGGAGCTACAGGCTTCACCTCCTGTGGTGAAGCTACAATGGTTTCGGTCGGCGGTTCATTACCAAATTTTTCTTCAAGCAGCTTGAGGGCGCGATTAGCAGTCTCCTTAAAAACACCTTCGCCGTTTACCGCCATTCCCTTGAGAAAACCCCAGGTGGTCGAATCGTAATAGTTTGCCAGCGCGATAATAGCCTTGATGCGCGTCTCAGCGTGGGCAGAAACCCGAGCGGCTTCGACCAGCAGTTCGATCGCTTCGCCGGCCTGAATGTGCGACAGCGCATAAATGGCACTGCCTTTCATCCATTCCTCATGTGATTCAAGCATTTTTTTAAGCTCGGCAAAAACCTTCTCCTCGCCAAATGCCTGCAAAGCCTTGGCCGCGGCAGCACGAATACGATTGTCTGGGTCGGAAAGTGCTGAAAACAGGCTCGGAATCGATTCTTCTACCTTGAGGGCTTCGAGCGCTTCGATAGTATTCGATCTCACCCGGTTGTCGGGATCATTGAGAAAACGACTGAGAATACCGGCCTGTTGCTTGTCGAGAAAGCTTTTGAGTGAGCTTATCAGGGCAGCTCTGACAAAAGCATGTTCTTCGCTGTCGAGCATTTTTATCAGCTGATCACGATACTGCGAAAGATTGCGCGATCTGATCTCCATAACCGCTGCCAGACGATCTTCGTAATCAGTCGAGACAAGCCGCTCATCGATTTTCTCACCAGCAGCGTCTTCTTCGCCGGCTTTGAGCAGCTTTTCAGTCTTCTTGATCTTGTCGATCGCCTTGCGCGCAAAAAAACGCACCGAAATATTGCGGTCACCGGTGGCAGCGATAAGGCTCTCAAGAACCTCTTCGCGCGTAGCCCGATCTGGAAAATCCAGCTTCATCAAAGTCATGGCCGACAAAGCCCGCAAATCATCATCTGAGTTGGTCAGGTCTTTAATGAGTCTCTTGATTTTGATATCCATATTCTCACAACTTCCCAATTTCTGAGTTGAGATAGTCTAACACAATATCTGCCCAAAAAAAACACCACCATCCTCACTTGAGAATGGCGGTGCCTTTGGAAAGATCAATATGCGCGTGCGACAAAAACCCGCTTTTGAGCCGGTTTACCACAAGCTACGCAGGCAGTATCAACCGAACCCTCGTTAAAACACCTTATGGTTGCGCCAGCCTCTGCCTTGAATTTAGCTTCACACTCGGCGCCACCGCACCAGCAAAGGTCGGCCATCGACTGCTTTTCTTTGATCGCGCTGATAAATTCGTCAAAAGTCAGGGCTCTGACGGTTTTATTCTTGAGAATCTCAGCCGCCTGATTGAAGAGAGTCTGCTGAATTTCTTCCATCAGACGCAGCACTGTCGTTTCGAGTTCGGCATCGGGTATGAACATCTTCTCACCGGTATCGCGGCGCACCAGGCAGACCTGGTTCTTTTCGAGGTCTTTCTGGCCGATTTCAACACGCAGCGGCACACCCATCATTTCGTATTCTGAGTATTTCCAGCCGGGCTTGAAGCCTTCGCGATCGTCGAGATGAACTCTGATATCGCTGACTGACAGACGCTTGACCAGTTCGCGCGCCTTAACGACGACATCCTGTGAATCCTTATAAACGATAGGAATAACTACAGCCTGAATTGGAGCAACTTTTGGGGGAAGGCGCAGGCCGCGGTCGTCGCCGTGTGCCATGATCACCGCGCCGATAATTCTGGTCGACATGCCCCATGAGGTTGTCCAGGCGTATTTTCTCTCGCCGTCTGAATCGAGAAATCTGATATCGAAGGCTTTTGAAAAGTTCTGGCCAAGATCGTGCGAAGTGCCTGACTGCAGCGCCTGACCATCTGGCATCAGAGCCTCGATGGTATAGGTATTGAGCGCGCCGGCGAACTTTTCCTTCTGACTCTTTTCCCCGGTTACCAGCGGAATTGCCAGTGAACCTTCGACGAATTTGCGATAAACGCCGAGCATCTGCATGACTTCTTCGCGGGCTTCTTCATGGGTGCGATGAGCGGTATGGCCTTCCTGCCAGAGAAATTCAGTAGTGCGCAAGAATGGGCGGGTAACCTTTTCCCAGCGCACAACATTGGCCCACTGGTTGATAAGAACCGGCAGATCGCGATAGCTTTCGATCCATTTAGAATACATATGACCGATAATAGCTTCTGAGGTAGGTCTGATCGCCAGACGTTCCTCAAGCTCCTCACGGCCGCCATGAGTTACCCAGGCGACTTCGGGAGCGAATCCTTCGACATGTTCGGCTTCTTTGGTGAGAAAGCTTTCGGGAATGAACATCGGAAAATAGGCATTCTGGTGTCCCAGTTTTTTGAATTCGGCGTCGAGAATTTTCTGAATGTTTTCCCAGAGTGCGTAGCCATAAGGCCTGATGATCATACAGCCCTTAACCGGCGAGTAATCAGCCATACGCGCCTTGAGCACGACATCGGTATACCAGCGCGAAATATCTTCTGATTTCGGGGTCACGGCTTCCATGTTCTTCTTGTTGGTGTTCTGAGTATTGGGTTTGTTCATCGGCCTTGCCTTTCACAACAGTAATAAAACAATCGAGCGCCCATTATATGGACGCCCGATTGCTTGTGTCAAGATGCAATTTTGCCTAGAAACCGCCGGTTCTGACCTTTGCCGCAAGCGCTTCGATGAGAGTGCCGAGGCGTTTATTGCCGGCAACGCACTTGCTGGCCTGATGAAGCGTCTGGCCGGCATTGCTGATTTTACCGAGATGAAACTGCGCCAGTGCCAGATAATAACCAACTTCGGCATCTTCAGGATGCAGTTTATTAAGACTGTCGAGCAATTGTGCTCCGCGTTCGTATCTGGATACTAGTACACAGGCTACACCCAGGTCATGATATATTTTCGTCTTCATTTTCGGAGTCGCCTCGAGTTCGCCACAGACGAATCTCTCGTAAATTTCGATAAGACCGTTCCAGTTCTTGAGCTGTTTATAAATGCGGCCAAGAGTAAAGTTGGCCTTAACGTGGTCTGGCTGCTTGTTAATAAATGACTGCAGATAATCACGCGCCTGCTCGTAGTTTTTCTGCTCTGCCTGCATCAGGCCCATATAAAGATAAACATTGAGCGGTGGCGCCGCATCGGTTTCGAGCACCCGGCTGAACTCGCCCATGGCCTTTTTGTATTTGCCGACATTGTAGGCTTTGAGACCGGCACGGTAATGTGGTGATACTTCCTTTTTCTCTCTGGCAGGCTTTTTGCTCTTCTTTACCGGCTTTTCTTCTGCCGGAACGCCGCCACCAAGTTCACCCAGGTTCATCAGGCCCGGCAGACCATCTTCATCTGCACCACCGACTGAGAGATCGAGGTCGAGTTCATCATCGACCGCGGTCTCAGAAGGTGCTTCCGGTCGACCGGAAGGAACTTCCGGAGTTACCGGCAGAGCTGGTTCTTCGCTTTCTTCGGGCTCTGACACCGGTTCTGCAACTGGCTGGCGTGGGGGCAGCGGTCTTTCGGAAACTTCGATTTTCTCGAAGTTTTTGAGCAGAGGCTCTGGCATGCTGTCGCCCTGAGCGAGAATCTTGAGTGAACTGCTCAAAGAAGGTATCAGAGCTTCAACCTGATTTTCGTGCTTGAGCTGGCCGAATCTCTCGACCAGATCTTCGAGAATCTTGCGTTCACCAGCCTTGATCAGAATTTCTGACAGGGCTCGAATAACCTGAGGGTCTCTCTGTTCAAGGCGCGGCGCTACCGACTTAACCCCTTCGACGCCGCCAATAGCGGCTACTGCCGACAACAGCGCCTTAACCACAGGCAGGCGCCGGTCTTTGACATGCAGCTTGATAGCATTCATAGCTTCTTCGATCGGGTGAAAGACGAAGAAATTAAGGCAGGACTCGAGGTTTGGCGCGGCCCGCTCAGTTTTCAGAAGGCCGAGAATCTTCTTGTGAGGGAACTTGGAAAGGCGCGAAGCCATGTCGGTTGCATGCTTGCGGATCCACTTGTTGTGGTCAGAAAGCGCCAGATCCAGCTGATTGAAAACGAACTCAGAAGAAAAGTTGCGCAACGACTGAATCATGCGTTTGCGCACGACTTCACTTTTATCGGCGATCAGAGCCGCGCCGAGATCGTGGTATTCGTCAGAAGGAATCATGCCGAGAATAAAAGCCGCACTGCGCCTCAACTGAACGTCGTTCGAAGCGACCATTTCCTGAATCTCCGGTTTGATCTTTTCGGGCTCGAGTTTGGCAATCGCAAGTATGGCGTTGGCACGAATGCGGTTGTTCGGGTCATGCAGATGCTCTTCGACGCGATTCTTGATCTCTTCTGGCGGCAGACTGAGGTCGCCGACCGCTTCGATCGAGTTGGCGCGCAGACGGGCATCACGCGCCTGCAGACCTTCGTCGAAAATCGGCAGCAGAGTGACGCTGCGAAATCGTGCGAGAAAAGAGATCATCAGTGCCTTTCGGCGCAGGTCTTCGTCCTGATGGTATTTGTCGATAAGAATAGGAATCGAGTCGAGCTCGCGCATGATGCAGAGAAGACGCAGAATCGTCATTGAGATCCATTCATCAGGATCAGAAATAAATTCGCAGAGCGCGAGAGCTGCATCTTTACCACCAATGTTGAACAGGGCATTTGCTGCCTGAAAGCGCACATGTCGGTCTGAATCAGCCAGATATGGCTGAAGTTTTGCGACCAGCGCAGCTTTTTTGCGCATTCCCAGTTGTTCGACAATCAGGTCGCGATGCAAGGCGCGCGGCTGTTTAAGCAGATCGAGAAGAAAGTTTTCGATTTCTTCGCTGTCGAACCTGCTGCCAGCAATGATCGATTCTTCCTGTTCAGGATGATTTTGAAGATAGCTGAAGACGATGCCTTCTGACTGCGGCAACCCGGCTTCTGCAAGCAGCAGCGTCAGTTTGGCGGTTGTCGGTTCAGAAAAGCCTGATCCCAGGCTTCTTGTGACTGCCGAGGTAATTTTTTCCCTTAATTCTTTGATTCGTTTAAGTGCTACTTCGTTCATTCTTCGAGCTCCTGCAGCAGGCTCTTAACATAGGCCTGATCGATACCCTCTTCGCGCATCAGCTTTTCAAGAGAGTCTTTCAGCGTGACGCAACCGTCGCGTTTGGCCATGATCATCGCCGTGTTGAGCTGGTTGTATTTCTTGTCACGAATGAGGTTGCGAATCGCCGAATTGACGAGCATCAGCTCATAGGCCACACTGGGCGGCTGCATCGGGTCGATATTCGGCACCAGCAGCTGCGAAAAGATTCCGATCAGGCTCAGACTGAGCTGCGAACGTGCTTCTTCCTGCTTGCCCGGCGGATACATACTGATAATATGCTCTATCGTCTGCGCCGCGCCGGTAGTTGGCAGCGAAGAAAGCACAAGGTGACCGGTTTCTGCGGCCATCAGCGCCTGTTCGATAATCGCACGTTCTTTGAGTTCGCCGATGATCATGACATCGGGGTCTTCGCGCAATGAGTTGATCAGAGCATCATAATAGCTGTTGATGACCTTGCCGATCTCGACCTGAGTAAAAACGGCCTGATTCGGCGTATAGATGACCTCGATCGGGCTTTCCATGGTGATGATGTGACGTGCGAAACGCTTGTTGATAGCGTCGGCCATGGCCGCGATAGTCATACTCTTGCCCGAACAGGAAGGCCCGGTAATCAGAAAAAGTCCACGCGGCCGCGAAGCAACGTTGATGAGGGATTCTGGCAGGCGCAGGCTCTTTATGCTCGGCACCCGGGGCGGAATGAAGCGGAATGAGCCGGCGAGGCCCTCGCGCTGCTGAAAGATATAGTATCTGATGCGGGCACGATTGCAGCGATAAGAGAAGATAGAATTGACGAAAAATTTGCTGCGCAGCTGTTCCTGCTGACTGGCGTCAACGATTGGCAGAAAAAGGTCATACATCTGCTGTGGCGCCAGGGCTTCATCTTCAGAGATGATAAGATGCCGGTTAACCCTGAACGAAGGCGGCGCGCCCGGCTTGAGAATGAGATCGCTGGCGCCCATTTCGAGAGCACGCTCAAAGTAGTCAAAGACTTCCGGTTTCATGCAGCACCTCCAGGGCCATCTCGCTCTTCGATCTTGCGTTTGACGTAAGTCTTGTTGTTGGCAGCGAGCAGGGCATCGTTCTTCTCGATCTTGCCGGCAAGCGCGAGATCTACCAGAGAATTGTCGAGCGAAACCATACCAGTGCTCGAACCCGACTCAAGATACGACGAAATCAGATGCACGCGATTTTCGTTGATCAGACCGCGAACGGCTGAAGTATTGATGAGAATCTCAAAAGCGGCGATACGACCGCGCGCGTTGCGACGAGGTACCAGAGTCTGAGTAACGACACCGATCAGATGTGAACCGAGACGACCGAGAACCTGAGAATGCAGAGTCTGCGGGAAAAGATTGACGAAACGGTCGATGGCCTGAATCGCCGTGTTGCTGTGCAAAGTGGCAAAAACCAGTTTGCCAGACTCGGCAGCCAGCAGAGTCATTTCGACGGCATCAGCATTACGCAGTTCGCCGACCATGAGGACGTCGCAATCCATCTGCAGGGCACCACGAATACCTTCCTCAAAGGTAAGGCAGTCGACACCGACCTGGCGTTGGCTGATCAGACTCATTTCGTCTTCGAACAGATACTCGATGGGATCTTCGACGGTAACTACGGTCTTATGATAGGTCGTATTGATATGAGTGATGAAGGTAGACAGAGTTGTCGATTTACCCGCACCGGTAGCGCCGGTTACCAGAATGATGCCCTTCGGGCGGTCGGCCATGCGGCGCCCCGACATTGGCAGATCGATATCGGCAAACGACAGATGCTTGAACGGAATAACCCTGAAAACCGCGTTTCCGCCATGCATGTCATTGAACAGATTGACTCGGAAGCGTGCATTCAAAAAGCTGTAGCCAAGATCGAGCTTGCGATGTTTGAGAAAATTGACCAGCTGCAGATCGTCGAGAATCGCTTCAAGCATTACTTCAAAGTCATTGTAAGAAACTACCGGCATATCCTTGACCGGCCGCATGGTCCCGTCTATTCTCAAAATAGGAGGATAACCTACTTTAAAATGAAGGTCAGACGCGCCTTTTTCAACGCAGAGATTCAGTAGCTCGAAAATCATTGCTCCTCCAGCCTCTAATATGGTTGTCCATACCGCTCATTCAATCATTCCATAGTTAAATCGGTGTCATGCACAATATAGTTTACAAATGTTACCAGAATTCATAATTTTTTGCCCGCAAAATTCGCTTTTGCCATTAATGATGACACCTGATATAATCCTGAAAACTCCAGACAGGTTTAAAAACTACATACATTATGATCGAACTGCAAGGCGTGACACGTATCTTTCCAAACGGGGTCAGGGCGCTTAATAACATAAATCTGACCATCAATCCCGGTGATTTCGTTTTTCTCGTCGGCCCGAGTGGTGCCGGCAAGAGTACGTTTCTGCGCATGCTCTTTCGCGAAGATACCCCGACCGAAGGCAAAATTTTCGTTGACGGCAAAGATATCACCCAGATGCCGGAAAGTCGGGTGCCTTATCTCAGGCGCAATCTCGGCATAGTGCTGCAGGATTTTCAGCTGCTCAAGCGCCGCACGGTCGCCGAAAACGTTGCGTTCGGCCTGCGCGTAATCGGAGCGACGGCCGCTGAAATCAGCAACCGCGTCCAGGAAGCACTTGAACAGGTCGGTCTTTCACACAAGCGCCGCATGTTTCCGACCGAACTTTCCGGTGGTGAACAGCAACGCGTGTGTATTGCCAGAGCCATAGTCAACAATCCGCTGATCCTCATCACCGACGAACCGACCGGCAACCTCGACCCCATGATTTCGCAGGAAATCATGCAGCTGTTTCTTGAAATAAACGCCCGCGGAACGACCATTATCATGGCGACGCACAATCACAATCTGGTCAACAAACTGCGCAAACGTGTAGTAGCTTTGGTTAACGGCCAGATAATCAAAGACGAAGCTGGTGGTACTTATGCTTATGAATAACCCGACCGACTGGAGCTGCCTCTGATGTCTCTTGCCAATCTGTCATTCTTTGTCACCGAAGCCGGCACCAATATGAGGCGCTCGGCGATGATGGCTTTCATAACCATAGCCACTATCGGCATCGCGCTGGTAATGATGGGCGCTTTTCTGCTGACGACGATGAACCTTGAGTCATTTCTCGAACAGATGCAGGCCGAAGCGCTGGTAACCGCCTATCTCAAACAGGGGTTCGCCATAACCGACGCTAAAACTCTTAGCCTCAGACTTACCAGCCTGACCGAAATCGAAGATATCGAAGTCGTGACCCCGGAACAGGCCGCCCGTGAACTGTTCAGCAGTCCGGACGACCAGCAGCTGTTGCAGATAGGCATCACTCAGGACAGCAACCCTCTGCCGACAACCCTGCGCATCAGAATCAAGTCGGGTAACCAGCTCGAATCGCTGTTAGAGAAGCTGAAGAGTGAGCCAATGATCGACAACATCAGCTATGGCGAAGACCTTTTTCAGCAGTTTCATGGCATGTCACAGCTGTTGTGGCTGATCAGCCTGATCATCGTCATCATGCTGGGGCTTGCCTCTCTGTTCATTGTTTACAATACCGTTCGTCTGACGCTGTTCATGCGCCGCGAAGAGATCGTGATCATGAAACTGGTCGGTGCCACCAACTGGTTTGTCAGAGGTCCTTTCCTGGTCGAAGGCTTTATCCAGGGTCTGGTTGGCTCTCTGCTGGCGATAATAATACTTTTTGCCGCTTACCGGTTCATGCTCGCCAAGCTGGTTGAGCTGATTCCTTTCTTTACCGCCAACGTCGGATTCGACCAGCTGTTCAAACTTTCAGCCAAACTGCTCATGATGGGTATTGTACTGGGAATTTCCGGCAGTCTGCTCTCTTTACGCGATATCAGCAAGTTCAGCAAGTCTGCACCAGAAGGGGTCTGAAATGCGATGCGCCCGCAACCGGCAGCTGCTGCTGCTTTTTCTGATTGCAGCATTGTTGTGCGGCGGCTCAACGGCGTATACTCGTGAAAAGGCCAGAGACAACGACAAGCTGCAGACCGAGATAGATGCAATAAATCTGCAACTCGATTATCTCAAACTCAAACTCAGTGACAGCCTTAAAAAAACGCGAAATCTCGAAGCCCGTATCAAGGCGAAACGCGACGAAATCGCGCAGCTCAAAAGCCAGGTTGACCAGCTCAGCGAACGGCAGAATGAAATCGCAAAGCAGATAACGAACATCGAGCAGGAAAGCGAAAAGGCCGGACAGCAGATCGAACTGCTGCTTACCAGGTTTCGCGCCAGACTTGTTCAGCTTCACAAAATCAAACAGGGAACCCTGATCGGCTCGATTTTTTCGGCCCGTGACCTGAACTCTTTTCTCAATCGCTATCAGATGGTCAAATATCTTCTGAACAGCGACAAAGAAATGCTGCAACAGCTCAAAGCCCAGAGCCTGCGCCAGCGCAAACTGACTTCAGAAATGCAGGCCCGGCAGCAGCAGCTTGAGTCAGGCAAAAGCGAACTCGACAGCAAGTCCAAAAAGCTCGACAGCGAAAATTCGGCTCTCAGAGCCATGTTATCGACTGTTCTTCTGGAAAAGAAGGTGTTTCTTGAGAAAGAGAAGTCGCTTGCCGGCGCCAGAAAACAGCTCGAAAACGAAATCAGCCGCCTGGAGGCAACACGCAATGACCCTGGCCTCGAGAACGAACTCGCAAAGGTAAAACCAGCCAATGTCACCAGCGCTGCGACACCAGGTAAACTGCCAGATTCAGCCCCTGATGCAGCAAAAATCATGAATTTCATGTGGCCGGTCGCAGCTGCCGGCAGAACAAGTGTCGACCAGACCGGCGATGAAAATACCGCGGCTCTGTATCTGACAACGACCGGAGAAGTCGAGATACAGGCGGCAGCAAGAGGCAAAGTTGCCTATCGCGGCAATATCAGCGGGCTCGGCAACGTCGTCATTATTGGCCACCTCAGAGGATTTTCGACCGTTTATGCCCGGCTCGATGAAATCTGGGTAGGGCTCGGCCAGATAGTTGAACGCGGCGAAGTCATTGGCCGCATACTCGGTGGCCGCAATCAGACCCTGCAGTTCGAAATCAGATTCGGCGGCAAAAAGCAGCAACCCCTCAGCTATCTTCCCCAGGAATAATTTTTGATCAGCGCAGACAGCTGCATCTTTTTCTGGTCTTTGCAAGCTTCCGCGGCGCCTTGCTATCGTCTTCATTGTGGCTCTGTGGCTTTGTGCGGGATCTCTTCTGTTAAGAACTGCCAACTTTTACAGCTGGACTTTTTTTCATTTTCACATAATGTGCTAAAATGTTATACTGCTATTATACATGTTTCAGAGACTTAAGGAGCAATTTGTGATGATCAGACATTTTTTTCGCGGCAAAATTCTGTACAGCGTAATCCTGGCGCTCCTGCTGTTCTCTACCGGGAGCGCTCTTCATGCCTCTTCTACCAACCTGACTTATTTCAAGTCTCTCGACCTGATCAGAAAAGTTCTTGAACTCATCAAATCAGATTATGTCGAAGAAAACGTCGATGAACAGAAGCTTATCTATGGCGCCATCGAAGGCATGCTCAAAAAGCTCGACGACCCCTACACCCGCTTCATGGAACCAAAGTCATTCAAGGAAATGCAGGTCGAAACCCAGGGTGAATTCGGCGGTCTCGGCATAGTTATCTCGATAAAAGACCGCATGCTCACGGTCGTATCGCCGATCGACGATACTCCGGCAGCCCGGGCCGGCATCATGGCCGGTGACATGATCATCAAGATCGACGGCAAAGACGTAATCGACATTGCCCTGCACGATGCCGTAAAACTGCTGCGCGGGCCGGTTGGCAGCAAGGTCGTTCTGTCGATTCTGCGTGAAGGCGACAGAGATTCGAAAGATTATGAGCTGACACGTGAAATCATCAAGCTGCCCAGTGTCAAATACTGGGTTATCGAGCCCAATATCGGTTACATCAGGCTGACCCAGTTCATTCAGACCTCTTCAGAAGACCTCGAAAAGGCCATGATCGATCTCGAAAAGAACGGGGTAAAATCGATCATCCTCGATTTGCGCAACAATCCGGGCGGTCTGCTGACCTCGGCAGTCGAAGTCGGCCGCAAGTTCATTCCCAAGGGCGACATAGTTTCGATCAAGGGCCGTGACGGCGAAGAGAACACCTACAGCTCATTCTTCAAGTATCATCCGCTGCTGCCTCTCATCGTTCTCATCAACGAAGGCTCGGCATCAGCTTCTGAAATTGTTGCCGGCGCGGTAAAAGACAACAAGCGCGGCCTGCTGGTCGGTCGCAAGAGCTTTGGCAAAGGCTCGGTTCAGACCGTCATTTCGCTCAACGATGGTTCGGCCATGGCATTAACCACAGCGCTTTACTACACACCATCAGGAGTCAACATTCACAAGTCCGGCATCATGCCTGACATCGACGTAGAACTGCCAAAACTCGACGAGAGCAAGCAGGACGAGATCCGCAAAGCAATCGAACTCGACCAGAAATACCTGCAGAAACTCAGCAATGCGCACGCCACAGCCGCCGAGGCTGCAGACAAACCGGCATCGGCACCTGTCAGAGTCGAGCTCAGCTCAGGCACTATCACTGTTTACAGCGAAGGCGGTGCCTCTGAAACCCACAAGCTCAGCGGATTCGTTGAACCCCCCGACAGTTTTACTCATAACCGTCTCGAATCGTTCGTCATAAATCCTTATGACACCCAGCTGCAGAGAGCAATCGACATTCTCAAGTCGACTGAAGTCTTTCTGCCACTGATGGAAGAAAAATAACGACAGGTGCTTATCGATGTATAAATGGTTTTCTACCCGCCGCCAGCGCTATGAGCGGCAGCGTTCAGGGGTAACCCTGGTAGAAATTCTGATCGTCACCGTTGTCATCGCCCTGATGGCAGCGGTCTCCTTTCCTGTCTACAAAATCATCCAGCAACGCGAAAAAGAAAAACGCCTGCGAGCAATTTTATATTCCGTGCGCAGCGCTATTGCCGGCAGCAAATCTGCATTATCTATAACATCATTTTTTGAAGGACACCGAAATTACGTAATAGCCTACGGGAAGCGTAAGATAGAGGAACTGGACTTGGCCGATGATGTTGACCTAGATGATGACATTGCGACAATAAGCACAAACTTCACTAAAATAGCGGCTTTTGGCCCCTCGACACCACAACAATTATTAGAATCTAACTACACGATTACCGT
>Ga0209605_1003224_pt1 | contig 14540 bp, 16 predicted proteins | sample AD_UKC035_MetaG_FD_184408 | JGI IMG/M metagenome (GOLD analysis project Ga0209605, IMG submission 184408) | Active sludge microbial communities of municipal wastewater-treating anaerobic digesters from USA - AD_UKC035_MetaG (SPAdes) (version 2) | ecosystem: Engineered > Bioreactor > Anaerobic >...
GGTGTCGACACCCGGATGCGGTGCAACGCCGAACACAGGCGCATCAACACCCCGCTCTTGAACACCCGAGGCATGAAGACCCAACTCGAGGCCATCGAATGAATCGGCACCGTCACGTCTCATGGGCCGCAGGCCTGCTGCTCATGCTGGTCGCCCCTGGCACGCTGTCCGCCACCGTCTGGGTAGGACGCTTTGACGGCGCAGGACCGCTGCCCGAGCCCTGGCGCATCCAGCAGCTCGACGAGCGCATCCCGCCCACTCGCTACACGCTGCGCGAGTGGGACGGCGTGCCTGCCGTCGAGGCGCTGGCCGAGCGCAGCATGGCGCTGCTCGGCCGCCCGCTCGAGGTGGACCTCGCGGCAACGCCGCACCTGTGCTGGCTGTGGCGGGTCGATGCCCCAGTGGCAAACGCCGACATGACGCGCAAGGCGGGTGACGATTACGCGGCGCGCGTGTATCTGAGCTTCGACGTGGCACCCGAGGCGCTCGGCTTCGGCACCCGCACCAAGCTGGCCCTTGCGCGCTCGATCTACGGCAACCAGGTACCCGACGCCGCGCTCAATTACGTGTGGGACAACCGCCACCCGATCGGCACGCTGCGCGACAATGCCTACACCGATCGCGCACGCATGCTCGTGCTGCGATCGGGCGCGGAGGATGCCGGGCGCTGGGTGCTGGAGCGGCGCAATGTCGCCGAGGACTTCCGGCGCGCGTTCGGCGACCTGCCGGCGAAGCTCAGCGGCCTGGCGCTGGCTTCCGATACGGACAACACCGCGAGCGTGGCGCGTGCCGGCTTTGCGCAGTTCCGCTTCGTCGCCGATGCAGGCGACTGTGACACCCCGCAGCCTGGGGCCGTGGATGGAGGCTGAAAGTTGAGTGATCCGATGCAGGCGCCGGAACGGACGCCAAGGTCCGTGCACGATGGCGCTGAGAACGACGTGTCGATCGTGATGCCGGTGCTCGATGAGGCCGCCGGCATCGTCGCGCGCCTGCAGTCGCTGCAGGCGCTGCGCAGGCAGGGGGTCGAACTCATCGTGGTCGACGGTGGCAGCCGGGATGACACCGTCGAACGGGCCGGCCCCCTCGCGGACCGGGTCGTGAGCACGGGCCGTGGACGCGGGCGGCAGATGAACGCCGGTGCGGCCTGCGCGCGTGGCGGGGTGCTGCTCTTTCTTCATGCCGACACCACCCTGCCGCGCGCTGCGATATCGGCTGCAAGCCAAGGGCTGGCCAGCGGTGCCGTGTGGGGGCGCTTCGACGTTCGCATCGTGGACGGCCCCGCGGGGATTGCGGTGGTCGCCTGGGCGATGAACCTGCGCTCGCGCGTCACCGGCATCGCGACCGGAGACCAGGCCATGTTCTGCACACGCGCGGCCTTCGCGGCGGCGGGTGGCTTTCCCGAGATCGCGCTGATGGAGGACATCGTGCTCTCGCAGCGCCTGCGTGCAATCTCGCGTCCGGCCTGCCTGCGCCAGCGGGTGGAGACGTCCGGCCGGCGCTGGGCGCGTCATGGGCTGGTGCGCACGGTGCTGACCATGTGGTGGCTGCGCCTGCGCTTCTGGCTCGGTGCCTCGCCGGATACGCTTGCGCGCGCCTACGGATACACCCCGCGATGAACGACGACGCCTCGACGCGCATGGAACTGGCAATCCTGGCCAAGGCGCCGCTGCCCGGCCTGTGCAAGACCCGCTTGATTCCGCACCTCGGCGCGGCCGGCGCGGCGGCGCTGCAAGGCTGGCTGCTGCAGCGCACGGTGGCCACCGCGGTGAACGCCGACATCGGGCCGGTCAGCCTGTGGTGTGCGCCCGACGAAACCCACCCCGACTTCCAGCGCTGCCGGGCCTTCGGCGATGTCCGCCTGCTGCCCCAGCCACAGGGCGATCTTGGCGCCCGTATGCATGCCGCAGTTGCTGCAGCGCGCACGCCGGCGGGCACGCTGATCATCGGCACCGACTGCCCGGCGCTGACGCCCGGCTTGATCCGGCAGGTGGCCGACACCCTCGGCCGCCACGACGCGGTGCTTGTCCCCGCGGAGGATGGCGGCTATGTGCTGGTCGCGCTGCGTCGTGCAGATCCGCGCCTGTTCGAGGCCATCGACTGGAGCACGGATCGCGTCATGGCGCAGACGCGCCTGCGCCTGCAAACCCTCGGTCTCGACTGGCACGAAACCGCGCCCCTGTGGGATGTCGACCGCCCGGCCGACTTCGAGCGTCTGACCGCAGGCATGCCGGCGCTACGCGCGCTGGTCGCCACGCCGGAGCAGGCATGAAGCGCCTCGTCCTCGCCGGCGCCGGGCACGCCCACCTGCACGTGCTGCGCACGCTCGGCGCGGCGCGCTGGCCGGGCGTGGAGGTCGTCCTCGTCACGCCCTACCCGCGCCAGATCTATTCCGGCATGGTGCCGGGCTGGATCGCCGGGCACTACCGCCTCGAGGACTGCGTCGCCCCCGTCCTGCCGCTGGCGGCTGCCGCGGGTGTGCGCGTCGTCCAGGATGCCGTGTGCGCAGTCGATGCGGAGCGGGGCCATGTCACGCTGGCAAAAGGCGGCCGCATCGACTTTGACGTGCTGTCGCTGGACACCGGTGCCGGCCTCGCCATGGATGAAGGCCTATCGGACCACCCTGGGCTGCTGCCGGTACGCCCGCTCGAGTCCTTCGTGACGCGATGGGAGCGGGCGCTGGCAACGCTGCTTGACGACGCGCAGGCGCGGGTGGCCGTAATCGGTGGCGGCGCGGCGGGCGTCGAACTCGCGTTGGCAGTCGCGTACCGACTGCGTCGCGAGACCGGCGCCGCAGTGCAGCGGGTGACACTTGCATGCGGGGGTGGCTTGTTGCCGGGGCACGCGCCCGGGGTCGTCAAGCGCGCGCGCGCAGCGCTGGCACGCCAGGGCGTCGAACTCGTCGAACAGCGGGTGCGTGCCGGCACATCCGCACTGGAGACCGAGGCGGGAACGCCGCTTGCCGCAGCGTGGGTGATCGCGGCAAGCGGCGTGGGCCCACCCGGCTGGCTCGCCCAATCGGGGCTGGCGCTCGCGCCGGATGGCTTCATCGCAGTGGGTCAAGGGCAGCAGAGCGTATCGCATGCGAATGTGTTCGCCGCGGGCGACGCCGCTTCGCGCATCGACGCACCGCACGCCAAGTCGGGCGTCTATGCGGTGCGTGCGGGCCCGGTGTTGAGCGGGAACCTGCGGCGTGCCCTGGAAGGGCGCCCCATCGAGGCCTATCGACCGCAACGCCGCAGCCTCTACCTGCTGGCCACCGGTCCACGCGAGGCGATCGTCTCCTGGGGGCAGGTGGCGGCAAGCGGGCGTCTGGCGTGGCGATGGAAGGACTGGATCGATCGGCGTTTCATGCGCCAGTATCAGCCCGCGTCCCAGCGCGGGCAGCCCACTTAAGGCTCACCGCCCGTGTTGCCCTCGCGCAAGCGGGCCGTGGCCTTGCGCAGCACGTCCAGGTGGCGGCCATAGTTCGAGCAACCCTTGCACATCGCGGTGTGCATCTTCAGCGCCAGGCGCTCGCGCAGGTCGAGCGTGCGCTCGTAGCGTTCGGACATGAGCCGGGTCGCGTCCTTGCAAGTCATCATCTTCATCTACGCTCTCCCTGGAACCAGCGATTCTCCAGACACTCCCTCAGGCCCAGCCGCGCGCGGTGCAGGATCACGAAGCAGTTGTTGCTGGTGATGCCGAGCTCCGCACAGATCTCCGTGGTCTCGAGTTCCAGAAGCTCACGCATCGTGTAGACGCGAGCGATGTGCTCGGGCAGGTTGTTCATGCAGACGTCGAAAACCGTCCAGAACGCCTCCTGTTCGAAAGAGGCTTCCGGGTCCGACCAGGTCGATGGCCGGTCATCGGGGTTCCAGTGGCCGCGCTGCTCGAACAGCGCGTCGAAGTCCTCCAGGCCGGCATCGACCTCTGCGCGCGCAGCGAGGTCGCTTCGGCTGATCTCGCGCGCCGACGCGCGGATGTGATCGACGATCTTGTTGCGCAGGATCGCGAACATCCAGGTCTTGAAGGCCGACCGCCCGGCGAAGCGCTTGGCGCCGGTCATCGCCGCCATCAGCGCCTCCTGCACCATGTCCTCGGCCGCGCCGCTGTCGCGCAGTTGCATGCGTGCGAAGCGCAGCATGTCGCGCCGGATCGCGGTGATCGAGGCGTCGTCCCAAGGCGGGCTCAGGGCCTGCGCGCTGACCTCGGTCATAGATTGCTCCTGTCTTTTGTCTCCGCAAGAATACCGCGATCGCGAAGACGACAGCTCCGTGCGCAGTTGCAGCAGACCCGCGCACGAGCTGGTGCTCAACGCGCCGCCACCCTGCCGGCTTCCGGGTGCTCAATCGCGCGCCGGACAAGCTCGGCCAGCACGGCCAGCCCGCGCTCGATGCCCGCCTCGTCCGCATGGCTGAAGTTGAGCCGCATGCTGCCGTTCGCGGCTGGCTCGCCGGCATGGAACAGCTCGCCCGGCATGAATGCCACGCCGCGCTCGATCGCTGCGGGCAACAAGGCACGGGTGTCGACCGGCGCCAGCAGGTCAATCCAGAAGAACAGACCGCCAGGCGGCGTCTGCCAACGCGCGAGATCACCGAAATGGCGCTGCAGCGCGGCGGCGAAGAAGTCGCGCTTGCGCCGATAGGCGTCCACCACCCGCTGCATGCGCTCTGCGCGGTCGGGCGAGCGCAGTTGCGCCAGCACGACATGCTGGCTGACGCGGTTGCTGTGCAGGTCGGCCGCCTGCTTCAGACGCACCAGCAGCGGCACCAGCGCGGGCGCGGCCACCAGATAGCCCAGGCGCAGGCCGGGTGCCAGCGTCTTGGAGAAGGAGCCCTGGTAGATCCACGGTGCGCGCTCGAGATGAGTGCACACCGGCGTGCGCTCGCAGGCGTCGTAAGCCAGGTCGCGATACGGATCGTCCTCGAACAGCGGCACGCCCAGGGTGTCGCAGGCGCGGGCGAGCACAGCGCGCTCGGCGGCGTCGTAGCAATGGCCGGTGGGGTTCTGGAAACTCGGGATCGCATAGGCCAGCGCGGGCGGCACATCGGCGTCGAGGCCAGCGAGCGCCTGCCGCGGTCGCAGTGGCGCAAAACGGGCTCCGAAGAAGCGGAACACTTGCAGCGCTGCGAGGTAGGTCGGCTCTTCCACCGCCACCGTCGTACCCGGGTCGATGAAGAGCTTTGCCACCAGATCGATGCCCTGCTGCGATCCCGACAGCACGAGCACCTGGTCGGCCGTGCAGCGCAGGCCGATGGCGGCGACCTCGGCCGCGATCTGCTCGCGCAGCGCCGGCTCGCCTTCGCTTGGGCCGTACTGCAGCACCTCGCGCGGCAATGGCATGCCCGACAGATCGGGAAAGCTGTCTGCCGACGGCAGGCCGCCCGCGAACGAGATCATGCCGGGACGATCGATGACGGCGAGTATCTCGCGGATCGCAGAGGGTTGGAGGCGATCCACGCGCTCGGAAAGCTTGGGCTGTTGTCGGCTGTTCATGGCTAAGCGTCAATGTTGTTGACCTTTTGCCAAGATAGGCACCTCCGCCTATCATGTCAACATGCTTGACCAATCAACAACCGACGCATTCGACGACAAGGACCCGCGTCGCGCGATCGAGCGCTTCTACTTCGCCTACCGCGCCTTCACCGCGGGCGCCGACCAGTTGCTGGAAGCGCGTGGCCTTGGGCGCGTTCATCACCGCGTGCTCTACTTCATCGGCCGCAATCCCGGGATTTCCGTCGGCGCCCTGATCGACGCCCTGGGTGTCAGCAAGCAGGCCCTCAACGCCCCGCTGCGCGAGCTCGTCGAACGCGACCTGATCCGTGCCGAGCCTGCCGCCGAAGACCGCCGCGTGCGTCAGTTGTCGCTCAGCGCACAAGGCCAGGCGCTCGAAGCCCAGCTCACCGAGATCCAGACCGACCTGCTCGGCCGCGCCTTTGCCGATTGCGGCGGCGAAGCGACCGATGGCTGGCACGCAGTCATGAAGCGACTCGCCGCCAACTGAACGGGCCGGACGGCAAGCACCGGCGCGACATCCCGGCGACGCTCGACGACGCAGCATCCGGCACGGACACCTGAGGTGTTCCCCACTCCTTAAACTGTATAAAATATCAGTCACCCAGGAAGACTGATGATGACTCACGACCAGATGACCCTGTTCGCGGTCCCGACCGCCCCAACCGAGTCGCAGCCCGCGCGTCAGGCACTACCTCGGCGAGCGGTCCGGACACGCTCCGCGCCCGACGATGCGCCCCAGGCTGCGCTGCTGCCCCTGCAACTGATTCCCCACGAGGCCACACCCGCCATGACCGATAACGAGCCCCTGCCCTCCATCGCCCCCGCTCCCGACGACACCCCGGACGCCATCCGCAGCGACCGCCTGTGGCAGCTCGACGGCTGGACCGCCCGCGTGATCAAGAACGAGGACGACGACGGCTGGGCGGTGGAGATGCTCAAGGACGGCGAGGCCGAGCCGGCGCTGGTCGGCCCATGGACCATGGGGCGTGACAAGAAGAACCCCAAGCCGCTCGACCAGGCGGCCTTCAACACCCTGGTCAAGACCGCGACCGAAGTGCTGCAGCGCCATGCCCAGCAGGCCCACGCAATGCTGCACAAGTCGCTCACGGTGTTCGCACTTGACGCCCAATGGGACGTTCGCCTCGACATCACGCCGGACGAGTACGAGCCCTTTGCAACCCTGAGCGCGTACGACGAAGCCGGCGATGAAGTCGCCCAGGTACGCGTGGCGCCGGACTTTCGCCTCAACACCACGAGCGCGACGGCCTGGATCGTCAGCGGCTTCGCCCGCCCTGGAGGCCGGGGGCCTTTCGACGACTGAGCCAAGGGCAAGCAGATCGCGCTCGAGAGGGTTGAGGGCATACAGAGAATCATGAACTATGGCGTGATGTCGACACCGGAAGTGGTCATCGACGGTACTGTAGTGCACACCGACAGAGTGCCCGCACGCAGCAAGGTCGAAGGCTGCTTCCGAGCATGCCCGGCTGTGCAGGACTGCCGGGCGAGCGCAACCATTGATGGCGGAAAACGCGGCTGTCGCAGCCTTTCGGCTCATCGTCATCCTTGCAACAGGATTCAACGAAAAGGAGTTCACCATGGAAACCGGTATCCACGCCTTCAGGGACCTATTCGCTCAACTTGGCTTGCCAAACAGTGACGCTGAGATCGCCGATTTCATCCGGGCTCACAGCCCACTGCCCGACTTCGTGAAGTTGGCGGACGCGCCATGCTGGACGCAATCACAGGCGGCCTTTCTGCGCGACGAGTTGGCAGAAGACGCCGACTGGGCCGAGGTCATCGATCAGCTCAGTGCAGCGCTGCGGCGCACTTGAGCGGAAGATTTAGCGGCCGACATGGCGCACACCAGATGGCCTATCATGCCGCGAACGGCTTGGCCGGAGAGCCCGGGAACGATCGATCATGAGCAACTCGCAGTCACAAGCCCCAAGTCAGGGCCTCAGCAACACCGACGCCGACACTTACACCCCGCCCAGGGTGTGGACCTGGAACAAGCCCAATGGCGGACACTTCGCCAGCATCAACCGTCCGATCGCCGGCGCCACGCATGAGCGCGAGCTGCCGCGCGGCCGGCACCCGCTGCAGCTGTACTCGCTGGCCACGCCCAATGGCGTGAAGGTGACGGTGATGCTCGAGGAACTCCTCGCGCTCGGCCATGCCGGGGCGGAGTACGACGCCTGGCTGATCCGCATCAACGAGGGCGACCAGTTCGGCAGCGGCTTCGTCGGCGTGAATCCGAACTCGAAGATCCCCGCCCTGCTCGACTGCAGCAGCCCGCAGCCGACCCGCGTGTTCGAGTCCGGCGCCATCCTGATGTACCTGGCCGAGAAGTTCGGCGCCTTCCTGCCCACCGCGCCGGCACAGCGCGCAGAGTGCCTGTCGTGGCTGTTCTGGCAGGTCGGCAGCGCGCCCTACCTCGGTGGTGGCTTCGGCCATTTCTACGCCTATGCGCCAACCCGGATCGAGTACGCCATCGACCGCTTCTCGATGGAGGTCAAGCGCCAGCTCGACGTGCTCGATCGCCGCCTGGCCGAAAGCCGCTTCGTGGCCGGGGACGACTACACCATCGCCGACATCGCGATCTGGCCCTGGTACGGTGCGATGGCGAAGGGGCTGCTCTACGACGCGGGCGAGTTCCTGCAGGTCGAGGACTACACCCATGTCGTGCGCTGGGCCGATGAGATCGCGCGTCGCCCGGCGGTGCGGCGCGGGCGCATGGTCAACCGCGTCACCGGCCCGCTGGAGCATCAGCTGCACGAGCGCCACGACGCAAGCGACTTCGACACCCGCACCCAGGACAAGCTGCAGGAAGTCTGAATGGCGGACCCGCAAGGGGGCTGAAGCCCCCTGGCCAGTGTTGCGGACGCGACGATTTCAAGCGTACGGGATAGACGATAGAATGGCCGCCCACCCAGTCACGGCCGATCGAGTGCCCGCAATGAACCAACCCGCGCCCCGCCCCAGTACCACGCAGCTGCCCGCCTGGCAGGCTCTTCGGGCCTGCTGCGAGGCCGCGGCCGGGCGCCATATCGCCGATGAGTTCGCTGCCGACCCCGGGCGCGCCGAGCGCATGCACACCGAGGCCTGCGGCATCTTTCTCGACTATGCCAAGAACCGTGTCGATGCGCCCACCCTGGCCCTGCTTTTCCAGCTCGCACGCGAGGCCGGCGTCGCCGAGCAGCGCGCAGCCATGTTCGGCGGCGAACGCATCAACCGCACCGAGGGGCGCGCGGTGCTGCACGTGGCGCTGCGCATGCCGGCAGGCAGCACGCTGATGGTCGACGGCGACGACGTGGTGGCGGACGTGACCGCGGTGCGCGAACGTGTCCGCCGCTTCAGCACGGCGGTGCGCGAGGGCGGATGGCGCGGCCATGATGGCCGTCGCATCACCGACGTGGTCAACATCGGCATCGGCGGCTCCGACCTCGGCCCGCAGATGGCCTGCGAGGCCCTGCGCGACTTCGCCCACCGCGAGCTGAGGCTGCACTTCATTTCCAACGTCGACGGCATCGCACTCGACCGCCTGCTGGGCACGCTCGATCCAGGCACGACGCTGTTCATCGTCGCCTCCAAGACCTTCACCACCCAGGAAACCCTCACCAACGCCAATGTCGCACGGCGCTGGCTGCTCGGCCATGCGGGCAGCGAAGCGGCCATCGCCCGCCACTTCGTCGCCGTGTCGACCAACACCGAGGCCGTTGCACGCTTCGGCATCGACACTGCCAACATGTTCGGCTTCTGGGACTGGGTGGGCGGGCGCTATTCGATGTGGAGTGCGATTGGCCTGCCGCTCGCGCTGCAGATCGGAGCCGAGCGCTTCGACGAGTTGCTTGCGGGCGCGCACGCAATGGACGTGCACTTCCGCGACACGCCCTTCGAGCACAACCTGCCCGTCATCCTGGCCTTGCTCGGGATCTGGAATGTCGACTTCCTCGACGCGCCCACCCAGCTCATCGCCCCCTACCACCAGGGCCTGCACCGGCTGCCCGCCTACCTGCAGCAGCTCGACATGGAATCCAACGGCAAGTCGGTGCGATCGGACGGACACGCGGTCGGCTGCCACACCAGCCCGGTGATCTGGGGTGAGACCGGCATCAACGGCCAGCATGCCTACTTCCAGATGCTGCACCAGGGCACGCGCCCGGTGCCGGTGGATTTCATCGGCGTGCTCGAGCACCCCGCCCATCTGCACGCACAACACCGCATCGCTTTCGCCAACATGGTGGCGCAGGCCGAAGCCCTGATGCGTGGCAAGCGCGCAGCCGAGGCCGCCGCAGAAATGCACGCCGCCGGCCTGCCGCAGGAACGCATTGACGCACTGCTGCCGCATCGGGTGTTCGCCGGCAACCGCCCGAGCAACACCCTGCTGCTCGATCGCCTCGACCCTCGCACCCTCGGCGCCCTGATCGCGCTCTACGAACATCGCACCTTCGTGCAAGGCGTGGTGTGGGGAGTCAATCCTTTCGATCAGTGGGGCGTCGAACTGGGCAAGCAGCTCGCCGGGCGAGTGCTCGAGGACATGGATCGCAGCACCGATATCAACGCCCATGACGCCAGCACGACGGCCTTGATCGACCGCTACCGCCGTGGCGCGGACACGCGATAAACTGCTGCCAACGAACTGGAAGCGCGCGCCCTGATGGATCCTGCCACCCTCGAAGCCCTCAACCGTGCAAGCTCACTCGAACTGTTCCACCTGTCGAGGGTAATTGAGCGCCTGATGTCGGATCCATCAAGGATCGTGCAGATTAGGCTGCATCTGAACCTGGGGCGACAGGTGCGCTTCGTGGACTGGAAGGCGCCGGGCTACGCGCTGCAACTGCGCAGCGGCACCGTAGTCGCAATGAAGGATACCCAGGTCACCGTGCAGGACGACGCCACCCGAGCAACCTGGACGTTGCCCTACGCGGCGATTGAGATCCCCGCCGACAGCCGGAGAGCGCCCCAGGCGCCGACGCCCAAGCCCGCCCCACGCCCGACCCGCGCGGACTTCCGTGTTGGTGATCGCGTCAGCTTCGAGGATCGCCATCTGCAGACGCGCATCGGCACCATCGTACGCATAAACCAGAAAACGGCCAGCGTCGACTGCGAGAATGAGCCCGGCTGGCGCGTGTCATTCGGCCTGCTCAGGCACGTCGTCGATCTCTGAAGCGATCAGCCCGGCCGGCGACAGTGTTGCTCGTACGGTTTCCCACTCCGCACGTTCCGCACCCCGGCGGGACAGCGCGGGTCATGCCACGCCCTGATCCTCACGCCCGATCTGCCCGATCTCGTCCATCCGCTTCTTCAGGCTGAGCCGATCGAGACTCGCAATCGGCAGGTTCACGAACACCGCGATTCGGTTGCGGAGCATCCGGTAGGCCTCCACGAATGCCAGTTGCTTTTCTGCGGCGCTGCCTTCGACCACCACTGGATCGGGAACCCCCCAATGCGCCGACATCGGCTGCCCGGGCCATACCGGACACACTTCCTGCGCCGCTCTATCGCAAACCGTGATCACGAAGTCCATCTCGGGCGCCTCGCCACCGGAGAACTCGTCCCAGCTCTTTGAACGCAACTCAGCCGTAGGGTAGTTCGTCTTCTGCAGCAGTTCCAGCGCGCGCGGATGAATCTCTCCTTTGGGCTCACTACCCGCAGACCACGCCCTGAAGCGTCCCCTGCCCTCCTGGTTCAGGATGGCTTCGGCGAAAATCGAGCGCGCGGAATTGCCCGAGCACAAGAAAAGGACGTTGAAGCACTCTTCGTTTGCCATGCGTTCTTCCTGAGATCTCTTGCTCGTGTCAACCGAAACGGCCGGTGATGTAGTCCTCGGTGCGTGTGTCCTTGGGGGAGGTAAAGATCACCTCTGTCTTCCCGACCTCAACCAGGTCCCCCAGATGGAAGAAGGCCGTGCGGCTGGAGACGCGCGCCGCCTGCTGCATGTTGTGGGTGACGATGACGATGGTGTAGTTCGAGGCCAGCTCGGTGATGAGCTGTTCGACCTTCGCAGTCGCGATCGGGTCCAGCGCCGAGCAAGGTTCGTCCATCAGGATGACCTCGGGGCTCACCGCTACCGCACGCGCGATGCACAGGCGTTGCTGCTGGCCACCGGAGAGACCCGTACCGGGCTGGTCGAGGCGGTCCTTGACCTCTTCCCACAGGCCAGCCCGCCGCAGGCTGCTCTCTACGATGTCATTGAGCTCGCTCTTGGATGCGGCCAGGCCATGCAGGCGCGGGCCATAGGCGATGTTCTCGTAGATGGACTTGGGAAACGGGTTGGGCTTCTGGAACACCATACCGACGCGCGCGCGCAGAAGCACCACGTCCAGAGAGCGGTCGTAGATGTCTTCGCCGTCGAGCTCGATCTTGCCGGTTACCCGGCAGCCATCGATGGTGTCGTTCATGCGGTTCAAGCAGCGCAGGAAGGTCGACTTGCCGCAGCCCGAGGGGCCGATGAAGGCAAGCACTTCCTTCTCGTAGACATCGAGATTGACGCCGTGCAGCGCTTCCTTGTCGCCGTAGAACACACGGGCGTCACGCGCCTGCATCTTCACTGCCGGCGTCTCAGCCGACTTTGCCGCTTCACCGACGGCAGCGGGCGCCTGGCGCAGTACATTCGATTCCATTTTCATCATCACCACCTTTGTTCGAACCGTTTGCGCAGGAGGATCGCCAGCGCGTTCATGCTGATCATCACCGCGAGCAGGACAACGATCGCCGCGGAGGTTCGTGCTTCGAAGAAGTTACGCAGTTCGTTGCCCTGCCACAGGTAGATCTGCACCGGCAGCGCGGTAGCCTGATCGAAGGGCGTCGCCGGCACCGATGCGACGAAGGCGCTCATGCCGATGAGCAGCAGCGGTGCGGTCTCGCCGATGGCCTGGGCGACACCGATGATCGCGCCGGTGAGGATGCCCGGGAGCGCCAGCGGCAGCACGTGGTGGAAGATCGTCTGTGTCTTCGAGGCGCCGATGCCGAGCGCCGCCTGGCGGATCGACGGCGGAATCGCCTTCAGGGTCGAGCGCGTGGCGATGATCACCGTCGGCAGGGTCATCAGCGACAGCACCAGGCCGCCAACGATGGGCGCCGACAGCGGCATCTTGAACCAGTTGATGAACACTGCCGCGCCGAGCAAGCCAAAGATGATCGAGGGCACAGCTGCGAGGTTGTTGATGTTCACCTCGATGAGATCGGTGAACTTGTTGCGCGGCGCGTACTCCTCAAGATAGATGGCACTCGCCACACCGACCGGCACGGCAATCAGGATCACGATCAGCATCATGTACAGCGAGCCCATGATCGCCCCGGCAAGACCCGCAGAGGCCAGGGAACTGCGCGAGTCCGGGTTCATGAACAGCGAGGTGCTGAACTTCATCTCGATCACGCCGCGCTCGTAGAGCGCGTCGGCCCACTGGCGCACCTCGGGCGGCAACTGCTGCTGGCTGTCGGGCAGGTCACGGTCGATGTTGCCCTTGAGCCAGACATCCACGTTGGCATCGGCGAGCAGGCGCAGGGTGACCCGCTGACCGAGCAGCTCAGGATTGGCGACAAACATGTCGCGCAAACCGAAACGCTCTCCGCTCGTCACCAGCCGGCGCACCAGAGGACGCTTGGAGGCGGCCTCGGGAAGGTGCTCGATCAGCGCATTCTCGATGACGCGGTTCCAGTTGACCATGGTCACCTGGGTCTGCCAGGCAAGGTCGCGGTCGCGCAACTGTGCGGGCGTCTCGCCGGGCTGCGCCTGCGGACGCGGCTCGACCTTGACGATCTCCGGGTCGAAATAGACGGGGATATTGAAGGTTGCCTGCCAGAACGCCGGGATGCCCTTGGCGAAGATGGTAACGAACAGCAGGGCCACCATGGCCAGGCCGAACAGCACCGCCGACATGCCGGCCGCACGGAAGCGCATTTCAGCGGCATGGCGGCGCCCGAGCGATTTTTTAACCAACTCGTGCTGCGGCGTCCGCTGTCGGCCGGACTGCGGAGGAGCGTGGGGGGTGTCGTGGGTCACGGCTTGATCACTCATTCATATTGCTCGCGATACTTGCGCACGATATAGAGCGCGACGACGTTCAACGCCAGCGTGATGACGAACAGCGTCAGACCCAGAGCGAACGCGACCAGGGACTGCGGGCTGGCGAAATCGAGGTCGCCGGTAAGCTGATTGACGATGGTCACAGTGACCGTCGACACCGCTTCGAAGGGGTTCGCATGCAGCACCGGGCTGTTGCCGGCAGCGAGCACCACGATCATGGTCTCGCCGATGGCGCGGCTGGCGGCAAGCAGGAAGGCGCCGACGATGCCTGGCAAGGCTGCCGGCAGCACCACGTTGCGGATCGTCTCGGCCTTGGTGGCGCCCAGGCCCAGCGAGCCGTCGCGCATCGCGCGCGGGACCTGGGTGATGATGTCGTCCGACAGCGAGGACACGAAGGGGATGATCATGATGCCCATCACCACACCGGCGGTCAGCGCGCTGGTGGCGCGGACATCGAGGCCGACCGCGAGGCCGAGGCCGTGGAAGAAGGGGCCGACGGTGACAAGGGCGAAGAAGCCGTAGACGATGGTCGGAATGCCCGCCAGCACCTCGATCACCGGCTTGGCGACCGAGCGCAGCCAGCCCGGCGCGTATTCGGCCATGTAGATGGCGGTCATGAGGCCGATCGGCACCGCAATCAGCAGCGCGACGATGCTGACCATGATCGTGCCCCACAGCAAGGGCAGCAGCCCGAACTGGCCCTGATCCCCACTGCCAACCGTGGAGAAGCGCGGATTCCACACCGTGCCGAAGAAGAAGTCGACCGGATTGACGAACTGGAAGAAGCGCATCGCTTCGCCCAGCATCGACAGCACGATGCCGATGGTGGTCAGGATGGCGATGGTCGAGCAGATGATCAGCAGCGTCTGTACGACACTCTCGACCTTGTTGCGCGCGCGCAGCGCCGGCGAGATGCGACGGAGCGTAAAGACCAGACCTCCGACTGCGAGCACCGCCATCAGGGCGATCATGGACATGCGGCCCGTACCCTGGAGTTCACTCACACGCGCAGCCG
>Ga0209605_1003228_pt1 | contig 14526 bp, 16 predicted proteins | sample AD_UKC035_MetaG_FD_184408 | JGI IMG/M metagenome (GOLD analysis project Ga0209605, IMG submission 184408) | Active sludge microbial communities of municipal wastewater-treating anaerobic digesters from USA - AD_UKC035_MetaG (SPAdes) (version 2) | ecosystem: Engineered > Bioreactor > Anaerobic >...
TCGCGGAGTTCCCGCGAATATGCCCGCCAAGTAGAAATACTAGGGCGGGCTTTTTTGATGCCATTAACAGTTGGAGGTGGGTAGCTGGCAGTTTCTAACTGGCTGCTAGCTACGCACCTTAACAAATAATTATCTACAGTCATCTCGTAGCTCACCACTACTATCGTAGTATGGGCAGGCAGTATGAATCTCAAAATCCCATAGGTGAAGAAGGTTCCCGATAGCGATTAAGAGTGGTACGAGCATGAGAAGTATGCCAACGATGATAGAGAGGTTATCCCACTTATTTTCATGATTATAAATACCATCAGGATTAGCCATATTATTTTGCAAAAATCTGGACACATACAGTCCCCTCACATTGTATGCAGGATTCGGTATACGGATAATCAAGGTTCTCTTTGTGTTTGGGTGATGATAACCACTCATCAAGAGTGTCCCTCTCGCTTTCCCAGTGCCTTGATAAGTTCTCTCCAACTTTTGAGTATTGCCAATTGTCATTACTTTCTGTGAGCGAGAAAAAACCATTGTGTGACCAGTCATACATGACTTCGTCAAGTCTTATTGAAGCTATGCCACACGTCATTATTGATTTTTTTAATGGAGGCAGGTCTTTTTTTAACCTGTAATCATTAACAAGCTCAAATAATACGGGCTCTTTTAGAAAAAACTCTTTAGGTTGATTGGGCTCGCCCATGTTCGCAGCATAATCGCGCAATACAAACAGAGCAAAAACAACAATGATTATCGCAATATAAACTTTATTCATTATTTTAATAATACCAACTATGGCAACACAGCCAGCATATACACCTTATCCAGTGCCAACGCCGTGGATAAATCAACCAAGTGCATATAATTATAATGCATCGAATCAAATAAAATCATCAGGCTCTCCACAGGGTTTTGTTGTCAATCCATATTCAGGGCCACAATATGCTTCTCCCTCTGATGTTCTCGGAGCATCATCGAGCAAGCCCTACGTTCAGCAGATTCCATCACCAACACCTGCACCACAACAGCAAAGTCAAAGCTCTGGCGGTGGGGGTGGCGGCTCAGCGCCAAGTGGCCCTCGTCAAATAACCGAACAGGATGCCCTCAATATGGGACTTGATTGGAACAATTTGCCGGGTGGATATTCACGCGCAACTCCCGACCGAGGCGCAATGGAAAATCAAATGCGCAACGAGATTTCAGGCGCATATGACGCATATTTCAGGCAGCTTGACGATATGGTGGGTGGGTTGGGTAATCAGCAAAGCAACTACAACCAACAGATTGAGAACAGCTACGGTCAAAACCTATCAGACTTAACCGGCCAAAAGAATATGAGTATGGGTGAGCTTGGTTCACAGCGTCAGAAAAACCAAGAGCAACAGGTTAAAAGCCTTAGAGATATTTCAGACAATATTCGCAACCTATTCCGCACCGGTAATGTGATGCTAGGCACAAGAGGTGCTGGTGATTCATCGGCCGCAAATCAATATGCCTATGCAGTTACCAAAGTTGGAAGCAAGGAGCGCGGAAATGTCATGGACCAGACTCGCTCAATCGAAAACGACATATCCGGCAGAGAGGCAAAACTTAATGAGGTATACATGATGGAGAAGTCTAGGCTCGGAACTGAACGCCAAAACCAAATCCTCAATATCGCAAATCAATTTGAGCAGGCACGACAAAACTTAATGCAGGCTAAAGCGCAGGGACAGCTTGAGAAGGGTGTATCACTCAACAATTTATCAAGAGAGCTCCTGAATCAAGCCACACAGCGCATGATGCAGATTGATGCTGATGTTCGCAATCGTGCCAACATGCTTGACCAATGGGCGCTTAACAATAGCACCAACATTGCTCAACTCAGGCAGAACATGAGTGCGGTTGGAGGGTATAAGGCTCCTAATGTTCAAGCGAATGCCATCATGGGTACGCCCACATTTGATGCTCAAAATAATATGACCACAAGCCTTCGCCCAGCAACAGGTTACTCAACAGGCGCGACCAACGCAGAGGAACAACAGCCATCAAGCCTTTTCAATCTTGGCTCGTATCTAAGACGATAAGATTACCTATTCACAAACAGTAAAATGGATTTATTGAGCAGGCTAAAAACTGTGTTTCAAGGTGGACAAAACGCAATACAACAAGCACCACAAACACTTCGCGGATTGGGTAATCGAGTCACATCGAATTTTCAGTGGGCGGGACAACAAGCCAAGCAAAACGTACCCACTGCTGTGTCTAACTATGTTAATAAAATACCGCAAGTTCAAGCGGTACGCACACTTGGGCAAAATGTCCAGGCGTTGCCGAAGCTTATGCCACAGATGGCTTCTAATGTAAAGACTCATTTAAGGACAGATATACCCAACACTCCGATAATGCAAGCTATCCCTGGTATGCAATATGCCTCTAACGCACTAACAGCAGCTAAACTACCCAATCCCACGTTTAAGAACTTTAGCGATTCGGTCATATATGATCCGAAAGCCAAGAAGATACTCCCCATGAGCCCTATGCACCAGATGACGAGTCTTGACAATGCTCAAGATGTGGGATACCTTGTGGCTCTTCAAGCAATGGGTCAGTTGAAAAGTGTAGGAAATCTTCCTAAGAGAGCATTGGCACGTAAGTTTGCTACAGGAGTAGTTGAAGATGCTTCTGTTGCCAAACAATCCCTCCTCTCCGAAGCCAAAGGTATTGATCCTAAATCTGCCACATTACAACAACAAAAGGATATATTGAAGAATATGAGAGTCGGTAAGGGAGAATACAAAGTGATGCGAGGGCAGGCTGCGCCTACTACACCTCAATTCTCCCCCACCAAAATGACTCGTCAAGAGAAAGTAGCGAAGGATATGTTGAAGCGAGGGGATATAACGGCAGAGGGATATAACAAAATAGCGATGAAGAATGAGGGGGTGAAGCCGTTGCCTGTTCAGGAGATGCAGAGACGAGGACAACAAATAAAGCAATTAAAGCCATTCGCACAAGCCGACAAACAAGTGGCGCAAGCGGAGGCACAGCTAAAAGCATCTATCTCTTTGGATGCGGGATTTACCAATCAAGACCGGACCCGATTTGGTCAACTGAAGTCAATGATGGATAAAGCTGACCGAGAACTAGGTGCATGGGATGTGGAAAAGTTAAAAAGCAAAAACAAGGTGCTTGTTAATTGGGCGACCGAGAGATGGCGTGAACTCAATCCACAAAAGAGTAATCTCACGGATGACGAACTCATAAACGAAATATACGACTTTACAAAAAATAACCAAATGTCGGGGAAAGTAAAACCCGAGATACCTTCTAGCGTAAAGACATTGAAACAAATGCAGGAAGACCAAAAAGCCGTTGCGAGGCTCACAGGCTATGGAGAAGAACAATATCCTGTCCGGAATCCAAAACCAATGACTATAACAGACGCAGAAAAACAAGCGAAACTCCACGAACAGGCGATACAACAAACATATAAAACACGTGACGCGAGTGTAGATGAGCTAGAAGCCATAATGAACACCCCTGACGCTGAGTTGAAGGGTGGGTACAAGATAGAGAAAGGAGGCAAGCCAATGCTACCGATAAGAGGCAAAGCGGATGAACCTCAAACATTTAGAGACATCATCAACAAATATCTAGGGGGAAAGCAGAATATAAAACTCACCCAATACGAGCAGGTGAGGCCGATTGCCAGTGTAAAGTTTACTGATGAGGGGGCGAAACAAGCAATACGAGCAACAGAGGGTGGAAACCTAGAAGGTCTCACCCCACAGGCAAAAGAATATGTCGCGAGTCTCCGCAAAAGCTTTGATAAAGTGAGAGCAGAAGCGGTTGCAGACGGCTTACCCATAGGTTATGTTGACAACTACCTTACCCACTATTGGCAACAAGACCCCGCGACAGTACAGGCGGTAATAAACAGACTACGGACAAGTGGAGCATTCCAAAAAAATAGAACATTCCTAACCTATGAGGAAGGTATAAACGCCGGTCTTACTCCCCGATTCCAGAATCCGACGCAGATACTTGGCAACTATGTGAGACAGGTTGAAAACGTGAGAAACAATTTGAAGCTTGTTAATGCGTTAGAAGCTAATAACTATATTGTAAGCGGAGAAGCACGAAAACTTACACAAGGGTTGAGAGAGATAGCAATACCGGGATTTGAGGGTAAGTTCGCAAAACCCGAAATAGCACGGATTGTGGAGGGATTGTTTGAGCCGAGAGAAGCAAACAAGATAGTTGGGCTTCTTGGGAGAATATCGGGAAAGATACAGGATGTAACCCTATCAGGTGGCATACCCGGCACCCCATTTAACGCATTTTCAGTTTCAGCTAATCTTCAAAAACACTTCCTTTCAGGAAGATTTACAGGGCCTGTAAAGTCGTTTGCGAGGGCATTTAGTCCTGAATCTACCACAAAGTATTTTAATGAAAATATACCATCTATTCGCGAGATTCAAGGAGCGGGATATAATTTGCCCACAACTCTAAGCTATAACAAGCTTATGGGCGATGATGCATCAGGGCTTGGTAAGGTGTGGGATGCTGCAGTAAGTGACCCAACATTCAAGAGATTTATCCCTATGCTACACATAGACTTATACAAGGAAGTCAAAAACAAAGCTCTTAAACAAGGGCTATCCAATAAAGAGGCAATCGAGAAGGGCATACAGGTACTCAGGAACTTTGAGGGTATGGCAGACCAATACTCACAAGCTACACAAAACCCAAACGTGAGAGCTGGAATACAGGCCATATTTTTTGCTCCGCAGTTTAGGAGGGCAATTATAGATATATGGAAAAACAGCATAAAAGCTCTCAAAAACCCTCTCGCACTTGAAAACCAATACAATATTAGATTTTTAGCCGGTTCAATTCTAGCTTTTGCCGGATATAATGCTGCAAATGCGTACTTCAATAACGGAAAGATGATGTGGGAAAACGGAAGAAATAAGGAGGATAAAATTATAATTCCGGATGGAAAAGGCGGAGAAATAGGCATCCCATTTTTGTCATCTCTTGCCACCATTCCAAGAGGTATTGTACGACAGGGAATAAAACTGCTCAAGGGTGACGTTTCTGGAGCGGCGACAGATGCGGGACAAACATATCTATCATCCGGCATCAAGCCAATCGCAGACATAGCAGCTAACCAAGATTATTTTGGAAAAACTATTGTAGAGCCGGATTCAGCAAGCAAATGGAGTGACATATTCAAATATCTCGGTAAGAGCTATTTATCTCATCCATATATTAGAGAGTTAGTTGACCCGAAAAACTATGTAGACCCAGCCTATCAACGTTTATCCCGCGCTGCGGAGCTTCCCTTTAGATTTTATGATGCAAAATCCGTAAGTGGTTCAAAGTACTACGAAGCAAGAGATAAGTCGCTTGGGGGTATGAGTGAGGTGGAACGAAAGGCCTATGACACTATCCCAAAATACGATGCAAACAACCTCAACACCCAAATGTATAAGTATCAGATGTTTCTGACTTATCCGAATGTCTTTGAAGCAAAACGGATGACTGAGTTTAACCTAGCAAAACAGACAGGGAAAGCAATAGACCCCCTCTACCTTGTGAATTACGATACTGCAAAAAAATATATGAGGTATGAAACATTGCCACCGGGCTCACAAGACAGAAAAGACATGGTAAACGCATTTCCGGAATTGAAGGCGCTTTTTGATGTGAGAGCTCAATACTTTAACGAAAACCCAATAGAAGGGCAAACTGCAACAAGCAAACCACAACCCTCATCTTACGTACAACAACAGATGGATGCTAAAAATTGGAAAGACCCGGAGGTTGCAGCATACCTTGAAGCCAATAGAGCATGGCAGAATGAGCAAAGAGCCAAGTTGGGGCTTGCTCCGCTTGCCGGATTTACCGCATACGCCAAAAAACCCAAGAAAGTCACCATAAAAATGATAAAGGTAAAAGCCCCGAAGATTAAGTCGTTTAAGGTGAAGCTCCCCAAGATTAAGAAGATGAAGCAACCGAAAATTAAGCTCTTGAAAACTAAGCCAAGAACCATTACAATGAAAGGTATCAAAGTGACATAAACTCGTACGAGCGTAAGTAGCTCGCAGAGCCGCATTGCATGACTCAATTTATAGAGCCGTGTGACGCGGCTCTTTTTTTATGCCTTAAAACTATATCAAACTATGGCAACTCTCACAGAAAGCGAACTGATTGACATTATTTACTCCAAAAAAGAGGGTGACAACACCACATGGGGTTCAACGGATTCCGAGTATTTGACTGCACGCAGGCTTCTTAACGCAGGTGTGTATCGGTGGGAGTTTTTAGAGGGTACACGGTGGAAAGAGCTATACAAAAAACTATCCTCTGCCTCTGATGGCACTAAAACTTGCACGGCTGGTGATTATGACGTGTCATGCCCCACTGACATGCGGCTTGCTCCTGAAAAGGGTACATATGTGCGCGTGGGAAGCGAAGATGTACCCGTCATTTCAGTTCATGAGGTTGAGCAATATCGTGATGAAGGCTCAAGCTACTGCTACTTTACCGGTAACGACAAGGATGGCTTCACACTCAACTTCAACCCAAACATGACCCTAACAACCGGCGCGACCATCGACTACATGTATTACAAGTCTGCGACCAAGTTCACTGGCACCACATCAACAACTGAGATGAGAAATCCGATGTTTCTTGTTCACTACGTGCTCGCAGACCTGTATCAGCAAGACGAGTCGGGTTCACCTGACAAAAACATAAGCGAAACGATGCTTGCTGAGATGAAGGCAGACAATTTTGAGGTTATTGGCGATGCGCTCGATAATCATGGCTTTGGAATATGAAAATGCAGTTTAATACACCGGCTCCAAAACAGAATAAGTTTGAGATAGAACTTAAAGATTTTCGTGGTGGTGTAAATCGCTTACTTGAGGAGTCACGCATTAGCTTCAACGAGGCAAAAGAGGCGACTAATCTCATTCAAGTTCAAGATGGATTATGGAAGCCACGATGGGGTACGGCATATTATGGACAAGACTTAGGGGCAGCGATTGATGGCGCTTCTGAGTTTGTCAAAACCGATGGCTCAACCGAGATTATCGCAATAGCCGGAGGAAAAGCGTACAAATCAAGCGATGGTGGGGCATGGAGCGAGATAACCGGTGCCACATTCACCACAGGTAACACGTGCTACTTTCTCCAAATATCAGGCTTTTTGTATATTGCAAACGGGGTAGACAGCCTTGCACGATACAACGGCACTGTACTTACCACCTACACAGAGATAAGCGCCCCCACGGGCCTATCCGGCGCAAGAACCGGACTCGCTTCAGGCTCATACACCATGTATGCACAGGTGACTGCAATCAATGAAATTGGAGAAACTACTGGCTCAACTGAGGCTTCAATTACACTTAATAAACCAAGAGACCAATGGGCATCAACCGATTATGTTACGTGGAGTTGGTCGGCATCTGCCGGAGCAACTGCATATCAACTCTACATATCTGAAACATCAGGATATGAGTCGCTTCTGACATCATCGACTGCGGTGACATACAAAGACGATGGCACAATCGCCATAAACCCATATATTGAGGTTCCTGATTCAAATACAACCGGTGCGCCTAAGTTTAGAAGCATGGCGGTATCAGGTAATCGTATATGGGCAACCAATGACGTAGACAACCCATTCACTGTCTACTTCTCGGGTACCGGGCAATTCATGGGGGTATTTTCTGACTTTTATGGTGGAGGGTGGATAAACCTTGAAAAAGGAGGGAGAGAACGCCCAAGAAAAGTGCTCCACTATCAATCTGGTGCAGGAGAGGGCATTGCCACTGTCTTATGCTCTACTCCTGAAGGCAGGGGCGCAGTATGGCAAATAGGCATATCATCGGCAACAGTTGGTGACACATCCTTTTCTATCCCCTCTGCGACAAAAGTTATCGGAAGCTATGGCACAGATTCACAGCTTGGAGTGGCGCAAGATGCAAATAATGTATGGTTTATCAATAGGCGCGGCATATTTACCATAGGGCCCGAAAAACAGTACTATGGAATACTACGCACCAACGAGAAGTCATCGCGCATCAGAAACTACATACGAGGGCTTGTGGGGTCAATGATTGATAAGGCGTGCGCCTATCACTACGACTCAAAGATATTTTTCTCAGTCCCCACAAGTACAAGCGGTAACAACCGAACAATCGTGTATGACCTTGAACGCACGAATTGGATTGTTGATTGGTCGTTTGGTGCAAAACAATTTTTTGAGTACACCGACAACTCTACAACCAAAACAACACATTTTATGTATGTGCCGGTCAACGGAACGCGCCTCATTGAGATTGGAGAGTCTATTCAAGGGGATTTGGGCGTGGCATTCGCCACAGCATACGTTTCAGGGCGCTATCAGCTTTCAAAACTGTGGAAAGATTTTGTCAGACTCAAGAGGGTATATATAAAACGTGGAAACCCAAGAGGAAGTATGACGTTTGAAATAGCTGGCGCAGGTAAAAATGAGCCGTTTAGCTCGTTGGGAAGCGTAACCATAAGCGAAACAACATCTATGACGGGCATGGGGTATGACCTTATGGGAGATGTTGAAATGGGAGATACAGAGGGAACACCAACCACATTTTCTGACTCAGCAGACCCCCGATATATTGACATTAAAAAGAAGATACGTGACATTCAATTTCGCATAACGACAAACTCGATTGATAGCGATTACACATTACTAAGTTTCATCCTCGAAGGCAGGGCAATAAAGACCAGTCCCCCATCCTCTTGGAAACTCAATTAATATTATGACCGCAGATATAAACGACAAACTAAGGAAATATAAGAGCCGTTTTTCGACCACATTATCAACCGGTATTGGTACCGGAACATCAGATACGTTCACACCTGCCACAGTCACCGGCTTACCAACGGATACGGCAATCACCATCTTTATTGACCGAGTTGATTCAACCGGAACAAAAACACCCACCAAACTTGAGGCGATAAAGGGCGTGGTGTCGGGAGGTAATATCACATCATATGTACGCGCCGTTGAAGGCACAGAGCAGGCACACTCAGGCGGTGCGGTAATTGAGATGGTGTGGAACGCCGCAGATTGGAATGATGTTGTTGACTGGGGACTTGCCGAACATAATCAGGATGGAACCCACGCAGCTATAACCGCAGACTCTGTAACATCAGCAGGGGCTATTGAGGGTGCTTCACTTGAGCTCGCTGCGGGTGCAGTAGTGACCGAGATTCTTGACGAAGATGACATGGCTTCTGACTCCGCAACAAAGCTCGCGACACAACAGAGTATTAAGGCGTATGTAGACTCAGAGGTTAGTGGAATTACAGTCCCTGTCAAAACTTCAGGCGCAGACATCACAACAGGGACAAATGATACTAACTTTGCCACACCAAAGGCTCTCGCGGATGCAACAGTTGGAAAGTTAGGGGCAGCGTGGACAACATTCGACCCGACATTTGGAGGGGTAAATGTAGGTTCTACAGGCACAAAAAGTGGAGCTTATGTACAAATAGGGAAAACTGTCCACTTTAGAGCCAACTTCGTATTAGGCGGTACGAGTATCTCTGTGGGGACAACCACTCTAACGCTTCCCGTAGCCATCAAAAATACCTATACAACCTATGGAGCTATTGGTGTCGGAGCTGCATTCAACGGTCTCGATTCATATTGTATTTATATAACTTCCAATGGACAAATATTTTATTATACAACTGGAGGAACAGCCATAATTAGAGGCAACAATCTCACTTCATCAGCACCTTTCACATGGGCGGCAGGTCATTTGTTGCAGATAACTGGTACTTATGAAATTGCTTAGTTAACCCAACCCTATGAAAATAATCACCACCTCAACCGCAAACGTGAGAGCTAAACCAACAACCAAATCCTCTATTGTGCAAGTCGTTGCACAGGGGGTTATCCTTGAGTCAGCAGGGCTAAAAACAGGGGATAGTGTGGCAGGAAATAACAAGTGGCACGAGCTTACCGTAGGGGGGTACCTTTGGTCTGGAAACGCTAAGGAATACACGAAATCTGACATAATTCGCTACTCTCAAACAGACTGGCGCTGGTCTTGGAGGTTCTTAGGTTATGGAGGCTGGGGGCAGACGATTGGAAATTATGGGTGTGCCCTCACTTCATGCGCCATGCTTTCAGGGATTAACCCCCACACACTTAATGAATATATGAAGCGAGTGGGTGGATATGTTGAAAAGACACTGCTTGTCTGGTCGGCTCTTGAGAGAGCAACATCAGGTAAATTGAAATACAAGGGAGGACTCGGTATCCCCTACGACAACGCCAAGTGTTTGGAGATAATAAAGCGTGAGAAAGGGTGCATTGTTGAGGTGCGAGGCTCTGGACTCCCCATGCACTTTGTGGTAGCGATTGGAAACGGACAGATAATAGACGCATTAGACGGAAGGGTAAAACCATTCTCAACCTATCAAGTAGTGTCATTACGAGATATTGAACGCCTATGAGCATTAAAGAAGATCACGAAGCCCTAAAAAAAGAGCATGAGAAATGCTCAATGACTGCCCTAGAAAATAGCAGTCTAAAGGCTAAGGTGCTAACTTTAGAGAAAGAAGCGGGTGAGAGGTCAGAAAGCCTTAAAAAAGTCACCGAAGAACGAGATAGACTGCGAGATAAAATTTCACAAATTCAGGTTATAGTCCAATGAAAGAACCCAACCATTCGCTTGAAACATCAATCGCCATCATATTGACAAAAGTGAATTACATTGAGTCAGAAATTAAGGCCATCAAGGAAAAACTAGAAAAGGAATACGTTACCCAAGATGAGTTTGAGCCTATCAGAAAGGTTGTGTATGGGCTGGTTTCGCTTATTCTGTTATCTGTTGTCGGGGCAATAATTGCACTCATTCTCAGATGAAACACTTAGAAACACATAGGATACTTATTCTCTTTTCATACCTCACTGTCGGTATGGCGTTTTTGATAACGTTGGTTGTTTTCTTTTGGCTCTTGTATCCGTATAAGCCAGCTACTTTTAATCATCTACCTCACAAGGTTACACCCAGAGTGGTAGAGGGTGGAAAGTTCCTGACTGTGGAGGTTGATGTGTGCAAGCACATGCCCATCGCACCGACTATCACGAGAGTGTTTGTCGATGGAGTCATCTATCAAATCCCTGAATACACGACAGTCAATGATGTAGTCGGGTGTGGTATAAGAAAGGTACAAATCTACATACCCAAAGGACTCCCGAAAGGAGAATACTTTATATCCACTACCTACCGATTTAGAGTAAACCCAGTGAGGACTATTGAAATACAAACAAGGAGTGACAAGTTCAAAGTCGTTGAATGAATGAGATAAATAGAATTGAGAAGCTACTCAAAGAAGTTTCTCAAGACGCTTTGCAGGTAGTAAAGCAGATATACGAACACAATAGGCTACTTGTAGAAGAAAATAAAGAGCTCAAGAAATATATTAAAAGTTTACAAAAATCAAATGGAAGCACTCAAAAAAGCAGCACTTGAAGGATTGAGGGTTGTTGTTCTTGCAGTCATCCCTGTGGTCATTTTAGGTCTTGAGCAGGGCAACCTTGACTGGCGACTTGTTGCCCTCACAGGGGTGATTGCAGGATTGCGATTTGTTGATAAGCTCCTACATGAGATAGGTAAGGAAGTAGGAGATGAAAGAATGCTGACAGGATTGACACGTTTTTGATGGTTATCTGATTTATACCAAAAACTATGCTAATAAAAATAGCCGATGATAAATATGTAGAAGTTGATGACAACGATCAAGCTAGGGTCGTGGTGAAGTCTGATGAAATTGCGATGTGCGAAAACAATTTGCAGGCATTAAAACAGAATCTTGAAAACCTGCCAGCACTAATTACCACAGATGGACTAACTGCTGAACAAAAAGAAGTTATTTATGAAAAAAACGCAATGATTGAACAACAAAGGTTTGCTTGGGAGCAAGAGCTTGAGCGTTTTCAGGTTCAATTATCTAATTTGCAGAAACTTAAATAATGGCATACGCAGTCAACAATAACTGGCAACATTATATCGATACTGGTGCTGATTCCAGACAGTCATCTGTTCAACTAGATGGAACTGGAACTAACCAGAATAATGCCACTGCTTTCGACTACTTTGCGGATACTGCTGCAGCCAACGCCTACATCGCTTTTGCATCTGTTAGAAGATATTGGGGAGTTAGGATTTATGTAGGAACGGCTTTCGCTGCTACGGCTGTTGAGTTTATATGGGAATATGAATACAACAACAATACGTGGGCAACACTACGGGTTAAGAATCCAAATGCATTTCTATCAACAGGTTCACAAGATATTGAGTTTACTCCCCCTTACAATTGGTACTGCCAAAGAGAAAAAGGCTATAGAATTAGATGTAGGATTGTGAGCGTAACAAGTATCACAGAGGGTGGTGCTAACTCCACTAACAAGGTAACTTTCAATCACAAGGCAATTAGGGTCACAGGAACAGAAACCACTATTACAGGTGCTATTACTCTCAATAACGGAAACACCTACACCACTCTACCTGCTACAACATCTGCGACAGGACTTATCCCTATTCAGATGTCTGTGGGTTTGGTTAGGGATATTTCTAAGGTTGATGTGGTTTTGGCAGGAACTTCTGCAGGTGCAGGAGATACAGTAGACCTAACTGGGGTAGACCTTGACGGCAATGCTTTAACCGAAACGATAGACGTATCTGGGGGGAATGCAACGTATACCTCTACTCTAGCCTATGCAGATATTACCCAAGTCGACTGTAACGGATTTACCGATGGAACTATCACAGTAAACCAAAAGAAACTTGGACTCATTGAGAATATTACAGAGAACACCTATGTAATGGGTTGCTTTTTAGAGATTGGCGATGGGTCCACCACCACTGCGGTTACGTGGTACGACTACGCATTGATATTTCTACGGGGTGCGCATTGGCACGTTAGAACAAGTGCTACGTTCACCACTGGTTTAATAACTGGTTCAGGTGAAAATGAAAGTGCTGACCGAGGTATGTATATTCAAGAGGGCAATTACGGAGGAGGTGAATGGGGCATTGGCTCTGACTTGAGGATGAAAATAAATACAGGCACAATCAATCTATATGGTACATATTTCCATTCTCATTCTGGGGCTCATTCAGAGCCAATTATGAGAACATACACAGGAACAACATATAACATTAAGTATTCAATGATTAAGTCGCAGGGGGTGGGGAGTAAACAATTTTATACCAACGGAGGCACAATTAACATCAAGGACACGAACAACGTAAACTTATCATATCAATTCACAGGCGGAACTCTCAGTCTTGACCGAGTAACTTTGAGCAAGTTAAATGCTGAGTTAGGAAGCGTAGGTTTTACTGCACAGGGAACAAGAATACAAAATGCTTGTGCAATCTGGTTTTATAATAGTGTGGGAATAGGGACATATTTAGATTGTCCTGGAATTACTACAAGCTCCTTTGCAATTGGTTGGGACGGTGCTGGAAATGGAGCAGAGAAGATACGAATTGCCTATTCTTACGACTTACTCGTCTTGGATGAAAAAGGTGTGGCTATCAATTCAGCTTCGGTTAAGATAACAAATGGGGTGGGTGCAGTTACGAATCTAACAACTGATTCAAGTGGACTCATCACCACACAATCTCTCCTCGCATATTCTGGAGCTTACACTGCTTTTAATCCAGCAATTACGTGGACAGACAAAAGAGCGCATACGGTTGAAATTAAAAAGAGTGGATACCAAACAGAATACTTAAAGTTTACATTGTCGGAAGCAGTCACAGATATAGTTACTTTGAAAAGACAAGTTATATTTATTGATCAGGAAACAACATGAGGTACAAAATAAGCGAAACACCAACAATACTAGGCAAGTTTGATACAGGTGCAACTGTAACGATAGCTCTTTATGACCTATCAACCGAAGCGAGTGTCACTTTAACCAGTAGTTCCTGTAATGAGGTAGGTTCAACGGGTGTGTTTGCATGGTCTACATCAAACATCACAACTCAACCCACGACTCTTAAAGAGTATTTGTGGATAATGACCGATAGCACAGTTACAAGTTACGGAAAAATTGTCTTGGGTGGGTATCCAGAATTAGTAAGTCTTGCTGAGAGAATTAAATACATAGTAGGAGGAGAGTTACCACTTTACTAATGAAAGAAACACTCATAGCGGGTGATGGTAAACCCTCACCAGAAGATCCCAAACCTAACCCGAAGCCACCAGTTAAGTTGTGGGAGTATCTACTTTTAACTTATGAAGCTAAGTGAAAACATCCGCCAACACGAACAGTTTGAGGTTGATCGCAACCTGTATGATTTTTACACGCTACAAGAACTTTTCCACAGAACAGACCAAGAATGGCAAGAAGCCAAAGATGAGTTAGAAGTTAGAGATTTAGAGAAACTACTCCATGAAGTCCTAGATGTCTGGAATATGATTGGCTCAGTCGTGCTTCACATCATCAATGAGCTAGGTATCGCA
>Ga0209605_1003235_pt1 | contig 14501 bp, 10 predicted proteins | sample AD_UKC035_MetaG_FD_184408 | JGI IMG/M metagenome (GOLD analysis project Ga0209605, IMG submission 184408) | Active sludge microbial communities of municipal wastewater-treating anaerobic digesters from USA - AD_UKC035_MetaG (SPAdes) (version 2) | ecosystem: Engineered > Bioreactor > Anaerobic >...
TACTTTAAATACACCAAAAAGAAATATGGCGAAGGAAGACGAATTTTCAAGATGTCGCCATTGCATCATCATTATCAGAGACTGGGATATCATGAATCAAAAATCGTAACACGGTTTTGGATTGTAGGCATCATGTTGGCAGTCATCAGTATTATAACCTTAAAACTTCGCTAATCTGATGAGTCCACAAAAACGCATTGCTATACTGGGAGCTGCCGAAAGCGGAGTAGGAGCTGCCATTCTCGCACAAAAGCATGGGTATGACGTTTTTGTTTCTGACGCAGGACGCATTGCCGAAGTTTATCGTCAGCAGTTGACTCAGCGCAATATTGCATTTGAAGAAGGAAGTCATACCTGGTCGCTGATAGGTAATGCCGGTGAAGTAATCAAAAGTCCCGGCATACCTGATAAGGTAGAAATAATCAAAAAATTAAAGAAACAGGGTACACCTGTAATTTCAGAGATTGAATTTGCAGGACGATATACAGATGCAAAAAAGATTTGTATCACCGGAACCAATGGCAAATCAACAACCACATTGCTTACCTATCATGTTTTATCCAAAGCAGGATTCAATGTGGGGCTTGCAGGAAACATTGGAAAAAGTTTTGCATGGCAGGTAGCAGAAGAAAATTATGATCATTATGTAATTGAGCTAAGCAGTTTTCAGCTGGATGGAATGTATTCCTTCAAAGCTGATATCGGTATTCTTCTGAACATTACTCCCGATCATCTCGACAGATATGAATATTCACTGCAGAATTATATCAACTCCAAATTCCGCATTCTGCAAAATCAGACTAAAAACGATGCATTTATTTACTGTGCAGATGATACTTTGATAGAAACAGAAATACTGAAACTTAATCCCGTTGCACAGTGCTATCCTTTTTCAATTCATAAGGAAGAGGGGATGAGTGCCTTTATAAAAGACAATCAAATTCAACTTAATATTCAAAACAAATTATTTACTATGTCAATCTTCGAACTCGCCTTACAGGGCAAACACAACCTCTACAACAGCATGGCAGCGGGAGTTGCGGCACGAATCCTCGACATTCGTAAAGAAGTTATCCGCGATAGTTTTGCTGATTTCAGAAATGCTGAACATCGTATGGAATTTGTAACTACCGTACATGGTGTTGATTTTATCAATGATTCAAAAGCTACCAACGTAAACAGTGCATGGTTTGCCCTCGAGAGTATGCAAAAACCCGTAATCTGGATTGTAGGCGGAATTGATAAAGGTAATGATTACTCCATGCTGACTGATCTTGTGAAAGAAAAAGTGAAAGCTATCGTATGTATGGGAACGGACAATAAAAAAATTCACGATGCATTTGGCAATATCATCAAAGACATGGCCGATGCAACCTCAGCCGAAGAAGCTGTTGCAATGGCTTACAAAATGAGTAAGAAAGGTGATGTGGTTCTGCTTTCACCATGCTGTGCAAGTTTTGATTTGTTTAAAAATTACGAAGACAGAGGACGCCAGTTTAAAAGTGCTGTGCGCTCATTATAATTTTAGTTAATTAAAAAGAAAAGATGAACTGGCTGGAAACATATTTCAAAGGTGATCGCATTATATGGATTGTAGTTATTTTGCTTTCATTGTTTTCAATACTCGCTGTATATAGTTCCACAGGAACACTGGCTTATAAATATCAGTCGGGAAACACAGAGTATTATCTCTTCAAGCATGGAATTATCATGTTGCTGGGATTTGCCATTATGTATTTTACACATCTTGCCAAGTACACATTGTATGCGCGTATTTCTAAAATCGCCATCATCGTTGCTGTGCCTTTGCTTCTTCTTACTCTCATCACAGGAACCCACCTCAATGAAGCTTCCCGCTGGCTTACACTACCTGTGATAAATTTGTCATTTCAGACTTCTGACCTCGCAAAAATTGCATTGCTGCTGTTTGTAGCACGTTCACTCTCTAAGAAGCAGGATAACATCAAAGACTTTAAATCTGCCTTCCTGCCTATTATTTTACCGGTATGTCTGGTTTGTGGATTAATTCTTCCCGCAAATTTTTCTACTGCTGCCGTGTTGTTTACCACTTGTCTAATATTGATGTTCTTCGGTCGTATAAAAGTTAAATACATTCTTTCACTCATAGGAATAGGTCTTGCAGGACTGACATTGTTTATTTCCATTGCATTGTATTCAGGTTATGAAGGCCGCATCGGTACATGGAAAAAACGTATCGAAAATTTTAAGAGCGGTGACGACAATGGAAATTATCAGACACAACAGGCGAAGATTGCAATTGCATCAGGAGGAATTATGGGCAAAGGCCCGGGCAACAGTACACAGCGCAATTTTCTTCCTCACCCTTATTCCGATTTTATTTTTGCCATTATTGTAGAAGAGTATGGTTTCCTGGGAGGAACAATAGTAGTGTTGCTATATCTGGTTTTGTTTTATAGGGCTGTGGTCATAGTCCGGCAAAGCCCGTTCGCATTTGCTACGTTGCTTGCCGTAGGCTGCGCATTCAGTCTGGTGTTTCAGGCAATGATAAATATGGCAGTAGCTGTTAATCTTTTTCCTGTAACGGGGCAACCATTGCCGATGTTGAGTATGGGAGGTACTTCTATCTGGTTTACCAGCGTAGCTATAGGAATTATTCTCAGTGTAAGCAGAAATATTGAGCAGGAACAACTAAAAAGAGTGGCACATGCAACAGCGTAAGCTTAAAGTAATCATCAGTGGTGGAGGTACAGGAGGTCATATTTTTCCTGCACTGGCCATTGCTAATGCCATACGTAAGCTTAATCCTGAAACAGAGTTTTTGTTTGTTGGTGCGCAGGGAAAAATGGAAATGGAAAAAGTTCCTGCTGCAGGTTATAAAATTGAAGGGTTATGGATTAGTGGAATAAAGAGAGAACTGACAATAGATAATCTTTCATTTCCTTTTAAGGTTTTATCCAGTGTAAGCAAGGCATTAAGAATTATTCGTGAGTTCAAACCTGATGTGGCTGTTGGAGTAGGAGGTTATGCAAGTGGCCCGTTGTTATATGCAGCATCATTAAAAAATATTCCCTGTTTGATTCAGGAGCAGAATTCTTATCCGGGCATAACCAATAAAATTCTGGCAAAACGTGTTCAGAAAATTTGTGTGGCTTATGACGGAATGGAAAAATATTTTCCCAAAGAAAAAATATTACTTACAGGTAATCCTGTCAGAGAAAATGTTTTGAAAATTGAAGGCAAACGTCAGGAAGCATTTTCTTTTTTCAGACTTAATCCTGATAAAAAAACCATTCTTGTAGTTGGTGGAAGTCAGGGTGCTCGTTCTATCAACAGAAGCATTCTTGCAGGACTGAATGAAATCCGTCAGGCAGATGTGCAAGTGGTGTGGCAGACAGGAAAATTGTTTTATGACGAAGCGCAGAATGCAGTTTCGTCAGCGGGAATGGAAAATGTCCGTGTGTTCGATTTTATTTCACAGATGGATTTTGCCTATGCCGCTGCTGATTTAATTGTTTCGCGTGCCGGAGCAAGTACTGTTTCAGAAATTTTGCTTGTAGGCAAACCTTCTGTTATGGTGCCACTGCCAACTGCTGCCGAAGATCATCAGACAAAAAATATAGAAGCCATGGTTCGCAAAAACGCTGCTCTGATGGTTCGCGATGCCGATGCATCTGCACAATTGGTTGCTACTGCACTTGCTACTCTCAGTAACGAACAACTTCTTAAATCATTGGCTGCAAATGCTGCTGCACAGGCGCTTCCCAATTCAGCAGAGAAAATTGCGGGAGAGGTAATTGCTCTGGCATCAGAAAAAATATACGGCAAGACTGTTAACGATAAATCTTCAATGCCTGCATGAACCTGAACAGTATAACACATATTTATTTTATCGGCATTGGCGGAATAGGAATGAGTGCGCTTGCGCGTTATTTCAAAACATTGGGAAAAGAAGTTGCCGGATATGACCGTACCGCAACAACACTCACATCGCAACTGATTGCCGAAGGAATGGACATTCATTTTGAAGATAATGTTCAGCTTATTCCTCCTGCATTTAAAAATAAAAGCAACAGCGATAAAATTCTTGTAATTTACACGCCAGCTATTCCGAAATCACATTCTGAACTAAATTATTTTAATGATAATACATACAGTGTTGTCAAACGTTCTAAAGTGCTTGGGTTGATTGCTTCTGCTGATTTTACGGTAGCAGTTGCCGGCACACATGGAAAGACAACAACTTCGAGTATGATTGCGCATATACTCCATTCATCAGGAGTAAATATTGCAGCATTCCTTGGAGGTATAGCAAAAAACTTCAACAGCAATTTTGTACTTCCTCAAAAGAATAATAAAATCGTAAATGTGGTGGAAGCAGATGAGTTTGACCGTTCATTTCTCACCTTGTTTCCCAACATTGCAGTCATCAGCAGCATGTCGGCTGATCATCTCGATATTTATGGCACACATGACGAACTTGTTCGTTCTTACAACACTTTTGCAGGTCAGGTAAAAGAACATTTGATTTTAAAGAAAGGATTGAAGGTAAGCAATGTTAAAGCTGATATTACCACATATTCTCTTCAGTCAGATGCTGATGTGCATGCGAAAGATATTACCATCAGCAATCGTTCTTATAAGTTCAACGTGATGGTTGGAAATCACCTGATAAAAGATTTGGTATTGGGTCTTCCCGGACGACACAATATCGAAAATGCAGTTGCGGCTATTGCTGTAGCTTTCAAACTGAATATTCCCGAAGAAAAAATCCGTGAAGCACTTGCAACCTATTCAGGTGTGAACAGAAGATTTGATTATCAGATAAAAACTGAAAGTTTAGTCTTTATTGACGATTATGCACATCATCCCGAAGAACTGAGTGCTGCAATTTCATCGGTTAAGGAATTGTATAGCGACAAAAAAATTACCGGAGTATTTCAACCGCATCTGTTCACTCGCACACGCGATTTTGCTGATGAGTTTGCTCAGAGTCTTTCGCTACTTGACGAAGTGATTTTGCTGGACATTTATCCTGCACGCGAATTGCCGATAGAAGGAGTTACCTCTGAAATAATTTTTAAGAAAATTAATTGTGCGAATAAAATAATGCTGAGCAAAGAGAAGTTGGTAGAATATGTTGAAAATCATATTCCGGAAGTTTTGCTCACATTGGGAGCGGGAGATATTGATACATGTGTTTCGCCATTGCGAAATATGCTGGTGAAAAAAAATCTTAGTACTGCTAACTGAAAAATATCACTGAAATGAAAATCAATCTGAACAAAAAAATCACAAGAATCCTTACCATTACCGGGTATGTTGCGATTGCAGGTGTAGTATTGGTATTGATGAGTTTTGCAAACCACCGGAGCACAAAAGTGCTTTGTGAAGGTGTTGTCATCAACATTGAGGACGAAAGCATCAAAGGATTTGTTGACCGCAGCGATGTGATGGAAATGATACTTTCTAAAGGCAAAAAAATAATAGGAAGCCCATTGGTTGATATTAACACAAATGTGTTGGAAAAAATCATTGATGCCAACCCTTACGTTTTTAAGTCCGAGGTATATTCAACGATTGATGGATGGGTGCATGTTGACATCAAACAACGCAGCCCTGTTTTAAGAATAATTAATTCAAAAGACGAGAGTTTTTATATTGACGACAGAGGGAAATTTATGCCATTAGCTGAAAAATATTCGGAGCCTGTTTTGGTTGCAAATGGCAATCTTAACGACACCTATGTGCAGCAACAATTAGCTCCGTTTGATGAAGAGTTGACGTTGGAAAGTGACTCACTTGAGAAACTTCCTGTGCTGACTCAGTTGTTTTTGTTAGCTGAAAAACTAAAAAGTGATTCCTCATGGGATGCCATGTTTGAGCAGATATATGTGAACGAAAACAATGAAATTGAGCTTATCCCTCGTTTGGGAAATCAGGTGATATTGATTGGAGATATCACCAATCTGAACCAAAAGCTGGAGAAACTTGATAATCTGTATAAACACGGATTGCCATCAACAGGATGGGAACAATATGAACTGATAAACCTGAAGTATAAAAATCAGGTTGTATGTAAAAGAAAAGATAATAAACAATCATAAACTGGTATTTTGTGGCAGAAAAGGTTATAGAAAATGAAATCATAGTAGGACTCGACATCGGTACTTCTAAAATTGCAGCTATCGTAGGTCGGAGAAACGAGTTTGGAAAGGTCGAAATTCTTGGAACAGGTAAAGCAGAATCTGCAGGAGTATCGAGAGGGGTAGTTGCAAACATTGATAAAACTGTGGCAAGCATTAAGCAAGCCGTAGCTGAAGCTGAAAACAAAAGTGGAGTAAATATCAAATCAGTGCATGTAGGTATTGCAGGACAGCATATCAAAAGCCTTCAGCACAGAGGTATGATAACACGTAATGATACCAATTCTGAAATCAGCCTGAAAGATATTGATATGCTGATTGATGATATGTATAAGCTGGCAATGCCTCCCGGTGAAGAAATTATTGATGTAATTCCTCAGGAATTTATTGTGGATAATGAACAAGGTATCAAAGATCCTGTAGGGATGTCCGGCATCAGGCTCGAAGCAAACTTTCATATCATCACCGGTTTGATTACAGCTGGCAATAACATCAAAAAATGTGTTGACAAATCAAATCTGACTCCTTATGATGTCATTCTTGAACCATTAGCCAGTTCCGAAGCAGTACTCACCGAAGAAGAAAAAGAAGCCGGTGTGGTATTGGTGGACATTGGTGGCGGTACTACTGATATTGCCATATTTCAGGACAGTATTATTCGTCATACAGCAGTTATTCCGTTTGGAGGAAATGTTATCACAGATGATATCAAGGAAGGATGCAGCATCATCCGCAATCAGGCAGAATTACTTAAAATAAAATTCGGTTCGGCTCTGGCAAGTCAGATGAAAGACAATGAAATTGTTTCCATTCCCGGACTTCGTGGTCGCGAACCTAAAGAAATTTCAGTAAAGAATCTTGCAAGTATCATTCAGGCACGTGTAGAGGAAATTATTGAACATGTTTATTTCGAAATTAAATCTTCAGGCTTTGAACGCAAACTCATAGCAGGTCTTGTAATTACCGGAGGTGGTGCTCAACTGCGGCATATTGTACAGTTGTTTGAATATATCACAGGAATGGATACACGTATCGGAAACCCAAGTGAACATCTTGCAAAAGCTCCCGATGAAATAAAAAGCCCGATGTATGCAACAGGCGTTGGATTGGTGATTAAAGGACTGAATGATCTTGAAAAACGCAGGGCTTTGGGAGATTATAAAAGCTCATCTGCTGAAGTTCCACAACATAAAGGTTCGTGGTTCAATAGTATTTTGAATACAACAAAAAAAATATTCAGTGACGACACAAATGATAAAGAAATTTAAAAAATAATTCCCATAACCATTTAATTAAACATACAATGATGAACTTTGAATTTATGCCTAACGAACAACCCTCCATTATTAAAGTAATTGGAGTAGGTGGTGGCGGCAGCAATGCTGTTAACTTTATGTACAAACTCGGAATAAAAGGAGTAGATTTTGTAGTGTGCAATACCGATTTGCAGGCACTTGAAATGAGTCCCGTTCCACGCAAGGTGCAGTTAGGTCCCAGTCTCACAGAAGGACGTGGTGCCGGCTCTATGCCTGAAGTAGGCAAGCAATCTGCCATAGAAAATATTGAAGAGCTGAAAGCTATTCTGAAAGATAATACCAAAATGGTATTTATCACTGCCGGTATGGGTGGTGGCACCGGAACAGGTGCAGCACCAATTATAGCAGGTATTGCTAAAGAAATGGGAATTCTTACAGTGGGAATTGTTACTATCCCGTTTGCATTTGAAGGACGCAAACGCAAACAGCAGGCCGACCTCGGAATTGAAGAACTGAAACGTAATGTTGATACATTACTCATCATCTGCAATGATAAATTGCGTGAGATACATGGCAACCTCAAGCTTACCAATGCATTCGGATATGCCGACAACGTACTTGCTACTGCTGCCAAGAGTATTGCCGAAGTTATCAGCGTTACACTTCACATCAACGTTGATTTTGCTGATGTGGAAACCGTAATGCGCGACAGCGGTGTGGCTATTATGGGTTCCGCAGTATCATCAGGTGAAAACCGTGCAATCCATGCAGCCGAACTTTCACTCGATTCTCCATTACTCAATGATAATAACATTGAAGGTGCACGTTATATTTTACTGAACATAACCAGCGGTAATGACGAGATTACCATGGATGAAATGAGCGACATTACCGAGTATATCCAGCAAAAAGCAGGACAGTCAGCAGAAATTATTATGGGAGTAGGCAGTGACGAATCGCTCGGTGATAAAATTGCTGTTACTATTATTGCAACAGGATTTAAGACAAGCGAAACAAAACGTCAGGAGTCTGTGAAACAACCTGAAAAAGTTATTCTTGATTTTTATAAAACCCCTGTACCTGCATTTACTGACAATAAAGATGAACAGGTTCATCAAACTCCTGAAGTTGAAAATGAGCCGGTTCTAAAAACTGTTGAAGAAGAAATTCCGATTACATCTGTGGATTATTTTGTTCCTGAGAACAGAAAAGAGCCTGAGCCTGAAATGTTATCAACGGAATTTACATTCACTGATTTTCCTAATGTAGTTACGAATAATCTGGAAGATGAACAACAGGAAGATATTCAGGAAGCACCACCGGTAAATGAAATACAACAACCTGTTTTGAATCACCAGCCAAACACTTTTGCGGAAGAACATCATTCACAGGATGAAGTAAAAATAAAACCTGATGATGTTTACAGTCGTACTCGCGAAAGACTGGAAAGAATGAGGCAGATGCCTCGCATTTCAAACCCTCAGGTGCTGAATGATATGGAGAGAGAACCTGCATACAAACGCAAGAATGTGAAACTTTCAAATGTGTTATCTTCTGATGATACTAATTATTCACGACTTTCACTCAACGAAGACGGACAGCAAGGTACTGATTTGAAAAACAACAACAAGTTTCTGCACGATAAAGCAGATTAATATTTTAATTACGAATTGATATGAAATCCGGTAGTTTAATCGCTGCCGGATTTTTTTTGCATACCGTCTTCCCACAGTACTGCGGAACTGCAGATTGTAAAAATATAATTCTTATCCTGTAATCTTTTATCCAATCAAAACACAGGTGCGTCTGCGCCCTTCAGGGCCACGGATGCGCGGAGGAAAGAAAATATTAACTCAATATTTTGTTATAAACTTTTAGATACGAAATTCAATCCCCGGCCTTATAAAAACATCCGCCCGGAAAATACAAAGCGATTCGTAACGTGAGCATGTGTAAGCAATCCCGAGCAACGTTTCGTAGCATTACGAAACATTGCGACATTCGATTGCACAGCAGAATCGGTTTGAATTTTTAGGATGTTTTTATACAGCCTTGACTTTTTGCTCCAGTTGAACTGTGGGATGCCAGGTGTCCAGCGTGCGTCTGCGCCCTTTAGGGCCACGGGTGCGCGGAGGAAAGTATTGTGTTTTTCTCTAAACAGAGTTACGTATTACTCTCTGTAACCCGATAAAAGCTTGCCATTTGCGGGATGTAAAAGAGGCGGCTTGACCTAAAAGATACAATCAACCCTTAATTAATATTAACTTTAACATGATTAGCGTAAATATTGTCAGTATTTACGTAAATTACTTTTATATTTTTTTCGCTTGCTAGGTGGATATTGTTTTGAATATAACGGATAAACCTTTTACTCTGTCTGCCCATAAATTTACTCCAATAAACTATCACAGTGTAATCACTTTTTTCTCTGTAATCGCTTTTTGTCTGAGAAAGTGATTTTATATAATTAAATTGTGTGTCTAGTCTTAAAATGCTGTCCAACGGTGCTTGTTGACTCGGTGGAAAGGCTTCCATGATTTTATTTCTGTTCCATTTTAAGTTTGGAAACCCACCTGCATAACAGTTTATTTGGAATGAAATCAACTGCCCGGACTTGTCATAGTATAATGCTTGTAGTGGCTGAAGGTGATTTTTTATTTGTGTTTTGAATTTAACAGTATCTAACGACAATAAATATGAAATATAAGCGGTATCAAGTTTGTAAATGTCAGCGGCAGGTATATTATATTTTAATGCATAATGTTTAATAGTGTTTTCATCAATATTTTTAATTTTTTTAATTCCATAAAGACCTCTTAAAAATGAAGAGCAACCAATTGACCCAAATATTATAGGTATGAGTAAGATTGAAATTAAGATTCGTATGTTTACTTTGGATTTCATTACTCAAATATACACGAACAGATTTCTAATTAAAACCCGGCAAGAGTTTGCCTCTTACTGGGTTGTTTACATTTTAAATTCAGTAGTTCCGCAGTACTGATGGATTCCAGGTGTCCAGCGTGCGCCAGCGCCCTTCAGGGCCACGGGTGCACGGAGACATGCCCTCTAACTCATCCCTCAGCACTTCAGCAACAATGGCAATTTGTGCTAAATCTCCCCCAAATCAACAATCCTAATAAAAATAATTTAGCTGAATATCAATATAATATAAACTATTTTAGTACTATGTGTTGCATGGTACTATCTTTTAAATATATCTTTGTATCGTTATTTACAATTAAGTCAAACAATAAAACAACAACATCGTGGGTAATCTCGAAAACACACAGTCGCAAATGCGAAAAGGAGTTTTAGAGTTCTGCATATTGTCTATCATCTCCAAGGGAGAAGTTTATCCCAGCGATATCATAGATGAGATGAAAGAAGCTAAACTCATTGTTGTGGAAGGTACCTTGTATCCACTGCTCACCCGTTTGAAAAACGCAGGTTTGCTTTCATACAACTGGGTAGAAAGTAATGCAGGTCCTCCGCGCAAGTATTATAAACTGACACCATTGGGCCAGGAACATTTAAAAGAATTAAAAAAAACATGGGATGAGTTGGTTGACGCAGTTAGCCAGACTTACCACAACTCCACTGAAAAATGAATAAGACAGTAACAGTAAACATTGGTGGCATGGTCTTCCACATTGAAGAACTTGCCTATGACAAATTAAAAAATTATCTGCAGACTATACGCAGTCATTTCAGCGTCAGCGATGGTCGTGACGAAATTATAGAGGACATCGAAAGCCGTATTGCTGAAATACTCTTGCAGATACTTGGCAAATCACGTCAGGTGGTCACATCAGAAGATGTTGATCAGGTAATGTCTGTAATGGGCAAACCCGAAGACTTTGCAGGAGCTGATGATGCTGCCGGCAGCACTTCGCAGACAACCGGTGATGCCGCAACTGCCGAATCAACCATCAAGCGCAGACTTTATCGCGATCCTGATGAGCGCGTTATCGCAGGTGTGTGTTCAGGCATGGGCCACTACTTCGGCATTGACGCAGTATGGTTGCGAATTTTATTCATCATCATCTTCTTTATGGGATTCAGTGGCTTGCTGATTTATATTGTTCTTGCCATCATTCTGCCAAAAGCCATTACACCCACTCAAAAACTGGAGATGCGTGGCGATCCTGTAAACATCAGCACCATTCGCAAGGAAACTGAATCTCCTGCAGTGAAACGCGAACCATCAGGTATTTCAAACGTATTTGATTTGTTTCTTTCAGGTATCAAAATCATACTCAAAGGAATTGTTTATATCATCACTGCATTCTTTGCATTCATTGCTTTAATCGTATTGTTTTCAATAGGAATGGCAATAATGGCTATGCTCGGTGTAGGCGGACTAACTATTCCTGTATTTATTTCCGATCAGTTCTTATCACGCGATCAGCAGATGTGGACAACCGTAGCATTTATTTTACTCTTTGCAATTCCTGCGGTTTGGTTAATCATACGTCTGGTAAAATGGATGTTCAACATTAAATACAACACCCATCGCCTCAATGTAGCAGTCGGAATTTTATTCATACTTGGTTTGGCAGTAGCATTTTTCAATGTGTATGATATTGCACGCGATTTTGCTAAGGATGCAAAAATTCGAAACACTGTCCAAGTACTTAATCCTTCTGCGCAAACACTCTCGCTGCGTATTATGGACGATCCCAAATATGATGAGGAAAGTCACTCTAATGTTTTCAGCACACGCAGAGGAAACTTCAGCGTTACCACCGGCTCTGATTTTGTTTTCAATCAGGACAACGTAGATTTTAAGGTTGAAAAAGCACCTACCGATCAGTTTGAGTTGATACAGGTTTTTACTGCTGAAGGACGAACAGAAAAAGAAGCAATGGATAATGTAAAAAGTATTAAATACAATTTCGAACAGAAAGATTCTACACTGATGCTAAGCGATCACTTCCCCATTCCCAAAGGTGTAAAGTTTCGTAATCAGAAAGTATTGTTGATTCTTAAAGTTCCTGTTGGAAAAAGTATTTATATTGATGAATCAATGGTTGATATTCTGGATGATATTGACAATGTAACCAACACATGGGATGGCGATATGGGCGGACATACCTGGAAAATGACCGATGCAGGATTGATGTGTACCGACTTTGACTTTACAACCAATAAAACAGATGATGTTGATCCGGATAATATGGATATTAAAATTGATCAGCATGGTGTGCGCATACAGGGTAAGGATGCCAACGACAAAGACAAAAACGTAAACATCAAAATTGATAAAAGCGGAATGCACGTAAAAACAGAAGACGCAAAGTAAAAGTTGCAGCCTGCTGTCTGATAAAATTATCTTCTTTGCAGACCGGCTTTAAACTACAGGAGCAAGTATGAATACTGAATTTGTACTTGCTCTTTTATTTTTAATAGATGTGTGATGTTTTCACCGCAACTTTGCAATTACATTTATTCCTTCCGAAAAATTATTTTTCTTCCGGCTGAGTTGATGTGTTGAAATTGGTTCTGAAACGCAGCCCTAAGTTAAACCACCTTCCGGGCATGAGTATTGTTCCTGTTTCTTTATACTGTGTATCAAGAATATTATTTGCATCTGCAAATATCTGCCACTGCTTCCACGAATAACTCAATCGCAAATCAGCCACCGTATAATCATTTCCGTTCATTCTCTGCAAATATCTTGCGCTTACAGTCACATCCATTCCTTTGACAACACTGATGTGGAATGTGCCCGTAAACTGATGTCGCAAAATTTCTATCGCATATTTCGAAATCATATCATCAGAAGCCTGCACGGTTTGGTTCAGATATGTGTACGACAAATTCAGATTGGCATTGTGCGCGGCAAGCCATCCATACGGACTGTTCAATATGGTTTGAAGTGTCCATCCGCTGGTGTTCAGCACCTGAAAGTTGCGCGGCTGCCACGGCAGCGTATCATTTTCTCTCACCCAGTCAATAAACTCTGACGTGTGACGATAAAAATAACTTCCCTTCACTGACAGATATGCATTTGAAAAACTTACTCCCGCTTCATAGTTGGTTGAAAGTTCAGGTTTAAGTTCGCTGTTGCCAATGTTCAGCGGCCCTCTGTAATAAAGGTCGGTGTAGGTTGGCAAACGCTGCCCTGTAGTGAATGACGTAAACAGTTTGATATTTTTTGTAAGCCAGTAACCGGCATCCACTCCCGGAAAAAACTGCCAGCTGTAATCCGAATTATAATTGGCATACATACCTCCGCTCACATTCAGTTTCTGAAAAAACAAATGGCGGTATTCTGCATACAAACCTACATTATACCTACTGTGGTCGCCCAGGTTGCTGCTGTTTATTTGCTCATTGCGCCATTCAGCACCTGCTCCCAACTTTCCGTTGCGCACACTGTATGCGCTGTGTACTTCACCGGTTATGGTATTGCTCTCATGAATGTTCTGATATATTTCAGGATTCTGACGGATAAAAACATAATGGTCTTTGTTGTAGCGATACGATATGCGGGGCATTATTTTCCATCGTTCATGCTCACGGGTGTAATCCAAACTGCCAAGAATGGTTTCAACGGTTTCTTCCGATTCCACATCACGCGGAGCACTGTAATATCCGTTGGCACCAAATTTATTTCTCGTATATATTCCTGTTGCATTCAGTTTGCCGTTGCCTGTTGTTATTTGGTTCTGATAAAATAATTTCCTGTTGTCGTAAGCAGTGTTGTATCTGTAACCATTGCCGGTGTTGTATTCTGCGCTTAGTGTTTGTGCTGTTTTTTTGGTAAGTAAACTCACTGTAGGCTGTATGCCTGTGCTCAAAAATGTTTTTCCGTTTGATGTATCTTTTTCAAAACTGCTGCCTCCTGTTACCTGAACAAATACTTCATTGCTCTGCGGAATGCGCGTTACAATGTTGATGGCACCGGCTAAGGCATTTACGCCATAAACACGGGCAGCCGGTTCTCTGAGAATTTCTATATGATCTATCGCGCTCAGCGGCAGTGAAAGGTTCAGCATATTGTGGCCGGTTTGTGCATCCGAAATTTTTATTCCGTTGATGAGCACCAACACCTGATCGAAGGTGCTGCCGTCTATACTCACATCGGCCTGACCTCCCCATGGGCCACGCTGCC
>Ga0209605_1003286_pt1 | contig 14340 bp, 8 predicted proteins | sample AD_UKC035_MetaG_FD_184408 | JGI IMG/M metagenome (GOLD analysis project Ga0209605, IMG submission 184408) | Active sludge microbial communities of municipal wastewater-treating anaerobic digesters from USA - AD_UKC035_MetaG (SPAdes) (version 2) | ecosystem: Engineered > Bioreactor > Anaerobic >...
GAAAAAACCGGAAACAGCTGTCGGATTTTGATGGCGACATCAACGGGTTTGCCATATCGCCAAAGGGCGATAAAATTCTCTTTATCAGCGATGTGAAGATTGACAAGGCCACAGTTGATATCTACCCGGATTTGCCTAAGGCCAGCGGGATGATAATCGAAGATTTGATGTATCGCCATTGGGATACCTGGGAGGATGGCAGCTATAGCCATATTTTTGTCGCCGACTTTATGGACGGGAAGGTTGCCAATGCCATCGACATTATGCCCGGTGAGCCTTACGACACCCCTCTCAAACCATTTGGAGGGATGGAGGAGATTGCCTGGACACCCTGTGGCAAGGGCATTGCATACACTTGCAAGAAGTTGACTGGCAAAGAGTTTCCCTTTAGCACCAACTCCGATATTTATCTGTATCGCATTGAAACGGGTGAAACTACCAATCTCACCGAGGGAATGCCGGGGTACGATAAGCAACCCCTCTTTTCGCCTCAGGGCGATTTGATGGTGTGGGTTTCCATGGAGAGGGCCGGGTTTGAAGCCGATAAGGAACGCCTTTTTGTGATGAACATGACCACGGGCGAGAAAACTTACATGACCCCCGATTTCGACTACTCCGTATCGAACATGCAGTGGACCCCCGATGGCAAGGCCATGTATTTCATAGCAGGGGTTGAGGCAACCCACCAGATTTTCCGTATCGATATGGAATCTGCCGAGATTAAGCCCGTTACCAAAGGGCTACACGATTATCATTCGGTTGCCCTGGCGGGAAATGCCCTCATTGGCGATAAGGTCAGCATCACCTCACCTGCCGAGATTTTCAGCATTGAACCCTCTACGGGTGCCGAGGAGCAGGTATCGTTCATCAACAAGGATATTCTCGACCAGCTGACCATGCCAACGGTTGAGCGTCGATGGGTTAAATCCACCGATGGAAAGATGGTGCATACATGGGTAATCCTGCCGCCCAATTTCGACAGGAGCAAAAAGTACCCCGCTTTGCTCTACTGCGAGGGTGGCCCGCAGAGTCCGCTGAGCCAGTTCTGGAGCTATCGCTGGAACTTCTCCATCATGGCTTCCAATGGCTACGTGGTGGTGGCGCCCAGCCGTCGCGGAACGCTGACCTTCGGTCAGGAGTGGACTGACCAGATCAGCAAAGACCATGGTGGGCAGGAGATGAGAGACCTTTTGGCTGCCATCGACGAGGTGAAAAAAGAACCCTGGGTTGACGAAACCCATCTGGGGGCCATAGGTGCCAGCTATGGTGGCTACACCGTATTCTGGCTGGCTGGCCACCACAACAAACGTTTTAAGGCATTCATTGCCCACTGCGGAGTTTTTCACTCCGAGATGGAGTACCTCACCACCGAGGAGATGTTTTTCGACCAGTGGGAAATGGGCGGGGCACCATGGGAAACCGACAACAGGATTGCCATGAAGAGTTTCGAACAAAGCCCCCACAAGTTTGTTAAAAAGTGGGATACGCCCATACTCATCATTCATGGCGGCAACGATTTCCGCATTCCCTACACCCAGGGAATGGCGGCATTCAACGCAGCGCAAATGCTTGGCGTACCCAGCAAGTTCCTTTTCTTCCCCGATGAAACCCACTGGGTGCTGAAACCACAGAATGGCATTCTCTGGCAAAGGGAATTCAAAGGATGGCTGGATAGATGGCTGAAAGAGTAAATAAAATTCAACTAAATATTTTGAAATATGGAAGCAAAAGACAAAGTTTTACAAACTCTTAAAAAAGTCGGCAAACCAATGAAATCCGGTGAAGTGGCCGAAGCAGCCGGAATTGACAAGAAGGAGGTTGAAAAAGCTATTAAACAGCTGGTTGCTGAAGGGCTAATGCATTCGCCCAAAAGGTGTTATTACGATGTGAAGAAGTAACAAACTGCTCTTTATTGTTTTTCTGATATTAAAGAAATCCCTGTTAATGCGGTTGTCATTATCAGGGATTTTTTTTGGGTTAAAGATACCCGTATTCCTGTTTTGTGCACCACATGAACGCTTCAAAAATGACCTATTGATTATCAAATAAATACGATAAAATATTTTGCATTTTGGGTCATGCGGAGTTATTTTTGTGCATGTTTATTCGAAAAAATAAAAACCGCAGCGGCTCATTAAGTATACAGATTGTGCAGAAGTATAATCGTTCCAACAGGGTGATTAAGACTGTTGGGATTGCGCAAACTAAAAGAGAGGAAGAGTTACTTCTATTGCTTGCAAAATCAGAACTGGATCGGCTTCGCGGACTTCAATCCCTGTTTGTAGAACACGATGATTTAGTCGTTGAGAACTTCGTAAACAGTATAGCAAATGAACATTTGCAGATTATAGGTTCAGAACTGATACTTGGCAAGATCTATGACAAAATCGGGTTCCCTTCCGATGGGTCATGCAATTATTTCAGGAATTTGGTTTTGTGCCGTCTGGTATATCCCGGGAGTAAATTAAAGACGGTGGATTATTTTCGCCAGCACTTGGGTATCGATATTAGTGTTTATTCAATTTATCGATTTTTAGACGAGTTAAACAGTGATTTAAAGCCAATTATCGAGCAAATATCGTTTGAGTATTCAAAATCGCTTTTAGGAGGCAAAATTGGGGTTGTTTTCTACGATATGACCACCCTTTACTTTGAGGCTTCGGAGGAAGACGATTACCGCATTCTGGGCTTTAATAAGGATGGCAAGCATCAGCAGCCTCAAATAATGATAGGGCTATTGGTGAGCGGACATGGCTATCCTATTGGCTACCAAATATTTGAAGGGAATACTTCTGAGGCTAAAACGTTAATTCCGATACTGGAGCACTTCCAAAGTAGGTTTGGCATCGACAAGCCAATTGTTGTGGCCGATGCAGCTTTGCTATCGCAGAAAAACATGGAGGCATTATCCGCAAAAGGCTATAAATACATTCTTGGTGGCAGACTTAAAAACGAAACGGAAGAAATAAAGAGAAAAGTTATTGGACTCGGTGTTAAAGATGATAAGCCAAAAGAACTTTCAACTAAAAACGGTCGGTTAATCGTTAGTTTTTCATCCAAAAGGGCTTTTGTCGATAAAAGGAACCGGGAAAAGGGAATCAAAAGGCTGGAGAAGAAAGTGTCGGGCGGTAAGCTTAAGAAAGAGCATATCAATAATCGTGGTTATAACAAGTATCTGATATTAACCGGGGAGGCAAGCATTGCTATCGATTATGAAAAATACAATGCAGATGGTATTTGGGATGGGCTGAAAGGATATGTTACCAATACTGAGCTAAACTGTAATCAGGTTATTGAAAATTACACCCTGCTGTGGAATATTGAAAAAGCATTCCGCATATCGAAAACCGATTTAAGAATCCGTCCGGTATATCATCGATTAAGAAACAGGGTTGAAGCTCACATTTGTATCTGTTTTGCTGCATACTCAGTTTACAAGGAACTTGAAAGATTGCTGAACTTAAACAGCATTAACTTGTCTGCTGAAAAAGCAATCAATGAAATTAAGGAAATACGCCAACTACGCTATGTTCTACCAAAATCACAGATTGTCAAAACCAAAATCCTTAATCCTACTCAAAAGCAAACTCAACTACTTGAAATGAAAATTTAAAAGTGGGTCATGCGTTGCACAAAACAGGAAAATATATGGAAAAGCACAGTAGAATAATCTAATTTGCAAAAAATAATGCTAAAAAAATGAACGTTGCTTTTCCATGGATGGAGTTATCCACGAGAATCCTTGAACGCATTGCGCATCTGGCAAAATCAACCGTGATACCCTTGGGAAGTTTTTAAACCTCCTGTTTTGTGCACCACATGAACGCTTCAAAAATGACCTATTGATTATCAAATAAATACGATAAAATATTTTGCATTTTGGGTCATGCGGAGTTATTTTTGTGCATGTTTATTCGAAAAAATAAAAACCGCAGCGGCTCATTAAGTATACAGATTGTGCAGAAGTATAATCGTTCCAACAGGGTGATTAAGACTGTTGGGATTGCGCAAACTAAAAGAGAGGAAGAGTTACTTCTATTGCTTGCAAAATCAGAACTGGATCGGCTTCGCGGACTTCAATCCCTGTTTGTAGAACACGATGATTTAGTCGTTGAGAACTTCGTAAACAGTATAGCAAATGAACATTTGCAGATTATAGGTTCAGAACTGATACTTGGCAAGATCTATGACAAAATCGGGTTCCCTTCCGATGGGTCATGCAATTATTTCAGGAATTTGGTTTTGTGCCGTCTGGTATATCCCGGGAGTAAATTAAAGACGGTGGATTATTTTCGCCAGCACTTGGGTATCGATATTAGTGTTTATTCAATTTATCGATTTTTAGACGAGTTAAACAGTGATTTAAAGCCAATTATCGAGCAAATATCGTTTGAGTATTCAAAATCGCTTTTAGGAGGCAAAATTGGGGTTGTTTTCTACGATATGACCACCCTTTACTTTGAGGCTTCGGAGGAAGACGATTACCGCATTCTGGGCTTTAATAAGGATGGCAAGCATCAGCAGCCTCAAATAATGATAGGGCTATTGGTGAGCGGACATGGCTATCCTATTGGCTACCAAATATTTGAAGGGAATACTTCTGAGGCTAAAACGTTAATTCCGATACTGGAGCACTTCCAAAGTAGGTTTGGCATCGACAAGCCAATTGTTGTGGCCGATGCAGCTTTGCTATCGCAGAAAAACATGGAGGCATTATCCGCAAAAGGCTATAAATACATTCTTGGTGGCAGACTTAAAAACGAAACGGAAGAAATAAAGAGAAAAGTTATTGGACTCGGTGTTAAAGATGATAAGCCAAAAGAACTTTCAACTAAAAACGGTCGGTTAATCGTTAGTTTTTCATCCAAAAGGGCTTTTGTCGATAAAAGGAACCGGGAAAAGGGAATCAAAAGGCTGGAGAAGAAAGTGTCGGGCGGTAAGCTTAAGAAAGAGCATATCAATAATCGTGGTTATAACAAGTATCTGATATTAACCGGGGAGGCAAGCATTGCTATCGATTATGAAAAATACAATGCAGATGGTATTTGGGATGGGCTGAAAGGATATGTTACCAATACTGAGCTAAACTGTAATCAGGTTATTGAAAATTACACCCTGCTGTGGAATATTGAAAAAGCATTCCGCATATCGAAAACCGATTTAAGAATCCGTCCGGTATATCATCGATTAAGAAACAGGGTTGAAGCTCACATTTGTATCTGTTTTGCTGCATACTCAGTTTACAAGGAACTTGAAAGATTGCTGAACTTAAACAGCATTAACTTGTCTGCTGAAAAAGCAATCAATGAAATTAAGGAAATACGCCAACTACGCTATGTTCTACCAAAATCACAGATTGTCAAAACCAAAATCCTTAATCCTACTCAAAAGCAAACTCAACTACTTGAAATGAAAATTTAAAAGTGGGTCATGCGTTGCACAAAACAGGACTGCTCTTTATTGTTTTTCTGATATTAAAGAAATCCCTGTTAATGCGGTTGTCATTATCAGGGATTTTTTTTGGGTTAAAGATACCCGTATTTAACCATACTTTTTCGAAGGAGCGATAGAGCCTCTGCCAGCAGTGAGGCGGGGCTCAAGGGACTCATATGAAAGCAATGCAACCCGCTTGCGTGCAACTTACTTGAAAGCGTTAAACTATAGTATGCATTACCACGCTTTGATAAGGGCCAATAGAAGCCATCCTTTTCTGTAAAAACAATGCCCCCATCTAATCCCAAAACGGCCAAATTGATTTTATTACGGCATTTATATCGGCTTCAAAAGTAAAACTTGCCTGTCGGCTTCGTTTACCCTACGCTGGAAAAGCATTAGGTCGTTGTAACGTTCGGGCTTGTAATTCCCCTTGTTCCATTCCAGAGTTCGGATGAAACTGATGGAACCTTCGGCATGTACAACTTCAAGCGTATAGGTTCCGAAGTCACTTGTGAGTGTGGTAGGTTGAGGAAATTGGTCTATGGAAAAGCCTGAGGGGATTCGAAAACTTAGCGAATCAACATAAGCCTGATCCCTGCGGATAGCGATACCGGTTTTTCTGTTGCTAACCCTTTTTAGCTCATCTAAAAGTGAGACCTGATTGAAAGGAATAACAATGGAATTGTTGGCAGTAATCTGCCCTAACTGCGCCACGGTCATTTCTGCTTTTTGAGTGATTATGGGAATTATGCCTTTCTCCTCGGAATAGGTCAGGCTGTTTATTTTAACCTGATTCAATTTCAACCTTCGCAACAGGAATTCCCTTTGTCTTTCGGGTTTTTGGGTCATCAAAAAACGGATGTTATCCGTTGCAACGCCCGTATATTGGGTGGTTGCACTTATGTTTGCAGTATTGTTTGCAGCGATGTTAAACAGATAGCTGTTGGTTGTTTTGTTCTGCTCTTTTCCGTACACATTGGTGTGCTTTAGGTAGCTGTTATCCTTATCTACCACAAGGATATCACGATCATCGGTGAATGAACCATTGTACCCAAAGGGTACTTCCTGGCTGGTGCACTCAAGGTACACTGTGTCGCCACCAAGGGGAAGCATTAAAAAGGCATGGTTAAACTGGCTGGCTACGAAATCTTTGTCAATATTGGGGGTATCATCGCCTGCCCTAACAAGGCAGTAATACGATTCGATACCGGCCACATCGAGTAGCGATTTCATATAGTTCGACAGGGCCTTGCAATCGCCGTACCAGTATTTTTCGACAATTTCGGCAGGGAATGGTTGCCATCCGCCAATGCCTATGGCAATATTAACGTATCTTACTTTACTTTGCATATACTCGTAAATTGCGCGAGCCCTCTCGCTGTCGGTATCGTGCTCGGCCACCAGCTCCATTACTTTGGCCTTGGTAGCATCCGGAACCACGTTTCTTCCTTCGCCCAGCTTGAATGCCCAGTCGCCCAGCTCTTTCCAGCTGTTGTTGGAGCCAAAATATCCGTCCATGGTAAATGTTTCGGGGGCGACTAAAAGCTGTGGAGTATCCTCGAACAGATTCCCTGCAAATGGTTCCATTTCAATGGCTGGATAGTTGGTAGCCTTCCAGGTACGCGTGATAAAGCCTTTTTTATCGCTAGTCTCCTCGGGGGTTTTGGATAAAGCCTTATTCCCCTTATACTTAACTTTAGCATTGGGGCTAAGTGTGAGGTTATAAATTGATTCTTGAACCGATATGTCGTACCCGGGATATACCTGCCAGCCGGGGAACATGAAAAAGCTACTGTACCTTTTGCTGCAGGTGTACTCAATGGTATAGGGATAATCGCCATATTCGGGGCTAATTACCTTAACCCTGCTGTCGTCGTACAGCGAAAATCCTGCAATGGCGCTAACATCGGCAATATCCCTTTGGGGAATGGTTTTTACCTTTTTACCATTCTTATCGTATATGGTTCCGCTAATTCCCGAAACGGAGCTGAATTTATTGTAGTGCTCAACAAAGTACTTGAAACGTTGGCCGTTTTCGTTGAGTATGGTTATTACAACCCGCGATTTTTCTTCCGCATTCCCGGCATCGAATACCGTTAATGTTGTTTCGGAAAATCTTAAAACGGCATTGGCCTTTTGTTTTAACTCCTGAGGAATTGCACTGACAGCCCAATTCTCTTTCCCGTCTGCCAGTAGTTGCGTATGGCCAAGGCACAGTATGGCTACGAAGAACGATTGAATCTTTCTTTTCATTCTTAAATAAACATTAAATTAAACATTATCAACGTATTAAAGAACAGATAAGGTATTAAAATTTTATTCGCATACTCGAAGTACATATGTTTGTGCTTTTCTTTTGATGTCAATTTCATATGCAGTGCTTTAGCTCATATTTAGGACAATAAATCCCGGCAACAAACACGCTATAGCCAATAAGGATTTCAGAGGTATATTAAGAATTGTAACCTACTCCATTTTTCGTATGCCCTGATAGGAGAAAAGCCCGCGATCCCTTACGGGCTATATTGTCAAACGTTTGCTGCAATTTGAAAATAATGGTAATTCCAATACGGCAGGCATCCTGCTGGATGCCTGCCGTATTGATTAATTGGCTTACGATTCTATTGGGCAATTTTCTGAGCACCATAACCTTCGAGAGCGCCAAACAGGTCGAATGCCTTATCCATGGGGTACAGGTTGCCGTACATGGATACGTAGTTGGTTTCGGTGCCGCGCTGGTTCATCCCCATGGCCGAACGGAACAGGTTTTCCGACGAGTTGGGGTTATAGGTTGATGATGTGGAGCCCTCAATGTTGAGGAATGCCTTTAGGTAGGCAGCATCAATGGCTTTGGTAAGGGTTTTTATTTCGGCTTCGCTCATCTCCCTGTTACCATCGGCTTCCGCCAATTGGTCAACATCCTCAAACTGCTTGGCAAATATCCTCATGAATTTTCCTCCGCCCGATGGCAAGGTAAGGTCGGCCTCAATATTGCCAAAGAACAGGTTGTGGTTGGCCGAGGTTTTGCGCTGTGCCTCAAGGGTTTTATCGGAGTCAATACGCGTACGGTCGAGGGCCGAAAAATCGCTACAGCCAATGATATTGTTGTACACATTGGCATCGAGGCGGGTCATGTAGCGGAATCCGTAGCCCATATCCTTATCGCCGGGAACCCAATCGCGACGCCATGTAAAGAGCACGGTATTGTGGTGGAAATCGAGAGTAGCCTCACCGGGCTTGTTGGTCATGCTGTAAATCTCGCATGCTGCCATACGGTTCGACAGGAAAACGTTGTTGTACACCTCAAAATGGCCACCAACGTTCCCAATCTGAATGGCAAAATGGCTTCCGTTGAGAAATACGCAGTTGCGTACAATCAAATTCCCTTTGAGGTAGCCATGCAGCAGCTGGTTCGATACAGTGCTTGGGCCTCCCATGGAGGGTTGGCCAATCTGCTTGCCGGGGGGATTGAGATGCCCCGACAGAACGCCTTCCGGAGCCTTAAAACGATCGTCGGTGGCATTGAGCCCTACATAACGATTCATCAACCCTTTGTCGAAGATAATGCCGTCAATTAGGATTTTCCCGTTGATATTGGTACGAACATCAATGGGAAACAGGCCAAAGTTGGCATTTGTTCCTCCTGCTTCAGGTCCCGGCTGAATGGTCGTCCTGTACTTAATGGGATCGCGCTGGGAGAAATCGTCGGTATAACCGCCCACAATAGACACATATTTTTTAATGGTAATGTATCCTGCATCGAGCTTGCCAAGATAGTTGCCCTGGGCAACGTGAATAATGGCTCCCTCCGGTGCCTCGTCAACAGCTTTCTGTAAATCTTTATAGGGTTTGTCCTTGCTGCCGTCGTTGCGATTGCTCCCTGTGTTCACCGATACGTAAACGTCTTTACCTGTTTCAGGAATGGCAGCGGGTTTGGTATCGGCTGCAGGTGTTGGGGATGCTGTAGGCTGACTTTGGGGCTTTGCCGGTTCGGCAGGTTTCTTTTCCGGAGTCTTCTGCTCAGTTTGCTTTTTAACCTGACTTCCTACCTTTTTTAAATCAATTTGAGCCTGCGCTGTAACTACACACAGGGCTACAAAAAGCACTAAAAACAATTTCTTTTTCATTTTGTAAAAGCTTTAAGTTAATAATTAGAGTTTGGCTATAGTGTTAACTTTTCGAGAGAAACGACAATAATATTCCTTTCAATGAAAATCAAATATAACAAAAATAATTAATATCAACCTTTTCGACACTTTATTTTCATGGCTCTCCCTATAACCTTTTATCTGTACCGATTGAATGCAGATAGCAACGGGAAATTTCATGGCGTTAATGAGCCATGAACAACGCAATGAATAAATATAAAATATTATGAATGAGCAAAATGCTCAATTGGCAATAAAATTTGAAACGAAGAGTAGATAGTTATAATTAAGAGCCCGCGTTTGGCAGGTGTGCCAGTACGGTTTGGGTCCCCACAACCTTTTGGTTCAGTTTAACTTTAACCGCTGAATTAACGGGAACAAAAATATCAACCCTCGATCCAAACTTAATAAAACCTACCTGCTGCCCCTGCTCAACCGATGCCCCCTCGACGGCGTAGCAAACCACACGGCGTGCCACCAAGCCGGCAATTTGCCTGAATAGGATGGTTATGCCATCATCGCGGGTAACCGCAATTGACGTCCTCTCGTTGAGCGATGAAGATTTAGGGTGCCATGCCACCAAATATTTTCCGGGGTGATAATGGAAATAGGAGACTGTGCCCTTTACGGGATGCCAGTTGATGTGGACATTCCATATGGACATGAAAACGGAAATCTGTATGCATCGGGTTTTGAGATATTCTGTCTCATCCACCTCTTCAATGGCCACTACTGTTCCATCGGCAGGAGAAAGGATATCCTCGCTGCGATATTTTAAGGGTCGATTAGGGCTGCGAAAAAAGCAGAGGGTAAACAGGAAGAAGAGCATTGCCAATGTTGCAATGATGTAAAGGGCGATATTGCCAAAACAAAGCCAAACGCAACAACAGACCGCTGAGAGTATGATGAAAATAACCGTGAGAATCCTTGTGCCCTCTTTATGAATAGCCATTCGGTTTGAGTTAAAATTTATATTAACATCATCATTTCAAGGTAAACAAATACTACAGGGGCTGAGAGCAACAGTCCATCGAAACGGTCGAGCAGGCCACCGTGTCCGGGCAAGAACTTACCCGAATCCTTCAGCTCAATGCTGCGCTTGAACATGGATTCCACCAAATCGCCCAGCACGCTCATCACCGCAGTGATCATGCCTATGGTCATCCAGTGGATTAGCGGCACATTGGTAAAGAATAGCGAGATAATCCAGGCGACAAGGGCCGTAAAAAAGAATCCGCCGATAAGCCCCTCCCACGATTTTTTTGGAGAGATTTTGGGGAAAAGCCTATTCCGGCCAATGCTCATCCCAACCGCATATGCCCCGGTATCGTTGGCCCACATCAGCAAAAGGTATCCGATAAGGATATGGGTTTGATAGCCTATGCGAAACTCGGAATAGCTGAGGGCAAAGTAGTTGAGCATCGAAAATGGGAAAGCCACGTATATCAACCCCAGCAGGGTGAATGCAATGTTGTGCATGGGGCGGTTGTGGTTTCGAAACAGCTCAATTATAAAGACACTGCTAATCAACGGTATCAATCCTAAAAAAATATAGGGGCCCAGCCGCCCAATGGCAAACAGGTAGTTGGTTATGAAGATGAGCCCGCCTAAAAAAAGCGCATACTGGTACTGCGGACGTATTCTGGCCTTATAGCCAAATCGGTAAAACTCCATTAGAGTTGATAGGGTCAGGACCAAGAATAGTAGCAAAAAGCTTATTCGCCCTAAAATAATGGACCCGATCATCACGACGGCAAAAACGGATCCGCTAATTAGTCTTTTAAGAAATGTACTCAATGATCAAATCCTTCTATTAGTTTCAATGCCATTTGTTCTTTGTGGGGGACAACGTATAGCTCTGCCTCTCCAATGCTGGGATACGAAGTATCCTGCTTATTGACAACCACCGATTCAATCCCGTTCGACTCAAGCATTTGTTTGAGTATCTCCGCCTGATACGGGATATTTGTCGTAAAAACCAGTACCCACTGTTGATTATCCTCTGTCAATACCAATGTCTGTTTATCCTGTTGTTTGTCCTCTACTCTTTCGCCTTATCAGCATCCTCCGTTTTAATTTCCCCCTCCTCCATGTCCTTCACCAGCTCTTCCGACCGCGTGTGCGATTTTCTGGGTCCGAATATAGCCTCCAAATCTTCGCTAAATATTACTTCACTTTCGAGCAGCAGCTCTGCAAGTTTAATCAACCCCTTTTTATTCTTGGTTAAAATATCCTTCGCTCTTTTATATGCTTCGTTCACTATGGTTTTAACCTCTTTGTCAATGAGTTCGGCTGTTTTTTCGCTATATGGTTTTGAGAACGAGTACTCCGATTGTCCCGACGAGTCGTAGAAGCTGATATTGGGTATGCCCTTGCTCATGCCAAAGTATGCCACCATGGCATATGCCTGCTTGGTAACCTTTTCCAGATCGTTGAGGGCTCCCGTGGAGATTTTGCCAAACATGAGCTCTTCAGCGGCTCTTCCTCCCAGGGCAGAGCTCATCTCGTCCAGTAGTTGCTCGGTGGTGGTGAGTTGTCGCTCTTCGGGGAGGTACCAGGCAGCCCCAAGTGCCCTTCCTCTGGGTATTATGGATACTTTTAGCAGAGGATTTGCATGCTCAAGCAGCCAGCTTACGGTGGCGTGCCCCGATTCGTGGAAGGCAATGGTACGCTTTTCCTCCATGGAAATTATCTTGTTCTTTTTCTCCAATCCCCCGATGATCCTGTCGATGGCATCGAGAAAATCCTGCTTTTCGACAAACAGCTTGCTTTTGCGGGCAGCAATCAGGGCTGCCTCGTTGCAAACGTTGGCAATATCGGCCCCTGAAAATCCGGGCGTTTGCTTTGCCAAAAATTCTATGCTGAAATTTTCTTCCAGCTTAATCGGCTTCAGGTGTACTTTGAAAATTTCGAGGCGCTCCTTGTAATCGGGCAGTTCAACGTGTATCTGCCTGTCGAATCGCCCTGCACGCATCAAAGCTCTGTCCAATATATCGGCGCGGTTGGTTGCGGCAAGGATTATGACTCCTTGGTTGGAGGCAAAGCCATCCATCTCCGTCAGGAGCTGGTTAAGGGTATTCTCCCGCTCATCGTTGGCCGAAAAGTTTACGTTTTTCCCCCGTGCTCTGCCAATGGCATCTATCTCGTCGATAAAGACAATGCAGGGAGCTTTCTCTTTGGCCTGTTTGAAAAGATCGCGTACACGCGATGCCCCAACGCCGACAAACATTTCAACAAAATCGGAGCCTGACATGCTGAAAAAGGGAACGTTGGCTTCGCCGGCTACGGCTTTCGCCAGCAGGGTTTTACCTGTTCCTGGAGGGCCAACCAGCAGCACTCCCTTGGGAATCTTGCCGCCAAGGTCGGTGTATTTCTTGGGGTTTTTCAGAAAATCGACAATTTCCATAATCTCAACCTTAGCCTCTTCAAGCCCTGCCACGTCTTTGAAGTCAATTTTTACGGTGGCCTCCTTGTCGAACAGCTGGGCTTTGGACTTCCCCACGCTGAAAATATTCCCCCCTCCCATTCCACCTCCGCGGCTGATACGACGGAAGATAAAGAGCCAAACCCCCACCAAGAGCAGAATGGGGAAAATCCAGGTGAAGATTTCGCCCAGGTAGTTCGGTCTATCCTCGTAGCTAACTAAAACTTTATCTGTAGGCAACACTCCTTCCTGAGCCTCATCCAGCTGGCGCTCGAATGTGGAAATATCGCCGTAGGTGAAGAAAAAATGTGGCCCGTTGGGTGGAACATTCTTGGCGTTTTCGCCCAACTTGTCCGAATACTTTTCAAGACTTGTGCTCCTTAAATAAACTTCAACTTTACCCTGATTCTTTATCAACACCAATTTTTCCACATCACCTTGGGCGAGCATATGGTATATTACCTCGCGCTGATTGGTTTCCATCGGTTTTTTGGAACCGTAAAAAAAGTTAAGCCCCAGTATGGTGGCGATAATCAGAAGGTAAATCCAGTAAACGTTGAACTTTGGGCCTACCGGTTTAGCATTATCACCCCCGGGAATTCCCTGCCCCATGCCCTTTGCGGCATTGTTCTTCTCCTGGGCCTTCTTGCCTTGGCTTTTCTCTTTCCTCTTTTGCTCCGACATATTCTGCTACTAAGAAATTTCCATTCGGGATAAACACCAACGATTATGCTAAAGTTCAATCCTAAGCCATTGTGGGTACTACTTCCCCCTTTTCATTCACCTCGTAATTTACTCTATTGGCATCAGCCCATAAGCTTTCGAGCTTATAAAAATATCTCCACTCGGTTTGAAAAATATGCACTACCACGTCCACATAGTCTAAAATAATCCAAATGTTATTTTCGTACCCCGCTTTTTGCCATACCTTTTCCTTGCAATGCTCAATAGCCTTATCCTCAATATTATCGGCAATGGCTGATACTTGCGTAGTGGAATCGGCATGGCAAATAATAAAATATTGGCATATGGGATTTGGTAACTTGCTCATTTCGAGACTAACTATGGCCTCCCCTTTTTTTTCGGCTATAGCTTCAACAATAGTGCTTACTAATTTATCCTGATTTTCTTTTCTCTTCTTTCCCATCAACTTGTTGTGATAATCAAAAGGCAAAGTTAAAACTATTTTGTTTCAAACGAAAGGTATAATGCACTAACCATTTTATCTAGGCTCTAGACTATGAATTTTTTTAACATAATGATAATGATGTTTTGTTGGAACGGGAAATAACTCGTTTTGTGAGTTATTCTCGTTTCAACAAAAACACTAGT
>Ga0209605_1003289_pt1 | contig 14335 bp, 10 predicted proteins | sample AD_UKC035_MetaG_FD_184408 | JGI IMG/M metagenome (GOLD analysis project Ga0209605, IMG submission 184408) | Active sludge microbial communities of municipal wastewater-treating anaerobic digesters from USA - AD_UKC035_MetaG (SPAdes) (version 2) | ecosystem: Engineered > Bioreactor > Anaerobic >...
TATCAGTCTGTTGGCGGGCGTCGTGGGGTGCAAGGCACCGTCGTCTGACGTGGGCGTGGTGATGGCGCAATCGGAGAAGCCCCGCGTCACGGCTGCCGCGCCGGTGGACGACATCGCGGCGCTGGTTGACGGGAATATGGCCTTTGCCTTTGATTTGTATGCAAAGCTGGCAGCGGGGAGTGGCGATAACGTGTTCTATTCGCCCTACAGCATCTCTCAGGCATTGGCAATGACCTACGCCGGAGCACGCGGGACAACCGAGCAGCAGATGGCGGACACGCTGCACTTTGCGCTGGAACAGGCGGCCTTGCACGCGGCCTTCAATGGGCTGGATCACACCCTCGCGCAACGGGGCGAGGGTGCGCGGGGCAAGGACGGCAAGGGCTTCCGGCTTAACGTCGTCAACGCGCTGTGGGGGCAGCAAGGCTATGAATTTCTCCCAGCGTTCCTCGATGTGGTGGCCGAGAACTATGGCGCGGGATTGCGGCTTCTGGATTTCGCGCAGCATACCGAAGAAGCGCGGCAAACCATCAACGCTTGGGTGGCGGAGCAAACCGAGGATCGCATCCAGGACTTGTTGCCCCAGGGAGTGCTTGATCCGCTGACGCGCCTGGTGCTGACCAATGCAATCTACTTCAACGCGGCCTGGGCCGAACCCTTTGAAGAAGGCCAAACCGCAGACGCCCCGTTCTATTTGCTGGACGGCAGCCAGGTCACTGCGCCGATGATGCACCAGGCCACGCAGTACGGCTATGCTGAGGGCGCGGGCTATCAGGCCGTGGAACTCCCCTATGACGGGCATCAACTTGCTATGGTTATCCTCAAGCCTGACGCCGACAGTTTCGCCGCCTTCGAGCAGGGCTTGAATGGGACGCAGGTAAAGGCTATCCTTGAGCAGATGCGCTATCAACAAGTCGCGCTGGCAATGCCGCGCTTTGAGATGGAGTCCGAATTCAGCCTGGCGGAAACGTTAAGTGCGTTGGGGATGCCGGACGCTTTCAGCGGTGAGGCCGATTTCTCCGGGATGGATGGCACGCGCAACCTCGTCATCAGCGACGTGATTCATAAAGCCTTCGTCAGTGTGGATGAGGCGGGCACAGAAGCGGCGGCGGCAACGGCAGTGGTGATGAAATTGACCTCAATGCCGGGAGAAGCCGTCGAAGTCACCCTCGATCACCCGTTCCTGTTCTTCATCCGCGACCTCGAAACCGGCGCGATCCTCTTCGTCGGACGGGTGATGAATCCAACTTTGTAATCCAGTCGCCTACATATCTATGGCAACGGCCCCACAAGCTGTGTGTGGGGCCGTTGTGCGTCACGCATCGTCGGATGCACTCACGAGCAGGGAGCCAATGACAGTGTCCATTACCCGCTAACCAATATCTTATCGGGAGTGTCGGCTGTAAGTCCGTTGTATACGTCCGATGGTGTAATGCTCCACTGCTGACCGCCCACTATTTTAGAACGAGAGGCAAATAAATGGCAGTCCAAGACGTAGCCTGTGCCCAGGTCGCCGTCGAGGCATTCCCATAATCATAAGGGCAAACCACATCACTGTGCCCATCCCCCTCAATATCCCCAATGAAGGACGGTTTACACCGGCTCAACGTAAATCCACCGTTGTTACGTGGACTCCACGCAATCCAGTTGCCAAATGCGTTGCCGGATGAAAGCTGTCCTAAAGTGGTAGTGGTATCGCTGCCATAATCATAAAGACAAATCAGGTCGGCGCGTTTGTCGCCGTTAATGTCTCCAATGTGCATAGACCGGCAGTTTTTGATATTCAGGCCAGGACTGGCTGGCCCCCAAGCTGTCCAATCGCTAAACGCACTACCTGATGCGAGTTGTACCCACGTAGTTGTGCTGCAAGGGCCATAGTGGTAGGGACAAACCAGGTCGTCGCGCCCGTCTCCATTGATGTCGCCGATGTGTAATGGCTCGCAGTTGCTCAAACTGAAACTGCCCTGTGGGGTGCGGGTGCTCCATTGTGTCCAATCGCTGAATCCGCTGCTGGATGCGAGTTGAATCCATGTGGCGGTAGAGGAACTGCCATAATCATAGGGGCAAATGAGGTCGTCGCGCCCATCTCCATTGATGTCGCCGATGTGTAATGGCTCGCAGTTGCTCAAACTGAAACTGCCCTGCGGAGTGCGGGTGCTCCATTGCGTCCAATCGCTGAATCCGCTGCTGGATGCGAGTTGAATCCAGGTGGCGGTAGAGGAACTGCCATAATCATAGGGACAAACGAGGTCATCGCGCCCGTCTCCATTGATGTCGCCGATGTGTAATGGCTCGCAGTTGCTCAAACTGAAACTGCCCTGTGGGGTGCGGGTGCTCCATTGCGCCCAATCGCTGAATCCGCTGCTGGATGCGAGTTGAATCCAGGTGGCGGTAGAAGAACTGCCATAATTGTAAGGGCAAACCAGGTCGTCGCGCCCGTCTCCATTGATGTCGCCGATGTGTAATGGCTCGCAGTTGCTCAGACTGAAGCTGCCCTGTGGGGTGCGGGTGCTCCATTGCGTCCAACCTTCAATATAGGCATTGGCAGGAGGTGGGGTAAGCGCGGTTCGATTTATCTTTACCGGGATGGATTGGATGCTTTCTTCGGCCCCGAAACTATCTTTCGAGTAATGTTCCAAACTATGAATACCATCACAAGTAACGGCAAATGGGGTATTGTAAATTTGCCAAGAAACATCGCCAACGCGATATTTTGTCCACGCAACGGCCTCGTTCACCGTCAGTGTAGCTGTAACATTCGAAGAATACCAACCATCATTTTCTTGTACGCCGACCAGTGAAGGGGTGGTCACAGGGGGAACAACATAGACATAGGCGGCATCTGTGTTTTCACTGTTACATTCGCCGTACCCCACTTTAAAATAACCATTGCCGTTCCAAGTGTTTCCCCAACTGTTTCTGACAATCCAATAGCCACCCGCGTCATTGTATCCGACGAGCATCACCGCGTGGTTACTGCCAGATGCACCACTCTGACTATCTTTGGAGCACCGATAGATACCATTACTCTCAAAATAGCCGCCGAAATCTTCGCCAATGCCCATCGCAACATAAAGCGGCCCATAAGTCACCATATTTTCTTTGAGAACGGGCGGGATAGGTGTAAAGCTGTATACCTCGTCCTCATAAGTTAGTCTATCTTGCCAGTTAGAACACCTGTTACAACTACTATTTGAGGCTGTGTAAGGTATGCACGATTCGTCTACAAGCCCATTGCTACTTATATACCGCAGGGCTTGAGTCGCCCACGCGCCGTTACAGTTGCCCACGCCGGAGCAAGACACCAGTTCTTGTTCAGCCAAGTTCAAGTCCAGGTCAGGGTTCGAGAAAAAGATATTGTGATGCGCTTCTGTTACGCCTGCTGCGGCAAACGCCCAACAACTCCCGCAACCCCCTTGATTCTTGACGCTGGTAAGCCAGTTCTGGCCCTGATAATTTCGCCAATCGAAAGAGGATGGGACTGACACGCCGGTTGTGCTGTGATGAGGAACACTATCTTCTTGTTGCCGGTCTGCATCTTGAATCGCCGTCGTCTGGCATTTTTCCGCGTCGCAAGAAATCGCATTTGAGGATAGGTCGGATAGTTGAGTTACCGAGCCAGCAACTTGCCCATCCGAAGAAACACAAACAGCGTAACTCATCGAGAATGGGTCGCCGCCATCATTGCGGGTCTCAGTATGGTAGCCTTGTTTGGCACAATAGGAGTAACTTTGACCACACGCGCCTGAATAAAAAGCCCACTCCTCACATTTTTGGCTATCGGGCAGCATACAAATACCCTGCTGTTCATCGTCAACCCCATCCACCACCTGATACTCATATCCCATAATATCCGTGCAATAAACGGCTGCCGGATTTCTCATTGTCAGGTTTTGAGACGTAGTCTTTGTGGGGATTAAATCGCTGTGTACCTCTGTTCGGCTTAGATCGGATACTAACAATACCAGCAAAACAGCTATCATTGATGTCAACCAATAGCGAGTGTGATTAGGTTTCAATGTCGTTCCTCCGTTAATAATTTGTCTAATTGTCGTCCCACGATAACCTAGCCTGGCGGTGCTCTGCAAAGTTCCAGCCGGTGAGTTCACTCGGCAGTCGCCGGTCTTCCGGGCGGCGGTAGTATTTGAGCTTGCCCAGGTCGGTTTCCAGCACTTCGCCCACCTGCTGCGGCTCCACGACCTCGCCCTGGTGAAGCAATACGCCGTGCTGTCCTTCACTCCGCGAGCCGCGTGCGTGGTAGTAAATGCGGAGTTCCCATTGCCCGCCGGTCAGTGTTTTGTCGGGAGTGTCGGCTGCAAGCCCGTTGTATGCGTCTGTTGGCATCGTATTATGTCCTCATTGGAAGCGCGTCAACCCGCCGTCAGTTGAGCGTAGGCGATAGAGTGAATGTCTTGGTTCAACGCTTGTAATAACAAGGTGGGATTCAGTTCTGCAACCAGGGCTTCGGTGAGGGGCCGTTGCTCATAAATGTGGATGATCGTCGCAAGACTCACCGGGCGTCCATAGTAATTCTCAGCCCAAGCCTGATAGGTCTGTGGCTTTCCGTCCAGCATTGCCAATAGATAGGCTGATCCATCCGGGTCTTGCCCACCGGGGAACTCGATAGACCCGCGCTGCCATTCTGTATCCGCGTAGGTACGCCAGATGCAGAAGGTCGTATCGGATAGCAAAAATGCCGGTTCATTGAGGAAATCCGCAAATGCGGCGGGCACACTGTCCAAGACACCCGCCCAAACGGTTGGCGAGTGGCTCATTAACGACTCGTGGGCAAACCCTTTCATAATAGCCCCCACCGGGGTAAACAACGCGAATAGCTCATCGCCCGAACCATTACGCATCGAAGCCATCGCCTGCTCAACACTCCAATGGGCGTCAAATGTGTAGTAACGATACTCCCATTCCGGCGAGAGAATGGCATCCAGCACCGCTAACGACTGCATCAGAGCTTTCAAGCGGCCAATTCCTGGCAATTGTGACAAATCTCTGGTTGAAATCATCGTTGCGCTTTTCCCTAAACTCTTTGCGATTTAGAACACAAGTCTTTAGGGTGTGTATTCAGGACGCCGCCGATTTGCGCTGGGCTTTTTTCTCGTGCCAGGTCTTGAGGGCTTCTTCTCTGTTGCCGTCTGGATGCGTGTTGAAATACTCGCGGATATGGCGCATATACTCAAACTGCGGTTCAATGTCTGTCGGTGGCGGCGGGTGGCGTTCTGCTTCTTCCCAGGCTTCAATCGCGGCTTGCAGGGTTTGGCCGGTCTCGTTTTTGATGAAGTCGCGCATCACTTTGTTGAAATGGAAGCGCGATCCGATTTCCTGCTCAAAAAACGCCCTGAGTTCCTGCGAACAATGCCAGTTTGCGCCAATCACCGTTTGCCGCGAGAATGTTGCGGGCATTGTCGCCGCGCTGCGCTTTGCAGACCTGGCCGTTGGTATTTCACCTGTTCGCAGGAAATGCGCGATGCGCTCGGTCAGGTCTTTTTTCGCCCCGCCGGTCGGTATCCCTTGCTGACGACAGAAATCGAGCAGGTCTGCTTTGAGCCAGTAGTAATCGCAAAAGTCTTCCACAGAGAGTGACGGGGTTAGTTTCGGTCTATCGGTCATTTTCAGTTCCTCGCTGCGCGGCGGGCGCGTTATTCCACTGTCCGCAGGCCATATTCACCTACACCCACTCAAACATTGACATCAGAATCAGGAACAGGCTGTGCTGTGCTGTTGACCAGAAGATGGTGCAATCTCTTTGTACTTGCCACGCCCATCCGTAACCGGCAGCAAACAACACGACGGCGACCAGGGCTGCCACTGGCAAGGATGGCACCGAACAGAACGTGCGGAAATGATACCCTACAAATACGACGTTGTGAAGCACGATGGCCTGCTTGCCGCGCAAAACGTGCTCAAATGCCGGTAGGAGCGCGCCGCGAAAGTAGATTTCCTGGGCAATACCTGACGCCGGAGCATAAAGCAACGCGGGCAGCCAGCGCCACCCACTCCATCCGGTGCTGGAAGCCAAAATCGGCAACAACAAAACTGTGGCGGCGGCCAGCGCGAGTAAACCCGGAGTAGAAATCCTGGCAAAGCGAAGATACAGTCCCTCGCGGCTCAGACCAGATGCCCGGAGCGCCAGAATACTGACCACCCCTGGTATGAAAGCGAGAATAGAAAACAGCGGCTCCGAGGGCTGCAACACATCTATGACCGTGATGGCAATGCCCATCGCCAGGGTGATGCCTAAAGCCACCCCGAAAGAGCAACGGCTTTGTGCTTGCGGTGCAAGTGTTGTCATATTCGCTTATGTTGACGTTCTGGTATTTGGAACAAAAGCCTTGAGGGTGTAATGGTTACTGTCAGTTTACGGCAAAGCCTCTGCTTCCCGTAACCAGTCACCCACCTGTTCGTCAACATCCGTGACAGTATACAATTCCAGGTGGTGAGTGAAACGCCCTGGCGCTGGCTCTACGATTTCTTTCCAACGCGGCGATGTGTCCCGCCTGCGGAGAGAGAGGGTGAGCACCAGCGGCGCGGTCTTGCCGCGCAGGTAACGCGCCGGTATCCATACCCAGGCAAAAGGCTGGCGGCGACAGAAAGCGATCTGGCTTTTGGTCACGCGCAGTTCTGTGGGGCCGATAGCCTCACGCACGGCTTCAAAGAGTGGTCGGGCTTCGTTATATCCCTCAAAATACTCGTCCAGCGTCAAGCCGTTCTCCCGTTACTGAGTTGGTACAGTCTGCATCCAATCAGAATGTGCCATATCATCAGCAGAAGTCCGGCGGCTATGCCCGCCATCAACGCGGCCACTCCGCCAATTCTGTAGAAACTCTGCCAGCCGGCTGTCTCCCTGTCACTGCCCTGATTCATCATTTCCTCAACCTCTGCGATTTAGAACAAAAGTCTTGAGAAAGTCTTTACTACGAACCAATAACCTCGCCGCTTTCGCCAACATTGCCCTGGCGCGCTGCTCCTATCAGGGAAGGCAAAGTGATTTGTGTGCAAAGGTCATTTATTAGTATAGGGAATTTGCAGATGGAGTCAAACGAGGACTGAGGACTGAGGGCGCGGTTCGCGCAGTAAGGCGAGAGGCCGAGAAGGTTGCCCTGCGATAAAGCCCCTGGCGTTATGCCGGGGGCTTTTTGAGTGTTGTGGGAGTGTCAAAACTGTGGGGCTATCTGTTAACTTGTTAACAGATAGGTCGTAATGCCCTTGCGAGCCGCGCCTCATTTCAGACGCTATCTATAACATTTGTTATAGATGCGCGCCAGCGACCGACAGGTCGTAATGCCCTCACGAGCAGTGCATCATTTCAGACTAATATAACATTTTCACACACACGGAGGTTATGATGGAGTGTCGTAATGCCCTTGCGAGCATTGCATCATTTCAGACCACCGTGATTACACTGTCGGGGTTTTGTTGGATAGTGGACAGTCGTAATGCCCTTGCGAGCAGTGCATCATTTCAGACCAACATCGAAACCGAGGTGCGCATTGCCTTGCAGCAATGGGTCGTAATGCCCTTGCGAGCAGTGCATCATTTCAGACGGATTTATGACGCGGTTTGTCATATTGACGCGGGCGGATGCTGGGTCGTAATGCCCTTGCGAGCAGTGCATCATTTCAGACCAGTCTGCGCTGGTTGTACGATGGCGCGAGTGTTACGGTTGGTCGTAATGCCCTTGCGAGCAGTGCATCATTTCAGACAAGATAAAGACGGCGCATTATTGTTGTTAGGTAGAATGGGAGTCGTAATGCCCTTGCGAGCAGTGCATCATTTCAGACGATGATGTCCCTCCCTGGGAACTCCCTCTCACCAAAGAGGTCGTAATGCCCTTGCGAGCAGTGCATCATTTCAGACCCATCACGCCAGTAGCGTTCAGGAACGCGGCCATGGCCGGTCGTAATGCCCTTGCGAGCAGTGCATCATTTCAGACTGCCCGCCGCGTGGGTGGAGGCGTTCACCCGTTGGGGTGGGTCGTAATGCCCTTGCGAGCAGTGCATCATTTCAGACTTGAGGAATACGGCGACGAAGCCGCGCTTGAGATGATCGGTCGTAATGCCCTTGCGAGCAGTGCATCATTTCAGACCCATATCGGCAAGACTGGCGTTCACCTGGCGGCGCGTCTCGTCCGTCGTAATGCCCTTGCGAGCAGTGCATCATTTCAGACTTTTTATCCCCCTGATAAAGCTACTGATAGGAGGCTCGGTCGTAATGCCCTTGCGAGGGTTGGAGGAGTGAAATGACTGCTTACGGCAAACCGTAAGCAGTGCGTAAGCAGTCAATCGCGCTCCCGGTGAAAGCGTAAGCAGTGAAATGACTGCTTACGTTTTTGTGCCGGGAAACCACGGGTTTCAGTTCCTCCTGTGACCTGGGCGTAAGCAGTCAAATGACTGCTTACGCCGTCAAATTACCCCCGGTTTGGCCGGTTTTCGAGCTAAAATGAGGGTCTCGGGTCCTATTTTAGCAGAAAGGAGCATTTGCCATGACCGGTATACCGATTGTAAGCCAGTTTGTCACTTGGTGGAAGCAACACTGTTGCCCCGCCCCCCTCCCTGCCCAGCAGGATTTACATACCCTGTGGTTGACGCGCCCGCATCGGGGGGCCTGGACCACTGCCTGCCCGCCGGCAGTGCGTCTTCTGGACCTGTTGGGGCCGCTCCATTGGGCGGAGTTTCCTGACCGTGACTTGGTGCGGAACTGGGGGCAACCTACCGTGCCGTATGCCGCCCTCGCCGCAGCGGGGTTGGTGCAACTCAACGAGGAGCGGATTTCAATGTCCACGTTGCGCCAGTATTTGGTCGAGCACCCCATTTTAATCTGGCTACTGGGTTTCCCGCTGGTCCCTGCCCCGACGCAACCATGGGGCTTTGACCCAGAAGCCAGCTTGCCCACCGCCCGCCACATGACCCAGTTGTTCCGCACCCTGCCCAATACCGCCTTACAATACCTGCTGGCGGATAGTGTGCGCTTAATCTGCGCGGAACTGCGCGCCTGCGGCACCACCCATATCGGCGAGTGCATCTCCCTGGACACCAAGCATATTCTCGCCTGGGTCAAGGAAAACAACCCCAAAGCCTACGTCACTGACCGCTACGATAAGACGAAGCAACCCGCGGGCGATCCGGATTGTCGGCTCGGTTGTAAACGCCGCCGCAACCAGCCGAATAGCCCGCCGCCCACTCCCACCACGAATCCGCAACCCGGTAGTCAAGTCCGTCCTGGCGAGTTCTACTGGGGGTATGGCTCCGGGGTCATTGTCACCAAAGTGCCTATCTGGGGCGAATTTGTCGTGGCGGAACTCACCCAGCCCTTCGATTGTGGCGATTTGTCCTACTTTTTCCCCCTGATGACCACCGCCGAACAGCGGCTCGGCTTTCGCCCGCGCTGGGGCACCTTTGATGCCGCCTTCGATGCCTTTTATGTCTACGCCCATTTCTATCGCACCGACGATCCCGGAGCCTTTGCCGCCGTGCCCTTTTCCGAAAAGGGCGGCTACAAAGTCACCGACCGGCAGTTTGCCCCGGATGGGGTCCCACTGTGTCGGGCCGGGCTGCCGATGCATCTCCAGACTACCTTTACCGATCGCACCTCAGCTCTCATCGAGCATGAACGGGCCCGATACACCTGCCCTTTACGCCAGCCAGACGCGCCGCCCAACAGCGTGTGTCCCGTCCATCACAAGAATTGGGCCAAAAAGGGCTGTACCACGACGATGCCCACCAGCATCGGCGCGCGGCTGCGCTATCAACTCGACCGTGAGGGACAGGCTTACAAGGACATCTACAAACAACGCACGGCCACCGAACGCATCAACAGTCAAGCCAAAGCCCTGGGTATCGAACGCCCGTACCTTCGCAATCAACAGGCGATCACCAACCGGAACACCCTCGTCTACATTCTGATCAACTTGCGCTTTTTGCAGCGCATCCGCCAACGGCAACCTGAATTGCCGTGAATGTTGAGAAACCGGCCGGTTTTCACCAGCGTAAGCAGTCATTTCACTGCTTACGCTTTTTGTTGGTACAGCGTAAGCAGTCCCTTTGTGCCTGACTTGCCCACTAACCCAATCGTAAGGAGTCATTTCACTGCTTACGCTTTTTCGTAATCTCAGCGTAAGCAGTCGTGACTCCTCCAACCCTCCCTTTCGAGCAGTGCATCATTTCAGACCCAAGAAAGTAGCCTTGAGTGGTGATCCCGGCACTGGGAAGGTCGTAATGCCCTTGCGAGCAGTGCATCATTTCAGACTTCTTTGATGCCCACGTCTATAATGTAGCGGTCTAACCGCGTCGTAATGCCCTTGCGAGCAGTGCATCATTTCAGACTCCTTCCGTGAGGTCGCGGGCCTGCGCGTCCACGAGGCGTCGTAATGCCCTTGCGAGCAGTGCATCATTTCAGACCTGATGCTGGCCGATGCGTGGCCCGGTCAGACGCGCTGGAGTCGTAATGCCCTTGCGAGCAGTGCATCATTTCAGACCAAAACTTGAAGATTCTGGCTATGTTTATAAAGGATATGGGTCGTAATGCCCTTGCGAGCAGTGCATCATTTCAGACAGATTTCTATACCAATATCTACCAGAATGGCAATCAACAAGTCGTAATGCCCTTGCGAGCAGTGCATCATTTCAGACGCACTTGTAATTCCATTAGCTAAACCGGTAATGATGTGTCGTAATGCCCTTGCGAGCAGTGCATCATTTCAGACCTGTGACGGCGTGACTGCCGCCGTCTATGGTCAAGCGGTCGTAATGCCCTTGCGAGCAGTGCATCATTTCAGACCCCACTTTTTTTGAGGGTCTGAAACCGACTTTTTCCCCCACCCAACGCCCTCACAACCCTAATAATAAACCCATTTCCGCTAAGAACAAGTCCCAAACCCGCCCATCTCCCCACTTTTAAACCCTTAGCGTATGACTCCCAAAAATGCCCTCAAAAATGGGTTGTTTTTCTGAGACATACGCTTGTAATGCGCGTGTAGTACCTCAATTCTCAATGTATGAGTTTTAGAACCAAAGTCTTGAGGATATAAGGGCGGTTCTTGCCCGGTTGCCTCAACTTTTAGGATTGTGAAAGATTCGGTCTTACTTTGGCGCTGTCTTTTTATACTTTTTTAGGGTATACTAAGACCAACGGCGATACCTGGGGGGGCTATCGGATACACGCATATCCGATAGCCCCCCCTTTTTGTGTTTCAGTGACAGGTATGGCTGACGAACAAATCAATCTGAAAGTGACGGCTACCACCGCCGAGGCGCAAAAGGCTCTGACGAATCTGGTCGGGGCGTTGGGCGAGTTAGGCGGCGCGTTGACGCATACCCAAACCACAGCGACGAAAAGTAGCTCCGGTTTCTTGGGTGTTTTGCAGCAGTTTTACAGCAACGCCAGTATGGGAGCCACCGGACTGCAAGGACTGGCAAATGTCCTGGGCGCGATCAATCCGGTGGCGGGACTGGCGGCCAACGGCGTGTTGAAACTGGCAAACGCGCTGACTGGCCTGAAAGCCGAAGCCGTCCAAACCCTCTCGGCGGCGCAAAGTCTCACCATCAACCTGGAAAGCCTTGCCGCGCAGGAACTGGTGAAGGCCGGTGAATTTGAGAACGCCACGGAAGCCCTGGACACGGCGAAGCTGGCGGCCAAAGGACTGCTGCGCGAGATTCAACTGTTGGGCCTGGAAAGCCCTTTTGAAAACAGTCTGGTGGTGCAAACGTTCCAGCAGGGAATGGCCTACGGCTTCAACGCGGAACAGGCAATGAAGCTGACCAAAGCCTCGTTGGATATGGCGGCGGGCCTGGGCAAATCCGGTCACGAAATGGCGGTGATCGGGATGGTGATGGGACAGATGCGTAGCACCGACAAACTGCTCACCCAAGACCTGCGCCAGTTGCAAAGCCGGGGTATCAACGTGGCCGATATGCTGCAAAAAGACCTCGGCGTGAGTGTGGCGCAGTTTAACGCGGGGCTGGCGTCGGGCAAGTACACAATGGATGACCTGCTGGACGTTTTTTCCCGCTTTGCCGAAACCAACTTTGCCGGAGCCGGGCAACGAATGGCGCGCACGTTTCAAGGTATTCAAGCCACCCTGCGCGACCTCAAAGAAACGGCTTACATCACCCTGCTCAAACAACCCTTTGACCAGATTACGGCGGTGATGGCCGATGGCCTGGCCGTGTTGACCGACTTTGTGATGCAGTCCGGCGTGCTGGAAAAGATCGGCGCAAAGCTCTCCACTTTTGTTGCTAACGTCATAGGCATAGGGCGCGGCATTGTGGAATGGGTGAAGCCCGGCCTGACGGCGGTGATGGGCGTGTTGCAGGATGCGTTCCGGGACGTTTCCGGGTGGGAGTGGGTCATCCAAGACGCGCTGCGGCAGGTAGGAGCAGCCGTCTTACAGTTCGTCAAACCGGCGCTGGACTGGCTCTCAGCGCGCATCGCCGCCATTGACTGGTCTCCACTGGTCACGCACTTGCGGGATACGGTCAATGCGGCGGGGCAAATCATCTACAGCCTCCTCGCCACTATCCGCCGGGTACTGACCGGCAGTGAGGGCGCGTTTGACCCGCTGCGGCAAGCGGTCGTGTCGGCGCTGGCCTGGGTGATGATGACGTGGGACAGATTTGCAGCCGGGGCGATTACCTGGGGCTGGAATCTGGTGGTGCAAATCGCCAACGGCATTATCGCCGCCGCCAAAAGCGTGCTGCAATCCGCGATGACCTTCCTCGGCAATCTCATCGGCCTGTTCATCAAACCCGGCTCTCCGCCCAAGAAAGGGCCGCTGTCTCACATCCTCGAATGGGGCAAGGGCTTAATCAACACCTACGTCCAGAGCTTTAAGACGGCTGACTTTGGCCTTTTGAAAGAAAGTCTACAGCCGATTCAGCAAGCGTTACAAGAGGCGGTGAAGGCCGGAACTATCAGCGAGGCGGAATCGCCTGAGATTTTTAGGGCCGTGCGGGAAGACGTGGCGTTGCTGATGGCCGAGTATCGCAAGACCGGGCAAATCAGCGACGAGGTGTTGGGCCGCATCGGAGAACGCCTGGGCGAGGGCGGCGAAGAACTGACCAAGTATCTGCGCCTGCAATTGCAATTCCAAAAAGCCCAAGATGCCCTCGCCCAAGTGAGTGAGGAAGCGGCGGCTGCCGAAAGAGCCGGATTCGTGCCGCAAGCCCTGGCGCAGAAACTCAAAGCGGCGCAGAAAGCAGCGGGCGCAGCGAAAGACGAATTGGACTGGCAGAAAGAGTATCTCGGCCTGCAAAGAGATTCTGTGGACATCCAACTGCAAATGGTCTCCGCAATGGAGAAGCTGGCAAAGGCGATGGCGCAGGCGGGTTCGTCCGTGGGAAAGTCTACTGGCGATGGGTTAGACAAAGCCCTCAAAGGCGACGCGAGCGCAGCGGGTCTCACCGTCGCGCCCTTTACGTCCGATATGATGGCTGGGCTTGGCGAGGTAGGCGACGTGGGCGCGGACTTGGAGCAAGTCAGCCTATCTATTCGCGGGGTGAGCGAGGAGTTTGGCAAAGCCAAAGAGAAAGCCGATGCGTTTTTAGACCGCGTCGAAACGTTTATCCGCCTGCCTCTGGTAGACAAACTGCGCGAAGCGGCGAAGGCTTTGGGCTTTGGTTCACAATTCCAGAAGATTGAAGCGTTTGTGGGTCTGCCGTTTGAGGCGAAGGTGACGGCGGTGAAAGAGCAGATAGAGCAACTGACCGGCCTGGACTTGGACGCGCTGCTGGCGTTTTTTGACCCGGAAACCCTGAAAGCCCGCATCGCGGCGTTTTTTGGCAAACTGCCCGGACAAATCAGCGCGCTGTTAGGGCTGGCCTGGAACACGTTGAAAGCGCAACTCCCTGTGTTTACCCGCAAGTTGTGGGCGGGCGTGATGGGACTGGTCGGCAACTTTATGACCTGGCTGCAACAGAACGGGCCGGGTATTGGCAAGATGTTGGGCGAGGTGGTCGGGAAGATTGCCTATTTTGTCTTTAACCTCGTTGTGATTCAACTGCCGCTGCTGGCCTTGAAGCTGATCGGCGGGCTGGTGTTGCTGGTTTACAAAGTGGACAACTGGCTACGCACTGAGGGGCCGCAGTTCGCCAAGTCCTGGTGGGAAGGGTTTAAGGCGATGATTGAGGTGGTGTTTACCACCCTGGTCAACGAGGGGCCGAGGTGGATGGCGGCGGTGATAGAGTTCGTGGGGAACTTCGTTGTCGGGTTTATCGCCGGTTTTGCGGAACACGCGCCGGACTGGTACACCGGTCTGTGGGAAGCCGGAGCGTTGTTTGTGCAGAAGTTGAAAGACGCTATCGCCAACGCCTGGGATATGGTCTCCGAC
>Ga0209605_1003292_pt1 | contig 14324 bp, 8 predicted proteins | sample AD_UKC035_MetaG_FD_184408 | JGI IMG/M metagenome (GOLD analysis project Ga0209605, IMG submission 184408) | Active sludge microbial communities of municipal wastewater-treating anaerobic digesters from USA - AD_UKC035_MetaG (SPAdes) (version 2) | ecosystem: Engineered > Bioreactor > Anaerobic >...
AGAGAGGCGGGGTGGGGGGGGCCGTCTGTAGCCGCGGGCGTTCTCAGCGCGAGAGGGTGACTGGACCGAGCAGGCCGCACTCGGCCAGCGGCCAGGAAGAGGCGTCGAAGGGCTTGTAGTCGGAGTTGACGAAGTTGATGTCGTGGAACCGGCGCCAGGGGACTTGGCGTTGGTCGAGATCGCGGATGCGGTTGGCGGCGGTGCTGGTGACGTCGATTTCGAGGCGGTGGATGCCTGGTTGCAGCGGGGGCAGGGGACAGTGGAAGGGTGGGAGGATGAGGGTAGCGATCTCGCGGCTGTCGACGCGGACGCGGGCGCTTTGGGCGACGCGTCCGAGGTCGAGGATCCAGGGGGCGGCGTGAGTCTCCGGCAGGTGGATATCGCAGGCATAACGTGCGGTGCCGGCGAAAGCGGCAGTATCGGGGTCGTCCCAGTGGCTCCAGGAAGTCAGCTGAGCGATGCGGCGGTTGGCGGGGAGTTGGGGGCCGCCTTCGAGGAAGGTGACGGTCCATGGACCCGGGCAAGGGGCCGACGCGCCGGCGGCGGCAGGGGGGATGGGCCAGGGTCGGCCGGACACCTTGTGTCGGGCGAAGGTGCGCAGGATGACGGACTCTGCGGGTTGGAGTCGAAGCCGGACGGCGGCGGGTTCAGTGGGTTGGGACTTGAGGGTGGCGACGCCGGTCTGGCCTGTCCAAGGATCGAGCGCGACGACTGAAGCGGTGGTGTGGGCGAGGGGTAGCCAGCCGTCGAAGGTCTGGTCGCCGCGGTTGACGAGGAAGTAGTGGCGGCCGTTGTCGGTGCGTCGGCGGATGAAGGAGAGGCCCGGGTGGGCGCTCATCGGTTCGCGCTGGACTCCGGCGGCGGTGAGGGCGGCGACGGGGTCGCCGACGAGAACCCGGCCGCGATCGAGTTCGACGAGGCGGGACTCGAGTGTGGTGGTGCGTCCAAGCCCGGATATTTCACGAACTTCGCGACGCGCCGTATCCGGGCTAGCTGGCAAAACCGCGCCCAGATTGCAGGAGCAGGGGATGAAGCGGCCCCCGGACGCGCACTCTTGTCCAGAGACTTCGCGGTCTTTCCTCCCACCTTCACTTGGGCGCGGTTTTGCCTTTCTGGCCCGCATGCCTTGAGTGATGAGAGGCACCGGCGGTGCGTTGACCGAAAGAGTCTGAGACATGCGGGCCAGGGGGAGTGCAGCCAATTCGGCCCGGAGAGTGTCGCGTCGGCGCTCCCAATCGTGCCAGCCGGGGACATCATCGGGGAGTGCATTGGCGAAGATGACGGTGGCGCCGGCTCGGGCGAGGCCGAGCAGGGAACGGAGCGTGGCGAGGGGCAGGTGTTTGCAGGGGGGGACGAGGATGGCGTGGTAGGCGCTGCCGGGGGTGACGAGTCGGCCGTGTTCGACCCTGGTATTGGCGAGCTGGCGATCCGAGATGAAATCGAAGGTGAATCCGAGGCTGGCGAGGTTTCGGGCGAGGGGCCCGATGGGCTGATCGAGGAGCCAATCGCGGTGGTGGACGGTGAGGCTCTGGAGTCGGCCGGCGGGGTTATGCCAGAGATCGTGGATGGGCCAGTAGAGGAGGATGTCCTGGTCGGGTTGGTCTGATTGGAGGACGGACTGGCAGCGGGTGATATAGGCATTGAGGGCTGGGGCGTCGTGCCAGACGGGGTTGCGGGGGTTCATCTGGGTCGAGGCATAGAAGAGCCAGCCGGGCCAGGGGGCGTCATCGGGGGAGTAACACGTGCCGTGATAGATGACGTGGTTCACGCCCGAGAGGAAGAGATCGTCGGCCAGGCGTTTGAGATCGCCGAGGGTTTCCTGAAAATGTTCGCGGAGCCAGGTGCCGGTTTCCGCGGCGACGCGCGGCCGGCCGGTGACATGGGCGGCGGAGGCGGCGAGCATCGAGACGAGCGGTTCGCGGTCATTGCGGAACATCTCGGTTTCGGGGATATCGGCGGTGGCGTAGAGGTCGAGGAGGTTGGCGGGGGAACCGTGGGCCTGGTTGCGGGTGAGCATGCCGAGCTGATGGGACCAGCGGGTCCAGGTGGGGAGGGATTCCTCGATGAGAAGATCGGAGACGGTCTCGCGGTAGTCGGTTTTGACGCGGGCGGATCGTTCGGTGGCATTGGTATCGAAGAGGGCCGGCAGTTCAGACTCGAGCCGATATCCGCGGCGCCTCTCGAACTGGGCGAGGAGATCGGGGGCCCAATCGCTTCGGTACTCGTAGGAGTCATGGTACATGGCCCGCGGGCGCGGGGGGGGGAGGTTGGCGAGGGCGTCGGTGAAGCGCTCGAGGTACCGGGGCATGGCGGCCGGGTAGAGGAGGTTGAGCATATGGCCTTCGCCGCCGGGAGCGGCTCTTTTGACGCGCTGGCCGGAGGGTCGCTGCGTGAGGGCATAAAGGCGGCATGGCTGGGCCGGAGGGAACCAATCCAGGGAACCGTCGGGGCGCAACCGGTCGGTGAGGAGCGTGGAGGTGCCATCGGGGGCGAAGGCGACGAGAGCCTGGGTGGCGGTGCGATCGAAGGTCTGGGTGATGGGTTGTCCCGGGGCGGCCTCGAAAGTGCGGACGACGACGAGCGCATTGGCGTCGAGGTCGCTGACGGTGGGGCCGCCGAAGCACCAGCCGGAGCCTGTGGTGAGATCGACGAACAAGTCCAGGCGTGTTGCCTCGCGCAGGGTGTGCCGCAGGGCGTCGTGCCATTCAGCGGACCAGTAGACCCGGGTGCGGTCTTCCCAACCCTTGGCGCCGTAGATGGGGATGACGTGGACGCCGCCCATGCCGGCTTCGCGATAGCGGGTGAGTTCGCGGGTGAGATTGGCCGGGTCGACAGCGCTTGCCATCCACCACCAGTAGGCGGCGGGCCGGCACTCGCGTGTGACGGCGGGCCAATCGAGCGCGTGGGAATCCGCGGTGGCGGTGGCGGCGGCGGATGCCAGGAGTACGGCGAGGGAGGCGGCGAGGAGTCTAGGCGCGGGCTCGATCATGGGGGGCAGTCTTCTAATTGCTGGGTTTGAAGGTCAACTGATATGGGATGGGGTGGGGACGCCTCTCTCCCTGTGTCTCGCTCCCCGAGCACCGTCGAGGGGGCCGACTGTGAGCCTGGCACCCTGTTTGCGGACTGCACAGTGAAGACTCATGATTACCGGGCGGCGGGGGGTTCTTTGGTGGTCAACAACCGCACGGGGCCGAGCAGGCCGGACTCCATGAGCGGCGATTCGCGGGTGAGCTTGCGAATGTTGGTTCGGGTGAACCGCTGGTTTTCCGGGAGGCGCTGGTCGCCGATGATGCGGTTGGGCCAGAAGTTGACGACATCGATTTCGAGTCGGTTCCCGGCGGGCCGGAGGGCCTGGCTGACATCGACGCGGAAAGGGACGGCCCACACGATGCCGAGCGGTTGATCGTTGAGACGGACCTCGGCGAGTTGGCGCACGGCACCGAGATCGAGGTAGACCTTTGCCTGGGGCGGGAGTGCCTGGGGCAGGTCGAAGGTTTTGAGGTAGGTCGCGGTGCCGGAGTAGTAGCGGATGCCGTCCTCGGTGTTTTCGGTCCAACTGGCGAGGGTGGGGAACTCGGTGGTGGCGGGGCCGCCCCAGCGGGGGTCGAAGCGGACGGTCCAAGCTCCGGTCAATTCGTGGATGGGGACGGGAGGGTCTGGGAAGAGGTTTGAGGGGGGATGGGTCTGGGGTGGAGTTCCCGGCTGCCGAAGGACGATCCAGACGGCGCCGAACGGGGGCAATTCGAGGGGCAGGGTGGTGCGGCCTTCGAGTTGGGACCACGATGAGGCGGGCCGGACGGCGGCGCTGACGGGGTCCCAGACCTCGGGCTGTTTGCCGGCGACGCGGAGAGTGCAGCGGATCTGGGCCCAGGCGTTGGATCGGTTGGCGACGAAGTAAAGGTCGGCGGCATCGGTATGGCGGTGGAGGTAATCGAACACCGGCGCGTCTCCCGCGGAGGCCACGGGGCCGCCTGTGTGCAGGCCGGATCCGTCGGGCGTGGGATCGAACGCGGCCAAGGCGACCTCGAAATCCGGGGGGACACCGTCCTCGATGAGGACTTGGCGTGCGGTGCGACCCCAGAAGACGCGGCCTTTGCCGAGCGTGTGTTGTCCGGACTCGTGTGGAGCGGGGGTGGTGGGGCCCCAGACGCGATTGGCGAGTGCGGCGAATTCGGCGTCGGCGGCGGGATAACCTTCGAGGCTGGTGGGGTGGGCGGGTTTGGGGCCGATGACGGTGGCGCCGGCCTCGACGAACTCGGCGAGTTTGCGGAGGACAGGGAGGGAAAGTCCGGGCCGATCGGGCAGGACCAGGACCCGGTAGGCGAGGCCGTCGGGCAAGGCAAGGCGCCCGTTTTGGACGTTGAAGCGGGTGAGGATGGCGTCCTCGGTCACGACGTCGTAGTCGTAGCCGGGCAGGACGGCGGCGGGGTCGCTGGCTTTGAGCTGGGCGAAGTTGGGGACATGATCGCCGTAGTAGTAGGCGGCATCAGCGACGAACCGGCCCTGTTGGGCGAGGAACTGGCAGCGATTGATGTAGGCGAGGAACGGTTCCGAGCGCGACCACCAAGTGGTGTTGGGATTGAAGTGGGTGCCTGCGAAGTACTGGATGCCGGGGATGCCGTGTTCCTCCGGGGAACAGACCATGGCATGCCAGAAGAGGAGGTTGAATCCCTCGCAGATGGCGCGATCGAAGGTGGGTTTGAGGTTGTCCCAGAGGGTTTCCTGCCAATGGGGGCCGATGGTGGTGAAGCCCTCGGCGGCGACGAGGCGGTGTCCGTAGACGTGGGCGGCGGAGGCTGGTTGTTTGACGAAGAACCGGTTGCTCTCGCCGATCCGGTGTCGCCACGACCAGGCCCAGAATTCGGACATGGGGACGTCGTTCATGCCGAGGCAGCGCTGGGCATCGATGGGCACCGCGTGCGGTCCTCCGGATTCGGGATGAATCTCGAGGCCACGCTGATGGGCGCGGTCGCGGAAGACCCGGTAGTGGTGATCGATGGCGAGGTCGCCAAGGGTCTTGCGGTAATCGTTCAGGAATCGATTGCTGACCGGGCGGGAGTCGACAACGCGGCCGACGAGGGCGGGGAGGTAAGGGAGGAAATCGTAGCCGCGCCGCTTCCGAAACTCCTCGCGCAGGGTGGGGGTCCAGTTGATGGCCTCGACCTCCCAACTGTCCGTGTGCAGGTATTTCAGGGTACCGGGCGCGACTTCGGCCGCATGGGCGATGAGGGGGCCGACCACGCGATCCCAGTAGCGGTTCAAGGCGTTGGCATCGAGCACGTCGAGGGCGAAGCCGGTCCATCCTTCGCTCGAGGTCGAGACCCGGGCGTGATCGCCGACCGTGCAGCCGAAGCGGAGGACGATCCATCGGCCGGCCGGCACGTCCCAGCGTAGGGTTCCCTCCGGACTCAACCGATCGCTCAAATCCACCACATCGGCGGCGCGGGTGTCTTCTTCGCCGGGCGTCGGAGGGTGCTCCTGGAACAGTGGCGCGGTGTCGGGCGCGGAGAAGTGGAGGGCCTTGTGCATGCCCTTCTGTTCCCAGTTCAGAAGGGGAACGCGACGGGCGACCGAGTTCGAGCTGACACGGAAGGCCACGACGAAGAGGTCCCGGTAGAAGTCGTCGCGGAATCGGGGTTTGGGCAGTGTGCCATTAAACCGAGCGGGGCCGGCGGTTTCGGTCTCGGTCCAGACCAGTTTCTTGGCGGCGTCTTCGGCGGTGACCATGGGGCCGCCCAGGTTCCAGCCGCTTTGGATGTTAAGGCTGAGCTCGAGTCCCAACCGCTTGGCTTCGAGCAGGGTGTGGATGTACAAGCCGCGCCAGTCGATACTGAGGAAGTCGGGACCGTGGGGTACCCGGTCGTTGCCATCCTGTTCCGCGCCGCCGGCGTCGCATAGCAAAGCGCCGCCGAAGCCGCGGTCCTTCATTTCCTCGAGATCGCGGGTGATGGCGTTCCGGGTGACGTTGCCGTTGAGCCACCACCAGTAGGCCCTGAGGCGCGCACTTGGCGGCGGCGTGCGCCAACCGTCGTCGAGAGCAGGCTCGGCTCCCGTGGTCAGAAATGGCGCTGTACCGAGGAAGACCAGTAGAAACCAGACCACGGCGCTTCGTACCCAGAGCGGACTCATGCGCCGGGGTTTCGCACGAAAGCGAGTCGTTGGCAAGACGGAGTTGACCCGTTCGTTCCGCACAGATTCGGGGAGGATCGCCGATTGGGGAAGCGGGAGAGGTGGGTTGGCGGGGAAGGGCAATCTGCGCTCCGTCCTGAATCGGCGAGGGGAAGTTCCGCGCAGATTCGGGGCGGATCGCCGATTGGGGAAGCGGGAGAGGTGGGTTGGCGGGGACGGCAATCTGCGCTCCGTCCTGAATCGGCGAGGGGAAGTTCCGCACAGATTCGGGGCGGATCGCCGATTGGGGAAGCGGGAGAGGTGGGTTGGCGGGGAAGGGCAATCTGCGCTCCGTCCTGAGTTCTTCCTGGCGTCTTGGCGCCTTCGAGCCTTTGCGTTTCCTTCGGGGCGGGGGAAAGCTGTGACCTCCGCCGCGTCATTGTCCACGGCACTTGACGTTCATCGTCAAGAGTTTAGCCGGGGCACGATCTGGGTTTGGGGGTGCCGGTGAGGGTGCGATTACGTTTCCGAATTCTGTCGTCGGTGCAGATTGTAATGCCAGGTGAACGGTGAAGTTCGAGGGGCAGCGGTTGTACTGCACGCGGCTTTACAAGAATGGGCTGTGCAAGCGGTTGGATGAGTTATTCACAGGTTGTCCAGGCGGGCGATGGGCAGGTGGCGGGGAGGGGGTGCCGAGGTGTGTTGCGGTCGGGGGGCAGATGGGGTGGTGTGGGGGTATGGGGCGGGTCGGCATGGCGATTGCTTGGGCGGTTCGGCGAAGCCGTGCGGTGTTCGTTCTCCGTCCGGGTGGGCGGTGATGGCCCGTGCAATCCGGGGCTTGGTACCGGGTGGCAAAAACAACAAAGAACCGAATCGGTACACAGCAGAGCGGTAGAAGTGGAGGACTATGAAGAAGAACCAACGCAAGCAACAAGGGTTCACCTTGATTGAGATGGTGGGCGTCCTGGCGGTAATCGCCATCCTGGCCGCCCTGCTCGTGCCCAAGATCTTCGCGGCGATCGAGGAATCGCGCATCACGAACGCCGTGGGCAGTGTCAACTCGGTGAAGGCTGCCACCATGAGCTACTTCGCCAAGAACGGTGGATTTGTAGCCAACGCCACCTTTGACAAGACGATGATTCAAGAGGGTCAACTGGAGCGTTTGTTCACCACGCGGCTGGGGACTGCTTGGGCCTGCGAAGTAGTTGCGAAGACCGATGCGGGTCTCAAAGCTGATACCAAACGGTTCGACACTCTGGATGGAGCGGGCGGGACTGCCGCGGCCTCTGGTAACATAGTCCAGTGCAAATTGACAGGCGTGAAGGCTGGTGAAGCTTGGGAATTGAGCAAGGCACTCGATGGCACCAGCGCGACGATGTCAGAAGCCGATGCAACCACTGAGGACATTAATGGACGCGTCATCTATGGTCTACCGGCCGGCGGTGTGACCGACGTCTACGTCTACATCGCGCACAAGTAAGCGCGTATTTCCTTTGCCTGGGGGGCTTCGTTCCGGCCCCCCGGGCTGTTGGGCAACACTGTGGGGCACTGCTGCACATGAGAGACCGGCAGACAACCGAAGGGGTTAGGGGAGTCGCCAGAGTGGCAAGGGCTGGCGGCGGGGTCGGTTCTGGGGTCGGTGGGTTTGTCGGGTCGCGGCTCGCTCCCTCGAATCCCGTGTGGAGCGGCTGATCCCATGGTGAAAGCCCACTCGCACAACCGGCGCCAGCGCTTGTCCTTCGGGATAACCGCTGGCGCCCTTTGGCCTTTATGATTGCGCATTCCGGTTCCAACGCTGATCAATCGCCGACCCCGCCCGGGCCGCGCCCTGGCGCCGGTCTAGGGGACCGCCTGATTGCGGCGGGTCTGATCACGGAGAGCCAGCTCGAGCTGGCTCACCGGGAGCAGCGCCGGCGCGGGGGAATGCTGAGCCGGATCCTGGTGGATCTGGGGCTGGTGAGCGGCGATCAGCTTTCGCAGTTTCTGGCGAAGGAGGCGGAGGCGGGGTTAGTGGATTTGAGCAGGGTGGTGATTGACCAGGCGGTCTTGGATCTCGTGCCGGTCGAGGTGTGTCGGAAGCTGCGGGCGCTGCCGGTCGCCCGGATCAACGGGGCGGTGACGATCGCGATGGCAGATCCGATGAACGTGGTGGCGATTGACACCCTGCATCATCTGACCGGGTTGCGCGTCGAGGTGGTGACGGTGATGGAGCAGGACATCCTGGCGTTTCTGGACAACCTGCAATCGGGCGGCGAGACGATCCAGGAATCGATCGACGAGATCATCCAGGGCGAGGACGGCGAGGCGGCGCGGTTGGCGACGAAGGAGGAGGTGGACCTTGCCGCGGCGAGCCAGGACGAGGCGCCAATCATTCGCCTTGTCAACCAGATCATCGCGCGGGCGGTGAACATCGGGGCCAGCGACGTCCATTTCGAGCCTGAGGACAAGATGATGCGGATCCGGGTGCGGCTGGACGGGAATCTGTATCCGGACGTGCTGATACCGAAGTCGCTGCAATCGCCGGTGACCACGCGGGTCAAGATTTTGGCGGACATGGACGTGGCGGAGACGCGGTTGCCGCAGGACGGGCGGGCGACGGTCTATGTGGGCCGGCGGCAGATCAACCTGCGGGTCTCGAGTTTGCCGACGAGTTTTGGGGAGAACATCGTGGTCCGGATCCTGAGCAACGGGGCGATGTTGACGACGATTGGCTCGCTGGGGATGAGCTCTGAAGTCGAGAAGGAATTGCGGGATGCCATCGACCGGCCGCACGGGGTGTTGATCGTGACGGGGCCGACCGGGAGCGGCAAGTCGACGACGCTGTATGCCATTCTCCGGGAGGTTTCCGGCACGGATGTCAGCACGTTCACCCTCGAGGATCCGGTCGAGTACCGGATGCCTGGGGTGAGGCAGACGCAGATCAAGGAGGAGATTGGCCTGACGTTCAGCGCGGGGCTGAGGACCCTGCTGCGGCAGGACCCGGACATCATCCTGGTGGGCGAGACTCGGGACACGGAGACGGCGCAACTGATGGTGCGGGCGGCGCTGACGGGGCATCTGGTTTTTACGACCCTGCACACGAACGACGCGCCGGGGGCGGTGCCGAGGCTCATCGACATGGGCGTCGAGCCGTTTCTGCTGCCGGAGGCTCTGATCGGGGTGTTGGCGCAGCGGCTGGTGCGCCGCGTGTGTGAGAAGTGCCGGGAGCCGATCGCGGATCCGGCGCGGATGTTCCATCTCCTGGGGCTGACGCCGCCGGAGGGGGTGCCGTTGCAGCTCTGGCGGGGGCGCGGCTGTCCGGTGTGCAAGAACAGCGGGTATCGGGGTCGGATGGGCATTTTTGAGCTGATGATTTTGGACGCGCGGTTTCACGAGCCGATCATGAACCGGGCCGGGGCGCCGGAGTACGCTCGGCTGGCGCGCGAGCGGGGGATGAAGACGCTGTACGAGGATGGTTTACGGCGGGCGTTTGCGGGGCAGACCACGCTCGAGGAAGTGCTGCGGGTGACACGGGCGGGATGAGAGGGCCCGGGTGACCCTGGGTGAGGGTGCTGAGGGCCAGGGGCAAGGGAACATGCAACAGTTCAGCTACGTGGGTGTGGACAGCATCGGCCGGAGGGTGACCGGCAAGATGATGGCGCCGGACGAGGCCGGTCTCGAAGTGCGGCTGCGCACCGCGGGGCTCTGGCTGGTCGAGGCGAGGGCCGAGAAGGCGGCGAAGGGAGCGCTAGCGGGCGCCAGCCGGCCGGCGCGGAGCGGGTCGCGGCGGGAGCTCATTCACTTTTGCGTGCTGATGAGCTTCCAGTTGAAGGTGGGGATCCCGATGGTCACGGCGCTCCAGGTGGCGGCGGACGACTGTGAGAATCCGCGGTTTCGACTGGCGATCGACCAACTCCGGGCCGAGGTCGAGGCGGGGAGCCAGCTGCACGAGGCGATGTCGAAGCACCCGGTGTTTTCGAAGCAGTTCTCGAGCCTGGTACGCGCGGGCGAGAAGAGCGGGACGCTTCCCGAAGCGTTCATCGAGCTGCGCCGGTACCTCGAGTGGCAGGAGCAGATCCTGTCGGACGTCCGGCAGGCGACGATTTATCCGGCGATCGTGCTGTTCGTGGTTTGTCTGTTCGTGATGATCCTGTTCACGTTTGTGGTACCGCGGTTTGTGACGTTGCTGACGCAGGTGAACGTGCCGCTGCCGCTGCCGACGCGGATCATCTTCGGGTTGAGCGGCTTTGCGAAGTCGACGTGGTGGATCTGGCTGACGCTGGTGAACGTCATCCCGCTGACGATCATCATTGGCAAACGGACGTCGAAGGCTTTTGCCATTGCTTACAACAAGCTGACGTTCCGGCTGCCGTTGTTCGGGTCGCTCAACCACATGCTGGGGATTTCGAGGTTCGCCCAGAACCTGGCGGTATTGTACCGGGCGGGGATTGGGATTGTGGACGCGCTGAAGCTGACGGAGGACCTGGTGGGGAGCGCGTGGCTGGCGTCGGTCATCCGCGAACTGGCCGGGCGGGTCGAGACCGGGGAGACAGTGAGCGAAGCGATGCACCGGTACCCGGTGTTTCCGGGGTTGCTGCATCGGATGGTGGTGATGGGGGAGAAGACAGGGAACCTGGATCACGCTCTCGAGAACGTGGCGCAGTACTACAACCTGATCGTGCCGCGGAAGATCAAGCAGATTTTCAGCGTGGCGGAGCCGGCTTTGATTCTGTTTCTGGTGGTGGTGGTGGGTTTTGTGGCGTTGGCGATCTTCATGCCGATCCTCGGCATGCTGGGGGCGATCAACCGATGAGGAGGACGCGATGAAACCGTGGGTGCGACGATCCGGTGGGTTCACGCTGCTCGAGATGGTGGCGGTTTTGGCGGTGCTGGCGATCCTCGGGGCGATCATTGCGGAGAACGTGCTCGAGCAGATCAAGATGGCGGCGCGGCAGTCGGAGGAGCAATCGCTCGATGCGATTGCGACCACGCTCCAGCGGAGCGCGGTGCGGACCAAGGCAATCCCATCGGTGGCCAATCTGGCGGCGGCGGTTGCGGCGGACATGGCGATGCCGCTGGTCCGGGTTCAACGGACGGCGCAGGGGAACCTCCGGTGGTACTGGATGGACCCGAACTGCAGGGTCGGGACGAACACCGCGATGACCCTGCCTTACACCCAGACTGCGGTGGGCAGTGTTGCGCCGGTGCGGGTGCGGATGCTGGCGTTGTCGAGCGTCGGGGCTCCGTTGCCGGAGCGGAACACGGGTCCGACGAGCGCCGAGTTTGACGCGGCGTGGGCGACGCCGCGCGGGGTGGTGCCGGAGACGATTGCCGCGGCATGGAATGGAGACAGCCAGGACTTCAGGAGCCAGCGGATGGAGCTGAACGGGCTGTTCTGCCGGGTGATCCTCGAGAACATTGACGCCTGGCACGTGGCGCCGTTCTCGGTCGAGACCACGAACACGCTGACGAGCATTCCCCCCAACAGCCGGCGGGAGATGTGGCTGCTGAGCAGCACCGTCATGAATTTTCACTACAACGACAACTCGCTTCAGGCCCGGGAGTACATTGTCGAGGACGTCGGGTACACGTACGAGAACGGCCGTTGGACTCGGTACTTGCGGTACGGTCCGAACCGGTCGATTGGCTGGTTTGGGGAGATGGTGGACCGGTTTCTGGCGGCGGCACCGCCGCCCAATGGAGTCCGGCGCTATTCGACCCAGCAGTGGATCATCGATGCGATGTACACATTCCTCTATGACTTCGGCCAATGGTCGCTGGATCAGTTTTATGGAGGGCCGCCGTGGCCGCACATTCCGGGGTACGAACAGGCCAGCGCGGGTGCCAGCGGCCTGGCCAACTACTCGAGCGATCTCCTGATCAATTAGCGAGGCGCCGTCTCAGACTCAACCAAGCCTACGATCCCATGAAGACTGCGACGAGTCAGCAAGCCGGTGAGGCGGGAGCCATGGGGCCGGCTCGACCGAGTTTCAGACAGGCTCTCAGCACCGGGTTTTCGATCATCGAGGTGGTGGGGGTGCTGGCGGTGATGGCGATTCTGGCGCTGACTTTGGTGCCGGCGCTCCTGCGGCACATCGACACCGAGGCGAAGAAGCGCGAGGCGAGCGCGCTCAGCCAGTTGAGCGTGGGATTGCGGGAGTACATCCTGGGCGCGCGCCGGATACCGGCGGCGAACACCGTTTTCAGCGATGTCGCGGGCGAGCTAGGGTGGCAACTGGCGGCGGCGACGACGAATCCGCGGGGTCGGGCGCGGTTGTACCTGGTGGACCCGGCGTTCAGTCTGGGGACGAACACGGCGGCGACGCTGCCGTATGTGCAGGGGATTTATGGTGCCACGAACCTGACGGGAACGCGTTTCCTGTTCGTGTCGGGCATGGGGGGGGCGTTGCCGGACGTGCTCACCAATCCCGGCACGAACGCGACGGCGGTGTTCGAGATGCTGTGGAATGCACCGGACTTCACGACGCCGGCCGGTTGGGCATGGGGGGGCAACTGGCAGGACATCCAGCTGCAGCGGCTGAGCCTGCTGCCGCATTTCTCGCAGGTGATTTTGAACAACGCCTCGACGACGGTGGGGCATTTCTCGATCGACAACACGAACACGCACGTCGCGTTGCCGTCGATACCCTTCAGCGCGTTTTACTTCACGCGGACGGTGCTGGGGCTGCACGCGACGGCGGGGGATCTGCAGGCGCTGCAGGTGCTGCAGGATGCGACTTCGATCACGAACGCGGCGCCGTACTATCTCTGTCCATCGTTTGTTTACGAGAAAGGGATTTGGCGTGGGAAGCTGTTCATGGGGACTGATGCGCAGAAGCACAGCGGGCAGGATTTGCAGGCGGCGTACGAGATCTTCATGTCGGGTCCGGCGAACGTCTATCACGTGGGCGGGGTGAACCAGCAGAGTGTGACGTGGAGCATGTACCTTTTCATGAGCAACTACGTCGTTTGGGCGAACAGCGGGTTCAGCTCGGCGACGAAGCCGGCCCTGGTGTCGTCGCAGGCGACCCTGGCGGCGGAGTTGGCGACGTACTGCAACAAGAAGGCGAGTGTGAACTGAGGTGAGGGTATGAACACCAGTCCTGTCCGGCTTGTGGTGGTGCTGCTGCTGGTGGTGGCGGCGGGGGTGGTCGGGGTGCTGCAATGGCGTTCCCACAAAGGGGGCGCGCCGGCGGTCTCTCGAGCTGCGGCCGGCACGAATGCGGCGCCGGCGGCGAGCGCGGCGGTGGCGCCCACGACCGCGGCGGTGGAGGCGGCTCACCGGCTGGGGGTGGCGCCGCCGACGCCGATCGATCGCGTGGCGGTGCAGAACCGGTGGTTGTCGTGGCTTAACGCGCCGGCTCGGGACCCCTTCCTTTGGGTGAAGGCGCAGACTGCGAAGGAAGTGGCTGAGGTTTCGCCGGCCCAGTATCTAAAGCTATCGGCGACGTGGTTGCAGACGGGGAGCCGGCTGGCGGTCATTGACCAGCGGATCTACGGGGAGGGGGATGTGGTGAAGGGCTTTAAGATCCTGCGGATTGGGGCGAGCGAGGTGTTGTTGGAGGGGCCGGAGAAGAACGATACGATCACGTTTTTCTCGTACGTTCCGCCGCCGCCCGACGCGTTGGTGGGCGGCCGGAACCCGGCCGATCCGCTTCGCGGCCCCGAGCAAGAGAGTGTCCACAACTGACCGCTGTTGACTGATCCCATGAATACGAAACGCTCCCTGTTTGAGATGAGAACGGCGTGCTGGCGCACCGGCGCACCGAGTTGCGGTCGGCGCATTGCGGTGCTGGCGGCCGCGTGGCTGGCGCTGGGGTTGGCAATCGGCCGGGCGGCGGAAGCCTCCGAGACGCAGGCGGTCGAGCCGGTTCCCGCGGAGGCTGTGGCGACGTCTCCTGAGGTACACGTGCAGGGCAAGCAGGTTTTCAATTTCACGGCCGACGCTCTCGAGCTGAAGAGTGCGCTCGCGTTGTTCGCGCGGGCGAATCAGCTCAACATTGTGCCCGACAACGACGTCAGCGGGACGGTGACCCTGGACGTGCGGGGACTGCCGTTGGACCAGATGATGCGGGCGCTGCTCGAGGCCAATGACTGTTGCTGGGAGGAGGAGGATGGCCTGATCCGGGTGCACACGACAGAGACGCGGATTTTCACCGTGGACTACCTGCGGTTGATACGGAAGGGCCAGGGGCAGAGCTCGGCCATGCTGGCGGCGGGTTCGACCAGTTCGGGCG
>Ga0209605_1003297_pt1 | contig 14312 bp, 10 predicted proteins | sample AD_UKC035_MetaG_FD_184408 | JGI IMG/M metagenome (GOLD analysis project Ga0209605, IMG submission 184408) | Active sludge microbial communities of municipal wastewater-treating anaerobic digesters from USA - AD_UKC035_MetaG (SPAdes) (version 2) | ecosystem: Engineered > Bioreactor > Anaerobic >...
CCCCGTTGTGTCGGAGTAGCGGACGGAGAGGCGAATGCAACCCCACCTCCAAGGCGCATTACGAGCGATGCCAGCGCCAGAGCCCCTGCCCCCTTGAGCATCGAGCGGCGTGTCACCCTTCGCTCAGGACAGGTGTTGGATCCCGTACACGGTTCTTGACCTTTGGATTTGTCTTCCTTCATAGAGTCTCCTTTGTCATGCCCAACGCCCGGCATGAGCGTCGCGCGGTTTTTTACGCGTCCTGCTCAATGCCGATGTTATAGGTATTTGGGGTATTTGGGTATTTGGGGACGTTCTTAAAGGGTATTTGGGGACGTTCTTAAATAAGTAAATAAACTCTCCCGCTAAGATTTTCCCCATGGCTCACCTTTTTCTCCATTTTCCTCCTATTTCATATATTTTGCAAGAAGGCTCTCAGGGACGTAGTTGACTAACGTGACTTGTCCTCTCTTCTTCATAATCCGGGACACACCCGAAGTAGTGGGCACAGCCCTCTGTGGGGGTGCCGTGTCAAGTTAGTCAACTACGTCCCTGATTGTCGACGTTGGCCGCAATCCCCGTTTCCCGGCTCATCACGAGACGGATCAGGCAACTCCACGTATCCGCCGCCCTGATTGCGGAAGGAGACCTCTCCCACAGGGTTGTCGTGCGCGGCAGGGATGAGATCAGCGATCTTTCCAGGACGTTCAACGACATGGCGGACAAGGTCGAAGGCATGATAAAGGGCAGAAAAGAGCTTACCGCGAACATATCCCATGAGCTGCGGGCGCCCCTGACAAGAATTCGGATTGCGGAAGAGGTGCTTCATGAGAAGGCAACGCAGGGGATTACAAATGCGGAGGACCTGGCTGCGCATCTCGACGGGATCCGGGAAGACATAGATGAGCTCGACGGCCTGATCGGCCGCATCCTGGACCTGTCGAAGCTGGACATGGGACAATCCCCGCTCAGACCAGAACCCCTCGATCCGTCCGATCTGATAGGAGAGTTGATGGAGAGATTTCATCCTGTCATAGAACGAAAAGGCCTCCACGTCGTTGCCGACCTTCCCCAAGGCGGGTCCTGCCTTGCCGACAGAGAGACGCTGCGCCTTGCGCTCAAAAACGTTCTCGACAATGCAACCAAATTCTGTCCTGACGGAGGGGACATTTTTGTCCGTGTGGCGTGGGAGCCAGATGCGGCCGGGATTCGCATCATGAACACCTCTGAGGAACTGTCCCTGGAAGACCTTTCCCGGATCTTCGACCCCTTTTACCGGCCACAACGGTCTGCCGCCTCCGGTTCGGGACTGGGTCTGACCATCGCCGGGAAGGCAATCGAAAGACTCGGCGGCACGATCGAGGCGGCAAACAGGGAAATGGGGCTTGAGATCACGATCACCCTGCCGCGCCGGTAACCCCCTTTCCCGAATACCCCGCTACTTCTTCTTCGAGAGGGTCTTGCTTTCACCAAAAGGGACCACAGGAAATGTCTCAAATATCATGATGTCCACCCATGCAGCCCTGCTCTGAATAAGCCCTTTCTCGTCGGTATCCACGACATTGATGACCCTGCACCCCTGGAGGTCAAAAAACTCACAGACCACTGTGACGCCCTTTGGCCATTTCCATTTTGCCCTTCTTTTCTCAATCTCCTTTTCATCCTCCGGTGCCCACGTACAGATATTCATGAAGTACATAACGGCCTCCTTTCGATGAATTTATGTCTTCTACGATTAAGTATAGCACGGCTAACGGATTTCAGGCGTTGAACCTTCGGCAATTTCTGATGTTGCCGGTTGAAATACCGGAGATGGCAAAAAAAAAGGGAAAGGATCATGAGCACGTTACAAAAGTTACCAACGTCCCCGACTGTGATACTCGTCGCTGGTCGCTCGATGCTCGATACCGACAGCTTTTTAGCTATCAGCGATCAGCTTTCAGCAAATCAGTTCTTCCGGTCTATTTTGCCTATCCGGCCTGCCTGGTTACAACCAGAGAAACTGTTATTAGCCTGCTGACGGCTATCTATTTCCTTTCTTGTCCTTGCCGCTGATCCAGCTCTCTATCTCGTTGCGCTTGTTATATACGACGAGGGCGGATACGAGAAGGAGGATGCCGACAGTTAGGTTCGCAAGATCCCGGTACCCTTCTCTCAGGAATATCGCCGAAGAAAATACGCCGCCAAAGATATAGATCCATATAATACTTCTGACCATCTGCCTGCAACCTCCCCTGCCTGACTGCTTTCACCTGATTGTGTCATATCGGCAGGCGATTTTCAACAATAATGTCCAGCTCCCCCGGTTATGTGCTGTGCAGCTTTTCATTCTTTCCAAGCCTCAACGAAATGCGTATAATGATAATGTTACACTCGTGAGGGTAAAGGGGATGAGCCCCGTGAAACGTGAAAGGTAAAATGTGAAATGTTTAACCTTTTCACTTCTCAAGATATCAGTTGATAGCGGTTTGCTGAAGGCCGATAGCTGACCGCTGGTCGTATGAATATAACAAACCGGAGGTGCACTATGAAGAAATTGGTCTTATTTTTTCTCGCCGCAGGCATTGTTCTTTTTGCAGGTACGGCCGGCGCGGAGGTAAAGGCAGCCCAGGCCGTCGCAAAAGAAATACGCTGGCTGGGCCACGATACCTTCAGGATACAGGGAGAGAAGGTCGTCTATACGGACCCCTTCAAGATTAAAGGGAAGGATACGGCAGACATCATCCTCATCAGCCACGACCACTTTGACCATTGCTCTGAGAAGGACATAAAGGCGGTCCAGGGCGCAAACACGGTGATCGTCACGCCGCCTTCATGCGCGAAGGGGCTTGCAGGCAACGTAAAGGTCGTCAAAAGGGGCGACACGATCAACGTCGGCGGCATCGCAATAGAGGTGGTTCCGGCATACAATGTGAATAAGGAGTTCCATCCGAAGGCAGCCGATGGGGTGGGGTACATCTTTACGGTAAAAGGACAGAGGATATATTTTGCCGGCGATACCGACCATATCCCGGAGATGAAGGGGTTCAGGAACGTCAACATAGCGCTTCTCCCTGTCTCCGGCACATACGTAATGACCGCAGAGGAGGCGGCCAGGGCTGCCCTCGATATAAAGCCGGACATCGCCATCCCGATGCACTACGGCGCCATAGTGGGGACAGAATCGGACGCCAACAGGTTCGCCGAAGGCCTGAAAGGAAAGATCGAGGTCATTATCTTGAAGAAGGAATAGCGGCGGCAGGCACCGGAGCCCATTCTTTGGTTGGGAATATCAGTGGATCGATCTTATTCCGTCGGCCCCGAACCGTTCTCGATCAACTTCTTGCGGTACTGGACATAGGCATCGCGCATAGCGATGTACGGGTCGATGGCTGCCTCTTTCAATATTTCATAGTCCCCGATGTGGAAGGAGAAATCGTTGACCTTCTCATGGACATTAAGGCCTATCGTTTCAGGGTCCAGCAGGTCCGAGCTGAGATAGGTAGGCGGCTTCAGAAAATGGTCCCCGACCAACCCGACAGTGTCGCGGGGGTTGGAAGGGCCGAGGACAGGCCACACGATATAGAACCCGGAGCCTATGCCGTACTTGCCGAGCGTCTGGCCGAGATCGGCTTTGCGCCCCTCAATGTGGAAGCAGTCCTTGGCGCAATCCCGGAACCCGGCAACCCCGACGGTGGAATTGATGACGAAGCGGACCAGCTCGCGTCCCGCGTAATCCGGCCTCCCCTGGAGCAGGTTGTTCACGAAGCGGACGGGCATCATCAAGTTCTCGTAGAAGTTGCTGAATATTATCCTGAAAGACTCCGGTATGGCGAACTTGTAGCCCTGACCCACAGGTTTAAGGAGCCAGAAGTAAAGCTTGTCGTTAAAATGGTACATGGCCCTGTTCCACGGCTCGATGGGGTCGGCGATGGCAGCCCCTTCGGCTGAGACGGCTACCTCTTCGGTAACGTCGCCGTATTCATCGGGCAGCTTTTCCTGTGCTGCTGCAATGCCCTGTGCCGGGGCAAAGGAGAAAAGCAGCGAGATGAGGCATACCAGGCATACAGCCGTTCCTGAAAAATATCTGCTCTCCCGGCGGCTCATTTCTTACCTACCTTTTTGCGGAGGGTGTCGAGCAGCGTTGACGGCGGGTTGTTGCCGAGTATCTCCCTGAACTGGGTACGGTAGTTGCCGATAAGACTTACCCCCTCGACGATAACATCGAATACCTTCCACCCACCTTCTTTTTTGATAACCCGGTAATAGATAGGCACGTCGGCCTTCTTTGTGGTGACGATGCTCTGGACCTCTACGATGGTTTCCGAAAGAGGCACCTCCTTGGTATAGTTGATCTTCTCATCGGTGTAAGCGGTGAGCTTATCGATGTAGGCATCCTTGAGGATCGTCTTGTAGAGATCGACAAATTCCTTGCGCTGCTCAGGCGTGAGCTTGTTCCAGTTAAGCCCGAGGGTCCTCTTCGAAAGCTCCACGAAATCAAAGAGCTTTTCGGCGGCGTCTATGATCTTCTGCTCTTTTACCTTCTTGCCCGCCTCTCCTTTGAGCTTGGGGTCCCGCATCACGTCGATCACGCTGCTCACGTTTGAGTTGATTGTGTCGAGCGGGGCGCCCGCAGAGACAAGCAGCGGGGCCATCGTAAAGATCAGCAGCGCTGCTGAAGCAATCCATTTTTTCATAACCATTCTCCCTTGTTACTTGTCTGGTTTCTCCGGTTCTTTCTTTACGTCGCCGAACGCATATTTGCCTATCAGGTCCTCAATGTCCGACGGCACGGTGGTCTGCGTGATCGTTCCGCCCGGCTTGATCGGTTCGCCTGATCCTCCCGGTTCGATCCTGACATATTTATCGCCGATAAGGCCCGCAGTCTTAATGGTTGCAGCCGCATCATCGTATATGGCAACGCCTTTCCTGATCTTCATCGTGACCTTGCCCATCTGCCTCTCTGCGTCTATGCCCAGGTTTGTTACGCTGCCAACCTCAATGCCGTATATCTCGACCGAGCTGCCTGCCCGAAGCCCCGAGACCGATGCGAACCGGGCATGAAGCGTGTAGGTATCTTCCCCGAACAGAGAAACTTTGCCGAGCTTCACGGTCATGTATCCCACGCAAATGAGACCGACCAGAACAAAAACGCCTACCGCTGTTTCCATGGAATACTTTTTCATTGTATGCTCCCTTCGCAATTGCACCGGTGAGTTGCGATGATCTCCTGGCCTGCCTCGGCCCTCTCGATGATCTGCTCGATCTTGTCGTTCGGCAAGACCTCTGTGATCCCCGCCCTGATGTAGATATCGAAGCCTTCTTTTGCGTCTATCTTTGCCTGGGCAGCGCCGTTTATATTGTCAAGGATCCCTTCCTGCAGTTTCCGGGCAAACTGCGATACCAGCTCTTTTGCTTCTTCAACGGACGTGTGAGGAAATATGGTGAGGATCTGGTCCCTGCTGTAGCGTGCCGAAAATCCTCCTATGGCATTAAAGTGGCTGTTCGTGTATTCGCCGAGGGCCTTCAGGACCTCTACGGCAGGCTGAGGCCCAAGGGCGTCCTGCAGAATGTTGAGGCGGACGCTCAGCACCGCGGCTGAGATCGCCACGGATTTCGCAGTGCCGCCCAGCATCGTCGTGTAGTGCATTCTGAACGCCTCCCTTGAGAGCAGGCCGGTCAGTTCGTCCTGGAACCCGTCGAGGCTGCGCAGGAACTCGTCGATGAGCGGGATCTTCATTTTCGTTAGCTCCTCGTAGGTCCCTTCGAAGCCTACCTGCCCTTCCCAGAGGATGATTATCCTGTCCGAGATAAAGAAGACGTCCGGAATGTCGTGGCTGATGATGACGGCGGTAAACCCGAATTTTCGCCTGTAGTGGGTGATCATGCTCAGGATCATATTCTTCCGGATCGGGTCCTGCCCCGTGGTCGGTTCGTCGAAGAGGACTATCTTCGGGTCTTCGACGAGCGCCCGTGCCAGGGCCACCCTCTTCTGCATCCCGCCCGAGAGCTCCGACGGATATTTGTAGATTGCCTCGGTGAGCTCAAGGTCTTCGATCCTCTTCAGCACCCTGTTCTCGATCTCTTTCTTGTCGAGGCTTGTTGTCTGCCTGAGAGGAAAGGCAATATTTTCGAAGACCGTCATCGAGTCAAGGAGGGCGTTATTTTGAAAAAGGTATGCGATGGCGCTCCTGTATTGTTCCCATTCGCCCTTTTTCATTGCCCTTACGGATTTTCCCTGAAAGAGGATGGTGCCTTCGTCGGGCTTGAGGAGGCCGATGATGTGCTTGAGGAGTACGCTCTTTCCGGTGCCGCTCTTTCCGATGATCGTCGTGATCTGGTTCTCGTATATCCTGACGCTAAGGTTATCCAGCACGGTCTTGTCGCCGAACCGCTTTGTGACATTCTGGAATTCTATCAAAGGTATTGGGTCCATTGCCTGTCCTACATGAGAAATGATGTTACCACATAATCGGCGATGAGGATCAGCACGCAGGTGATTACGACAGCAGAGATGGTGGAAAGGCCGACGGCCTTCGCGCCGTATCCGTCAGACCGCATATGGCAGAAATAGCCCTGGTAGCAGCAGATGCATGACACGATGACGGCGAAGACCAGGGATTTTATAAAGCCTCCCCTGACGTCTACCATATCGATGGAGGATTGGACCCGGTAAAGGTATGTGCCGCCATTTGTGCCCAGGAGAATTACCCCGGTAATGTATCCTCCGATTATCCCGACAAGGTCAAAAAAGGCGGTGAGCAGCGGAAAGCTGATGATCGAGGCGGCGATCCTCGGGCTGATGAGGTAGCGTACCGGATCGATCCGCATGGAATAGAGGGCGTCGATCTGCTCGGAGATGCGGAGGATCCCGATCTCCGCGGTCATGGCGGACCCTGCCCGCGCAGTGATCATAATGGCGGTGAGAACGGGGCCCAGTTCCCTGACGAGGGAAAGGGATACGGCAGACCCAAGGGCGCCGACAGAACCGAATTTCACCAGAGTGTAGAAAAGCTGCAGCCCCAGGACCATGCCGGTGAAAAGGCCTACGAGCATGACGATCAGCGACGACCCGGCCCCGATATAATAGACCTGCCTTACGATCTCGCGAAGCTGCTTGCGCTTGAAGATATTGACAAAGGCAAGGAAGAAGAAGATGGCGATCGCGCCCAAATTGCCGACGAGGCGGATAGCCCACCTGCCTGTGGCAGGGAAAAGAAGCGCCAAAGGATTGTTCTGTCCTGTCGAGCCCGTTCCCGTCAAATCCGCTCCTTCACCTCTCTGTATGTCTTTGGACTTCCGTTAAAGATGATAAGGACATTTTACCTATTATCCCGCTGAGGTGCAACCTGTTTTTGCTTCTTTCTCATAGGTAATGTGAAAACTTGTCCCTCGTTACTCGTTGCTTGTCGCTGGTTTGAACCAGTATCCAGTGACGAGTGACGAGCATCTGCTCCTCCCATCCTCTCATTTTCCCATCTCCCCATCCTCTCATTTTCCCTGTTTTCCTCATTTTATCCGATTCGACACTAATAATGGCTTGCCGGACACATTATTGTTTCACGGCCACTATGGAAGAAATACAATGTGAAATTGATGAAAAAGGAAAAAGGTGAGAACCTTGTCCCTCGTTACTCGCTGCTTGTCACTGGCTTGAACCAGTATCCAGCGACGAGTATCGAGTATCGAACGACGAGTTTGCCATGAGCCGAGGGCTGATCGCTGACAATAAAGGATTTAACGGGGGGAAAGAGTATGCAAATGAACAAATTATCCTTTATCGGGATCATAGGCGGGGCGTTGTTTCTCCTTGTCGCCATGCCGGGAGTTTCCCGTCCTGTTTACGGCCAGTTGAAGATCGATAACGAACGGACAGGAACGGTGGCTCTGGACGCGGAACCAACCTCCGGTTCCAACATGACGGCTACTGTTACGGATACGGGCTATGTGCACGTTGGCTGGTCGCAGACGGCCATAACAGCGAACTCCGATGGCTGGACGCTGCAGGTCGAGAAGAACGGGAAGGTGGAGAGTGTTGGCGGCAAAGCCGTTTCCTTCGCGAATACCGGGACGGTAAACAATGACGGCGCCATCACCGCCCATACGGACCTGAGTGTTGGAGTTTATGACTGCCATAATGCCGTTGAAATGAAGTACGGCACGGTAACAAACACCGGCTCAATAGAGAGCGGAAGAAAAGATGCGATCCATTTCACGGGGTATGACCCTAATAAAACCAATACGGTCCATAACACAGGCGCGATCACGGGCGCGGCATACGCGATTTATTCCCTATCCGCCCTGAATGTGACAAACGGAGTCGGCGCATCAATTAATGGAAATATTTATCAGATGGGGTCTACAACGGCGGCGAGCGATTCGGCGGTAACGAACTATGGCCGTATTGCCGGACCTTCTACGGCCGGCCATGCTGTCCGTGTGAGATCCGGGACGGTTCAGAATCTCGGGAAGGATTCGCTGATCGAAGGGGCTACGGGTGTCGTCATTGAAAAAACAGGGACAGCGGAGAACAAAGTAACGAACGAGGGTACGATAAGGGCGCACGCAAACATAGGCGTAACTCTCAGCCGCGGGGGGACCGTGGAAAATAGCGGCACGATAATGGCCACAAGCGATTTTGGAGCGGACGGGGCACATAAGGCAACGGGCATTTATGCTAATGACGGCAAGGTCACGATCATAAATAGCGGAACGATAAGCGGAGAGATCGGTATAAGGCTTTCCCGGGGTACCCACAGCTACGACGATACCCTCGACAACTCCGGCACGATCCGGGCCACCAAAGCCAATGGCGACCCGGATGCCGACGGTACTGCCGTCGATATGGGAGCCGGTAACGATACGGCCAGCTTCCGCAGAGGAACCATGATAACGGGATGGGTGGACGGAGGTGACGGTACGGACATCCTGGAACTCAACGACGCCGGGACGCAGAAGGATTTCAAGACCAGGAACTTCGAAACGCTCAACTTCACCGGCGGGGAAACCATCCTTACCGGCGCCGGCAGCAGCGTAAACGTTGGGAGAGACACAACGGTCAAAAGCGGCGCAACCGCAGGCATAGAGGGTTTTACCTTCAACACCGGCGCCCTTAAGGTCGAGTCAACAGGCAAGCTGATCAACAGGGGCGGCGTCAATGTCACCAGCGCCTATACCCAGGGGTCGGACAGCGTCTATGAGGTCGGCGCTGCCCCGGACCACACCTTTGCGAAGGTAGGGGCCGACAAGGCCGATATACAGGGCGGCACCATTATTTTTAATACCGACAGCGTCAGGGGCGGGAAACATCTCATAGTGGGGACAACATCGGGCCTCAACGGCACGTACGACCAGCATGAATATAATACGGGCAACTACGTCCATATGTCCCACGAATATGACCCGAACGGCCGGGACATGTACGCCATTGTGGCCTCGGTCCTCACCGGCGCTGCCCGTCCCATGACCCGCAACCAGCGCGCCGTGTCCCGTTACCTCGACGATACAAGGAACTCTCCTTCCGCTTTCATATCCGATGATATGTGGGGAGTATACAATCTCCTGAACGGCCTCGACGTCCCCTCCGTCCGGTCCGCCTTCGACCAGATGGGCGGCGCGAGCCACACGGCGTACACGGTCATCGACATCTACCGGACGGCAAACTTCTACCGGAACCTCTTCCGCCGCCCCTCCTCCCTTACTTCCAATGCGGTGGAAGGCCGGGGCAATCCCCTTACGATGCTTGCGGCGAACATGAATACCCTGACCGATGGGGACAACTCGTATATAACAAAGGACGGGAAGAAAGGCCCCTTCAACCTGTGGATAAAGGGATACGGCACAACCGGTCACAGGGACGGCGATGACATCGCCTCCCGGTATGACTTTACCGTCGGCGGCACCATGGCCGGTATAGACTTCCATCACAGCCCTACCGCAAGGGCCGGATTTGCCCTGGGATACGCGAAGACGAACATGGACATGAAGGACCTGAGGGACAGGGGGAGCGAGGACAGCCTCCAGGGAGCGGTCTACAGCTCCTATACCCCCAAGGGCAGCAGGTGGTACATGGACCTCGCCTTTGCCTACAGCAGGAACAGCTATGAGACGAGCCGCTACATCAACTTCGGGACAGTCTCGCGGGCAGCAAAGGGGTCCTATAAGGGGAGCGATCTCTCAGGGTATATAGAAAGCGGATACCGGATACCCGCTACCGGAAGCTTCGCCGTCACCCCCCATGCCTCATTCCTTGCCCTTCAGAACTACCGGGGCGGCTTCACGGAAAGAGGGGCGCAGGCCCTGAGCCTCGTTACGGACGGCGTAAAGACCCTGTCCCTCCAGGGCGCACTCGGCGTCCGTGCGGCAAGGGACATTCGTATCACAAAGACCTTCCTTCTGATCCCCGAGGTCTCCGCCCGCTGGGTACACGAGTTCGGCGACGACGAAGCGCTCCTCGACGCCCGTTTCGCCGGTACGCCTTCGAATTACTTTACCGTGTACTCCGACCGGTTCGACAGGGACAGCGGGGCCTTCTCCCTGGGGATAACGGGAAAGGTCAGGGACGACTGGGGCTTCTTCCTCGCCTATGACGGGCAGTTCAGGTCAAAAGAGTGCGTCCATGCAGCAACAGGGGGAGTGAAGTTCAAATGGTAATGGAAAGACCAGCCGTCAGCTATCAGCAGCCAGCTAAAACAAAAAAGGTCTTGAGCTGACAGATAAAGGAAGGAGAGATCGTGGCAAAATACAGGGTACGGCAGTATGGGAAGGAACGGGATATCCGGTTTGATCCTGCAGGAACAGTGATCACAGGAACCGAAGGCAATGATATCCTCTCCGGTACTGACGGTGACGATGTGATCTATGGCCTCGGGGGCGATGATACCCTTTACGGCTACAATGGCATCGACTCCCTCGTGGGCGGCGACGGAGATGACACATACATTATTACTTCAACCGATGACACCGTCATCGAATATGAAGGTGGAGGCATCGATACGGTCCTGTCCTCAATCAACATAGACTTTGCAGGCAAAGAGGTACGGGGGAAACCGATCCCCTGTGTGGAGAACCTGATCCTCGAGGAAGGCAGCAGTGCCGTCTACGGATACGGCAACGACCTCGATAACGTCATCACCGGCAACAGCAATAACAACCGGCTCTCAGGCAACGGCGGCAACGACATCGTCTATGGCGGCGCAGGCAACGACACGATGTGGGGCGACACGGGCGACGACACGTTGTACGGCAATTCGGGCAATGACTCGCTTCTTGGCAACGACGGCAAAGACGCCCTCTATGGCGGAGAAGGCAACGACGAGTTGTGGGGTCAGGCAGGAGACGATTTCCTTGACGGCGGCGAAGGCGCGGATACGATGTGGGGCGGCGAAGGCAACGATACATACGTGATCTACGATTTGAACGATATCGTATGGGAATATCCGGACCGCGGCATCGATACCGTCCTGTCCTCAATCAACATGGACTTCCTGGCCTATAAGTATTTTATGGAGCAGTACCGACAGAGCTTCATCGATGTGGAGAACCTGATCCTCGTGGAAGGCAGCGATGCCATAAACGGATACGGCAACTACCTTGATAACCGTATCACCGGCAACAGTAAAGACAACTACCTCAATGGGGATTATGGCGATGACACCCTCGACGGCGGCATCGGCGCGGACAGGATGTACGGCGGCGAAGGCAATGATACCTACGTGGTAGACAATTTGAACGATAAAGTGACCGAGTATAAAGATGAAGGCATCGATACCGTCCGATCCTCCATCACCTATACCCTCGGCAACTATCTGGAGAACCTGACCCTCATTGGGACCGGCGCCATCGACGGATATGGCAACGAGCTTGATAACCGTATAGCCGGAAATCACGCAGATAATGTCCTGGGAGGGGCCAAAGGCAATGACACCCTCTCGGGCAACGACGGCAACGATACCCTCTACGGCGGTGAAGGCGACGACTTCCTCTACGGCGGTGAAGGCGACGACCGGCTTTATGCCGACTATGACAATGCGGGCAACGACGTCCTCGACGGCGGAGAAGGCGCGGACAGGATGTACGGAGGCGAAGGCGATGATACCTACGTGGTAGACAACGCGGATGATAAAGTCATCGAGAAAGAAAACGAAGGCATCGATACGATAAAGTCCTCCATCACGTACGATCTTGCCGATGTTAAAAACGTGGAGAACCTGGTCCTCATAGGGGATAAGGCCATCGACGGGACGGGGGACGATCTTGACAACACCATCTACGGCAACGACGCAGGCAATGTCCTCAAAGGAGGCGCAGGCAACGATCGCCTCGGAGGCTTTAAGGGCAACGACACCATTGACGGCGGCGAAGGTAACGACGTCCTCGACGGCGGCGAAGGTAACGACATCCTCGACGGCGGCGAAGGCGCGGACAGGATGTACGGAGGCTTAGGCAACGACTGGCTCCAAGGTGGTACAGGCAACGACACCCTCGACGGCAACGACGGCAACGACTCCCTCGATGGCGGCTTAGGCAACGATACAATCTACGGCAACGACGGCAACGACATCCTCTGTGGCGGCGAAGGTACGGACAGGATGTACGGCGGAGAAGGCGATGATACCTACGTGATAGACAATGCAGATGATATCGTCATTGAGAATGAGAACGAAGGCATCGATACCATCATATCCTCAATCAGCATCCAATTCTTGTTTGTTAAGGAAGGGGATCGCTGGGCATGGGACCACTGGATCCGCAATGTGGATAACCTGACGCTTAAGGAGGATAGCGATGCCGTCTACGGATACGGCAACCACCTCGATAACGTTATCACCGGCAACAGCAACAACAACTGCCTTAAGGGGGAAAATGGCAACGACACCCTCTATGGCGGCATGGGCAACGACACCCTCTATGGCTGTGGAGACTCCGAGGGCAGCCTCGTGGACCTTAGAGACAACGATTTTCTCGATGGCGGCATCGGCGCAGACTGGATGTACGGCGGCAAAGGCGACGACACCTACGTGGTAGACAATGCAGACGATATGGTCATTGAGAATGCGAACGAAGGCATCGACACCGTCGAATCCTCGATCACCTACACCCTCGGTGACCATCTGGAGAATTTGACCCTCACGGGAGATCAGGCCATCAACGGATACGGCAACGATCTTGATAACTGTATTACCGGCAACGGTGCAGACAATATTCTCCACGGTTTCTATGGCAACGACACCATCTACGGCGGTGAAGGCAACGACACCCTCGACGGCGACGCAGGTACGGACAGGATGTACGGCGGCAAAGGCGACGACACCTACGTGGTAGACAATGCAGGCGATACGGTCATTGAGAATGCGAACGAAGGCATCGATATTGTTGAGTCATCGGCCACCAATTATACCCTCAGTAAAAACGTGGAGAACCTGACGCTCAAGGAAGGCAGCGCTGCAATCAGAGGGACAGGAAACAATCTTGATAACGTTATCACCGGCAACAGCAACGACAACGATCTCTCAGGCAACGACGGCAACGACACCCTCTACGGCGGTGAAGGCAACGACACCCTTTACGGGGGCGCAGGCAACGACACCCTTTACGGGGGCGCAGGCGATGATACCTACGTGGTAGATAATAAAAACGATATAATCATCGAGAATGCAAACGAAGGCATCGATACGATAAAGTCCTCCATCACGTACGATCTTGCCGATGTTAAAAACGTGGAGTACCTGGTCCTCATAGGGGATAAGGCCATCAACGGGATAGGGGACGATCTTGACAACACCATCTACGGCAACGACGCAGGCAATGTCCTCAAAGGAGGCGCAGGCAACGACACCCTCTGGGGCGGCTATGGCAATGACACCCTCTACGGCGGCTTAGGCAACGATTGGCTTGGCGGCGGCACCGGTGCGGATACGATGTATGGCGGTTCAGGTAGCGACTGGCTCGACGGCGGCTTAGGCAACGATTGGCTTGGCGGCGGCGACGGGAATGATACAATCTACGGCAACGACGGCAACGACTGGCTCGAAAGTGGTACAGGCAACGACTGGCTCGAAAGTGGTACAGGCAACGACTGGCTCTACGGCGGCGACGGCGCGGACACGATGTACGGCGGCATGGGCAACGACACCCTCTACGGCGGTACAGGCAGCGACTGGCTCGACGGCGGTACAGGTGCGGACACGATGTACGGCGGTGAAGGCGATGACATATATGTGGTAGACAATGAAGGCGATACGGTCATTGAGAATGCAAACGAAGACATCGATACCGTCCGGTCCTCAATCGCCTATACCCTCGGTGACAACCTGGAGAACCTGACCCTCATTGGGGCTGATGCCATAAACGGA
>Ga0209605_1003298_pt1 | contig 14311 bp, 9 predicted proteins | sample AD_UKC035_MetaG_FD_184408 | JGI IMG/M metagenome (GOLD analysis project Ga0209605, IMG submission 184408) | Active sludge microbial communities of municipal wastewater-treating anaerobic digesters from USA - AD_UKC035_MetaG (SPAdes) (version 2) | ecosystem: Engineered > Bioreactor > Anaerobic >...
GGACTTGAAGACAGATGTGGCAAGACTATTCGGTTTCAAGAGGACGGGAACGAACATTTCTACTGTCATAGACAATGAAGTCAGCTTGCTTGTTCGAAACCATGAGATTCAGGTTCAAGATGGGAAAGTGAGCATTAGAAAAGCATAATTGGGTGCATAATGGACCCTGGGTCATCTACAATGTGGGTTGCCGTGTTGAGCAAATTCAAATTTGCTGGAAATCCTGAATTCATGTGTTTGCGTTATTCCGCTGTTTCAAAATAAGGGCATAACACTTATTCTGCCGGAATCTTTTCTTCAACTACGATTCTGTACTTTCCGGATGAAGCGAATATTTCCAAGTAGAAAGATCCATTTTTGTAAACGTAGCTTTCGTCAGAACCTTTTGAACCCATATCTATTAGATCATCTTGATTACCCGATGAAGGTTCGTGCCAGTAAATTGAAACACTATCTTCTGTTGATACACGTACCCTCCACTGTGGGTGATGGATCTCGAAGAGATCCGTATTCTTGTCTGTCGAATCTCCCATATAGGTTCTTACAACTCGCCATTCTTTTGAGTTTTCATACTGCCAGCTGCCATCTTCGTTAAGGAGCACTGTTCTTCCATTTTCGTCGATTGCATGCATGCTAGGATCCTCCTAATTAGATGCCACTTGGGCACCGATTTAAATAATCGAAAACATACTAGAGCAAGACGTTAGGTTTGGGTTGGGTGTGACACAGGGGAAAAAGATGAAATATTTAGTTGAAACAATACATAACTGGTGGCGGCTCGCCATCTCAATGATCACAATCGTTTTGGTAGCGCATTCGACGTACAGTTACAGTAAGTCTAGCATATTGAGCAATGTGGGGATCAATCGATCACAATTGACAGACCAGTTAATTATCATCACTTAGCTATACTTTTGGGCAGAAGTCGCATTCTGAATTGCTTCAACACTAGAGAATAAACAGTTGATCCCGGGTTCTGGATTTTTATTTATTTGTTTGGCCAAATACTGTATTCCTAGTTGCCATAGACAAATAGAGGAATAGTGGAACTAAAAGAAATGTTGTTTTGTTCTTGTGGTTATAGAAAAGAGAAAGGGTAAGATGGATATTGATGAAATTATCATATATGATAATATACTTATGAAAGTGAGTGATGAATCAAATCTAGAAGGTGGTGTTAAGATGACAGGATTTGATAAACTGAAGGCCAACTTGATGAAGAACGAGGAATTCGCACGCTTATACAACGAGAGAAAACCATTAAGGAATTTCATAGATGAACTAATCGAATTCAGAGTTGAGAAGGGTATGACCCAGAAGGATTTAAGCGAGCTCACAGGTATAAGCGTCCCAAATATCTCAAGAATAGAGGCAGGAAAACAGAATCTTTCCTATCAGATGATGTACAAACTCGTGAGTGCCCTTGAAGGAAAGATCCTACTAACAGCCCAGGCTGATAATTGCATTAGACTTTCCAACGTGGCCGCTGAGAAACTGCAAGAACTAAGCAAAGAAGCTAATGTCTCGCCGGAAGAATTCCTTATGAACCTTTTACAAAAGGTTTCAGAAGAAGCGATTAAGGTCTAGGTGAAACTCAAAGGGTTCATAACTTGCCCGGTTCTAAATATCTCTACCAATAGTGAGTCTACCGCAAATAGGACAATGAGTGTGCTCGAAGCCATGTGAATGTTTGGATATAAATATATGACTTGAGCAAACAAATACGGAAAGAAAGCGAAGAATTCTTCAGCAGTGATCAGCATTCTTCTTCATTGAACGTAGAATTGGTTTTCCTGAATACGAGTGAGACCATTTTTTCTGGACAAGTATCAATCAAAATTGGAATGGACAGATAAAAGTACATAGGAGTCAACTTCAACGATCCGGCTATAGAATACCATGTCATTATTAGCTTATTGATGAAAACCTAGAGCAGAGTATTTAGGAATTATCGATAAGTGCTCGGTCTCAGTGATAATACCTTGCGCAATGTTGTACTAGCGCGTTAAGGAGTAGTAAGAGGTTCCGTTAAGTCTCTTTTAGAATGACTAGTTTTAATTGTTTCAAGGATTCCGCTGTTATTTCCAATCATAGTGCTGCTATCCTTTTGTTGAGGCAATGGATTTGGAGATCATGCGATGCGATTCTATTATTAGTTCGGTCAGAAGTCATCATATAATAGTTTTACTCAAAAGCATTTGGCCTCACTAAGTGAAAACCTTCGGAGGTGGATCTCAAGGTTGAAGAGAATGTCAGTGAGCATTGAGGGATTCGACTTAAGCGGCCTCGTTGAGACTATAAAGCAGGCCTTCACCGCTCCTTCCAGTGAACCCGAAAGCTTGAGGGAAATGAGTCCCTACGATGAGATAGTTTACGGATTTGATTATTCGGAGTTCCCCAGACGATGGTCCAAAGAAGAGGAACCCGATATAGTGAAAACCATTATGGAAGATAAGCTTCTTGTCTTTCTTCCCTTCGAGGTCAGCTGTTTTGAGGATGAGATCCTTTTCTGTGTAGATGGTACAACAATAGATATTCCCAAGTCGAAAAGCCAAGATCCTGACGGCGAAAGTCTCCTTGAAATAATTCGGGACGAATCTAACGTGATTGGATTTTGCGTTCTTCGAAAAGATGGGCATCTACTAATTGAAAGCTGTGTACATCACAAGACCTGTGCAAATAATCTCGTGCCTTTTCTAAAACCACTTAAATTCTGTGGGTTTATAGAAGTGCCAATGCATCGGTTCCTAAATGATTTTATCTTGAGGTCATTGGATTAGGTTCGCCTTGAAAGCTTCTCCGATGTGCATTAGTTATTCCCGTTAGGTTATATTGGAAACCGGACTATGCGCTTAGCAGGATAAAGACTCAAGATGTACAGCTCTACATTTGCCTGTTTTCTTATCTTGTCTACAAAACTTCTCTTACTGTACGCTATTCGTGCATCCCAGCTGTCGGTTACCATGATTGCGTTCTTTGTAATACCGTCGCATTTTACTAACATGTGCTCTATGAAGCAATCCAGAATCTTCTGGAAATGGAGATGCCCCCTCCCCTTGGCAACCACACTTGAATTGAGCGACACAAAGAAAGCGACGGGGTAGCAGATATTACCTGGATAACCAGGATAACAATTGAAATCCGACAGGCCTGTGACATCTCCAATGATGCCCGGAATCTCTTCCGGTCTCACTCCATGTCTCCGATCTTCTTGAAGAAAAGGCTGCTCCTCTTGTCCAATATAGGCTGCCTCAGGAACATCTTGAAGGAATCTATCCAAGATCCTTCTAACCATCTCTGTGAACTCGCCTCTTTCAGAGAAATGATTTTCTTCCATCCAGATCATCTCCCATTTTTATTTATACACAAGGATTAATCGTCAATAGGCCAAGATTGGTCTATGTAAGATTCCCTGAAAAACGATCAGTACCGAAATGCAGCTCACCAATTCAATATAAAAGCACTAGAAGTGAAACCAAAGCTGCTATTGATAGCTGCCTTGTTTAGATTGGGCTGAGATCTTTATCAGAAAGGTGTTTGATCAGAATTTCAGATTTGGTAAATATTACAGCAGCAATGTTTACATCTGCTTTTAGAATCAAGCTTTGGATTTCTTTGATGTCATCGAGGGCTGCCGTATTGTGTGGCTGCCAAAAATGTACCAGGTAGGCTTCCTTATTCCCGTTACCCTTCGAATAACGACTATTAAGAAGTTTCTTGTGATCACTCTCAAGATGTTCAAATGGATAGTTAAGACCGATTTCAACTACAAAGTCTGGTTTCAAGTATCCCCCAGTGAAGATGTCGATTTCACTGAGATTAGTTGCGTTAGAAGGGAAGACGTCATTTTCTCTGCTACTCTCTAGAGGGTGCGCTAAATCCTTGTCACTAAGAATGGCAAGATCAACGTTTCCTCTCCTTGTATGTCCTTCTCTTGTAAAGGGTTCAGGCCACTCTTTGTGAACTAGAGATGCCTTTCGACCACTACTTCCAATAGGATACAAACCCTGTAAAGCTCTGTGAGAAGCAAGCATTGCATAGAGTTCACAGTGAAGAGAATGTTCACAACGATGGATATATGGCTCTCTCACGAAATTGTCGACAAGACTGTCGATGGAAGTCTCAAGGATTTTCTTTACGCCTTCAAAAGAATACATGAAACCACCTCCAGTTATTATTAGAAATCATTTGACCGTTCACTTCACTACGTTATTAGCATAAAGAGCTGCACTATATATAGTGCGCACGGCTTGTCTGAAGAAAGACACAGGAAGTAGTTAGTGCATTCATACGATTAGTATATAACATATTGCTTTCTATGCCAAATAAAACATTTCGATCAACATAATTCATTTTTGAATTATTTTGCTCTTAGAACTTGCACCAAGATGGTCCAGGCACAGATCAAAAATCTCTTAACGCCTAGTATCTAAGCACTAAAGCGTTTTGCAGATACGGAACCCTATGAAGCCCCCTCTGTGAGTAGGGTTACAGTAACTGCGACTAGCAACTGTCGTCTCACTTGCGTGCGACTGATAACTGCCGCCACGAATGACCCGATTAGAACTGTTTGTGCTGTTGTATGGATTGGTCTTTGGCGAACAGGAATATGAACTATGAAAGTCACTACACCACTCTTCCACATTACCGGACATATCATACAATCCCAGCTCGTTAGGCGCTTTCTTCCCGACTTTTTGAATCTTACACTTGTTACCTATAAACTTGTCTATATCATTCTCATCAAGATACTCATCTCCTGAATTCCGCCGGCACCAAGACACGTCATCTACGTTGTCGCTACCGGAATATTTATAGCCCCTGCTCTTGTTCCCGCCACGGGCGGCATATTCCCATTCGGCTTCAGTAGGCAACCTGTATCCTACTACCTTCGACGGATCTGTAGTTACTCTTCCGTCTTTATCAAGGAAGTTTCCTTCGCTGTCATACGCTTTGAGAAGCCCTTCCATCTCGCTCAGCCAGTTGCAGTACTCAATGGCGTCAAACCATTCCACATAGGTTGCAGGTCTGATTCCTCCTCCCCAACCGTCATCGCTGTTTTTACTTCTACCGGTAGCCTCACAGAAAGCGTTGTATTCATTGAAAGTAACTTCATACTTGCCAATATAGAAATCGTAGGTAAGAGTCACCTTGTGGGTCGGTTTTTCATTGCTTTTCCCGTCTCCCCACGTGTTGCCCATTGTGAAGCTGCCCTTCTCTACCAGGGCGAAATGGTTCTTCGTAGCCACGGCGGATACGTGTCCTTCTTTGAAGAAAATTCTGTCTATTCTATCCTGATATACCTCTATCACCGATCCCGCGTCCAGCTCTATCTGTATGTCTTCTATCTCCAGTATTCCATGTACGCTGTCTCCGTTAGTCATTTTCACTATCGTTAGTAGTGGATTCGATTCTCCTATCAGCGTTATGGATTCAGTCGTCGCAAAGTCAAGCGGTATCTTTGCGTAAATTGTGGATAGTATGATGTCCTTCGTCAGTATCTGTCCGTGGAAATAGTCTCCGTTCTTGAGCCAGATAAAAGGCGTCCACTTCATCTCTCCCATATCCTGCGACCTCTGCCTTAAGACTATCTTCAGTACTTTCTCACGCCTTATCTCCAGCTGCGGCCCGTTTGTAAGCTTGAAGCTTATGAAGGAGTCGTCTATGAACCCCGAGAAGCGGTTGTTGTTCTCGGCGATTATAGACTCTATGTTGTTAGCCCCACCTTCGAGGTTCATCCCGGCTATGTGTTTCGTCACCACATCCAAGTGAGCATAGGATGTCGTTATAGAGAATTTCTCGTTCACGACCGTGCCCGTCAGCTTGTCTCCGTTTCTGAGCAGCAGTATGTCTGCATCTTTTTGCCTCTCTGTGTCTAGGACTGTCTCCATTGCAGGCCTAACCGGTTCTACGTTCGCCACAGCATCTAAACTATTAGCAGCAGAAACCAGATTGCTAGCAGTATCTTTTTCCTTCATTCCTTCACCTCCTGGTTTAGTGAGTAAGAACAACGCTATTTAACTGTTACCATTTCCCTTCTCCTCACGTTTGCGTGCCAATAGCTCTTGTCGCTTGAAGCCGCAACAAAAGGGAAAATGCTTACGAGCAATCAAAGTGCTGTTCTGCATATGCGAAAGCCTACGGCGTTGCCCGCTGAAGAGGGCTCCAGATAATCGCGATGAGTTACCCGGGCGAAACTCTCATTTAGGCCAACGCTGCCGCCCCGCATGACCCGTTCGTAGTCGCCTTCAGTATTGTACGGGTTTACATTGGGGCTGTATCCATAATAGTCTTCCTCGTACCAATCGGAGCACCACTCCCAGACGTTGCCGGACATATCGTGGATGCCCAGCTCATTCGGCGCCTTCTTTCCCACTTCGTGCGTCTTGATTCCAGAATTTTCGGAGTACCAGGCGACTTCGTCCACGTCGTCGCTTCCTGCATACTTATGACCTTCGCTCTTGTTACCTCCCCTGGCCGAATATTCCCATTCGGCTTCCGTAGGCAGCCTAAATCCGGGTACTCTTTCCAATTTGTCCGTAGCCTTTCCCGTGGCATCCAGCAGGCGTCCGTCATCGTCATAGGCCTTTGGGAGACCTTCTCTCTCGCTAAGCCAGTTGCAGAACTCCACGGCGTCCCACCAAGTTACGTTTATGATGGGCAAATCTCCCCTCCCCCAGTCCTCGTCGGAAGGAGGGATTCTTCCCGTGACTTCACAGAAGACGTCGAATTCTGAGAACCTGACTTCGTACCTGCCAATGTAAAAGTCATACATTATTGAGACTTCGTGAACCGGTGTTTCGTCTATCAAGCCGTCGCCCCATGTGTCTCCCATTTTGAAGCTTCCTCTCTCGACGAGCACCAAGTCGGGAATCTCTCCGGCTGGAATAAATGGGGCCTCATTGGCCTGTCTTTCATTTATCTGTGAAAATGAATCTGCTTTTGTTTTTCGATCTGCCGCTCTGCAGATTCGAAAGCTCACGCCATTGTGGATTTCCATCGGTGAAAGTTCTTCTCGGTGAGCAATCCTTGTTAACTCGGCGGGCCTGAACCAGCATCCGCCCCGAATGACCCGGCCGCCTTCGCTTATTGAATGTGGATTTGTCTGTTCCGAACCGGCATAATCATCGAATCGATCTGAACACCACTCCCAAACGCTGCCGCTCATGTCGTACAGGCCAAGTTCATTTGGCATCTTCATCCCAACTTCGTGGGCTACGAGCCTCTTTGCTTTACTCAAATCGGTCGGAGCTTCACTGGGTTTTTCATCGAACCAGGCAACAAGGCTCGGGTCATCGGAACCGGAATATTTGTGACCTCGGCTCTCTCTTCCGCCCCTTGCCGCATACTCCCATTCGGCCTCGCTCAACAACCTGTATCCCCGTACTCTCGCTATGTCATTCGTCTTCTTCCCGTTTTCGTCCAGAAGACTCCCGTCTTCATAGTAGGCCGGAGGTAAGCCCTCCTTCTCGCTTAACCAGTTGCAGTACCAGGTCGCCTGGAACCAGTTCACGTTGATTACCGGTCTTCTTCCCCTTCCCAGTCCCTCATCTTCCGGTTCCGTTGCTCCTGTCTCCATGCAAAACCTGTCGTATTCCCCGAAGGTCACTGGATACTTACCCACGTAGAGATCGTAAGTGATATTCACTCTGTGCGCCGGTTTTTCAACGTCGGCTCCGTCTCCCCAGGTGTCACCCATGACAAAACTACCGCCCTCGACATAGACCAGTTCATCTCCATTTGTTGTCTTTATCCCGGAAGATTCAGTTTCGGCCGGCGTTAACTTCCCAAGCGCTAACGCTATGCTTTCTGTAGTCCAGCTCGCGGCCTCTTCATCCATGGAGCAGTTTTTTCTAAGTCGTCGGGAAAAACCTTCAATTGCAGCAGTCTGTGTAGAAGAGTCTTCGCTTCTCAGTAACTCTCTGAGCAAACCCTCTCTCAGAGCCGTTACGATAGCCATTATCTCGGTTTCAGATTCCCCAAAGGACGTTTTGAGCAAGGTCTCGATCTTATCCGGTTGATCGAGTATATCTACACCGTGCGTCTTCACCAGCTCTGTGAGTTGTTCTCTAACTCTTTCGTTCAAAGAGCTCACTCCTTCTAGACGAAGTTTCACTACGCAGGCAATAAAGCCCTCCGTCATCAAGTCTGTTCCATACAGCAAAGCCAATCAGAGACTGTTTTCAGTTTTCTTCTGTTTGATGGGTCACATGGTTTTCGAGTCTGATTTCGAAGTCGCGAGTGTTTTGGAGAGTCACGGTCTCCGTATCCCCGTCTTTGAGATACAGTATAGTCGCCGAAACAGGGTCGAGAGAATTCTTCAGAAGATACAGGTAGAACTCCATCTGGAACTTGTATCTCTCAAGCATGTCAGCTCTCTTTTCGGCCAGCTTGAAGTCGACGATCTTCCAGCCTTCAGAAGTCTTGTAGAGTTTGTCGATTACGCCCGCCAGTATGAACTTGTCAAAGGCTCTTTCGAAGCGCACTTCGCTTCTGCAAACCTCTGAGTCCTCAATTTCGCGAATTATCTCGTGATGGCCAAGCTCCTTCAGTTGCTCCAGGATCTCCTTTGCCCTTTCAGGGGCCGCCGATCCTCTTAGAAGTTCAGGATCGCTCAGGATCTCACTCAGTCTCTTTCCCTTTGGTCTTCCAGCGGGGTTGCCGAGCTGCTCGAAGATCCTGTGAACGTACAGCCCTTCGGCTGTTGAGGAACGTGAAGTTCTTTCGATACTGTCGATCTCCAAAATCTCTGTTTGTTTGTCATCGAAGTCGAGCGTAGTGGGCGAGACTATTCTCCTGAATTTGAGATGATCGAAGCGCTTCATGTAACCGTTATCGGGCTCTTTCCAAGCGGTTCCTTCACGTCCTATTTCCGCGCTTTCAAGAAGAGTCGGGGCCTTCACAAAAGTAACCAGGTCCTCGAGCTCTTTCTCCAGCTGCCCGGTTTCATCGTTGTAAAGGCCAATCACTATCTGAGGAAGCCAGCCGATAGCCGTATCGTCTTTCTTCTTTTTCAGCTCCTTCTCCATGGCCTCTTTGTCGACATTCATCACAAGTATTTCCCGTGGCCTTGTAAGCGCAACATAGAGGGTTCTCTTCTCTTCTTCGACCTGTTTTCTCAGATCTGCTCTATACACACAATACAGTTCATCCGTCGTTAGTTCCTTGCTGTAAAGAGTGAAGCCCTTCGAAGCTGTGTCGAAAAGCAATGAAGGGGTCTCTTTCCTCGGATTCTCCGTCATCTCGGCAACGATCACAACGGGAAATTCCAGCCCTTTTGCCTGGTGGACTGTCATTATCTTCACGCTGTCGCTTTTCTCGTTCTCCAGGGCCGCTTCACCCTCGTCTGCCTCTTCGGAATACAATTTAATGTTCTTCGAAAACTCCCTCAAACTTATCCCGAGAGAGTCGAGCTCCTTGGATATTTGAAGGAATTTGATCACGTTGGCCAGACACTGCTCGGGCATTGCAAGGAGCGTCATCTTCGGAAGGTAGTCCGTCTCTCCGACGAAGGAGTCGAGAATCTCGCCCGGCTTCAGAAGTCTCGCAAGGCGCGAATACCTTGTTATGATCGTGCGAAGATCGACGAAGGATTTATCTTCGCTCCTCATGATGCAATCATAGAAGTGACTGTATTTCTCCTTGAGTCTCGCCGCATCCTGAAGCGTGCCTCCCCATGCCGGAGAAAGGAAGAACGACAGGAAGGCCCTGTCGTCTGCGGGATTGCCGAGAAAACTTACGAATGCTATAAGTCCGGCTATCTCGGGCCGCTGGAAGAACTTTCTAGAGCCCACCGTATAGTAAGGAATCCGATTTGCTTCAAGCGCCTCCTGATACTTTTCAACGTTCTTGAACTTCCTGAGGAGTATAGCTATGTCCCCTGGCCGTATCTTGCGCGTTACAACAGCTTCTCCCTCTCTGAAATCGAGCTCCTCATCCAGAAGCGAACGTATATGAGCAGCGACGGGTCCTGCGTGGTCTTTATCTTTGCTTTCAAGTATTCTTAACCGCTTTTCTCTCCTGTCACCGTGAGGCTCAAGGGCCTCCACATTCTTGCCGTACCTCGACGCAAATGCCTCAAGCGGTGGGTTGCTCATCACTTTCTTGAAGAATATGTTGTGGAACTTCACAATCTCCGGGTGCGACCTGTATGATTTTCCGAGAGTGTCAGTAGCGTCGTCGCTTTCTTCGAATTTCCTTCTTGTCAGATTGAAGATCTCGACATTCGCTCCCCTGAACCGGTAAATCGACTGCTTGTCGTCCCCTACAAAAAGCACCTTCACATTTCCCGAAGCCGTCAACTTACTGATAATCTCCGCCTGAAGCTCGTCCGTATCCTGGAACTCGTCTACGAGAATGTACTTGAACCTCTTGGAATATTCCGCTGCTATTTTGGGATTGTCGTTCAGCATCTTCCTTGTCTCTTCCAGCAACTGCTCGAAGTCGAGCTGAGCCTTCTTCAATGTCAGTTCCTCGTATTCCTTGTTTAGCTTTTTGAATGCTTCGTGGCAGACAGCTGTCGCTCTGGAGATCTTCTCGGCGTTCTCTTCCTTATCTTTGTTTTCAATGGGGCTGTAGAGATACATGTTGTGTCTCTGTTTGGAGAGGCAGTCCTCGAGAATCTTGTAAGTCTTGTCCAGGCCGTAGATGTCTATCATTTCATCGAGAGAATCGACGTTGCGCGAGAAGAATCTTCCAAGGGCCTGGAGTTCGAGTATCTTCTTCGTTCCCGTAATGATCGAGAATCCAAGATCCAGATCGGAATTCGTATTCAGAATAGACTCCCTGAGTATTCTCGCGCAGAAGGAGTGGATAGTAGAGATCCAGGCGTGCATGACCCTTGAATTGATCTCTTTCCATCTTTTCCGCTCGCTTTCGCTGGCAGCTTTATCTATTTGTTCCAGTATCGCCTTCGCTACTCTCTCCTTCATCTCCGCAGCGGCCTTTTCAGTGAAGGTAATCGCAAGGATGTTTTCGATGCCCAGCTTTTCGTCAGATCGAAGGATTTCCATGTATTCCTCTACCAGCCTGTATGTCTTGCCGGTGCCTGCAGAAGCGGAGATGAATGTGTTCTTATTCATCGCTTGGCCCGCCTTTTTGTCTCCACTTCAGAATATTGAAGATTCCATCGTTTTCGCACAAGTAGCAACTAGATGCTTTTCCTTTCCAGGTTTCTATAGAGAAGTCGCCCGACTGGATGCTTTTGATTATCTCTTCGACGGCTCCGATAAACTCGTCGTCCGAAATCTTTCCCTTTTCAGCAGTATCGCAAATATTGAACTTGAGTCCGCCAAAGAACTTCCACTTTCTCTCACCCGAAGAGTAATCGATCGAAAAACTGTTGCGTTTATTCTTACCCTTTATGAGCCTGAATTCTCCCCCGCTCAGCACTCTGTTCTCTTCCGAAAAAGCGTTTTCGACTGCCATCGAATAGAGTATGAGCTGTTCGGCCATCGCTGATCCTAGACTCTTGCCGCTCTTGTAGTCGATGACAAATAGCGTACCGTCTTCACAAGTATCGATCCTGTCTACGATTCCGTGTACACAAATCTCGGGGGTCAGCTTCAGCGGGCCGTAATCGGATGTATCGAACCCAAAGGAGAGCTCCGTACGGAATACAGTCCTTCCGGCTCTGGTCTCCTCCGATTGATCGTAATCCACATATTCTGTAAGTATCTTCAACATCTGATCGTAGCGCCTTTTGAAGAGCGCCTTGTTTATGCCGCCAGAAAACCTCCGGAGATTCTTCTCGAGGCTCTCATCTAGCGGGACGCCCCTTCCGAGGTTATCGCTTAGAACGGCATGAAAAACGCTCCCCGCATCCATATGAGAGAGTTCTAGTATCTCCTCCGGAACAGGCTGCAACCCAAGCACATAGTTCAAGAAATACTTGAATTTGCATTTGCAGTAGGTCCCGACCGTAGAGAAGCTTATACATTTCTCCGTCAGCTCCTCGGCTGCTTTCACGCCGGGGACCTTGAAGGAAAAGTCGTTTGTGATCGAGCTCAGGTTCTTCTCCAGAGCGGCGACTATTTCCGAGTCTTTATGTTTCTCCCATTCTTCGGGGTTCTCCTTGAACAGACTGGCTATCGAAAGCCTGTAATCCGCCGGGCTCATAGCCTCCGACGGCACGGACACGAGATCGGTGCGCTTGCCTTCTACGCGGCCGTGGGGTCTGGGCTCAGATTTGCCGAACGCCCCGAGAATAGATCCTTCGTAAGGAGACTTCATCAGCACGGTCCCATCGACCGTGGAGTTCGAGAACGTTATGCAGAGCCTCTCCTGTGCACCGGTTATCGCCAGAAAAAGGCCCAGCTTCTGCCTGTTCTCCTGAATGCCCAGAATGTCCTTGGCTCTGGGCTCGGAGTACTGAGCGCCCGCATAGAGTGGATTGAGAGACAAAACGGGGTAATTTCCCTCGTTGAATCCCATGAAATACTTGACCTTCTTCGAAGTGTATCGAGAGTCGATCAGCGAGAGGACTTCGACTCCACCGCCCATATTGGCCTCGCCCCGCAGATCCTCGCCTTCCAGATACTTCATGAGAGACTTGTAGTATTTTTCTGGATCGTACTCGGTGATTTCCATAGCTTCAAGAATCCCGGCGTGTGAAGGAACGGCTCTTTCAATGAACTGTTCAACGCAGGCAACGTTTTCAGATACTAATGTCTTTTCCTTGTTTCCCGTAAGCTCTTTTAATCCAAGCCCCTCTTCACAGACTCGGAAGAAGGCTTCATATTTCGAAAGAGGCATCGACACATTTCTATCAATGCTATTCAGAAGTGAAAAGACCCTCTTGACAGCGGGTTTGGCAGCATACTCTATGAACCGTATCTCTTCTTTTATCTCCTGGATTTGGGACAGAGCAGAGAAGTCGTCGTCAAGATCGTCGTTGGAGGCTAGGCTTTCAGACTTTGCATCGAGAAAACGTTTGTATGTCTCTAGCTTCTCCAGCCATACCTTCTTTGTATCCTCTGCCGTGGCTCCCGACATTTCGAACTGCAGACCGGCCGATGCCATTACTTTCTCGAAAAGAACGGAATCTATCGTACCGCCACCGTAGCCGGCATCTATCATTTCGAGGATTCCCGAAGGCTCGAAAGAACCGGATACCACTTCAAGCGGCAGTAGAAGGGTTTGGATGCTCTTCGACTCGAGCAAGGAAACCGAATTCTTGCTCACTACAGGAATCCCGAAGTCGTTGAGCGACTTCTTCAACACCCTCCAGTAATCTTGATTCGGTATTACAATCTCTATCTCCTCCGGCTTCAGTTCTCCCTTCGCTATCGCTCTCTTTACTTCCCTGGCGACGAAGTCGACCTCTCCGTACAGATCGTTGCACTCGACAATCTCAGCATTTTCACACCCGGTGTCATTGAACTCTTCCCGATCCGAAAAGAGAATCTCCTTTACTTTTGTAAGTGGGCCGCTTTCGCTCCTATCAACATTTATCGTGTCGAAGTCGATGCCCTCGAAGAGAGCTGAAATGGCTTGACTCTCCCTGAACAGATTTTTTCTATCACTATCTCCAGGACATGAGAGATAGACCTCGTCGAAGCAACGCATAATATTCTTCAGAAAAGCCCTGGTTGCCGGACTGAAATCGTAGAAGCCGTCTATGAACAGAGTCTTTCCGAAAGCGCCTCTTTCGAGATCGGTTTGCTCTGCCGCCAGCCTCATGGCATCGTATGAATCGAACAGCTTCCTATCTTCAAAGTGATCTTGAAGCTCTGCGTAGACTTTCTTCAGAACCTCGGGAACGACGTCTTCTCTCCCGAAGGCGGTCTCGAAATTTCCGAGATTCTCCTTCAAGACTACGATGGCTTCATGAAAGTAACTCGTGGCCTTTTCTGAAGGATAGTAATTCTTGACCTTTTCGAAGGCCTTCGCGATCTCTATTCGTTCGCCTCTTTCGGGAACGGCTCTGCGATCCGGGAACATCTCCCTCACTATTTTCATGGCGAGAGATCTCTCAGTACTGAACTGTCCGGCGGCGATCGAAAGCCCCCTCTTCACCAAGGAGTTTTTCACCGTTCGCAGAAAAAAAGAAGATGGTCCTACGAAGAGAAAGGAGAAGGGATCTCCGCTGTAGGTTTCCTGGATCTTCCGCAGCAAGTAATCGCTTCTTCTTCTGCCTTCTTTTCCACAGACAAGAATACCTTTCAAGAACTGCCCCCTAAATAAAGATCTTAACTTTACTACCATTGTACAGTTTTTGATAACGTAAACAATGCGTATCTCACTCCTGATATAATTAATTTAATAGTCTTGCCGTTACGTCCAGCAACTTTATTCATTGTCGTCACTCACC